>Ga0256404_1005861_pt1 | contig 21079 bp, 19 predicted proteins | sample RumenRJG_01DNA_FD_185990 | JGI IMG/M metagenome (GOLD analysis project Ga0256404, IMG submission 185990) | Bovine rumen microbial communities from Lethbridge, Alberta, Canada - RJG_01 | ecosystem: Host-associated > Mammals > Digestive system > Stomach > Rumen | place: Canada: Alberta | collected...
CCACCGGGAGTTTATCTCTGCTCTTTCCCTCATAGTGAATGTCTTCCCCGTGATCCTCCCAGGTCAGGCTGCCGTTTCGGCCCTGTGAGAATTCCTCGTCGCCCTCGGTGTTTTTGATGTCGGTGAGCCTCGTGCGGTCGACGATCGTCCCGTCCGTCCCGCGATAGCGCAGCACCGTCTCCACCGTCACCTCGCGGGCTTCGCCGTCCGCGCCGGCTTTGATATAAACCGTCTCTTCCTTGTCTTTGTCGGTCTTTTCCTGCTGCTCCTCCGCCGTCTCGGGAGTCTCGGTCGGCACCGGTCTCGGGGTCGCCGTGGGGGACGGGTCCGGCGCCGCGGTCGCCTCCGGCGTCGGGTCCGGCGCGGGGGGCGTCTTCCGCAGGCCGCAGCCTGTCAGCAGACTGCAGCAGAGGAGCACGCAGAGTGCCGCTTTCCGTCTGTTTTTCATTTCGTCAGTCCTCCTTCCGATCTCGGACTTTATTCCACATTCTTCAGGGCCAGGTCCATCGGGACACGCCGCAGCCGCCGGTTTTCCAGCAGCGCGACAAGCGCATAGGTCCCGAGGCCCAGAAGAAACATCTCCTCAAAAACCTTCGGATCCAGATAATACGGGATCCATCCGGCGATGCTGGTCACCACATAATACCGGAAGATCCACCGCATCCCGTATTCCACCGCCGGCAGACTGATGAGCAGGAACACGATGACCGCCAGCGTTGTCGGCAGGATGTAGAGGCGGCTGATCTCTCTTCCCGAATAGCCGAGGATCTTGGTCATGGAGATCGCCTGGGCGTTCTTCTCGATCACGATCTTGCTGAGCAGATAGATCAGAATCATGAAGATGATCATCGCAAAGCCGTCCACCAGCAGCATCATGCCGCCCATGGAGACGTCCAGCTGCCTTGAGATCTTCGTCAGATCCTCCAGCGTGATCACCGACCCGATGTACTTTTCGTCAATATCGGTGATTTCCGTATCCGAGAGATAGCCGCAGAAGTAGTCCGGATCCTCCCCCATGATGCCGTTGAGTTCCGCCCGGTCCATGAAGATCGCAAGCGCCCCGTCGTAGGGATAGACCTGATCCGCCCGGAAGGAATAGACTTCGTTTCCGTAGGCCTCCTTCAGCGTCACCGTGTCGCCCGGCCCGAGCTCATCCTTGTCCGCGAAGGCGGAGGAGAAGCTCACCCCGTCCTGCAGCCGGATATAGTGGCTGTCCGGATCGATGCCGTAGAGCATCACGTTTTCAATCATATAGTGCTCATCCGTCGTTTTCAGCGTGAAGATACTGAACTTTTCCGCGTCCTCGTTTTTTGTCTCCACCCCGTCGGCAAACTCCATCATCGCAATGAGGCTGCGCAGCTTGTGCTCCTCGTCCAGCGCGTCCAGCGGGATGGTCAGAAGGTACTGATACTTGCAGAGCAGGTTGTCCGAGATATGCGCCGTATAGTGATCCAGAACGGATGGAAACAGCAGCCCGAACATCAGAAGGAAGTTGGAAAACAGAATCCCCACCAGGAGCAGCAGATAGTTGCTCATGTTCTGGAAAAGCACTCTCATGCGAAAGCGCGCGAAGAAACGGATATGCGGGCTCAGGCGGAAGGCGCGCCGGTTCTTCCGCCGGCTGAGCTCCCTCCGGAGAAACTTCAGCGGCGGAAGACGGAGACTGCGCCGCAGAATCAGCCAGTTCACCGCCGCCATCAGCATCAGCGGCACCACCGTCGTGAGCAGGAAGGCGTCCGCGTTCCACAGCGTCACATAGGTGGTCAGGCTGTAGCTGTTGTAGTACATCCCGGCCGCCACATCCTTGAAGACCGTGTAGCCCAGAATATTCCCGATGACGGCGCTGATGACCGTCACCAGCAGCGGCATCGCCATGTAGTGCCGGACCAGTTCTCCCCGGGTATAGCCCGAGGCCCGCAGCGTGCCGATGACGCCGGCCTCTCTGGCGATGGTATTGGTGATCGTGATGGCCATGACGAAGGCCATGATCACGATGATGATGTACAGCAGGATCATCATCATGACCCGGTCGCTGCCCATGTCGTCCCCGGTGAACATGATGGCCTGGTTCAGGTGCCGCGGCACGAAATCCCGAAGTTTGACCTCCCTGGCCAGCTGCTTCATCAGCTCCTCGGACATGTCGTCGGCCGCCGCGTCGTTCTCCGGCGGCGAGAGGTACTTCCAGGCGTAGACAAAGTGCATCTGCTCTCTGCTGTAGGTCTCAAACTCCTCCGGCGTGACCAGGCCCACCCCGAACTTGATGGAGTCGAACATCGAGTCGCTGTTGTCGGAGAAGAGCGTGCTGTAGTCCGACAGGGCAACCAGTCCCGTCACCGTCCAGCGGTGCAGGTCGCTCTCCAGGCCGTCGCCGATCGAGAGCGCGTTGTTTTCGGCATACATCCGGTCAATGGCAATCTCGCCCGGTGCCTCCGGCATTCGTCCCTTCATCAGGCAGACCCGGTTGACCTCGGTCCGCTCCGCAAAGAGCCGTATGGTGGAGCCGTTGTGCAGCGGCTCGTCCACATAATAGAGGTCATGGATCTCAATTCCCAGCGCGCCGACCGCCTTACGCTGGGCACGGTTTAATTCCTTCTGCGTCTCGAAATGGCCGTCTTCGATGTTGTAGACCTCGAAGCTGTTGTTGTAGGCGGTGATCATGCTGTTGTCCGCCACCAGGAAGCCTGAGATAAACCCGATGGACAGGATCATCAACAGGAAGATCACGGCATATTTCCCTGCCTCTTCCTTCAGCTCGCGCAGCAGGCGCTTTCGAAGCGGGTTTCTCATCTCCCGTCCCTCACCACTCGAGCGCCTCGGCCGGGAGCTTGTTTTCGTTCAGGCTGTTGTCCCGGATCATGCCGTCCCGCAGGCGCACCACCCGGTCCGCCATGTGCCGGATCTCCCCGTTGTGAGTCACCATGATGACGGTGTTGCCGTACTTCTGGTTCACGGTCTCGATGAGCTTGAGGATCTCCTTGGAGGTGTTGTAGTCCAGCGCGCCCGTCGGCTCGTCGCAGAGCAGGATATCCGGGTTCTTCACGATGGCGCGGCCGATGGAGCAGCGCTGCTGCTGGCCGCCGGAGAGCTGGTTCGGGAGCTTGTCCCGGTGCTCATAGAGGCCCAGCGTCTTCAGCAGTTCGTCCACCTTCAGAGGTCTGTCGCTCAGATAGGCTCCCACTTCGATGTTCTCCCGCACCGTCAGGTTCGGGATCAGGTTATACATCTGGAAAATATAGCCCAGGTGCTTGCGGCGGTAGCGTGTCAGCTGCTTTTCCTTCATGGAGCTGCGGTGCTCGCCGCCGATGCAGATGTCCCCGCTGTCCGCGGTGTCAATGCCGCCGATGATGTTGAGAAGGGTGGACTTGCCGGAGCCCGAAGGACCCAGCAGCACGCAGAACTCCCCCTGATTCAGCGACAGGTCGATCCCCTTCAGCACCTGAACCCGGCTGTCTCCCTGTCCGAAGGCTTTTTTGATTCCGTGGATTTCAATAAACATAGCGATGTCCGCTCCGAATTATCAATCAATAATCAGAATTAGTTTTGGTTAACTAATCAGGTTATTATAATCCGTTCCCTTCGTTTTGTCAACGAATCGAAGCGGTTTTTTCAGCCGGATTTCATCCCCGCGGCCGGGTCCGGCGGTTTTCTCCCCGTCCGGCGGCGTTTTTTCTTTACGGCGCGGACTCTGAGGTGCTATAATCCGGATATCAAAGCCAAAGGAGGTGCCCCATGACGCTTCTGCTGGAGCCGGATCTCTCATCCTATTCGGACGAAGCCTATGAAGCCGATCTCAGGCAGCTTCCCCCGCAGCGCTATGACAAGGCCATGACCTACCGCTTTCTCGCCGATCGGAAGCGCTGCGTCCGGGCCTACATGCTGCTTCGGGAGGGGCTCTCCCGGGAATACGGCATTCAAAACGCGCCGGTGTTCGACTTCGGCAGCCATGGCAAGCCCGTCCTGCGCGATTTTCCCGGGCTTCACTTCAGTCTGAGCCACAGCGGCAACGCCGTGCTCTGCGCCCTGGACCGACGCCCGGTGGGTGCGGATATCGAAATGATCCGCCGCAAGAACCTGGAGCATCTTCTCTCTGTCTTCAGCGATCCGGAGCAGGCGTCGATCGCGCTGGCCGATTCCCCGGAGACCTGTTTTACCCGGCTCTGGACCCGGAAGGAGAGCTATCTCAAGCTTACCGGCGAGGGGCTCACCGGGACGAAGGCCCTGCGGGAGATCCCTACCGAGGATAACGGCGCGGTTCATTTCGAGACCGTCATCCGGGAGGCGGAGGGCTTTGTCTATACGGTCTGTCAGTGGACCGTGCCTCCTGCTTAGGACCGGCTTCTTCCCAGCTGCCAGAAGGCCACCGCGCCCGCGGCCGCCACGTTCAGCGAATCCACCCCGTGGGCCATCGGGATGCGCACGGTATAGTCGCAGTCGGCGATGGTCTGATCGGCCAGGCCGTCGCCCTCCGTCCCGAGGATCACCGCCAGCTTCTCCTCCGCCATGAGGGCCGCGTCGTCGATGCCGACGGAGTCCTCCCGCAGCGCCATAGCGGCTGTCCTGAACCCGTGTGCGCGCAGCAGCTCCATGCCCTTCTCCGGCCAGTCCGTCAGCTCTTCGCCGATCCATGCCCAGGGGATCTGGAAGACGGTCCCCATGCTGACGCGGATGCAGCGCCGGTAGAGCGGGTCCGTGGACGCCGGGGTCAGCAGCACCGCGTCCATTCCCATGGCGGCGGCGCTGCGGAAGATGGCGCCCAGGTTCGTCGGGTTCATCACGTCCTCCAGCACCACAACGCGCTTCGTGTCCCGAAGCAGCTCCTCGGCCGGGGGCAGCGGCGGACGCTTCATCGCGCAGAGCACGCCCCGTGTCAGCGGAAAGCCTGTGAGCTGCTTGAGGCAGTCTTCCTCCGCCACATAGACCGGCACATCGCCGCAGCGGGCCAGAATCTCCTGTCCCTTCTCGCGCCCGTCCAGCATCTTCGGCAGCATCAGCAGCGACTCCGGCTCACAGCCGGCGTCCAGGGCGCGCTCGATGACATGCGGGCTCTCGGCGATGAACAGGGAGTTTTCAATCCCGTGATGACTTCTCAGCTGCGTCTCCGTCAGCCGGGCATAGATGTCCAGCTCCGGCGCGTGAAAATCCCTGATCTCAATAAACGTATGCATGATGCTTCTTCCCCTGTCCGCTGGTCTCTCCGCTTCCCGGTCCCCCGTCTGCCGTTTCCGCCGCGATGCGGCGCCGGAAGAGGTCCGGGAACGTTCTTCGTCGGTATCTGTCCCAGTATAATCCCTTTCGCGGCTTTGTCAACCTCCGTCCTCCTCCGCCGCGGTCCGTTTCTCCGGCGGGCATGTTGACGAAAATTCTGAATTGCGGCTGAATGTTCCGGCGCAGTTTCAAACACTTGATCTCATTCTGTCAGGACACGCGGTTTTGCTTCGTTTGTTAGGATTCCGCCCGGCGTGAGATTTTCTCTGTTTTTTTGTGCAAAACTGACAGTTCGTATGGTTCTTTTTGATTCCGAATTGACTTTCTTATGGAATTTTTATATAATAGACGGGTGCAATACTGTGGTTTTCATAGTAGTTAATAAATCATTTTACAGGAGGGAGTAACATCTATGAAGAAAGCAGCAAAGAAGCTCTTGTTCCTCGTCTGCTTCGGCGGCTGTGCCTACCTGCTCGGTAAGCTGGCCAAGAAGGAAGAAGTCCAGGAGAAGCTGTTTCAGGTCCTTGGCGAAGACACCTACCTCGCCATTCTCGACAAGGTTCGCCTCGGCGGCGATCTGCTGATGTGGCCGATCGACTTTGTCAGAGCGCTTCTTCCGTGATCGCGGAAAGACTATTTTGAAAAGGAGTTAATTTATGAATCCGAAATATGAGCCTCTATTTACTCCGTTCAAAATCGGAGAGGTAGAAATCCCCAACCGCATCGTGCAATGTTCCATGGGCGGCACCACCCTGTTCGGTTGGCTGGAGCCTTCCCACTTTGACCTGGAAGGCGCCGACTTCCTGCTCAAGCGCGCCAAGGACGGCGTCGGCCTGGTTCTCCCCGGCATGCAGGTCATCCGCGACACCATGGGCCGCAAGTGGCTCGATTCCAACCGCCAGATGTACCGTGTGCTCAAGCCCTACATGGACGAGTATCACAAGACCGGCGGAAAGCTCTTCATCCAGCTGGCCGGCGGCTTCGGCCGCAGCATGGCCGTCACCCCGTGGATGGCTGCCCTCGGCAGAAACGATCTGCTGAACAAGCTCGCCAGCCCCATCGTCGACGTACAGTACGCCTGCGCCTCCGCCTCGGCCACCCCGAACCGCTGGGCAGACAACCTGACCTCCCGTCCCTTCACCGTGGAAGAGATTCAGGAGATGGTCTGGCACTTCGGCGCCACCGCCAAGAAGCTGCGTGAAGCCGGCGTCGACGGCGTTGAGATCCACGCCGTTCACGAAGGCTACAACCTCGACCAGTTCGCCATCGCGAACATGAACTTCCGTACCGACCAGTACGGCGGCTCTCTGGAGAACCGTCTGCGCTTCGCCACCGAGATCGTTCAGTCCATCCACGAGCAGGCCGGCGACGACTTCCCCGTCTCCCTCCGTTATTCCGTCCGCTCCTGCACCAAGGGCTGGCGCAAGGGTGCGATGCCCGGCGAAGATTTCGTTGAGTTCGGCCGTGACATGGCCGAGTCCGAGAAGGCCGTCAAGATCCTGCAGGATGCCGGCTATGCCTTCCTCAACTGCGACAACGGCACCTACGACGCCTGGTACTGGGCACATCCGCCACAGTACATGCCCGACAACTGCAACCTGGCTGACGTTGAGCACATCCGCCAGTTCATCGACATCCCGGTCGCCTGCGCCGGCCGTATGGATCCGGTCAAGGCTGCCGAAGAGATCGCCGCCGGCCGTCTGGACGCCGTCGCCATCGCCCGTCAGAACCTGGTCGATGAGCACTGGGTCACCAAGATCAAAGAGGGCCGTGAAGACGAGATCCGTCCCTGCATCCGCTGCCACAACGGCTGCTTCAACTTCTCCAAGGCCGCCGGCACCGAGAACATGCAGTCCCTGGGCGACTCCCTCCATCTCGCCCGCTGCGCTCTGAACCCGCCCACCATGCAGCACAACCGCTATAAGATCGTCCCGACCAAGAAGCCCAAGAAGGTCGCCATCATCGGCGGCGGCGTCGGCGGTATGGAGTGCGCGCTGGTTCTGAAAAAGCGCGGACACAACCCGGTCATCTTTGAGAAGGAAGATCAGCTCGGCGGTCTGTTCCTGACGGCCTCCGCCATGACCTTCAAGGAGAACGACAAGGATCTTCTCCGCTGGTACAGAGACGAGCTCAAGCGCTACAACATCGATGTGCGCTTCAACACCGAAGTCAACGACCTCGGCACCATCAAGCGCGCCTTTGACGAGATCATCGTCTGCACCGGTTCCGTTCCCAGAACCATGCCGCAGATCAAGGGTTTTGACAAGACCCACTCCTTCCGTGAGCTTCTGCGCGAGAAGAGCGTTGAGGGCGACACCATCGTCTTCCTCGGCGGCGGTCAGTCCTCCTGCGAAGCGGCCTACGATCTGGTTCTCGCCGGCAAGCACCCCGTCATTGTCGAGTACGGCAACGACCTGGTCGCGGCACAGGCCACCTGCCTTGCCAACACCTCCTTCCTGCGTGATGCCATGGAGTATCACAAGGTTCCGGTCTATCTGCACAGCACCATCACCGAGATCGGCGACGGCTACTGCATGATCAAGACCCCGGACGGCACCTTTAAGCAGGACTGCGACGCCGTCATCAACGGCATCGGCTTCGTCCCGGCTCCGGTCGGCGAAAAGGGCGCACATGTCCACCGTGTCGGCGACTGCGTTGCCATCGGCAACCTGCGCACCGTCATCTGGCGTGCATGGGACGTCTGCATGAGAATCTGATCCCAATCATCATATTCGTAAGCCCTCCCCATCCGGGGAGGGCTTATTGCGTTTACTTTCCGAGCGTTTTAAGCAAGTCTCTCATCAGCTCAATTCCGGGGACTGTCCCCTGCCGGAGCAGTTCTTCTGTTGGTGCGGGTGAGAGATCCGGCTTCCGGGCATAGAACATGCCGGGGAAAAAGAGCGATAGCTTCCCTCCCCTGGCCGAAAGCGCTATCCCGTAATCCTTACAATATGGTGCGAGAGTCTTTGCCGCGCTTTCAAAGCACTTCCTGTCTTCACTTTCCGCAAAACATGCAGCCCAGTTTTCAGGCAGCACGCGCGGCGCTTCTGCCGGTTTCCGGCTGTTATAGTATTCACTGAGGGGAACCAGGCCATCAAATGGCTGTCTCCACAGAATGACCCATTGCTCGCTTTCCGGCAAGCTGTCTTCCGCCACAAGAAGTGTCCCCGATACCGTTTTTCCTGTTATGCTCCCGTTCTTCTCTTTCATCGGCGTGAATGCCGTCTCTGCAACAGTCACATTCCTTTCCGCAATTTGCCCCCGCAGGACATGATAGCGCTGGCTCTGAGGGATGATTCGGATTTCCGGCGTAAGCCCGAGCTCCGGGAGTAATTCTGCCCCGATTTCCTCACGCCTGACATAGGTGACGCCCTCCATCGCTTTCTCGGCGGCAGCAATGCTTTCTGCTTCCATCCACGCCGCATTATACGGTCTGCGAACCAGCCAGACACCGATCAGCCGGAAAAGACAGGCAAAAATAATAATTGGAACCGCGCTGTCCCAATGCGATACAAGCGCAAACAAGCCAATCAGGAACAGCACCAGAGAAACCAGTAGTGTAAGGCGTACTCTGTCATGCTGCTTTTTCAAGTTTTCAATCGCCATGGTCTCGTTCTCCCTTCACTCATTGTATTGACAATACGTAAAAAAACAGATCTTGTCAAGTGGTTATGGCAACTTGCACAGTTTTCAACATTCTATTCTGTGCGAAGTGCTGAAAAAGCACATGTCTGTTGACACTGCGAAGTTACCCATGTATAATACAGGTAACTTGTAGGACAAGTTACAGGGCCGGCTACGGAGATTACTGAGATGGATATTGTCCGGATTGAGAAAATTAATCTTGTCGACGCGGTTTATACACAGCTTCGGGATCTCCTCATCTCTGGGAAATGGCCTGAGGGTACAAAGATCCCCAGCGAGAACGAATTATGCAAAGAGTTTTCTGTCAGCCGTGTTGTGATCCGGGAAGCGTTGCAGAAGCTTCGCGGTGAAAAATTGCTTGTCACTCGACAGGGTGTTGGGACCTATGCTGCCAACCCTTCCAACTTTGAACCTACCGAAGAAAAGATCGTCCTGAGTGAAAAGCTGTATCGGGATTTTCTGGATTTCCGTGAAGCGGTCGAGAATACGGCCGTTAAATTATCCAGGCAAACTGCAACAGAAGAAGATTTCCTGCGGATGGAACAGTGCGTGGATGCCATGCAGGCGGCTTATAAGGACAACGAAGCATATAACCTTGCTGATTTCAATTTTCATCTCGCCGTGGTTTCCGCCAGTCACAATGATCTGCTGATCCGCTCTATGGTTGCCAATCAGAATACGATCGTCGGTGTCTTCACCGCAATGAACGCGGTCCCCGACTCCCGCGGCTTTGGCGTCTCCTCCCACCGTCAGATCGTGGAAAACCTTCGCAATAAGAAAACCCGCCAGGTCATTGACGATTATGCAGAGATGGGGAAATATAATCTTACAAGACTCCATCATTTCTTTAAAAATACATAGATGAAAGCGCGTCCCTGTTTGTAAGGAACGCTTTCTCTTAAGGGTTGCTTGTATGACATGTTATATGTTATATGTTATGTGGTTGTTGTGATCAATAGACCTGAAAAGGTCATTGAAATATTTTTCAGAAGGAGCGTACCCATGAAAAATCTCAAGATCCTCGTCGCAATGGTCCTTGTCGTGCTGATGCTCGGCACCTCCGCAGTTGCCTTCGCCGATTATCCCGAGAAGGCAATCGAAGTCCTGATCCCCGCGGGTCCCGGTGGCGACACTGATACTACTGTCCGTGCCATCACTGCCTCCCTGACAGAGCTGCTTGGTCAGCCTGTTGTTGTGACCAACATGCCTGGTGGTGCCGGTACGGTCGCCATGACCGAACTGCAGAATCGGGATGCCGATGGCTACACGGTGTTCTATCACCATGTCGATACCCTGCTGCTTGAGCTGCTGGGCCGCATGGATGAAGACTGGAAGTGGGAAGATGCACTTGACATCTCCGCAGTAACCGGTGGCGGCAACACGTATTGCCTCTTTGTCCGTAAGGACAACGACAAAGGCCTGAAGACCTTTGAAGATGTCGTGAACTACGCCCGCGAGAATCCCTATGAGCTGACCTATGCTGTCGAAATGGGCGGAACTCTCCACATGCATGCACTTGCCCTTATGCAGGCCCTTGATATCGAAGTTGACTGCATCGACCTTGGCGCTGCCAGTGACCGCACTGTCGCTTTCCTCGGTGGTCAGTGCGACATTCTGGAAGGTCTCTACAGCCAGGGCAAGGAATACATCGAGACCGGTGATTTCATTCCTCTGTGCGTCCTCGGCAATGAGCGCAACGAAAACTTCCCCGACATCCCCTGCTCTGACGAGCTTGGCTTCCCCTTTGGCGCAGAGTGGTTCTACTACTTTGGATTCAAGAAGGGCACCGATCCTGCAATCGTTGACGCTTTCACTGCGGCAGTGAAAGAGGCTGTCACAATGGAGCCTTACTCCAATGCTCTGGACCTCTACAACTTCCATGCCAACTTCCAGCCCGGTGAGGATGGCGTTGCATTCATGAAGGGCATCCAGGAGGTTTATGCCCCCATGGCAGAAGCTCTGATGGGCTAAGCAGATCAGGCCTTTGCGGTCTGATTTCTGGCCCCTGAGCACGCGGCAGGTATCCATCGCGTTACCTGCCGCATTTCAATACATGGGAGGCAAGTTTAAGATGGACAACAAACAAAGAAAGAATTATACTGATCTCATCTCGGGGCTGGTCGTCATGGCTCTCGCTGCCTTTTTCTATTGGACGACCATTGGTACAAAATCCTTCATGAAGGCTGGTCGTGGCCGCCTTGCACCCGATGCCATTCCAAAAGCCGTGGCCATCGCCATGTTTGTTCTTGGCATCATCATCATCGTTAAGTGGATCATCAGCTCTTCCCGTGGGAAAGTCCCCCCTCTGGAAATCGTCGATGACAGCGAAGACTGTGTTGGCATGACAGAGGCACAGATCCGCAATCGTCATCTTTTCCAGAAAATCACCATGCCCCTTACACTGCTGCTGATTCTTCTGTATCTCATCGCAATGCCCCGTATCGGTTTTACCATTTCCACTTTCTGCTTTCTGACCTTACAGATTACGCTGCTTTCTGCAGACCTCTCCGCAAAAAGCTGGCTGAAAAACCTTCTGATTGCCTTGATTGCCACTTTGGTGATCTACATTATTTTTGGCTGCGCCTTTGGTCTTGCCGTTCCGAAAGTATCGCCTGTAGATCTCGGGCTGGGTAATCTCTATCGGTCTGTTTTCGGCTGATCTGTGTCATTAGAAAGGAGAAATTGGTATGCTGCAATTATTTGCCCAAGGTTTCCAACAGATGGCCAGTTGGCTGAACATAGCCATGGTCGCGTTCGGTGTATTTTTGGGCGTTGTTTTCGGCTGTGTGCCCGGTCTCAACGGGAATACTGCTCTGGTTCTGGTTCTTCCTCTCTCTTACAAACTGCCCCGCATGGCGGCCTTTGCTTTGATCATGGGCATCTATATAGGCTCCTGCTCCGGCGGTCTGATCTCTGCCATTCTTTTGAACATCCCCGGTGCTGCTTCAAACGTGGCGACTCAGTTTGACGGTGCTCCCATGGCACGGAAAGGAGAAGCCGGGAAGGCCCTTGGAACCGGTATCTTCTACTCATTTTTAGGATCCATCATCGGTTTTATTGCACTGTTCTTCCTGTCCGGCCCCGTTGCCAGCATTGCCATCAACTTTGGGAAGGCCGACTACTTCTGGATGGCTTTCTTTGCCCTGACGATGGTGATCTCTCTCTCCAGCAAGAACCTTTGGAAAGGCCTCGCCGTGGCCTGCCTGGGTTTACTTTGTTCCTTTATCGGCGCGTCAGAAGTTGACGGCACCACCCGCATGACCTTGGGGATTCATGCTCTGGATGCCGGCATAAACCTGATTCCGGCGCTGATCGGTATCTATGCCGTCGGCGAGCTGATCAATGCTTCCAAGTCTTTCGATAAGAAAGTCAAGATTGAAACCAACTACAAGATTAAGGGTTTCGGCTTTTCCTGGCTGGAATTCAAAGAGCAGTTTGTGAATATGCTCACATCCGGCGTAGTGGGCGCTTTCATTGGTATTCTGCCCGGCATCGGCGGCATGACAGCCAACCTTGTGGCCTACTCTGTTTCCAAATCCACCTCCAAGCATCCGGAAAAATACGGCAAAGGGTACATGGGTGGTCTGGTTGCATCTGAGACTGCCAATAATGCCTGTGTCGGCGGTGCGATGATCCCACTGTTTGCCCTTGGTATTCCGGGAGATACCTTCACCGCGGTTATGCTGGGCGTCATGATGGTTCACGGCCTCCAGCCGGGTCCCCTGGTCATGACCAAGAATGCGGATTTCATCTACGGCATTTTCGTTGCGCTGATGCTGGCGAATATTTTCTGCGTGATTCTTCAGTATTTTGGCATCAAGCTGTTCGTTCGCATGCTCGCGGTTCCCAAGCATATCCTTCTGCCTATTATCATGGTCCTGTCCCTTGTCGGTGCGATCGCTGTCAATAACCGGATCTTCGACGCATGGATCGTGTTGATTTTCGGTATTGTCGGTATTGTCATGAATAAATTGGAATTCCCTATTACCCCCATTATCCTTGGCTTTATTCTTGGTCCCCTGGCAGAAACCAACCTGCGCCGTGCACTGATGGTAAGCAAGGGTGCTTTTCTTCCCCTCATCTCCAATACTCCTTCCATCATTCTGATTTCCCTTTCTGTCCTGTCGCTTATTCTGGCCCCGCGTCTTCTGAAGCGTGAAGCCAAAGCACAGGCTGAGCAGGAGGCCCTGGAAACATCAAACTCTGCAGAATAAGACTGAAAGGACTCAATACCATGAAAATTGCGAAACTCGAACTATTTAAAGTCCCGCCCCGCTGGCTGTTCCTTAAGATGACCACGGATGACGGTCTGGTCGGCTGGGGCGAGCCGGTCTGTGAGGGCAAGGCAGACAGTGTCGCCGCTGCCGTGAAAGAACTCGGCGACCAGCTGATCGGGCACAGCGCCACAGATGTTGAGGATGCGTTCCAGCAGATGTATCGTACCAGCTTCTACCGCGGCGGTCCGATCCTGACCAGCGCAATCTCCGGGATTGAACAGGCGATGTGGGACATCAAGGGCAAAGCGCTGGGCGTGCCGGTTTATGATCTGCTCGGGGGCAAGTGCCGCGACCGGATCGAAGTCTATCGCTGGATCGGCGGAGATCATCCCCGGGATACCGGGAACGAAGCCAAAGTCGCCGCTTCCCAGGGCTACAAGGCCGTCAAGATGAACGGAACGGACGAGCTGCGCTGGATTGACACCTATGACAAGCTGGAGGCCACGGTGGAACGCGTGGCTGCGATTCAGGAGGCTGTCCCCGGCATGCGTATTGCGGTCGACTTTCACGGCCGCGTCCACAAGACCATGGCCAAGCAGCTGATCCACATGCTCGAGCCTTATCACCTCATGTTCATCGAGGAACCGGTCCTGTGTGAAAATGAGGATGAATTCCTGGAGTTTGCCCGCGGCAGCTACACGCCGATTGCCACCGGCGAGCGGAATTTCACCCGTTGGGGATTTAAGCACATGCTCACCCGCGGCGGTGTTGATATTGTCCAGCCGGATGTCAGCCATTGCGGCGGCATTCTCGAGGCGCGCAAGATTGCGGCCATGGCGGAAGCCTTTGACGTCTCTGTCGCTCTGCACTGCCCGCTCGGTCCGATTGCGCTGGCCTCCTGCCTGCAGGTCGACTTCTGCTCGCCGAATGCCTTTATTCAGGAGCAGAGTGCCGGCATTCACTATAACGCCGGCTATGACATTCTTAACTATCTGAACAATCCCGAAGTCTTCCAGTGGAAAGACGGTTATTGTGACCTGATGACCCTGCCCGGCCTCGGAGTTGATATCAACGAAGCGTACGTGCGCGAGATGGCGGCCAAAGGCCATGACTGGCACAACCCCATCTGGCGCGACAGCGACGGCGTTATAGCCGAGTGGTAAAGGAGGAGATCATTATGAGAGAACAGGTTCTGCAGTACGTTGACCAGTATAAGATCATAGCGATTGTCCGCGGTGCGGATCCCAAACAGTGCTTTGCGGTTGCCGAGGCGCTGTATGCCGGCGGGATCAGACTGATGGAAGTTACCTATGACCAGAAAAAGCCGGAGACCTGGCAGGCTACCGCCGACACCATCGGTGCTCTGGCAAAGGAGTATGAAGGCAGAATGTTCGTCGGGGCAGGCACTGTCACTTCGCCGGAACTGGTCGAACTTACTGCAAAGGCAGGCGGCGCCTTCATCATTTCCCCGGACACGGATGTCGCCGTCATCAAACGCACCAGAGAACTGGGTCTGGTTTCCATGCCGGGTGCACTCACGCCCAGCGAGATCAAAACCGCCCATAATGCCGGTGCGGACTATGTGAAAGTATTCCCCCTCGGCTCCATGGGTCCCGGCTATCTGAAAGCCATCCGTGCACCGCTCAGTCATATCAAAATGACTGCCGTGGGCGGCATCAATGAGAAGAATCTGAAGGAATACCTGGAAGCAGGCGCCTGCGGTGCCGGCATCGGCGGCAATCTCGCAAACAAGAAGTGGATCGAGAACGGCGAATTCGATAAGATCACCGAAGTGGCAAAGCAGCTGGTCCAGGTCGTCGAAGAGTTTGGAAAGTGATCAGGGAGGATGGATTGTATGAAAAAAGTAATTACGTTCGGTGAAATCATGATGCGTCTGAATCCCCCCGGATATCAGCGCTTTGTTCAGACCACGGTTTTTGAGGCCACCTACGCCGGCGGTGAGGCAAACGTCGCGGTCTCCCTGGCCAACTACAAAAACGACGTCGCCTATGTCTCCAAAGTGCCCGACAACGAGATCGGTCAGAATGCCATCAACGCACTTCGCCGTTACGGTGTGGACACTTCCCTTATGCAGGTCGGCGGTCCCCGTCTGGGCATCTACTTCTGCGAGAAGGGCGCCTCCCAGCGCGGCAGCAAGGTAATCTATGACCGCGCGGGCTCCTCCATCGCGCTGGCAAAGCGGGATGAGTTCAACTGGGATGAGATCTTCACAGACGTCGACTGGTTCCACTTCACCGGCATTACACCTGCGCTTGGCGGCGAGATGCCCGAAGTCTGCCTGGACGCCTGCAAGGCGGCCAAGGCCAAAGGCATTACGGTCTCCTGCGATCTCAACTACCGCGGGAAGCTCTGGAGCCGCGAAAAGGCCGGTGAAGTCATGGGCAAGCTGATGCCCTATGTGGATGTCTGCATTGCCAACGAAGAGGATGCAAAGGATGTGTTCGGCATCGAGGCGGAGAACACGGATATCAACTCCGGAAAGTTGGACCGGGACGGCTATGTCTCTGTTGCAAAGCAGTTGACCGATCGTTTCCAGTTTAAGGCCGTTGCCATCACCCTGCGCGGCAGCATTTCCGCCTCCGAGAACAACTGGAGCGGCATGCTGTATGTGGACGGCCAGGCCTACTTTGCCAGAAACTACCTGATCCATCTCGTTGACCGCGTGGGCGGCGGCGACTCCTTCGGCGGCGGTCTGATCCATGCCATGCGCAAGTGGCCGGACGATCCTCAGCAGCAGATCGAGTTTGCGGTGGCTGCAAGCTGCCTGAAGCAGGCGACAGAGTACGACTTCAACCTGTGCTCTGAGAAGGAAGTACTGGCACTGGTCGGCGGCAACGCCTCCGGAAGAGTACAGCGCTGATCGGCTTGAGTCATTGATTCTGTATTAAGTAATCGTGGAAGGGCACCGGCGTTTGCCGGTGCCCTTCCACGATCTTTCATATGATATTCCGGTTTTCCCGGTAGCTGCGCCAGACATTTTCAAAGAAATCATACAAAAGCTGCTGTCCAATTCCAGTATGAAGCTTTTTCGCGGTCCACTTTTTGGATTTCGAGATGTTGAGAAACGACTGTCGAGCTTTCTTCCTGTTATACGGATACTTGTGCTGCTCGTGAGAAACATATGGCCACAAGAGATCAATAGCAGTTTCCAGGTGCTCTCGGCACTGATTGAGCAGGTCAATATCTGTTGGATACTTGATATCTGCACCCGCTACAGTTGCATCCATGATTAAGGTTCCACTGTTTGGAGCTGTGTTTGCTTCTACCGAACTCGTTTCGGAGCCGCTGCCTCCACTTCCTTTACCTGGTTCATCATCATTCCGATCTACTTTCCGTATGTCCTCTGGCCATTTGCCGGTGCAGATGTACTCATTCACCTTCGCAATGAACTCAATTGGGAAGCGTTTTCGGAAATGTACCATCATGGAGGGATCAAAGAGAGGCTCCATGTGAAATTCATGCAAACCCAGATAGTACTGAACGTATGGGTTCTCCTGGATGTACCGGACAGTGTCTTCGTCGCTTAATCGCTCAGACTGCCTCAAACTGATTGCTCCAAAGGCTATCCTGGCTGAAATTTCCCCTCTTCCTGTTTCCTGTGACATGGTTTGAAGGTAGTATTCTTCTATCCGATCCCACGGTGTAATCGCTGCAAGCTTGACCCATCTGTTTTGGCATCAAGCTTCCCGCCGAAGGGAAGAAAGAAATCTTCTATTGTCTGCTGTTCTTGATTGATCTTCCGATACATGAAACCATCCCATAGTGACTGAGTCTTGGATGACTGCAGAGATTTTGGCTGATTTCATTATACCATATATAGAACAATTTGTGTGCATTTCCTGTCAAAAAGTGAAATATTTACACATTATTTAGAACTATTTCGTTCTAAATTTCGTTTTTCAGTAGGCCCTATCTATACTGTGGAAATCTTCGACCGGATGAAGGACAGCGCCATCTTCATCAACTGCGGCCGCGGCAACGCCGTTGCTTCCGATGTGCTGTATCAGGTGCTTCATGATCGGAAGATCGCTGCAGCGGGCATCGATGTGACCGAATTTGAACCCCTTCCTTCCGACAGTCCCCTCTGGGAGCTTGAGAACCTAATGATAACACCGCACATCTCGGGCGGCCATCATCTTCCGGAAACCTTCGAGCGGATCGTCGAAATCTGTGCGCAGAACCTCTCGGCCTATCTGAGCGGAAAAGAGCTCAGAAACGTCGTGGATTTTGCCACCGGCTACAAAAAATAAAGCCTGTTCTATCTTGCCTCCTCCGGGACGTTTTCTTGACCTGGGGGAGGCTTTTCTTGCATTTTGCAATCTCTCCGCGCGACGCTTACGCACCGACAATTGACTTTGTCCCGGGGATGAAGTATAGTGAAGACACTTTAGTCCGTGATATGTGCTCCCGTCTTCAAGTGTCTTCCTCCGCGGCGGCCGTCGTCCCGGGCGGAACAGAGATTCACAAGGTAATGCCATGAAGAAAAACACCAAAATTCTGGCCGGCGCAGGCGCGCTCTATCTGCTGCTGCTCGGTCTGCTGTACCACACGGAGCACGCCGCGGGAAACCCCGGCTTTGCCTCCTTCGGCGACACGATCTGGTACTCTCTCGTCACAATGACCACGGTCGGCTACGGCGACGTCACCCCTGTCACGGCAGGCGGCAAGCTGATCGGCATTTTCTTTGCCCTCTGCAGCATCGGGATTCTGACCGCCCTGATCGGGATCGGGCTGCGCGTCATCGGAAGCCGCCTGATCCCCCAGCTCCGTCTTGTGAGCCGGCGTCGCAGGCCCTGGTACATCTTCGATGAAGAGAACGCGGATTCCGCAGCACTGGCAACCGCGATCCGACAGGAGATCCCCAACGGCGTCATTCTCTTTCTGTCCGGTGAGGAGAGCGGCGTCGAAGCCGTCCGGATGCAGATCCCGCCGGAGCTGTTCCTCGACAAGTTCCGCGGGCAGGAGAGCATTACCTGCTTCTTCATGGGCGGGGACCCCTGGCGGAACCTTTCTCAGGCGCTGAAAGCGACGAAGACCGGCTTCCCTGTCTACTGCATGTCCGAAGCGGACGGTGAGGACATCCCGCGGAACCTGCACCTCTTCCAGCGGGAGGATGCGCTGAGCCGCTTTTACTGGCAGACGCATCCGCTGATGAAGGAAGAGGCGGAGGTCGTCCTCATCGGCTGCGGAAGCTTTGGCAGCGCGCTGCTCGAGCGGGCGCTGCTGACCAACGTCTTCGAACGCGGCCGCTATATCCGCTACCACGTCTTCCGGGACACGGCGCAGTTTCAGGCGCTGCACCATGAACTCTGCCTGGCCTTGTCCCGGGAGGATGTCCCGGACGACCGGGTTTTCTTTCACGGGGAAGACTGGACGGCGGCCCCCGAACGGATCCGACAGGCGGACCGGATCATTCTCTGCGCCGACAGCGATGAAGAGAATCTGGCACAGCTGGAGCTTCTGAAGCGCTGGTTCGTCCACCCCGGCAGGGTTCATGTCCGTCTTTCGGAGCCGGTCCCGGGGATCGAGTCCTTCGGCGGCCGGGAGGAGATCCTGACGCCGGAATTTGTCCTCAAAGACGCCGTCAACCGCCAGGCCGTCCTGATGAATGAGCTCTACAACGCCGGCGCCGAACATCCCACCGCCTGGCGTGATCTGAGCGCCTTTCACCGCCAGTCCAACATCGCCGCGGCGGACCACCTGCTGGTGAAGGTCCGCTATCTGCTGGACGACGAGCGCCTCACCGCGCTCACCGAAGCGGACTGCCGCCGGGCCTATGCCCGCTACCGGGAGCTCTATCCGGAGCGCGAAGAACTGTTTCAGGAGATGGAGCATCGGCGCTGGATGCGTTTTTCTCAGATGTACAACTGGACATACGCCCCGGTCCGCGACAACAGCCAGCGGCTTCATCCGCTTCTGATTCCCTTCGAGGCGCTTCCGCCCGCGGAAAAGAAGAAGGACGACTTCGCCTGGGAGCTGCTGGGAAAACTGGAGCTGTAAGCTCCGCCCGTGCCCCGGTTCCCGTCTTATTCCGCCAGAAGCGCTTCGGTTTTCTCCGCCGCGAAGGCGATCAGCTCGTCGCAGGGAATTCTTGCCGCCTTGAGATCGGCACAGCGCAACGCGCCGAACTTCTCCCGGAAGGCCGCCGTCAGCGCGCGGTCAAAGGCATCCGCCTTCGGGCGGTTCTCCGCGCCGTAGTGCAGCCCCGCCGCCATAATGGCGCCGGAGATCGCGCCACAGAGTTCTCCGCACCGCGCGCCGCCCCCGAAGCCGACCGCCGTATCCGCCGCCTGCTTTTCTTCCAGGCCGGTGTAAGAAGCCCCCTCTGCCATCAGGACCGATTGGGCGCAGTTATATCCCTGTGCGTGCAGGCTGAGTGCCTTTTCCCTTGCTGTCATGGTACAGACCTCCCGTATTCTTTTGCCGTTATTTCGTCGTGCTGATGAATTTTTATGAATTATACCATATTCGGATGCCATTTGCCACTTCGATTATTTCCAATCTGTCAATGGATTTTTTTCCGCTTTTTTGTTATGATAACAATACTTCTTTCCTTCGCTGCTTCAGCGAAGTGCGGAAGAAACCATACAGAAACAAGGAGATAGGATTATGCAGCTGAAACTTTCTGACAGAATTATGAAACCCGACTTCCAGGGCGAGTTTACGGCCTCCATTCTGGCCGCAGCAGCGTCTCCCGACATTATCTCCTTTGCCGGCGGCCTTCCCAACCCCGTTTCCTTCCCCATTCCGGAAATGGAAGCTGCCACAAAGAAGGTTCTGGAGCAGAACGGCGTCACTGCTCTGCAGTACAGCTCTACCCAGGGCTGGCCCGCACTGCGTCAGTGGATCGCCAGGCGCTATGAGACCATGGGCGTGAGCGATGTGAGCCCGGATGACATCATCGTCACCAACGGTTCCCAGCAGGCCCTCGCCATGATCGGCGCCGCGATGATCAACCCGGGTGACGAGGTCATCGTGGAAGACCCGACCTATCTGGTGGCGCTGCAATCCTTCCATGTGTTTGACCCGAAGGTCCTGACCGTCACCATGAACCCCGACGGCATCGACTGTGACGAGCTCGCCGAGACGGTCAGGAATCATCCGGACGCCAAGTTCATCTACGTCATCCCCAATTTCCAGAACCCCACCGGCCTGAGCTATTCCCAGGAAGTTCACGACAAGGTCGTCGAGATCATCAAAAACAGCAATGTGCTCCTCCTCGAGGACAACCCCTACCGCGAGATCCGCTTCGCCGGCACCGCCACCGACAGCTTCGGCAAGGAGCTGGGCGAGCAGTGCTGCATGCTGGGTACTTTCTCCAAGATCGTCACACCGGGCATGCGCATCGGCTGGATCTGCGTGCGCAACAAGGAACTGAAGGCCAAGCTTCTCAACTACAAGTCCACCGCCGACCTGCACACCAACATCTTCAGCCAGATGGTTCTGGCCCAGTATCTCGCCGACAACGACGTGGATGAGCATATCTCCAAGATCAAGGCCCTCTACAAAGCCAAGTCCGACTTCATGGTCGAATGCCTGAAAAAGTACCTGCCCGAGGGCTGCGAGCTCACCCCGACCGAAGGCGGCATGTTCCTCTGGGTCACGCTTCCGAACGGCCTCTCCGCCCTCCAGCTCTACTACAAGGCGCTGGAGAAGGGCGTCGCGATCTGCCCGGGCGATCCGTTCTATGAGTATAAGCGCGATGTCTCAAGCTTCCGCATCAACTACTCCAACTCCACCGACGAGGCCATCGAGAAAGGCGTCAGGATTCTCGGCGAGGCCTGTGCAGAGATGATGAAGGCTTAAGGCCGCTCCGCAGATCGCCGCAGCGCCCATAAGATTCCGCAGGAACAGAGCCGGAACCTTAAATAGAACTTTCCCAACCAGTTAGACTATACGCCAGTTTTCATGGCGAAACAACACCATTTTCAATCGTTTCGGCAGGCTGAGTCTTGGGCTTATTCTTACTTCCCTTGGGTCTGCCCCGTTTC
>Ga0256404_1005862_pt1 | contig 21079 bp, 21 predicted proteins | sample RumenRJG_01DNA_FD_185990 | JGI IMG/M metagenome (GOLD analysis project Ga0256404, IMG submission 185990) | Bovine rumen microbial communities from Lethbridge, Alberta, Canada - RJG_01 | ecosystem: Host-associated > Mammals > Digestive system > Stomach > Rumen | place: Canada: Alberta | collected...
AAGATATCCCTTCGTAAGAGTAAGACCTCTCATAGACTATGAGTTTGATAGGCCTGATGTGTAAGCGTGGTGACACGTTCAGCTTGCAGGTACTAATCGGTCGAGGGCTTTTCCTTTTACTTCTACTGACCAGTTCTCCCTCAGCATTACGCTTTATTTCAAGTTTCAAAGAAGTCGGTGTTTATTGCGCAGAGGTCACACCCGTTCCCATTCCGAACACGGAAGTTAAGCTCTGCCGCGAAGACAATACTTGGCTGGCGACGGCCTGGGAAAATATTTCAATGCCGGCACTTTATAAACGGAAGTCAGATTGGCTTCCGTTTAATATTATAGGGCCATTAGCTCAGTTGGTTAGAGCATCCGGCTCATAACCGGACGGTCTGGGGTTCGAGTCCCTAATGGCCCACCAGCACAAAGTCTGTGCCCCCTTCCACGGGGGCACTCGTTTTACCCGTTTACTTATTACAGAAGGCTTAATATGCTTTCGCTAATGACACTATAATTAATTATGTACAACTTACACATGATAGTCATACAATAAGTATGATAATGTATAAAAGCCCGAATATTCGGGCTTTTTTTGTTATTCAATTTTAAAAATAATATTTAGCAAATAAGAACGTTGAGGTACTTAAGGCTTTTTAGGGAGTTGTCCCCAAAACGAAGTTGTTTTATGAACTCATCAAAGGTCAATATACACTTGAATGTAATGTCTTAATTTAAAAGTAAGTGATCCCGACTTCACTTTATATTATTTGAAAATAAGTGATAGTATGCTGGTAGCATCAACTCCAAGCGCTGCTAACAGTGAATTGAGATAGTCGCCGTCAAGTTTGTTTTCCTTAACAAAGCTTGTAAGGTTTTTGATTATTGTTGCAAGGCTGTCAGTGTCGCTTAATACAGCCTCTAACTTTTCACGCGAATTATAGCAGTTTCCATTTTCGTCTTCTCCGACTATTACAATTGGCAGGAGCTTAGCCAGATATTCGATTATACCATCGACATTCTCATCGTGTGTAAGAAGATAGTCAACAAATGAGTGCAGGGTTTCGATACTTGTGTTTTCGCTTGCAGACTCGAATTGCGGTATAATAAACGATGTATTGCCAACCATTATTTTCTGTGAGCTTATCTTGCCCTCAGAGCCGTCATCTGACTGCTGGAAGAATGAATTGGGTGAGTGATTCTGACCGATTGAATTGACGCAGTATCCTTTGCAGAAAAGCTGGTGCGATCCGGGTATCTGATAGAGAAGGATGTGTACGAAATCACCGGTCAGAGAGTAATTCTTTATGATTGCAGCTCTTTTTTCAATGCGCTCTGAAACCTCCGGAGTTTCGAGGAATACTCTTGAAAATCCCTGTCCGTCGAAGCCTACGCATCTCACTATACTGTCACACATGAGCGCCGTGTACTGATGTTACACAGCCTTATTTTTGAATCCAGTGAGTTTATAATTTTAGCGGTTATTTACCGTTTCCGGATATAGGTCATGATGTGCAAGCCTGTCCCACGCGAGAGATTCCCACTTTGTGCCGGGAATGCCGTAATTGCAGTAGGGATCAATGGAGATGCCGCCGCGCGGAAGAAATTTTCCCCAGACCTCGATATATTTCGGCTGCATAAGCTTGATGAGGTCCTTCATTATGATGTTTACGCAGTCCTCGTGGAAATCGCCGTGATTTCGGAAGCTGAACAGGTACAGTTTCAGAGATTTGCTCTCGACCATTTTTTCAGCCGGAACATAGGAAATATATATCGTAGCGAAGTCCGGCTGACCTGTTATCGGACAAAGACTTGTAAACTCAGGACAGTTGAACTTTACGAAGTAATCGTTATCCGGGTGCTTGTTTGGAAAGGTTTCGAGAACAGCCGGATCGTAGTCGAAACCGTATTGAGTATTCTGGTTACCGAGCAGAGAAATGCTGCCTTTTTCATTATCGGTTCTACCTGTCATGTTATACTCCTTTCGCAAGTGCTGGATCTTCGATGCCATTAGCCTTGAAAGCTGCGATCCTGTCGCGGCAGGTTCCGCATACGCCGCACGGCATATCTCCGCCCTCATAGCAGCTCCATGTCATTTCGTAAGGCACACCGAGTTCGAGACCTTTCTTTACGACTTCAGCCTTTGTAAGTCCTATAAAAGGAGCTTCGACTTTCAGCTTCTGACCGCTTCCGAGGTATATAGCGCGATTGATAGCTTCATTGAAATCAGCGCTGCAATCCGGATAAGCGTTTCCGGCAGCATCGTCACTGTGAGCACCGTAGTATATGACCTCGCAGCCGTTTGAAAGTGCAACGCTTGCAGCGGAGGAGAGGAACAGTCCGTTTCTGAACGGAACATATGTAGAGACAGGCGCACCGCCTGTTTTACTTAACTGGTCTGCATAGGATTCTTCTGGGATGTCCTCGGAAGAACCTTTGAGGAGAGAACAGTCCGAGTCTGCGAATATAAGGGCGAGGTCGAGAGAATGTAACTTCACGCCATAGTGAGCGGCGATCTTCTCAGCAGCCTGCAATTCCTTGCTATGCTTCTGACCATAGTATACTGAGAGCGCAAGAACTTCATCCGCGCCGTATTTATCGACGGCTATTCCGAGACAGGTAGTGCTGTCAACGCCGCCGCTGAAGAGTACAAGAGCCTTCATGGTAACTCCTTTCAGTCGAGAAGACGGCGCAGTTCTGGATCGGTCTTGAAAGCGCCGCGGTAGGTTTTGGTGGTAGTTTTTGCGGAAGTGTTGTGTATTCCGCGCGCTGTCATGCAGCTGTGAGATCCTCGTATCACGACAGCTACGTCAGGAGAACCGGCAGCTTCTGAGATTATCTCGGCAATGTCGCTTCCGAGTCGTTCCTGAAGCTGGAGACGCTTTGCAGCCATATCGCAGATACGTGCTATCTTGCTAAGTCCGAGAACTCTTCCGCGGGGTATGTAAGCAACATCGACAGTCATATCGTACATGAGAGCCATATGGTGTTCGCAGTAGCTGAAAACAGTGATGTCCTTCATGACTACGGCAGTATCCTCGTCGGTAGCCTCGAATTTTTTACCGAATTTCTGGGCAATTTCATGATTGGTGTAGTTAATGCCCTCAAAGACCTCCTGATACATACGAGCAACTCTCTGAGGAGTTTCGCGGAGACCTTCTCTGTCGGGATCTTCACCGAGCGCGATAAGTATCCCTTTGATGTGTTCTTCTATTGCTTTAATATCCATTTATATCGCCTTTCAAACGCCGCGCATTTCCGGCGGCCAGATGAATTTATGCAGCTGTAATTGCAGACGGAAGCTGCTCATTTGCTGCTCTTTCATTATCTCAACTATTTCAGCTGGTTCTATACGTCCGAATACAGGGCTGAGATACAGCGGACACAGTGGCTTATACTGCTCCGCTATCTCCTTTGCACGTAAAACGTCGCCGCGCGAAGCACATACGAATTTTACCGTATCCATCTCACGAAGCAGCTGGAAATTATCAGTACACATATGCTGTTCCATCCGGCTTGATGGTAATTTGTAGTCCATTGTGAACTTAGGACGATGCTCTGAACAGAAGTCTTTCAGCGGAACAGAACCATTAGTCTCGATCTCGACCTGAAGACCGAGTTCTGAGAGTTTGCTGATAACTTCGCTGATATTCTGCTGCAAGAGAGGCTCACCGCCTGTGAGAGTAACATTGCGAACTCCATGCTTGAGTGCGTCCGCGGCTATCTCAGCGATGCGGCTGAGAGAAACGTTTTCATGCTGAGCGTCTTTATCGCAAGCCCAAGAGGTATCACACCAGTCACAGCGCAGGTTACAGCCGGTGAAACGCAGAAAAAGAGCAAGCTCTCCGGCGGACTGCCCCTCACCGTTTATGCTGATGAAATATTCAGCGAGTCTGAATGTGTGTTCCATCAGTCCACCTCATAGGTAGCGCAGTTCTTGGGAGTTTCATAAACTGAGACCGAGCATACCGGCAGCGATTTTTCGTTAAGGAGCTGGAAGAAGTATCTTGAGAAGTTTTCTGCTGTCGGACGGAACGGAACTTCGATAATGCAGAAGTTCTCGTCCTTGAGAGCCTGCATAGTAGCAGGTTTCAGCGAATTGACTTCGCAAATCAGCGCATGGTCGAAGCTTTTAGCGATGCCGCGGACTTCTTTTTTGATGTCTGAGAAGTCTATCAGCATATCACGCTGAGTGCCGTCCTGAATGAGTTCAGAGCCTGAAAAAGAGGCTTCAACGACCCAATGATGACCGTGAATGTTTGAGCATTTGCCCTCATAGCCTGCGAGAAAATGTGCGCTGTCGAATGAAGCAGAAGTTTTGATCTTATACATAAAAATCACCTAATAAAAAATGCGTCTGAAAGCAGACGCATCCTGTAAAGTCATAAACGGGCATAATCAGCCCAATGGATGCCCTGGTATTTTTTTTACGACAGGATGGCGCAAACGAACTGTCGGGATTCACCTTGATTATTATAGCATTCTGACGTGTACTTGTCAAGAGTTATTTCAGCTGACTTACAAGCGATTTGAATACATCGCCGCGTTCCTCGAAATTCTTGAATATACCGTAGCTTGCAGCGGCAGGGGACATTACACAGCTTTTACCCTCAGGAGTGATCTTTGCTGCGAGTTCAACAGCGTCAGCGAGGTGCGGAACGTAGTGGAAACGGTCATTATTTGCGGAATTTCCATTGGTCAGCATATCGTAAACACGTTTTCCTGAAGCTTCCATGCATATGACCTGAAGATCAGTACCGTGCAGAAACTCAACGAGAGAAGTGTAGTCGATACCGCGGTCCATACCGCCGATTAGTATTGAAGCCGGCTCAGGAACGCTTTTAAGAGCCTCGATCGCAGTTGCACAGGCAGTTGAAATGGAATCATCGTACCAGTTTATACCGTGGAAATTACCGGCAAATTCGAGTCTGTGAGCGAGCGGAGAAAAACTGCACAAAGCGTCGGTGAACTGTTCGCGTGAAACGTATCTGCGGCAGACATCCCAAGCAATTGCGATATTGTAGTGGTTATGAACTCCGAGCAGCTTGATCTTATCTGTCGGGATGCTGAACACTTCGCCGTCAGAATCCCTGACAGAAGCGTCAGCAACGTAAACGTCAGCAGACTTATCACAGTTTGAAACAGTAATGATTCTTGGAGCAATATTGTCCGGCTTTATATTGGAATTACACCATAGAACATCACCGGATTTCTGGTGAAGATAGATGTTTTTCTTAGCGTTGTAGTAATTCTGCATCGTACCGTAGTGGTCGAGATGCTCTTCATAGAGGTTGAGAAAGACAGCTTTCGATGGTGAAACGCTCATGTATTCAAGCTGATGACATGAGAGCTCACATACAACGATGCTTCCCGTAGTAAGCTGATCGGCTATCTCAAAAACCGGGATCCCGATGTTGCCGGCAATATGCGAATCAAGACCTGATTGGTCAAGAACGTGATAAATAAGGGAAGTAACGGTGCTTTTGCCTTTTGTTCCCGTGATGCCGATTATCTGCTCGCGGAAGACTGAAAAGAAAAACTGAGTCTCACTTGTTATCTCGCACTTGAGTTCGTTCGGATGCTTTTCAAGTACGATGCCGGGACTCTTGAAAACGATGTCAAAATCGTCGAGTGATGACTGATATTCCTTTCCGGTGATGAGTTTAACATCGTCCGGAAGTTTATTCTGCTCACGGTCAATAGGATTGAGGTCAGAAATAGTTATTGAGGCAGGTGAGCAATATTGTACTAATTTGCTGCAAGTAGACTTGCCCTCACGTCCGAAACCGAGGATACAAACTGACTTGTTATTTGTATAATTACTGATATATTCAGAAAAAGCGCTCAAAGGAGTCTCTCCATTTCTTTAGTTAATATAGCACGGAAGCTTTCCGGCAGAAGATTTTCGATGTTATAGGAACGACAGCAGGCGGCATTTCGCTCATCAAGCGTTTCAGGATGATAGAGACCGCGTTTTTTGTATTCTTCAAAGAGCAAGGGCAGGGGATCACCGGCGTTTTCAAGCCTTCTGACTGCAAGCGAAACTGCAAGATTGACCTCGTCGATGCTTCCGACGCATTCAAATGGTTTATGCTCGGACTGTCCTGCGAGTTCAATAAAGTAGTCAAGCATAGAGCTGTCATTCAGCATATCCTTGCCGAAAATACTTGTCAGCTCGCTGAGACTGAGGAAGGGCGAAAGTATCAGGCACACAAAAAGGCACTTCGGACACTCACCGCACCATATATCCGGTGAGACCTTGCTTCCGAGGTTACAGCTTCTGAAAACCGGCAGGTATTTGCTGTGTGAAACGAACATCTTGGCGATCTGGAATTCTGCCAGCGGACGCAGAAAGCTGAAGTAGTAAACGCCCGTTTTAAGGTACTTTTCTTCGTATTCGTGAAAATCACGCTCGAATTCAAAGCTTTTTGAGTACTGATGATTGACTTCCTGTCCGACAACTGTGCTTTCGTTGGCACTTGATTCATTGGAAAGAACAACATATTTCAGCCCGTTGAGATAAGCTGTTATCTCGGCTGAGAAAGCGACTATCGAAGAAAATGGTGTGTGACCGTTGAGGTATCCAGCCTGATTCAGCGGTATAAGAGAACGGTCGAAGCGCCGCAAAGCAGTAATAAGGTCACTTTCCGGCAGACCTGCTGTGGTAACAGTAGCCGTAACTGAGCAGCGCTTGTTTATAGCGTAGCAGCGGCATTTAACACCGTTGCTGACAAGTGTTTCAAGAGTAAGAGCAGAATCTTTTCCGCCGCCGATTGGGACGAGACAGCCGTCAAGCTTACGTTCCTGAGAATCGGTGCAGAGATATTTACCGCTGTGTGAAATGCTTACAAAGGTATCACATTCAGCGGCAATACCATTGACGTAGAAAAATTCGCCAAGACCAAGATACCAGAGCTTCTTCCACCAGCTTATCTGCTCGGATGTGAGTTCGCCGCACATTACCTTGAATTCAGGGGAGCAGGTTGCTTTCCAGTAGCTCACAGCCTCAGCCATTCCGAGTGAAAAAGCAAGACGTTCAAATGTGAGATCACCGCTTATGCTGATATTATCAGGCTTTGGAAAGCTCCATGATGGTCTGAATTCAGCAAGTCCTTCGATTGAGAAATCATATGAGATCTCAACAGCGTCTGGTGTTTCACTTATCGCATACGATTTATAGATGAAAACGGGATATTCACTTCTGAATTTCTCAAATTTGTTCATGTAAACCTCCGGAGATCATGTATCAGAGTTATTTTTGCCTGAGATCTCGTAATAATGCTTTTTAAGAAGCTCAAATGTCTGATCTGATATGTCGTGTTCGATCTTGCAGGCATCATCGGCAGCTGTATCGCGGTCTACGCCGAGAAAAGCAAAGAACTCTGACAGAACCGTGTGGCGCTTATAGATGTTTTCAGCGACCTGTTTACCGGCAGGGGTAAGAGTTATGTGGTTATCGGAATCTACTTTTACAAGACCGTCATCCTTCATTTTTTTCAGTACGATAGATACCGTAGGCCTTGAATAGCCGAGGTAGGAACAAATGTCTATTGCGTGGATATCAGGCTGCTTTTTGGATAGAATGAGAATAGTTTCGAGATAATTCTCAACTGCTTCAGTTACTGCCATAATGATTCTCCTTTTCAACTGGTATAATATATAATTATACCATATAATTACAGAAATAGCAAGGTGCGCGGATAAAAAGCGGTGTTTCTTTGATCTATGCCGCGAAAGATCCAGCACGGATGTGCCGCTTACCATATTTCCGATTAATTACAACAAGCGATTCTGATCTTGATCATCATTGATCTCGATACCATTGTAGTCAGCAAAGAGCTGGTATATTTCCGGGTAATTTCTCCGTGTGCGAAGTGGTTTGAGGTCGTTGTCGGTGAAGCAGTGGGAGGAATGTCCTTCCGCACAGACATCGCCGGTGATACGGTTTATAATAGTGTATTCAAGTTCAAGCACAGTACCGTTGAACTTAGTGATCTTAGGGTAAACAGCGAACGGCTCATCGAATCTGAGCGGAGTTTTGTATCTGCAATCGACTGAGAGTACCGGCATCATAATTCCGAGAGCCTCGATATTTTCAAAGGGCATTCCAGCCTGTTCGAGGAATGAAACACGGGTCTCCTCGAATATTCTTATGTAATTTGAGTGGTGCATTATACCCATTTTGTCTGTTTCGTAGTAAAAAACCTTTCTTTCATAGGGACGTATAGCTTTCATTGGCTGCTCCTTTCGCAGTTAAAAATATGGGACGCCGAGGACGGCGTCCTAAAAGTATTGCAACAAATTACTGAGCGATAGCAAGTCTTGCTGCTTCAACAGCAGCGAGGTACTGTGAATCGTCTGCTAACGGATCACTTTCATTGTTTTCGATGATAGTGTCCGGAACGATACCTGTCTCATTGAATGTAACTGACTGAGTTGTACTGCATTCAGCAACAGTGATAATAAGAGCACCGCCGTCATCAAATCGGATGGTATCCTGTATAACGCCCTTACCGGCTGTTTTAACGCCTATTATTTTAGCGTTGCGGAAATCGCGGAGCGAAGCAGCAAACAGTTCGGCAGCGCATGAGGTCTGCTTATTTACCAGAACTACAACAGGGGTGTCGATCATATTTTCGTCCGAGTAGACAAGAGTATCAGTGTGACCGTCCTTGTAGGAAGCGGTAGCTATCACGCCTTCAGGAAGAAGGGGATCGAGGCATTCTTCAAGTGCATCCATAAGACCGTCGCTGTTATCACGGAGATCGAACACAAAGGCTTTAGCACCGTTGGCATTCAGTCTGCCAAGAACATCAAGGAACTGATCTGGAGTATTCTTTCTGAATCCCTTTATCTGGATATATCCCACAAATCCGTTGAGCATTTCGCCTGTAACGGACTGTATCTCAATAGAGCGGCGGATGAAAGTATAATCGGTATCAACGCCGTCGCGGCGGATAGTAAGCTTGAGTGAAGACCCCTCAGTACCTTCCATTGAAGCGACAGATTCGTCAAATCCGATAGTGAGAACGTCCTTATTATCAATTGCCACGATGACATCACCGGGAGCAAGACCTTCGTTTTCAGCCGGAGAATCCGGAAGTATATCCGCGATTTTTATATAGCCGCTCGCATCGTTTGCGAGAGTAAGACCGAGACCAATCTGCTCACCCTTTTCGAGATCAAGCTGTGCTGCATATTCGTCCGCAGTGAGATACTTCGAGTAAGGATCACCTATGCCGGCAATATAGCCTTTCAGGATACCTTTGTCAGCGCCTTCCTGATCTATACTGCCATAATAATTATCACGCACCTGTATTTCAAGATCATTTAGGGCATTGTATTTTTTAGATTTTTCATTAACGTCAACGATTTTCTTATTGAAGCTTTGCAGCGTAAAGAAAGACGTAAGTATAAAGGTCACAGCGCAAGCTATTGCGACCAGACTCAGTGCGATACCGAGTGTTATCTTCTTATTCATATATTGCTCCTGAAAGAAATATCAAATTCTGGAATGACAAAAATTCAGGCAGCGTAAACTGCCCGAATTCTGAAATATTTTATGGATGTACATATGTAGTAGGATCCTGAGCACTTCCGTTTACTCTGACCTCAAAGTGAAGGTGATCGCCGGTAGACCAGCCTGTGCAGCCGATAACGCCGATCTGCTGACCTGCTTCAACGTATTGACCGGGAGAAACAGTAGCGTAAGCAAGATGACCGTAAAGAGTAGAGTAAGTACCGTCATGAGCGATGATAACATAGTTGCCGTAGCCAGAACCGCAGCAAGTACCGCCCTTAGGGTAGTTATGTGTGCAGGTGTTATCAACAGCTATAACTGTACCAGACTTTGCAGCAACTGCTGCACCGCCGCCGATACCGCCGTCGCCAACGTCTATACCTGCATGGAAGCTGCCCCATCTTGGACCGTAATAGCTTGAAATAAAGCTGAATCCCGGAGCAGGCCAGATAAATCCGGATGCTGAAGGGGCCGGGATCTCGTACTGAACAGGTTCTGCGGGAGCAGAGTTAGCATTGCTGCTTGAGCTGCTGTTATTCTGCTGCTGTTGTGCAGCAGCTGCGGCAGCCTTTTCCTGAGCGATCCTACGCTGTTCCTCTTCGTATCTGCGCTGTGCCTCTTCCTGTTCACGTCTGATCGTTTCAGTGATCTGGTCGCTTTCAGCCTGAAGTGCATCGAGGTTAGCCTGAAGTTCTGCTTTATCGCCTTCAAGCATTTCCTCTTCACGTTTGATGCGCTCAATTACCTCAGCGGTCTGAGACATTTTATCGTTATATGAGGAGAGTTCGGTTTCTTTTTCTGCCTTCTTTGCTTCCTGAGACTGAAGCTTCATTTCAAGAGTAAGCTTTTCGCTCTGGAGCTCGTCCTTAGAAACCTGAAGATTATCTATATCCTCGAGCAGGTGGTTTATGAGATCTTCATCGTAAGCGGCTATACGGTTTACCTTCTCAACATTTGAGAGGATGTCATAGAAGCTTGCGGAGCCGAGGAAAACAGCAGCGATATTTTCATCGCCGGAAACGTACATTGAGTAGAGACGTTCCTTGAAATCATTGACTTTATTGTCAATAGTGTTCTGCTGATCGGTGATAGACTGATCGAGCGCGGAGATGTTTTCCTTTGTATTGTCAATATCGGCATTGATGCTGTCGAGTTCAGCATTGAGCGACTTGATATTGCCGCGGATGAGTTCTATCTGCTGAGCAAGAGTTTCCTGATATGCTTCTTCGTCAGATCTGTCGCTTCCGAGTGCATCGAGTTTAAGCTGGAGTTCGTTGATCTTGCGCTGATTAGCTTCTCTTTCCTCTTCAACTTCCTGAAGTGTTCTTGCAGATGCCTTTTCGGATCTGTTGGTAACAGCCGGATAAACAGTAACGATACCGGAAGAGAGCGCCAGACAAGTGACGAATGAGAGGATCTTCTTTGTGATATTAAGTTTGTTCATATCTTACTGACGGAAAGCCGCCACAACACTCCTTTCATTATACGTCTATGTGCTTTCTTGTACTTATAACGCTTCCGAGAGCACCGATCATCGAACCGAAAACGAGGTAAGCAACGAGTACGTATAAACGTATATCAGAGAATGGTATGATACTCTTCATACCGAAAGCCTGCATCATGAACTGCTGTTCTGTTATGACATTGTAAACCGAACGATAAACGCCCCATGTTATACAGAATGCACCAATTCCTGCAAACAGACCGGTAACCATGCCTTCAACGAAGAATGGCAGACGTATGAACGCATTAGTAGCGCCTACATATTTCATGATCTGGATCTCTTCACGTCTTGCGAAAACGCTTGCCTTGGTAGTATTTGAGATCATGATCATAGATACAACTGCCAGAGCAATAATGATAGCACCGGCAATAAGTGAAACAACTTTTCTGAGTTCGCGCAGGAATTCAGCGACCTGCGGAGAAGACTGAGCCTTCTGAACGCCCTGGATAGCTGCTATTTTAGCGGAGGTCTCTTCAATATCATCGTTATCCTTAACGGTAACGCTGAAACCATCCGGCATAAAATCAGCATCGGTGATATATTCATCGAAGATCTGCTTAGCAGCCGGGAGCTCTTCTTTTTTTTCATTGAGAGCGTCTTCCTTTGAACGGAACTCAACGCTCTTTACATTGCTGGTGGCTCTGATAGACTGCTCTGCATTTTTCAGAACATCATCTGAGGCACCTCTTTCCATGATGACAACTATCTCATTCTGATTTGTAAGACCGAGTATCATTGAGTTCATGTTGATATAGAACAATACTGATACGCCAACAAGAAGCAGAGAAATGAGGAGAACGCAGAATGTTGCGAAAGCCATCATTTTATTTTTCCATATGTTTTCTACACCCTGATCGGCGAGATATTTGATACCGCTTATTTTCATTTTGCACCCCCTGAAGTTTTATCACCGCTTATTGCAGCTATAACTTCGTCCGGAGTCATTTCGTCAATAGGGATGTCTGGAGTTTCGCCGGCACCGAGAAGTTCGTTTTCTTCACCGTCGAGAAGCATATTGACCGGATCATTTTCAGCGGGAGCCGGTCCTTCCGGTTTAGGTGCAGGGGAGTCCATATCTGAAGCGGCGAGGATAGCTGATTCATCAGCTGAATCATCAAGTGCATAGCCATACTGCATGGATTCCGAATCCGAGATGAGATCGTCATTCGAGCCGAGCAATACCTCATCGAAAACGATTTCACCGCTTGTAATGTTTATGATACGTCCGCCGAAATGACGAACAAGATCGTGTTCATGGGTTACCATCAGGATTGTAGTACCCTGATCGTTGATGCTCTTGAGGAGCTCAACGATCTCGTATGAAAGTTCCGGATCAATGTTACCGGTCGGCTCATCGGCAATGATGAGCTTAGGGTCATTTACGAGCGCTCTTGCGATAGCTACACGCTGTTTTTCACCGCCTGAGAGTTCGTCAGGATAGGAATTTGTCTTAGCCTGAAGCCCTACAAGACTGATAACATACGGAACACGTTTTCTTATATACTTGATCGGCGCATCAATAACTCTTAGTACGAAAGCGATATTATCGTAAACAGTCATCGAAGGGATCAGTCTGAAATCCTGGAATACAAATCCGAGAGTACGGCGGAATTCAGGGATCTTACGCCTTTTCAGCTTATTGAGATTATAGCCGTTAACGGTAACAACACCGCTTGTAGCATCTATCTCTTTAAGCAGAAGCTTTATCATTGTACTTTTTCCCGCACCGGAAGAACCTACCACGAAGGCGAAATCGCCGTCGTTTATTCTGAGGCTGACGTTATTGAGAGCGTCAACGCCGCTTGAGTAGGTCACGGATACGTTTTTAAGTTCAACCAATTGGGTTACACCTACCTTAAACTTTGCAAAGTCCTGACCGCGGCAGAATCCGCGGCATCATCAGAACTTGACGGGGTTAGCAGACAGGTACTTCTTGACCATAAGTGCGATCTTGAATATGATAGCGTGATCGAACTCGCGGAGATCAAGACCTGTAAGCTTTTTGATCTTCTCAAGTCTGTAAACGAGAGTATTTCTATGAACGAAGAGCTTTCTTGAAGTTTCGGAAACATTGAGGTTATTCTCGAAGAATTTCTGGATAGTGAAGAGTGTCTCATGGTCGAGAGATTCGATGCTGCCTACCTTGAATACCTCATGAAGGAAAGTATCACAGAGAGTAGTAGGAAGGTGGTAAATGAGACGAGCGATTCCGAGGTTATCGTAGCTTACGATGACCTTGTCGGTATCGAATACCTTACCAACTTCAAGAGCCATTTGAGCTTCCTTGAATGAACGTGCGAGGTCCTTTACGCCGACAACAGCAGTACCGATACCAACGTTTACGCGGGTATAGAATTCGCTGCTGAGAGTATCAGCGATAGAACGAGCGAGCTTTTCGAGGTCCTTTGAATCGAGAGCGCTCTTGAGCTCCTTAACGAGAACGATGTCTGTTTCAGTTATATTGAAAACGAAGTCCTTGTTCTTGTCAGGGAAGAGGTTCTGGATAACATCATAAGCAGAAATATCGTTTGCAGAGATGATCCTGATAAGGAATACAGCACGGCTGATCTCTGCGTTGAAGTGGAGTTCACGAGCCTTGATAACAATATCACCGGGGAGAACGTTGTCGAGAATAACATTCTTGATGAAGTTGTTGCGGTCGTACTTCTCATCGTAATACTGCTTGATATTTGAGAGAGCGATAGCAAGGATGCTTGCATACTTAGCAGCGGCATCGTCAACGCCCTCAACGAAAACGGCATAATCAGGCTTAACTCTTGAACCGAAAGGCTTATATGTGAAGCCATCGCGGATAAAGATGTCGTGGGAATCAGTGAGATCGAGTGAAACGAACTCATTTGTAGTACCTACACGAGAAAGGTCGCTGCAGGCGATGATAGTAGCAGTTTCATCTACAACACCGATGGTAGCGTCGATCGAATCGCGCATCTGATGAACTAAACCCTGAAATAATCTGTTGGACATGATATACATCCCTTCTTTGAAAATATAATAATTATGTTATTTTGAACCGGTGAATTTCAAAGAAAAACAACTTATTACAAATTGTAACACATAATCGTGAACAAATTGTGAACAAACTATTAATTTTCTGTGAAATCCCCGCATATGAACCATATTTTGACCTCTGTATTTGTCAGATAATAACAATCAGAAGTGAATTTTGTAATTTTTTAGTAACCTTTTGAATACCAAAATGTAATGATCACATTTTTTCCGGCTGCTCAATGTTGAGGAGAGTAAGAACGTTTCTGATGGTCTGTCTTACGGCAACACAGAGCAGTATACGCGCATTTTTGAGCTCAGGAGTCTCGGCGTTCTTGACACTGCATCCGTCATAGAAGCGGTGGAAGAGGGTAGCGAGGTCTATCGCGTACTTAGTGATCTTTGCCGGGTCGTAACTCTTGGCAGCGAGATTTATCTCCTTCGGGAGTGCTGCAAGGTGACGGATGAGCTCGATCTCACGCGGATTGCTGAGAAGATCGAAGTCGGCTGAATCCGGAATACTCACGCCTTCTTCAGCGAGGTTGCGGATAAGACTGCAAATTCTTGCATGAGCATACTGAACGTAGTATACCGGATTCTGCGAGGATTTCTCGACAGCGAGATCGAGATCAAACTCGAACTGTGAATTTGCTTCGCGGAGATTGAAGTAAAAACGAGCTGCATCTATCGGTATTTCGTCAAGGAGAGTAACAAGTGTGATAGCCTTGCCGCTTCTCTTTGAAAGCTTTACTACCTCGCCGTTGCGGACAAGTCTTACCATCTGCATGAGAACTACATCGAGTTTATCGGCGTCAACTCCGAGTGCAGTAAGAGCGGCTTTAAGACGCGGTACGTATCCGTGATGGTCAGCACCGAGAACGTTTATAGCCTTATCGAAGTTTCGTGTTACGAGTTTGTCGTAGTGATAAGCGATGTCCGGAACGATGTATGTATAAAGACCGTTGCTTCTGCGGAGAACGAAGTCTTTATCGAGACCGTATTCAGTAGCCTTGAACCATACAGCGCCGTCCTGCTCGTAAGCGTGACCGGATTCCATAAGTTTGTCCACAACGAGCTTGGTTTGGTTTTTAGCGTGGATGGTGCTTTCTCTGAACCAGTTGTCATAAACTATACGGTACTTTTTCAGGTCACGTTCGAGACCTGCTATATTCAGCGGCAGAGCGTAATCAACGAGAGCCTTGCGGCGATCCTCTTCTGAAACGTTCTGGAGTTCAAATATATGGTCGTGGTAGTAATTTGCAGCGTGTTCGATGATGTCAGTACCGAGGTAAACATCCTCAGGCATTTCAAAGTCCTGACCTTCACCGCTCTGTGAATATATCTCAGCACAGAGTTTTTCTGTGTCGTTCTGGTTAGCGTAGATCAGCTGCTGACCTTTTTCAGAACAGAGCTGCATATATCTGAGTGAAAGTGATTTGCCGAATTTTTCGATCTGATTGCCGGCATCATTTACGTAGAATTCGCGCTCTGCGTGGTAGCCGGCCCATTGGAGAACACTTGCGAGACAGTCACCGATAGCGCCGCCGCGGGCGTTTCCGATATGCATAGGACCTGTCGGGTTGGCGGAAACGAATTCCACGAGGACTTTCTTGCCCTTGCCGAGATCGGTTTTTCCGTAATTTCCCTTTTCATCGAGTACGTTTCTTACAACATCCGAGAACCATTTTCTTCCGAGGAAAAAATTAAGGAATCCCGGACCTGCGACTTCTGCTCTCTCGAAGATAGTACCCTCAAGCTGGAGCTTTTCGCAGATGAGATCAGCGATCTTTCTTGGCGGCATTCTGAAAGCCTTAGCGCATACCATAGCGGTATTTGCAGCGAAATCACCGTGGGACTTATCAGCAGGTATCTCGATGTTGAATGCTGGCAGCGGTACAGCCGGAACAGCTTCCTCGGCTACGAGTACACCGAGAGCGTCCATAATTATCTCGTTGAGCTGTAACGATGCCTGATTGATGAGGTCTGACATTATAATGATGTTCCTTTCTATGAATTCGTATCCTGAACAGTCATGATTATCTCGTTATCGGAGAGATATGACGAGTTCAGGTCGAGAGTATATTTAAGATAGAGCTTGCCATCGCTGTCGATGGTGTTATTTATAGCGTGAGTATAAACGCCGATCTGGAGGTTTCCATATGGCGTACCATACTGGCAGAAGTGTTTGCGTCCTATTTCGAGGGAAAGGGCTGAATTTGCAGTGCCCTCGCGGACTATGGAAGCATTTTTGCATCCCTGTACCTTAATAGTAGTAACAGAGCCGTCAAAGCCTGTGGCGGATGTGTCCTCGTACGATATGATATCGAGACCGTTCTCGTGGACGAATTTAGCCTTAGTAAGGAGTTCGGTCTCGCTTTTTTCACCGTCCTGCCACTGGATGCTTGTAAGAGAGATCAATACGTTATTTTTCAAAGCATACTCCTTTAATAGTTGCGTTCGGCGTTTTCGATCGCTTGTTCAAGGAGCTTGTCTATCAGGTAAGACTGCGACATTCCTAAGTGCTCCATGAGTTTTGGATATACGCTGTTATTTCTGAGCCCCGGTGAAGTGCCTATCTTGTTGAGGAGGAGATCGCCGTCATCTGTGAGGAAGAGATCAACTCTTGCCAGACCTTTGCAGCCGAGAGCCTTGTATGCCTTGACAGCTGTCTCGCGTATTTTTTGCTGGAGCTCATCCGGAAGATCAGCAGGGATAGCAAGATCGTCTCCGGAACTTGCGTTTACCTCAGTCGGATCGTAGACCTTATCGGTGTTTAGTATCTCACCGATAAACGAGGAGAACGGATTATCGTAGCCGAACACAGCAGCTTCGAGCTTTCTTCCGGTGACATATTTTTCAACGACGACTTTCTTGTCATTAATGAAAGCGATTTTTACAGAAGCGATGAGTTCATCAATATTCTCAGCGATAGTAGTGCCAACGCTGCTTCCGCTGCAAGCCGGCTTTACGATAAGAGGAAAACCGAACTTATCAGCGATCTCGTGGCAGCGTTCGTCTATCCGGCTTATCTCACGCGGAGTTATCAGCTGCCAGTCAGCGGTTTTTATATTATAGTCGTCAAGGACCATATGCGTATGTGACTTATCAGTACAGGCAGCAGCAGCAAGAACGCCGCAGCCGACGTATGGTATGCCTGAGAGTTCGAGCAGTCCCTGTATAGCGCCGTCAGCGCCCTTGCGTCCCATGAGGAGCGAGAAAGCAACGTCGATACGCTTGATAGAGGTCTCGCCGTTTTCGATCGTTATGATACCTCTGTGAAGAGGATCGGGAGAAATGATAGCCGAAGTGCAGTCAGGATCCATTTCCCAGTCACCGGAAGCGATGTCCTCGACATTTCCGGGAAAATACAGCCAGCGGCCCTTCTGGGTTATACCGATGCAGATGACCTCATATTTATCTTTTGGGATATTTCTGATCACTGCGGCAGCGGATGCGAGCGAAAGTTTATATTCTTTAGATGTTCCGCCGAAAATCACAGCAGCTTTAATTTTTGCCATAGAAGTCTCCTTAAATATAAGTGTAAGAGGAAATCGTATATCGTCAATTTCCAGTATCAATATATTTTATCACATTTCACAAAAAACTGCAAGTATTTTTTGCTATAATGAAGTAATTCGCAGTGAAATTCGCAAGGTGTGCACATAACGGACAATTTGTTACTATTGATTTTGTGCATAATGACAACAAAAAATACACCTTTTCGTGATTATGATGAAATTCCCTTTGGTAAATATGACGAAGAAGCCGGACTGTCCGATTTGGAAAGTCCGGCATAGAAGCGTATAAAGATTATCGTATCCCGATCTCAGAATCGGAAATATCGACTGAATCATGTTTTAAAATGTAGTCGCAGACCTCCTGAACAGTGGTAAAGGCAATACCGACATAGCTGTCAGCGCAGCCGTAGTATATGGCTATTCTTCCGGTATCCGAGTCCGTCAGAGCAGCGCATGGGAAACAGACATTCGGAACGAATCCGCGTTCTTCGTACCATTCTTCCGGCGCAAGGAGGTAATCTGTGCAGCGGTGAAGAACTCTTGAAGGCTCGTCCGTATCAAGAATAGCAGCGCCGAAGCTGTAAACATAGCCGTTACAAGTGTTCACGACACCGTGATAGAAGAGCAGCCAGCCGATATTTGTTTCGATAGGAGCAGGTCCGGCACCGATCTTTAGGTTTTCCCACCATTTTTTTGAAGGTCCCATAACATGGCGGTGCCTGCCCCAGAATTCGAGGTCTTTGCTTTCGGAAATGAAGATGTCGCCGAAAGCGGTATGTCCGTTGTCGCACGGACGCGACAGCATGACGTAATTACCGCCGATTTTTCGCGGAAAAAGTACCGCGTTGCGATTGTAGGGGAGAAATGGGTTTTCAAGTCTCCTGAACGTTACGAAATCCTTCGTTTCAGCAATGCCGATCGAAGCGCCGTAGAAGTCCTGACACCATATTATATAATAAGTATCACCGATCCTGACAAGACGTGGATCGTAAGCATAACGCGGCATGAACGGTTCGCCGTCAGAGTTAGTGAAAGGTATCTTTTCCGGCTCGAAGTTCCAGTTGATCGCGTCCTGACTTCTTCCAATGTATATGTGTGGGATACCATCACGCTGTTCGCCGCGGAACACGCCGATGAAGCCGTCATTTAAGGAGAGTACAGCGCTGTTGAATATTCTTGCGACACCCGGCAGAGGATTTCTGTTAATGATAGGATTTGCGGAATATCGCCATACAGGGGCGTTGCAGCCCGAGGGCTTATCCTGCCATGGAATGTTGCTGAGGGGGTCGCCTATGATTCTGACATCAAGCATTGAAGTGACCTTTCTGCTTAAATAGCAATTAATTAAGCCTGAATTAATCTGTTGATTAAAGTATAACACGTAAATTAAGCTGTGTCAACGCAGTTGCAGCAATTAAGTCAAATTCGGGATTATGCACCAAATCGGGATAAGAAATTTGTGCATGGATACGATATTGTTAAAATTTCAGAAAATGGTAGACTTTTTCTGTCTCTTATATTATAATGTATAGTAACCAGACAGAAGTTTACACACCGGATGAATAGAAATGGAGGCGCTTATGAATCTGAATGAATTTGTGAATTGCCTGACATCAGGAAAATTTGACGAACAACTCAGCGTACTTTACGGATATACAGATATGTGTGTGCTGCGGAGCAGAGCACGGTATCTTAGCGCTGCTGAACGTTTTTCGCGGCTGTATCCCAAGTGCGGAGACATAAGGGTATTCTCAGCGCCTGAGTACGCGGATATAGCAGGAGATTGCAAAATACTGGGAAACGGAAGTCTTCTTGCGGCTGCTGTCGGACGCGATATTGCGGCATTTGCTGCAAATAACAATAATAACAATATCAATGTAAAGTTTCCGGATAAAAGTGAAATAGCTGTTGGTCTGGATGATCTGTCACCTAAGGAAGGGGAGTGCGGAACTCTTGCAGCAATAGTGAGGGGGACAGCTGCGGTGCTTGCGGAATCCGGTGCTGAATTGGGCGGTCTGGACGTATTTGTATCTGCCGAGAACGATAGCAGTGCAATTCCTCATGATGTGTTTGCGGTGCTTATGACGTATGTCATGAATAGCTTTTTCAACGGAGGAAAGTTGAAGCGAGACGAGATCGCAGAGACAGCTAAGAAGGTTCAGAGCGAGTATTTCGGAGTTCCTGCAAATGGTATCGGATACCTTCTGAGTGCAGAGGGCGGATTTGTGTTCGCCGACTTTAAAAATGAGGAAGAGCCTGATGTAAAGCCGGTTGAGTTTGATTTCTCGAAGGCTGGCTATTCACTTTGTATTACTGATACTTCCGGCGGTGAGACTGCGGAGAGCAGCACTGATACTGAACTTGGATATATGAAGAGCGTTGCGGATGTACTCGGTTTTGAAAAACTCAGCAATGCTGAGATAGATGATTTCTATAAAAAACTCCCGGACATCCGTAAGAAATGCGGTGACAGGGCAGTCCTGAGAGCGGCTTATTATTTAAGTGAGAATTACCGTGCACGTCAGGAAGTTGAAGCGCTTGATTACGGCGATTCAGAGGAATATTTCAGGATAGTCAATGAATCAGGCAGTACAGCATCTATTGTTTATCAATGCGGCGAAGATCTGTCGGCACTTATGATAAGCAGACGATTTCTTGGCGACACCGGAGCGGTGAGAGTGCAGGGGACAAATACTGTTCAGGCGTTTGTACCAACCTATCTCGCAGAGGAGTATTCTGCGGAAATGGAGCGTTGTTTCGGACTCGGAAGCTGTAATGTGCTTTCACTCAGAAAGCTTGGTGTCTGCGAATTGATAGCTGAATAATTAAAGCCGGTTCTTATTGAACCGGCTTTTGTGCAACTTTCTCACTCAAATAAGTTAATTGTTCAAGCATACATATTTCTTCATCAGTTAATTCTATAATGCTCATATTTAATTTAGCTCCTTATTTACATATTCTTCAGTGTTAAAATATTCTACTTTATGATTGGAAGACCTTGTCGTTATCACATAATCCTCATCAATACTCATGTCAAAAAAGAAAACATTGTTCTCAAATTTATAGCAATCATCATTATTGGAATATGTTGCTTTTTTTACATCTACATTTTTAACTATATTTAGTTTATTATCAGAAATGATTCGATGTTTATATAACCACTTTGCCAATTCAGGGACAAATGTCTCAAGCTCCTCCTCAGTAAAGTATTTATCTGAGAAAAAAAACGAATTCATTACTCCGATATCCCAGTTGAAATCTCCATTTTTCACTTCATCCATACTCTTTATGTCACTGGCATTAACTGTCATAAAATAGGCGATCTCATCCGATTTGAAATACGACCTTACGTAATCACCTATCAGCTTTTCTAAATAGCTGCTAACGCCCATATCGCTGTAAGTGTCTGTAAAATTGCCTTTTTCGTCTAAAGTAACTTCAACAGTGTTTTTGCTGCCCTCAGCGCCGAATTGCTTCGGATAGGCGTACAGCGTTTCCTCGTCCATAACACCGGGCTCTACATATCCGGCATAAACGAATTCCTCA
>Ga0256404_1005863_pt1 | contig 21079 bp, 17 predicted proteins | sample RumenRJG_01DNA_FD_185990 | JGI IMG/M metagenome (GOLD analysis project Ga0256404, IMG submission 185990) | Bovine rumen microbial communities from Lethbridge, Alberta, Canada - RJG_01 | ecosystem: Host-associated > Mammals > Digestive system > Stomach > Rumen | place: Canada: Alberta | collected...
CGGAAACAAGTGCTTCACACAGGCAACAGCTGTTGTTCAGGGCGATGTAATCGTAGCTGCATTCATTGATGAGTTCCAGTTCGCTGCTGCTGATCAGGTAGAGGGCGTTCCTAACTCTGATGCTACCGACGGATTTGCTGCTGGTTATGCTGAAGGACAGGTTCTTCTTTCCAAGAGAATGGAAGCTGACTACTACAGCGAACTTATGACTAGCCACGCTGGTGCCACAGTAAGAATCGACGACAACTATGATGCTATCCAGGCATTTGCTGTTGGCAAGACAATTGCTGAACTCGCTGATTTAAAGGGCAAAGAAGATGCTGTTGATGCAGTTTCTGAAGCTACACTCGTTGACACAGGTAACTACCTTGCTGCTATTGCTGAGGCTGCTACTGTTGCTCAGGGAACAGAAGCTGTTAGCTACGCAGGTGACGTTTCCGCTCTTAAGCTGAACGTAGAAGTTGGTGCTGCTCACGGTAATAAGTGCTTCTCCACAGCTGCTGCTCTTACAGACGGAACAACAATCGTTCTTAGCTGGATTGATGAGTTCCAGTTCGCTGGTGCTGATCAGGTAGAGGGCGTTCCTAACTCTGATGCTACCGACGGATTTGCTGCTGGTTATGCTGAAGGACAGGTTCTTCTTTCCAAGAGAATGGAAGCTGACTACTACAGCGAACTTATGACTAGCCACGCTGGTGCCACAGTAAGAATCGACGATAACTATGATGCGGTTCAGGCTGCAGTAAATGGTCTGTCCATCGATGATGCAAAGGCACTTGCCGGCCAGGGCGAAGCTGCTGTAGATGCTGTTTCCGGAGCTACACTTGTTGACACAGCTGGATACGTATCACTTATAGTTGATGCTGCAACAAACGCAAAATAAAAATGCATAAAAGAATAATCAAAATTCTTATTCCCCTGCTGATTTCAGTCGTGTTCCTTGGTGGCTGTGCTACCAAGGAACCTTCCCCGGCAGGGGATTTTCAACAGTTGAATAGTTACCAAGAAACATATCTTGGATTGTTTGATACCGTAACAATCGTAAAGGGCTATGCGGAGAGTGAAGAGGCATTCAAGGAAGCGCTCATACCGTTCCATGAAGAGTTTTCGCTCTGTCATAAGCTTTTTGATATTTATGAAGACTACGAAAATCTTCCGAATGTAAAAACGATTAACGATCAAGCAGGTTTGGAACCGGTCAAAGTTGATGATCGGATTATTTCATTGCTTCTCTTCTGCAAAGATGTCTATGAGTTTACGAACTGTACTGTTGATGTAACGCTAGGGCCGGTACTTTCTTTGTGGCACGATGCAAGAGAAGTAGGTGAGGCCGACGAGCAGAAGGCTTATATCCCGGATATGAAGGATCTAGAGAGTGCGACGGAGCACTGCGGCTTTGATAAGCTTGTAATAGATGAAGCCAATTCCACAGTCATGCTTACGGATCCCGATGCCAGGCTTGATGTCGGAGCGATAGCAAAGGGCTATGCAATTCAGAAAGCTTCGGAGGAACTTCCCGAAGGATATATCATAAGTGTTGGCGGAAACGTTCTTGCCACAGGTGGAAAAGAGGGTGGAGATGTTCCGTGGGTTATCGGTGTAAGAAACCCGGATGGTGAAGCTGATGATTATATTGATACGGTTAATATAATCAAAGGCTCTGTCGTAACCAGTGGCGACTATCAGCGATTTTATGTGGTTGACGGGAAGCCATATCATCACATCATAGATCCGGAGACACTCATGCCGGGCGATTATTGGAGAAGCGTCACTATCATTTGCGACGACTCGGGACTTGCGGATGCGCTTTCAACAGCAGCATTTCTGATGGATAGAGAGAGCGGAGAGAAAATAGTTCTTGCACATGGCGCAGAGGCTATGTGGGTTGATTACGACGGAAACGTTTTCTACACCGAAGGATTTAAAAAATAAACTTAAATTATCCTTGCAAAACTCCCTTGAAATGCTTATTATGTAGTGAAAGTTTGATTTAAGGGGAAAGAGTTATGGATAAAACAATTTTAACTGCAATTATTGTCGCCGCTGCATCCTTTGTTATGCAGAAGACATTAAACAATATTATTTATGGATTTGTAATCTGGTTCACTCGTCCATTCAAAAAGGGCGATAAGGTTACAATCAAACAGTTAAGCCACGTAATCGCATCAGGCAATGTAATTAGGCGCGGCATTCTTCATATCAGCATCAAAGATTACAACAGAAACGTAATAATCATCCCAAACTCGATAATGGAATCCTGCACTGTAATCAACAGCGATTACAATAGCGGGGTTAATTATATAAACAGTGTAAAACTTGATTTCAACTCAGACATTGATAAGGCAAAGAGCATTATCAAGGAAGCGATAATGAGTCATCCTTTGTCGGAGAATACAGAGGATAACACGCATATTATTTGTAAGACCGAGGTTGGTGGAATGGTTCTTGAGTATAATGTAAGGACCTCGGACACAAACACATCTTTTGATGTATGTAGCGACATAATGGAAACCTTGGTTAAGAAGTTCCAGCAGGTTGATGAAATTACACTCGTATAAGTATTGAGCGTATAAGTAATTAAACTCGCAAAAAACAAAAATGAAAGAGGCTCAAATAATGATATGAGCCTCTTTTGATTTTTTGACAATTCGCATGGTGGCAAATTTGTGATTGGTGTGCTGTTTATTATTTCGTTATATGTAGCTTTTTTTCTATCGCTGTGAAGAGTCCCGGCATATTCAGTTTTCTTGACAGATAGATGCCTAGCTCTGCCACCAGAATTCCGCCAAAGATATCTATAAATACATGCTGCTTAACAAAGACAACAGACATAAAGACTAGTAGTGAGAAGATCCACATAAGAACTATCGCGGGCTTAGGTGCTTTGATTTCCATAATTCCTCGGGCCACAAGCCAGCTTTCCATGCAATGAATCGACGGGAAAAGATTATCCGGGCTATCTATTGAATACATCCAATTCATAAGCGCATAAGTAATTCCGCTCCCGTTAAGCTCTGGCCTATTTATCGTAGTGGGTACAAGAATAAATATTAAAACGCAGATGAGCTTTCCGAGTATTTCGGCGCCGAAATATTTCTTGCAAGAAAGCTCGCTCTTTAGGCTTATCGTATAGTAACCGACGAACCACTGCAAATACGCGAGTATATATATCCAAATAAAAATAGGTATAAATGGAATCTTTGCATCAAAAGGAAGTGATGCATCAAAATGGAATCTTCCTTCGGTAGCCAAGCGAGAAAGAAAATATGATGGTACGACCAAAAGATAAAATGCAATTGGTATGAAACTATATTTGGGTAATAATGCTTTTCTGTTTTTCATACTATATTTATTGTAGTCATTACGAGAAAAAAATCAAATTGAAAGGTGTATTTCTATAATATATAATAGTTAGAGGAAACTTATTTGAGTTAAAGGTGAAGTATATGAACCATAATGAATCTTTAGAAAACTATTTGGAATCTATTCTTATTATAGGTGAGAAGAAACCTGTGGTTAGAAGTGTCGATATTGCAAATGAACTCGGATTTAAAAAGTCGAGTATCAGCGTTGCGGTAAAGAACATGAAGGAACAGAATTATATTGAGGTTTCTGAAGAAGGATATATTACCCTAACCAAGACCGGAAAGAAACTTGCAAAAAGTGTTTACGAGCGCCATCTATTCTTTAAGAATTGGCTTATCGGTCTAGGGGTAGATCCTGAAGTTGCCGATGAAGACGCGTGCAGTATGGAGCATGCAATTAGCGAGGAATCTTTCAAGGCTATAAAGGCTTATATAGATAAAAAATAGCCTTATATATTGTGGTGCATTAAAAAAGATATAATCGTGGGTGAAGAGGGGCCAAAGGCTCCTCTTTTTGTTAAAAAAATTTTTTACGCAAAAAGGCCGAAACCCCTTGATTTCAAAAAGAAAAGTGCTATAATTTTACCTTATTAAAGCGGTGAAGTCGGATTGATACTAGAAAGCCGTTATGGTAAAATCAATTAACGTACCGCTTCGCGGCCAAAGACGCGACCTCAAGTGATGAAAGGCTTGGTTTTATGAAACGATACATTCTAAAACGCGTTCTGACGGGCATACTCGTAATAGCATTTTCCGTAATGTTTAACTTTGCCATCATTAGACTTGCCCCAGGCGATCCTACCAGGCGTCTTGCCGGAAAAGACAACCCCAATCCCGCTACAATTGCAGCATTACATGAGAAATATGGACTGGACAAGCCGATTCCCGAGCAGTTTGTTATTTATGTTAAACAGCTTCTAAAGGGAGACTTGGGTTATTCCTATGTTTCTACATCCAAGGTTTCAGATCTTATTAAAACAAGAGTGGCCCCAACTCTTATGATTGCTTTTACTGGAGCAATACTTGGGCTTCTTATTGGAACCTTGCTTGGGATTTTTGCTGCCCGAAAGAAGGGCAGTAAAATTGATACTGCCCTGTGTTGCGTCTCGTATTTCTTTGATTCCACGCCGAGCTTTTGGTTGGGGCTTATGATGATACTTCTTTTCGCATCAATTCTAAAGTGGTTCCCGACGTCGGGAATGTATAACGTGCGTATGAATGCAGTTGGCTTTGAAAGATTCCTGGACCTGCTAAAGCATATGGCGCTTCCTGTAACCACTTTGGTTCTTATAGATATTCCGTACTATTTCCGAATAGCACGCTCAAGCGTACTTCAGACCATGTCTGAGGACTTTATCATGACGCTCCGTGCAACGGGAATGAGCGAAAGAAGAATATTTAACAAGTATGTAATGCGTAATGCGATTATTCCAACTGTTACGGTATTTGGTATTACGCTCGCATATATGATTACCGGTGTTGCGATGATAGAAATTATCTTTGCTTGGCCAGGCATGGGACGACTAATGCTAGATTCAATTACTCGACGTGATTATCCGACGCTCTCGGCAATATATCTCTTACTTTCCACATCAGTAGCCGTAATGATGATTGTGGTAGATGTTGTGTATGCATGGATTGATCCACGCATCAGGGTAGAGTAGGAGGGTTTTATGGAGAAGAAGAAACTGAACAAATTCCAGAAAGCCCTGGTTGTAGTTAAGAATAATATTCAGCTAAAGATAGGCCTTACGCTTCTTTGCATCCTGCTTTTAATTGCGGTGCTTGGGCCGGTCTTTGCTCCGTATAGCCCCAAACTTCTTAACAACGATTTGCTAGAGCCACCCGGATCAAAATACTTACTCGGAACAGATAATCTGGGACACGATATTTTCTCTCAGATACTTTACGGTGCATCAACGTCGCTTAAGATTGGCTTTATAGCTGCGATGATTTCTGCGATTATCGGCGTAATATTTGGTGGTATAGCAGGCTTCTTTGGTGGGGTCATCGATCAGATTTTGAGCGAGATAATGAATGTGTTCTTGATGCTCCCGACATTCTTCTTAATACTTTTAATTATTGCCACGTTTGGATCGTCCATGCTGAACGTGATGATTGTAATAGGCTTAACTTCTTGGGTTGGTAATGCGCGCCTGATGCGTGCGCAAGCAAAAGCCATCAAAGAAAGAACCTTCATAAAGAGTTCTATCGCAATGGGAGAGAGCAAGTTCTCGATTCTTATCAAGCATGTCATTCCCAACGGCATTTTCCCAATCATTGCGAACACAACAATGAATATTTCGGGAGCTATTCTTACCGAGGCCGGACTATCTTTCCTTGGACTCGGCGATCCAAACGTAATCAGCTGGGGACAGATTATTACTGCAGGAAAGGGCTATCTGCCAAAGGCTTGGTGGATCAGTACATTCCCGGGTCTTATGACCATATTTACAGTTCTGACCTTCTTCCTTATCGGTGAAGGTCTAAATCGCGTACTATCTCCTAAGATGGATGCAAAGAAATAGGAGGTAATATGAGCTTATTAGAATTAAAAAACGTAAATATAAGTTATAAGACGCCTCTTAAGACTGTTTATGCAGTGCAAGATGTTTCTCTTGTTGTAGAGGAACAGGAGTCTGTTGGTATAGTTGGTGAGTCGGGTTCCGGAAAGAGTACGCTTGCCATGGGAATCCTGAGACTTCTCCCGGACAATATAACCGTTATGGATGGAGAAGCTCTTCTGAACGGACAGGATCTTATATCAATGGAAGAAAAAGATCTTCAAAAGGTTCGCTGGAAAGAGGTTTCTGTAGTATTCCAGAAGGCAATGAATGCGTTAAGTCCGGTTCACAAGATTGGCGCACAGATGGAAGATATTTATCTGGTGCATTATCCTGACGAAGACAAACAAAAAATCAAAGATAGGGTCATGGAACTTCTATCCTTGGTAAATTTATCCGATAGGGTTTATTATTCGTATCCTCACGAGTTATCCGGAGGCATGATGCAGCGTGTTGCGATTGCGCTTGCACTGATATTTGAACCCAAGCTTCTCATTATGGATGAGGCAACAACTGCGCTTGACGTAGTTACACAGACTCAGATTTTAAATGAAATCATGGAGCTTGAGAAAAAGGTCAAGGTAGCGCGTATCATGATTACGCATGATATGAGCGTTGTCTCATCGACCTGTAAAAAGGTAGTCGTAATGTACGCAGGAAGAGTTATGGAATACGGACTGGTAGAGGATGTTCTTGTCAATCCGCAGCACCCATATACTCAAGGACTTATGAGATCCTTCCCGTCATTCACAGGAGAGAAAACAAATCTCCGAGGCATAGAAGGAAATCTTCCGGATATGTCAATTGTTCCGACCTCTTGCGTTTTTTCTGACCGCTGCCCATATGCAGACGATAGATGCAAGAGCGAGATTCCAAAGCTAGTAGAGAAGGCGCCGGGATGGCAAGTTGCGTGCTTCAAACTGGAAGGTGGTGAGGCGCATGAGTGATTTTGTTAAGGTTGACAATCTTGTTAAATACTACGTGCAGAAGACAGCCGGTAAGCAGACCGTTAAGGCGGTAGATGGAGTAAGCTTTACACTGGACAAGGGAGAAATCCTCGGCGTAATCGGTGAATCCGGCTGTGGAAAATCCACGCTCGGAAGGCTTCTTACAAGACTAGAAGATCCGACATCGGGCGATGTGTATTTTGACGGAGAGTCAACAAGGGATTTAATAAGAAAAGATCAGCTTGCATTCAGAAAGAAATGCCAAATAGTATTCCAAAATCCATTTGATACATTTGATCCGAGATATACAATCAAAAAGATTCTCATGAGTGCTGTTAAGCTTCACGGAATCGGAAAAGATAATGACGAGAGACTGGAAATTTGCAAAAACATTTTGGAGGAAGCGGGAATAAGACCTGCCGAAGACTATTTTGACAGATACCCATTTGAACTTTCGGGAGGACAGCTCCAGAGAATATCTATCCTAAGGAGCATGCTTCTCAATCCGGAATTTCTGATTGCAGATGAACCCGTATCCATGCTGGACGTAAGCGTAAGAGCTGACATCATAAACATGCTTACAGATCTCGCAAGAAAGCATGAGAGCGCTATGGTGTTCATCTCACATGATATTGCTACTACTAGATATATTTCCGACAGGGTTGCGGTTATGTATCTTGGAAGAATAGTAGAGATAGGTGATACGGATACGGTACTTCACGATCCAAAGCATCCTTATACTCAAGCCCTTATATCCAATTCACCGGATATAGATCCGCGAGTTAAGAAGGAGGCTATCACATTGGAGGGTGAACCACCTACACCTATCAATACCGGGCCCGGATGCTATTTTGCCCCCAGGTGCCGGTACGCCACAGAAAAATGTAAGGCGGGTTACCCGGACATGAAGACTGTTGGCGAAAAGAGAGAGGTTGCGTGTTTTCTGTATGAAGATATAGAAAATTAGCATGTTAGAAGAAAGAGGAGGAAACGAATCATGAAAAAGTTAATGGCAGTGCTGCTGTGTGTCCTTCTGGTTGTAAGCCTCGCCGCATGCGGTGGTGGCGGAAACAGCGGCGGTAACAGCGGTGGAAACAGCGGTGGATCAAGCGATGGCCCCAAAGTTGGCGGAACATACGTAATCCCAAACGATGCTGAACCATCCACACTTAACCCGGATGCAATTTCTGACGACTATAACTATCCGATCGTACAGAATTTGTTCCCACGTCTTTACAAGCTGAACAATGCGTTCCAGGCAATTCCGGATTTGGCAACATCCTATGATGTAAGTGACGATGCTCTTACATACACATTCCATCTCCGTGACAATGCTGTTTGGACAGATGGCGAGAAGGTAACTTCTGAGGACGTTCTCTATACATTCAACGAGATTATAGATAACGACTATGCATTCTCATCCGTATTTGCTTTTGTGGATAGCATTGAAGCACCGGATGATTACACAGTAGTATTCAAGATGAAGGAACCGGATGGATCATTCATCTCCAACCTCTCATGGTATGGTACATTTATTCTTCCAAAGCATGTTCTTGAGGGAACAGATTGGATGACGAACGATGACTTCTCCAACAATCCTGTAACTTGCGGACCATTCAAGTTTGATGCTTGGAACAAGGGTACAGACGTACAGATTGTAAGAGACGACAATTACTGGGGTGAGCACACTGCTTATCTCGACAGAGTAATCTACACGGTAATCTCTGACGGAAGCACAATGTATCAGGCTTGGCTCAACGGCGAAATCGATGAAATCGGTGCATTCTACATCCCGACAACAGATCTCGACGGAATCGTAGCTGATACAGAAAAATACTATACAGTAAATCAGGTATGGCCATCCCCATGGTATATCGCATTCAACCTCAAGGAAGGTCCGTTTGCTGATCCACTAGTTCGTGAAGCTATTGCTTATGGTGTAGACCGTGAGGACGTTTCCATCAAGGCTACAGGCGGATATAAGCCGGCAAACAACCACTTCATTCCTGACAGCTTTACTGATGCTGTAAATGACGATGCTATGGAGCCTGAGTATGATAACGCAAAGGCTATGGAACTTCTTGAGCAGGCTGGATATACAAAGAACGCAGAGGGATATTACTTTGAAACAACATTTGCTGTAATGTCCGGATTTGATGATTTCTGCAAGGTAATTGCTGACCACATGGAAAAGATGGGAATCAAGGTTACACTTAACGTTCTCGACTTTGATATTTGGTCCGAGCAGGTAATGGACAATTACGACTTCGAAATCACCGTTCTTGGTGGATTCCAGGGACCTGACGTACTCGGTACAACAAGACGTTGGACAACCGATGGAAGCACAAACATTCCGCAGTACTCCAGAAAAGAAGTTGATGAGCTTGCAAAGAAGGCAGTTCAGGCAGCTACCGACGAAGAGCGTAACGACTACATCAAGCAGATCCAGGTATACCTCCGCGAGGATATCCCGCACCTCCTGATTGTGAACTATGTTGACATTCAGCCATATAACAATTACATCAAGGGCAACCCATATGTAAGCGTTAAGGACGGCGGATCCATGGAGAACGTTGGATTCAGCGAAATGACAGAAGTATGGCTTGATAACTAATCAAGGATGATACTTAACTGAAAGTTAGGGGCTGTCGCCAATGGCGGCAGCTCCTTTTTAAAAGTGGGACGGTTCTAAGTTGAAAAAGGATACTTCCCGTACAGAAAAGGAGCGAGTATGGATTTTAAACATTTGATAGATAGTATTCCCGATTACAAAGTTTTTCTCACCGTGGATGAGATGGACGCCAGTTCCAAAAAGCTTGCGGAGGATTATCCAGATATCGTTACGCTATGGGAAGCGGGAAAATCAAGAAAGGGGCATCCGATTTATTGCATGAAGATTGGCGAGGGCAGCAAGAATGCATTTATGTTCGGTTCTCCGCATCCGAATGAACCGATGGGATGCATGATGCTCGAATATTTTACTAAATATCTCTGCGAGCATGATGACTTCAGAAAAGAATTTGATTATACGTGGTACATCATCAAATGCATCGATGTTGATGGAACCAAGCTCAACGAGGGTTGGTTCAAGGGACCATTTACTCTATATAATTACGCAAAGGATTGGTATCGCCCAATCGGAAGCGAGCAGGCCGAGTGGACATTTCCGTTCAAATATAAAAATTACGAGTGGAATACCCCGATTCCGGAAACAAAGATTCTCATGGATATAATCGACGAAACAAAGCCGACCTTCATGTACTCGCTTCACAATGCGGGATTTGGAGGAGCTTATTGGTATATCTCATGGGACGTTCCGGAGCTCTATCCCAAGCTCTATGCGGCTGCAGAAAAGCAGAACGTTCCGCTCCATTTGGGAGAGCCTGAGGCTCCGTATATTCCGGAATTCTCAAAGGCTATCTACAAGATGCTCGGAATGAAAGATGAATACGATTTTGCAGAGCAGTACGGCGAGGATGATCCTGCCGAATCTATGATAGCGGGCGATAGCTCCGATTCCTATGCGAGCAAGTATGGGACATTTTGTTTGGTAGCAGAACTTCCGTATTTTTTCTCGCCAAAGATTCAGGACGAAACAGAGCTTCCTTATACGAGGCGCGACGCAGCCATAAGGGGCCTCGATGAGCAGAAGGCGATTGAGGATAGAGGTGCATACTATTTTGATCAGTTCAAGGATATGTGCGGACCCGATAACGATTTCGTCAAGCTCATAAGCAGGGGGCTCGAGAGGAGAGAGGAAAACTACAAGACTCAGCTGAACTTTATAAATCAAAATGAGGAGTACAATCGTCCCTGCAAGGTGTCGGAGGAATTTGACAACCTGATTATCGTGAAATTCTATATGATGCTCTCGTGGAGCGCAACGATTAGAGGCGCCAAATACGAGCTCGAAAAGAGAAGGGGAACACCTGAGGCGGAGGTTCTCGAGAAGATTATTCCGGAGATGGAAGAGATTCTTCTCAGTATGGCCAAGCAGTCCGAAGAAGAAACCCAGTATTCTGTAGTCGACATCAAGCGCCTCGTCGGCGTTCAGCTCGAGAGCGGCATGATTATCGCTGACTACCTACGAACCCATTAATTGTTCTAGTCGCGCAGGCATATGTCACGGAAGGGCTTCCGCGACACACGTCTGCGCGCCTCAATATATTTAAGGAGACAGAAGTATGAAATACGAATATCCTAAGTGTAGGAAGAGCGACTTAGTTGAGGAATGGTTCGGCTCCAAGCTGGATGCGCCATATACATGGCTTCGTGATACATATAGCGAGGATGTGCTTGACTTTACGCGTCGCGAAAATGAATTCACAGACGCATGGTTTAGCGGCGAGGCACCCGGTGAAATCGATGCCATGATAGAAAAGCTGAAGGCGGAGCACGTGGAGGAACTGCCTATGGGCATAACGCCCTGGAAGGAGGGCTATCTTGCCCTTCAAGTTAAGGAGGGTGATTATTCGATTGTATTCCTGGATGGGGAGTTCAAAAAGAAAGAAACCCTTTTTAAGAAATACGATCTTCCGGAGAGGGATTTCTTTGGTGCATATGCTTGTCCAAAGGATGATAATCTTCTCGCGATTATGACCCAGGTTGAAAACGCTCCCAGGCCCGATTATTTGATTTACGATTGGGAGAAGAAAGAGGTAAGGGCGGTTCTTCCTATGACCTTTAGCGGAACCTGGTCCAAGATTAAAAGGGCAGGTTACGCTGCCTGCACCAAGGTAGATGGTGAGAAATCATCCACCGCCATCACTATGTATGATGCTGATGCAGATGAGGTCAAGGAAATCTTTGTCTTTGATAGCAATGCCATATTTGGAGCGGTGGAGTCATCTTATGAGGGAGGACACATAGCCATGTCCTTCTCTGCGGATTATTCAAACGACTATTTTTATATGTATGATGAAGAGAGCGGCACGATTAGTCCGATAAATGCTGACAAGCCGCTGCCGATTCATTATGTGGATACAATCGATGGCAAGCATTATTTCATTTCATTCATGGATACACCTCACGGACAGGTGATCGAAATCGAGAATGGATGCACAATAGCAGAAGCCAAGGTGGTTTACGAAGAGAAAACCGCATACATTGAATTTGGATATCAGGCAGGTGGGCATCTCTGCTTGCAGTGCGCCGAGAACGGTGCCAACTATGTGCTGAATATGGAGACCGGAGCCAGGATTCCAATGCCTGAAGAAATCGCATCCATTTCACCGGCGGGCAGAACCAAGGAGGAGTGGATATTCTCCTTTGATGCATTTCTGTCACAGCCACAGCTTCTTTCATTTGACGGAAATGAATTCAAACACGTGGCGGGAGAATCGGTTAAGCATGATGACCTGATGGTTGAATTCTGTTTTGCCGAGTCTGTGGAGGACAAGAAGCCCATACCGTACTATCTGGTGAGACGCAAAGATGCCGAGAAGAACGGCGCCAACAAAGCCCTTATCTACGGCTACGGAGGCTACAATGTTTCCATGCCGCCCTGGTCCACGGAGAGGGTCACACAGACCGATATCGCAAGATGGGTAGAGGATGGTGGCATATATGTTCATTGCCTGCTCCGTGGAGGAAGCGAATATGGTTCTGCCTGGCACGAAGAGGGCATGGGCATGAAAAAGAAGAATTGCTACTATGACTTTATAGGAATTGCAGAAAAGGTTATAGCTGATGGTTGGACGAGCCCAGAGAAAACAGTAATCTCAGGTGCAAGCAACGGCGGACTTCTTATGGCTGCGCTCGTTACGATGAGACCGGATCTCTGGGGATGCGTTGTTGCGTCCGTTCCGCATACAGATATGATTCATTTTGTTGACGATGACAGAGGCGCAATGTATGTGACTGAGTACGGAGACCCGCGCGAAAGCAAAGAAATGTATGAGTATTTCTTGAGTTATTCGCCGGTCCACAATGTGAAGGCGACAGACTATCCGCCAACATATATCCAGACAGGTGAATGCGACAATAATGTTCCTCCGTATCATGGAAAAAGCTTTGCGGCTACCATGCAAGAACTAAACACAAGCGATAATCCTGTGCTTTTAAGAGTACTTGAAAAAGGCTCACACGACCGCGGACAAGGCGACGTATATTGGCAAACAATCGCTGAAATGCGCGTCTTCATGGATAAGGCCCTCAAATAGCCTCGCAATTAAAAAAGGGGACGGTTCTACTTGTAAATTTTGTCGCCAAAGACTCAATACTTTTTTAGTTCTCGCAATCTGTAATCAAATCACTCGGCTCGGAAACTTTCGGGAGTGTGAATAACTCGCCCTACGGGCTCAGACAGATTCACACATCCAACGAAAGTTAACCTCGCCTCGCGAATGATTACCACGATTGCTGCGAAGCGTAAAAAAGTATAAGTCCTCGGCTCCTATTTGCAAGTAGAACCGTCCCCGTTTTAAATTCTAGATGTCTTCAGTGGTTCGTTTGGCGATTGCGATTATGTCGCTGTAGCGGTCGATGATTTTTTCGTAGTTCTCGCGTACGTGAGGGAACATGCAACGACTGCAGTCTTTGAAGCCGCTTTCATTGTATTTGAAATTGCCGCCGCAGTTTTCGCCTAGTGCATAGAGCGGACAGTAACAGAAAAGACAATTGAAATTATCCGGGTCATTGGTGGGATGACAAGGGAAAAATTCGCATTCCTTATGCGAGTAGAATTTATAGTTTTCCATAACAGTCCTTTCTCGGTTAGTCGTCATTTAACGAGCAGCATTATGCTCGAACACGCAATCCGCAAAATCAATATACGTCCTCTCTTACCACTTCGGGTGGCTCATCCAACTTCTCGGGATGTGAGAGATAGCTTCTGAGCTTCTTAAGTGCTGCGGCATAATAGAATCCGTCGCAGATTCCTTCGTCGCAGACTACCGTGTAATCCAAATACTTCTTTGTTACTATCTCGCCATTCTTATTATTCTCGTACTTTGTATATTTATGTCCGAATGCGCAGAATACCGGAACCGTGCCAATATTGTAAAGGTGATGATAAATTGGCGGTATTCCAAGGCTTCCCATAGATGTGATGTAGAATGAACTGTGGAATGGACTTGCTTGCTCCAGTGCCTCCGGAAGTAGTCCAAAATAGTCCAAGAATCTTACCAGGAATCCAAAGAATGACATAACTACGCTCGGTATAAAGTTAAGCACGTATGTGAGGGCATCAAACCCGTTTGCAATACCCTCGTTACGCGCATTTTCCATAGCCGCATCGAGCTTCTCATAAATCTGGTCCGCAGTGTCTCCGGGATCAAATCTAACTCTGATGGATGAATCGGGAGCTTCTCTATTCATCTCTTTCTTCACAACCATGTTCAGAGATGTCTCAAATCTGTGATAGATTTTCTGTCCTGCAACAAATCTGTTAAGCTCCGGCATATCCGCCGTAAGCCTTACATATGATGCGACTATTACATGGGTAATACCAAAATGCTTAAGGCCTTCACGTCTCTTCTTTGTTATATAGCGCTCCATATTGCTGACTTCTACGGTGTCGCTTATGTAGTTGCTCCTCTCAAGTCTTGTGGACATGAAGAATGGGGTAACCTTGGTCATAACAGGCATACCGCGGACGAGCCTTCCTTCGCGCCTGTCTCCAAATCTGAGACGATAGGGGTCGCCTTCCTTCCATGGGGGCATCTGCCTAACGCCAACAAGCATTGCAAGTATTGCGATGAGGGTGGCGATATCGGAATTGGCAAGCCATTTGTATTTTGCAGGTATCAATTGGTCAAAATAGATGTTGTTTGTGAGGACATGCTGTACCTCAAACATGAATCCTATAATGGCCAATGCGCCAACAAAGAATACAAGTATAAATAATTTGCTCGGCACCTTGCCGCTAAATGTCACAAAATAGAGTAGGGCAAATAATATGCCTAACGCAATTATGACATAAGTCCAAGGTGCGGATATAGCACTCTTACCATCAAGTGAGAGTACCAACGTCAGTAGAACCACAGGTATAATAGTCAAGTAAAATTGCTTCTCGCCACGAATAAGCAGCCTGAATCCTAACCATAAATTTGCTGCAACGGGAAGAATAATACGGACGACCGGGTTCAAGGAATCAATGCCGCTTGTGCAGGCAAAGATTATACGGGCCACTGCAGCGCCAAAGCAAAGCAGGGCGGCCAGCCAGACAAGGACGTTCTTTCTGGTGGCATAATAGGTCGTTATCTTTTCCATAAGGTAATTATACCATAGAAGCAAAGGGTAAGAGCCTTTGGAAATGGGAAAATTCCCTTAAGAAATCATTAAAAAAGTCGGCAAAATGCCGACTTTGAAAACTTATTCATTAATATGGACGACCAATCCGCCTGCGGGCTTTGGCTCAAAGCATGTCGACTTTGGTGGCATGGTTTTTCCTGCGTTGCAGACGTGCATAATCTCGGTCATGCTAGGAGGAACCAGCGCAAATGCGACAGCCATTCCATCTTCTACGGCAGCCTCAAGGGCGTGAAGTCCTTTGGTGCCACTTATAAAGGCGAGCCTTTCATCGTGCTGAGGATCGCCGATACCGAGTATCTCCTGAAGGACTATCTCCTGTAGGATAGATACATCTAGGGCCTCAACAGGATCATCGTGATTACGCTCTCCGGTATAGCTCAGCTTATACCAAGTTCCGCTCATGAACATGGTATATTCTCCAAGTGACTCGGGATAAACGGCACTGGGACCGAGTTTCTCAATGTTGAATTCATGAGCTTTAAGAGTATCTATAAATTCTTCCTCTGACATTCCGTTAAGATCGTGAACTGCGCGGTTATAGTCAAGAATCAGCATCTCATCAGAAGGGAAGATTGCTGCCATGCTGAAGGCTCTCTCTTCTCTTTCTTCATTGTTTTCTGCCGCAAGATAATATTCCGCAGCAGCCTCTATTCTGTGGTGTCCGTCGCAGATATAGAAGGCGCTTAGCGCATCCACCTTCTGCTCAAGATCCGCCATAAACTCAGGGTCATCTATTACCCAAATCTCGTGACGCGTTCCGCCTACATCAAGCGTATCGTAAATGCTGTCGTGAGAAGCTGTCCATTTCTCAATCAGATGCTCACCGAGTTCATCGGAATCGTAGGCTAGGAGAATCGGCTCAATTATTCCGCCAACGCGCTTAAGAATGTCCACCTGAAGTCTCGCCTTTGATGATCTGGTAAGCTCATGCTTCTTAATCTTCTTGTCAATATATTCTCTGATGTCTATGCTCGCAATGAGTCCCGTCTGACTGTGATTTGCCATGCTGAGTCTATATGCGTAGAGCACAGGCTTTTCTTCTTGAATCAAAACACCTTCGCTCATAAGGCGATTAAATGCCTCGTGGCACGACTTCTGAATCTCGGCTTCGTCCTTTGTGTCCATAATCAAGTCATTATGCGTGAGGTGAAGAAGCGTATGTGGGTTTGATAGCAATAGCTTGCGGGCCTTGTCCACGTTTGCGGAGTTCTCGTGGCTGATGTAAACCTCATCCGCAAAGCCATTTGCAGGGCGGACACCTTTGAATGGTCTGATGTTTGGCATGATTCTTAATCCTCTGTCTTAAGCAAGTGATGTATCTTATCAAAATACTCTTTATGAGCAGATTCGTATTCTTTGTTAAACTCCTCGTCGCGACCTGAGTGGAGGAAGTAAGTATAGTCGTGAGTTTTGTTCGCGAGTTCCGGATTAACACGCGTTACGGTCGCAAGACCTATATTGGAACAAATATCGGAGATTCTCTCTATGTCGCCGAGAAGGTCCATAAAATCTGTGCCTGCGACAACATTGCACTTACCTTTTGCCAGTCTAGTCATATGATTGTCTCTGAGAACAACTACAAGGTCATCAACGACCTCCTCAAGAGGTTCAATCTTATATGCAGCATCTGCATCACGTTTTTTGAAGGCTTCTTCCGTGAAATCCAAAATGCGATTTATGAGACCCTCAACTATCTCAAGTTCAGAAAGAGCAATCTCCGAGAAAGGCGTTTGTCTCTCGTGTAGTTCTGCAGCGGTATCTGCGATATTCTTTGCGTGGTCACCAAGTCTCTCAAACTCGTTAACAATTTTGTAATAGTGGTTTAGGATTTCCACATGTTCTTCTGCGGTAAGATAACCTGCGAGTTGAACGAGGTATTGGCTTACACGGTCGGCTAGCTGATCTATATTATCTTCTTCATCTTGAACTGCTTTGTAAGTTTTGTCGTTATAGCTTCTAAGCATATCAAGGCCGCGTGAGATATTGTCTCTAGATGCGTAGAACATTGTAAGAAGTGCATCGTAGCAGCTACGAAGCGCAAGCGCCGGAGTGCTGAAAAATGCAGTGTTAAGAGCTTCAACTTTTTCGTGGTATTTGAACTCCTGAACGGGGTCATCCTTAATTATCTTCTTGCTTGCCTTCTCAAAAACTCTGAGCATCGGGAATAGGGCAAGTGCGCAGGCCAGATTGAATAGTGAGTTTGAGTTTGCTATTGAGCCAGGCGTTGCAACTGAATCCCAGATGCCGTCAAGGACGCCTACGGATTTAAGTACACCTACAACAATCAAGACCAAGGCGCTCTTGCAAAGGTTATATAAAATATTAACCGCGCCGACACGCTTTTGCTCTGCCTTTGCTCCAATCGAGCATACGATAGCAGTGGTTACACAGTCGCCGAGATAGATACCTACGATTACCGCATAGGTTGCGCTAAATGTTAAGCCGCCCGATGCTGAGAAGGCCTGAAGGATACCAACTGCAGCGGAGGAACTTTGAAGGATAAATGCCACGGTCGCGCCGATTGTATATCCGATAAATGGGTTCTCGCCGAGCTTGGAGAACATGCCTTCGAACACGCCGGTCTCTGCGAGGGAGTCAACGGCGTTGGTCATGCTAAGGAGTCCGGAAAATAAAATACCAAAACCCATAGCAATGCTGCCGATAGTTTTGGCACGTGGGATTTTTACTCCCATAATCAAAATAATTCCTATGATAAGGGCTACAGGAGCAAGCGTAGAAGGCTTGAAAATCTGCAGCCATGATGATGAGTTCTCGTTTACTCCGATGAGTCTGATAATCTGGCCTGTAACTGTAGTACCTACGTTGGCACCGATTATTATACCGAGGGATTGCTTTAAGGAAAGAATGCCTGCGGCAACGAGGCCAGAGGTGATTACGATGGTTGCTGTGGAAGATTGAATAATTGCAGTTACCGCTACGCCAAGTAAGAATGCCTTGAACGCATTATTGGTTACGCCCTCCAGAGCACGTTTTAGGGCACCTGATGATCCCTCCTTGAGAGCATTTCCCATGAGACGCATTCCGTAGAGGAACATCGCCAGTCCGCCAAATAGTGTTAAGATGTCAAATATACTCATTCCTATATTAGCCTTTCAACCCAAGATATTATATATCACAAAGCAATCTATACGCAACCGTACATGAATAAAAAAGCGCAATCTTTTATAAGATTGCGCTGTATGTCATACTCGGGTAAAAGTTTGAAATCTAGCGGTTCTTGCTTCTTTTCCTCCAAGGAAGAAACAAAACAATCCAGATAATCAACATCAAAACTGCTGCGGCTATTACATAGCCATTTCCGAACATATCGTAGAGCGGCATGAGTGGCGATCCCGGGGAGGGGTCGTTTATGAACATGAAGTTGGTTCCCCAGTGCTTGTTCAGGAAATAAATCGGGATAGCCATGGCTATGATGACAGCAAACAGTTGCGGTATTTTCTTGATGTTTGGAACGAGTTTTCCACTCGCCACAGCTAGTGCTGCAAATAGAATAAGCTCGCCATGAATAGTGAAGGAATTTATGCTTGAAAAATGAATTAAAGGATAGACCGTCCAATTTGGGAATATCAACGCGCAGAATGCACCCGGCATGGACATCCCATAGATATAAGCCGCATTTAGCTCGTTGGGCCTGAACGCATACCAGAGGCTGAAAAATATCGAAATACCGCAAAAATGGAAGGGGAGCTGCTCGTATTCGAATCGACCCACAGCGGCGAAGAGTAAGTCTTTGATCACTTCCTGGATTGCAATCCAAATCGCGACGTATTTAAGGACTTTGTCCTGCGTAGCACTATCAGCCTTTTTCATTGCCCTGCATGCAAAAAAGATGATTGCGCCCATAACAAAGAGCCAGAGTAGATGTTGCCACCCATAGGCAGTCCAAAGAGCGTCCTCCGGGACATCATCCGGCCCGCTAAAGAAATACTCAAGCGTCATATAATTTGTGGTTGTAAGAATATCATTTATCATGACTATCAAACCTCTCGGCATTAATTATATACCATTCTTATTATTAATTGCTGCTTTTTCTGCATTCCAATTAAGTTTTTATTAAGGCGAGATATGGTGTATAATGGTTAGGCAGAATAATAGTACAGGAGGGAAGTTATGGGAATCCCAAATCCATTTGCGCTAAAGGATGCGTGGAACAAGTTTTCACAGACGCACCCAAAGGTGCCTGGTTTCATAGATGATGTAAAGAACAAAGGCTTCTGCGAGGGGCAGGAGATTGCTATTGCCATAAGGTATCCTGACGGAACCGAGTATAAGACGGGAATCAGAGTTAGAGCTGAGGACCTAAAGCTCCTTGAGATGCTTAAAGGACTATAGAATTAGACTAAAGGTCTTACAGAAGAGTGTGTGAAGGAAATACCTGCGATGAGTACTACGATAAAGCTAGCTCTTGCGCTTCTTTGTAATTTAATAATTGTCGTATCCACAATTTTTGTGGTGCGTTCATATTGCAAGACCGAAGAGGGAACCTACCGGTGGTCTTATGGTTCATGGAGATTTAAGTTCTTTACCACGCTGTCCAATGTTATCTCTGCGGCAGCGGCGCTAATTGTGATACCATTTGAGATTGCTGCGATTATCAAAGGAACGAGCATTTCGGTTCCGGCACTTGTGATCAAATACATAGGGACGGTTGTAGTTACTCTCACATTTTTCACTGTGCTGTTTTACCTAGGGCCGACTCAAGGGTACAAAGAAATGTATAGAGGAGTATCCTTTTATACGCATTTTCTAGGGGCTGCGATAGCCTTTTTGTCATTCTGCTTTCTTGAAAAGGGAAGGCTTGGACTATTATGGGTTATACCTGCGATGCTTCCAATGACTATTTATGCGATCGTTTATAGGCATATGGTGCTGGATAAGGGACCTCTTAACGGCGGCTGGGAAGATTTCTATGGATTCAATGTCCACGATAGATGGAAAATCAGTGCTACTGTCATGCTTGCGATTATGCTTGGTATAAATTTCCTTGTGCTCATCTGCCACAACCGCTAATAGGTGCAAAAGCTGACACGGTATAAAACGTCAGATATTATTTGATAACAAAGATGAAAATAGTTGAATTAAGCAAAGAAAAATATAATGCTTTCGCGTTTAGGCACCCGCTGATTTCTTTTTATCAGGTTCAGGAGTGGGGCGAGCTAAAAGCGAAAACAGGATGGAGGCAGGTGCTTCTTGGCTATGTTGACGAAGGCGAGAATGTGCTTGCTGCGGGCAATTTTCTTCTAAAGAAGATGCCCGGAGTTAAGCGCTATCTGGCATATTGCCCGAGGGGTTATTTGATCGACTATAAAAATCAAGAGCTTCTCAAGAACTTTAACGATGCACTCAAGGCAAAACTAAAATCGCTTAACTGTTTTGAACTTATTATAGATCCCAATTTCCCTTGCAGGCAGAGAGATGTAAACGGGGATGTTGTAGAAGGCGGATACGATAACCGCGATGTCGTAAGCGAGCTTGTTTCCATGGGATATAGGCATAACGGCTACAATCTTTATTACGAGAATCTTCAGCCGCGCTGGCTCTTTAGATTGAATATTACAAGGCCATACGAGGAACTGGAAAAAGACTTCAAGAACGAGGCCAAGAGGAGAAGCCGCAAGAAGGATTTTCTTGCAATCAATACAAGGGAACTCGCAAGGGATGAAGTTCATGTATTCCAGAGGCTCTCGGAGATGACGGCCGTGAGGAGAGGTTTTGACGACCGCTCTTTGAAATACTATATGGACATGTACGATGCGCTTCACGATGCGGGCGTTGTGCGCTATATGGTTTCCGAGATTGATGTTGCAAAATGTCGCGAGAACGTAGATAAAGAAGTCGCGACCCTAGAAGAAAGAATTGCAAAATCCAAGAACCCTGGCCGAATAAAAGAAGACAATGTAACCCTGACAACATATAAAAAGATTCTTGA
>Ga0256404_1005866_pt1 | contig 21071 bp, 18 predicted proteins | sample RumenRJG_01DNA_FD_185990 | JGI IMG/M metagenome (GOLD analysis project Ga0256404, IMG submission 185990) | Bovine rumen microbial communities from Lethbridge, Alberta, Canada - RJG_01 | ecosystem: Host-associated > Mammals > Digestive system > Stomach > Rumen | place: Canada: Alberta | collected...
TGACAATTTGAAAAGTCGATTGTAAAATACTCATGTTTTGCCGTTGTACCTATTGCGGCGCTTGTATCTCTGATGTTGCCATTGTTGCGCTTGTAAAGTGTGTCAAAAGCGTCTTTTATAATGTTATGATACTTTATGCAAGACGGCTTAGAAATGTTCAATAATTGACAAATCTCTTTTTTCTTAAAACCACGCGTTAATAAATCTAGTACGGCGCAACAACTATTATATATTTTAGGCTTTTCGGTCAATCTCACATATTGTAAAACGTCGAAATATATACGGTTGAAATCGTTTGTTATATCGTCTACTATGTCTTGGTTGTTAACCATTAACCAACTATTATAGCTAGCACTATTTACGGCGACAGTCTCACACTCTTCGTTATCGTCATTGTATCCAATTATAGCCACTTCGACATTGTCCAACTTTAATTTATTATTGTACAAAAAGTTGCGTACCATCTTAAACAAATCAATGTATAAGTTATCGAGTGTAAATTTGCCGTTTTCGTCGGTTGTTATCCTATTGCTATTGGTCAAAAGGTACAGTGCGACTTCTTGCGCTATATCCTCAAAGAATAGGTCATTGTAACCACTTTTTACGATAGAAATTAAACTAGCATAGTTTGGATAATATTGTTTGCCGGCTTTGGTGGTATAGAACGTATAACACAAGGTTTTTACAATATGCTTTGTGATTATTTCGTAGTTGTTACATATAAAATTGTTTACGGTTTTTGAGTCATCGCGGAAAAGCTTAGTCAACTCCGCTTGTCTAAACTTATAGTAAAAATTGTTTGTACTTTCTTCGATTGCTTCAGTGTCACGGCGCGCAACGTGTGCGGTTTGTGTTACGTCGTGGGTACTAGAAATAGTACTTGCTAATGTTTCTTGTAAATCTGTTAACATGTTACCTCTTAAAATGTTATTGTTTGTCATAGTTTGTTACCTCTCTTTCTTATTATTATTTTGATACTATGTACGATATAGGGCATAAATACTCCCAACACCATAATAACACCACCACCAAAAAGAACAAACAAAAAAATAATAGTTATATTATACAAAAAAAGTTTTTAATATAACTATATTAATAACTTATTTTATGCAAGTTGCACAAAAACCATATAAAATCACGGGGGGGTATTAAAAACAAATCTGCCCCGCCCAACGCCTATCTACGATAGAGTAGATTCACTCACACAGCACAAAAAATAAAGCCCTACGAATAAGGCTTTATCCTACAAAAATACATCCCCACATAATTTCGTTCACAAAATCGTCACTCAGTATCCTCAATAAACTTCTTACGAATAATAATATCCTTCATTCAGGTGCTTAATCTGGGAATCCTTAAAACGAATAACTTATTATCCTCTTCCAAAGATTGTATCTGAAGTCTGTACCGAGATTCTTTTTTATCAATACGTTCCTGAAGTTGGCGGATAATCTCGTTCTTGTAATCGAGTATCGTCTGCACGATCTGGGATTCGGTCTTGTCGTCCTCGAACGGCAGCAGCACGTTGGCTATGGGTTTAAGTACCCTTTTGTAATCGTGTTGATGGGTGTCGCGGTCAGAGAACACCAGCTTAATGGTCGATAACGAGACAGGTTCATCGTTTTCCTCGGTCTTGTCGGCAATCTCCTGATAGGTAAAGCCACGCTCAAGGCGGAGGCGTTTTAACTCTTCGATCAGTTCTTTTTCTTTAGTTTTTAGCATAATATTAATCCTTTATTGACCTAGTATAACACTATAATTATACCTAAATAATACTTTATTAGCTTTAGACTATAATATATATTATATATATAATATAGTCAATAAGGGGGTAATATATATATGGAGTATATAATTAATATTAAATCTAAAGGCTTTAGTTATTATAACGTTATAGACATAGATATAAATAATATTATATATAATATAAATAATTATAATATTATAGGTATAGATAATAATATTAATATATTTATAGATAATAATAATTATTTAGATATAGACTATAATAATAATATAATTAAATATATTAACGAACATATAGATATTATAATATATCCTTTGGGTATTGACTTCGACACTTCAATATGTTAAAGTATATATGTATAGGGGCGTGATGGCTTAAGCCTGAAGTCTCTATACAACCACTATGTGGTAAAGGGGAAAATTAAATTCCAAGGCAATACATAACATATATAGCGAAAATGCAGACTTTGCCGAATAAAGCTAAGAAAATCGCACATTGGGGGTTTCAAAAATGGGAATTCAATGACTAGGTCGAAGCCAAGAATGGGAATTCAATGACTAGGTTAAACGACACTAACCACTATTATGTAAACGAAAAGGAGAAGAATCATGGGAAAAGTTCTATACGGTGTAGACGAATTTGGGGAGAAGCTCGAAGGTGGAGTTTATATCACCGAACAGGAGATGGTCAAGCAGCGCGAACTCAGCGAAAAGCGTAGGCAGTACTTCAGACAGATGCAGCAAGAGAACGTTCTGCGTATCGACTTTACCGAAATCCTCGGAGAGTTTTACTTTGTGAATTACCGCAAGTTGCTGAAGATAACGAATGACAACACTGCTCTCGCATTCAGATACTTATATCTCTGTACCTTTGCCGACAAAGATGGCAAATTAAACTTCAAGGGTAAAGACGTACTCCACAAAGATTTTAAGAGAATACTCAACTTAAATCCAAAGACAGCTGGATCAGATGTTGGTGAACTTGAGAACTATAATCTTATCTATAAAGTTGATGACGTTTACTACGTCAACCTAGAATATTATATTCGCAAGCAGAAGTTGCCGGACGAGTTCAAAGGTAAGTCAGCACGTATTATAGATAAGGGGGTAAGAGAACTGTACGAACAATCCACTCCCCGCAATCACGCCATGCTAGGCAAAATAGTTCCACTACTTGAATATATAAATAAATATAATAATATTCTCTGTACTAAGGAAACTGTACTAGAGTTTGACCACACAAAAATCGAACCACTCTCAGGTTATGAGATATGCCGTATCTGTAACCGAACAGTAGAGAACAGCGACCGTTTTCTTAAAGAACTAAAGCACTTTGTTATTGACCGACTACCATTCATAAGGCGAGTAGTTGACGACACGGAATATCATCTTGATTGTTATATAGTAAATCCTTATGTAGTATATATGGGTTCGCGAAATGATCACCTCGAATGGACGTTTAAGTTATTTGACTTACGAAGCAGAAGAAAAAGATAAAGGAGGAAATTAAATTGATAATTAACAAAGAATTATTTATTGATTGTATTAAATCAATGCGTGATGTGTGGGATTATCAAAGAGAAAGCGTTGAGTTAATAGATAAATACCACCCATATTCTCAGACAGCCATTTTAGATTATCCAAGTTGTGATGATGAGTTATTAAGATTATTAACCCAGATAATGAAAGATTACGATGGACTAATCTCCTATTTCTGTTATGAGATTGATTTTGGGCGAGAGTGGAAGGTTGGGTGCGTAACAGATACAGATGGTACGGATATACCGCTTGGAACAATAGAAGATCTATGGAATGCATTAAATAAATAATTGAAAGGAGAATCATATGTCAGAATATGGACTCAAGATTTTGAACTATATGGCTGGCAGTATATGGGGGGTATCTCAAGGTACGAGATATGCTTATGATACTACCCCAGCGATGCTGACCAATAGTTTATTTTTAGATTACATGAAGGAAAACGGACTCAAGATATATAAGGGAGTTTCAACCAGAGATATTATCTGTATAGACTTCCAATATGGGTCGCGAACCTTTAAGGATGAAACAAAGCATTTAAAGGAGCTTGCTGTCAAGGCGCGAATTGAATATAAGAAAGCAAAGAGCCAAGGGCATCAGGCACAGATCATGAAGGCTTATCATAAGCGCAAGGGTATTGAAAATATGTATATCCAAGCCCTGCAGAATGAAGATAAGTACATCAAGAAGACTAAAGAGGAATTACGAATTGAATATTATACCAATGGTGTTGACATAAAATACCCAAAGTATAATAAGAAAACCAAGGAGTGGGATTACGAGGTTATACATTATGTAATGCTTTATCGTACTCCCGGAAAAGCCAAGAAGGGATCTTGTATGTTTATCCGTAAATCCCTTTACAAGAAGGCTCACCAATTTCTTACGATGGGTATCAAGATACCAAAGAAGAACTCTCCTATCGTAGAGATTGGGGCGTATCAGTCACTTATTACTAGTAGTATCGAAGGTAAGGTAACTATACCACCCGAAGATATATTAGTTCTCAAAGATGTTGATTCATTCTGTAACACGGATGTTATCAGCATCGAGATAGATTCAAATAAACATTGTATATCTGTACCGAAGAAAAACTACGAAGTATGTAATGCATTGTTTGATGGACAAGCACTGATAGACGAAAGTATCTTTCCTGATTGGGGAAATGGATATATACTGCTCCGCCAACACTTCTTCAAAGCTGCAGCATTCTGCACAAAGATTCAGAAGTTCTTCAGAGATTACTTTGGTGACGAATACGAAACTGCGGTAGTTATAGATATGTGGGGCAACGAACATCTTGCCAAGAACATTAAGTTAATAACCACCGACAATGCAATTAAGTGGATAAAGTTTGATGGAATCACTTATGAATATTGGTCAGAGAAAGTTCGAGAACTGAATAATAACTTTGGTATAGTTAAGACCGCACATAAATCCAAGATGGGTGATATGCAGCGCATGAGTTATCAAATGGTTAACGCCCTATCTACAGATATAATGGATGATGTGCTGACAGATACTAAAGAGTATATGCAGAAATTAAAGAATGATGATAATATATTCTTTGAGTTCTTGAGACGTAATGCAAACTTCATGAGTGACTACGAGGTATTACTTGCACTCTGCAAACATAATCCCGACTTTGTCCGTAGCGATTATTTCCGAGAGAGGCGTTCGACTATCATACAGAATTACTTACTTGATATAAAGACAGGACATATAGTACAGAACGGAGATAACTTAGTAATTGTGGGCAGTCCATATGCAATGTTATTACATTCGGTAGGTGAAGACCCCAATAAAGATCCAACATTTGAATCCGAAGATGGATGTATTCAATGTTATACGGCGAGGTTTAATGATGGAGAATATCTAGCGGAGTTTAGATCACCATTTAATAGTTGTCACAATTTGGGATACTTACATAATAGATATCATCCAATATGGGAAGAATACTTTAAGTTAGGCAAACAAATAATTGCTATTAACATGTTAAATACAGATTTTCAGGATCGAAATAATGGCTTAACATACTGGGTCAGCGTACAGGAATGTGCGTAAAAAATATTCGGTGAATTGCGGGAAAGCTAAGTAAATAATAATTATTCTCAAAGGAGAATATATGAATAATAATTATACAGTTTATATACACAAATTTCCTAATGGAAAGCATTATATAGGTTTAACAAAAATGTCTACTGATCGTAGATGGGGTAAAAATGGTGAAGGATATAAAACCCAATATGTTTATAAAGCAATTCAAAAATATGGTTGGGACAATATTAAACACATAATATATAAAGATAAATTAACTGCTGAAGAAGCTATGAAATTAGAGCAAGAACTCATAGAACAATATAATTCTATAATTGATGGATATAATATAAATCCTGGTGGTGAATTAGGATATGGATGTCCAAATGTATATAATTACAAAGGTAAAGGTTATACAATATATCAACTATTAGAAGATAAAAATATAAATGTATATTCTATAACTTACAGATGTGCTAGATATAGATTAGAATCTGGTTGGAGTCCTGAAGACACATTTGAAACACCTCAATTCGAAAAATATAATTTTTTTGAATATAATGGTAATAAATATACTATATATGAATTAGCTGAATTAAATGGAACGGGAATTACTCCTTTAGGGATATTTAGTAGAATAAGAAGAGGTTGGAGTATTGAGGATGTTGTTACTATTCCATTTAATGAAAAAACAATGTTAAGAGAATATAACGGAAAATTATATACATTGGATGAATTAGCTAATAAATTTGCAGATACAAGTGTTAATGGAAGAGATATTGGTGCAAGATTACGTAGAGGTTGGGATATAGAAAGAGCGTTAAGACAACCTAAAGGAACTAAAAAACAACCTTTTGGAATAGTTGAACCAACATATAAATATAATGGGAAATTATATAATTCTTATCAGTTATCTCAAATTTATCCGGAATTAGGATTGTCGTCAGCTAATATAACTAATAGAATTAACGAACATCATTGGGATATAGAAAAAGCCATATCAACACCGAAAAAACAAAAAGATATTATATTCGAATATAATGGAAAGAAATATAATTCATATGAATTGCTTAGTATATGTAAAGATAAAACGATGAATCATAATAATATAACAGATAGATATAGAGCTGGTTGGACGATTGATGAAATAGTTAATATTCCAAAAGGAACAACTAGAAAACAATATTATAATCATTAAAGAATAATTATTATTTATATGCTAATCCGCAGCCAAGCCGAAGGAAATCCGCAATAGTACTTCGGAAGGTTCAACGACTAATGGGTGAGGACGGATACCAATAATCCCAACACGAGTGCCGAACACCTGAACAGATAATGCTGAAGGTGAAGATATAGTCTGAGCTAATATGAAAATATTAGAACTAAAGGATAAAAAACTTTAGGATAACATAACTACAGATCAAGATTCTGATTCAATATATGTAACAAATCAAAGTCAAATAACAGAAAGAGCAAAGGAATGTTATAAAAAATTTTATACTATAGTAAATAATATTCCTAAAGAAAAAAATATATATGATAATACTTTATATAATCAAGCTATTATAGATAATAAACTTGCCGCATCCCAAAGAGATATTGGAGAAAGCACTAATGTTGCTCAAATATGCTTATCTTATTGGTATACAACTAATAATTTAAAGTATGATAATTATGCTTCGCAACTCAGTGTTATTTGTCAAGCGGCGATAGATTCAACAAAAAGAGCGTTTTTAATTTCAATAAGTGATGAAATTAAAAACATTAAAGAAAAAATAAATATAAAACAAAATGGTTATCCCGCATTTTGGCGAGACATCCGCAGAGATTGTAACAAGAATCTTATTAACTATAACCTTCAATGTCCAATGAATGTGGTACACTCTCTCACTATTGGCAAAGCTGGATTTAAAAATGATACCATTCCTATTAATGAGTTTTTTATCTGTCATGAAAACAATGAGACACAAAAGAAGTCTAAGAGTATTGAAGGACTTATTGAGAAATATAGTTTGGAATTATCTGAGTTTAATAAGGATAAGAAAAAGAATAAAGAAAAAGATTATAACGATTATTTATTACTGCGTAGTGATTACGAGGATTTGCTTGAAGATATTAAGCGAATTAGTTTACCGAATAAATATGTGGGCTTGATGTCTTGGCTGGTTAATAGATGTTTCTTAATGACTCCAAATATGATCAGTAACAAAAACAATATACAGTCAAAATTAAGTAAGAACCGCCCACTGTTGCTCAAGATATTATATGATTTAAACCCCGATTTACTACTAAAATGCTTTAAAAAAGGTAATACCGATTTTCTGTAAACCTCAAAAAATACGGCTTAATCCCCTATTTTTTTATATAGCATTTTCCGAGCTAATGATAGAAGTGGAAATTAAATTTCTATTAATATGATTAAAGGAGAAAAAGGATATGAATAATACAGAGAAAAGCAAGGTTTATTACTCTTTTGAGGACTTTGCTGTAGAAGAAATGGGAATGAAACCATTAAGACGAGTTACCAGAGATAAACAAAAACTCGCATCACAACGTGAAAAATTTCTAGGTACTTGTCCTTATTGTAAGGAACAATTGCACTATTCATATGGAACAAATATATTATCTTGTAACAATCCAGAGTGTAAGGGTAAGAAAGTTACATTAAAAGATAGTGACGGCAAGGATGTGGTTACTTATAAGCCATATTACCGTATATTACTAGGTGAGAATAGTTCAACAATTGGAAGTACAATATTTGAGGAGGATTAAAAGGATGAGACAGGAAAAGATAGCTTTTTCAGAATTCGTTAGACAAATTTCGAAAGATACTGGTTATGCTCAACACGACATATCCGCAGTACTTAAGAGTAGCGCTGGTGTAGTTCGTGGTAATCTCGAAGACGGAAAGTCTACTCAAGTATTTCCGGGAATGGTGGTATATCCATCTACATACAATAATGAGTACAAGTTTGCTAGAGCAAGATTTGGTAATTTCTTCCGTGATCTTGATTCTGCTATTTTGGAATAATATACCTCCTGTAACGTTGTTCCTCGGCTACCGTCCGGGTGGTCGGGGGATGACAATATTAATTTAGAACAGAACCCCCAAGCCTCTCAACGATGCGGAACGTGGGGGTTATTTTGATTGTAAAGGACGAAAAGGAATAATGATAAAGATAAGTAAAAACGAAAAAGATTATTTATTATCTAAGGGATGTAAGTGGCATAGTGACATTCATGCGAGTACTACTCGTAGACATTATTATGCTACAGAGAATCCTAAGGTAAAGAGACTACTGAATAAATATAAAGAACAAACTGTCGCTAAGACAACCGTAAAGTCGGAATAATGAATAAAAGGAAATAAAGAATATGCTAAACGATCTTGAATTAACACTTCCAGAAATTTGTACAACAGGAGAAATTCCAAGTATGCAGTTACCTGATGCAGGAGAATACAACTATTGGGATTTCTATACTAATCGTATTTTAACTATAGACGGAGAAATAACAGATTGGGATTATAACATTGCTAAGAGTATCATAGGATACAATATGCATTCAACAAACAATAGTCCAATTGTGTTATTGATCAATTCTATTGGCGGATTACTAGATGTAACTTATTCAATCATTGATACCATAAAGATAAGTCGTATTCCTGTGTGGACGGTTAATATGGGACAGGCACTCTCTGGCGGATGTATGATATTTCTTGCTGGAGAAAAGCGCTTCACTCTTCCACACTCATGGTGTATGACTCATATGGGTAGCGGTGGAACATCTGGTAATTATGATCAGTCCAAGGAGCAACAAAAAGTTTGGGACGAACAAGTAAAGAATATGGGCGAATATATTATGTCTCAAAGTGGAATTGATGATAAGACTTGGAGAAAGTATAAGAATAAAGATTGGTGGCTTAATAGTGAGCAGCAGCTTGAGTTTGGATTTGCTACTGATAAGTTAGAGAACATAGATCAGATACTGAGTATGGGTACATAGCCCATACTCTTTTTATTTATGAGTAAAAGGAGATATATTATCGTGAATAATCAATTGAAAAAGCTCGACAATGAAAATGAAGAGCAATACATATGGCGAGTTGCCCAAATGAAAGATTCAGGTGTTCTTGATATGGATTGGGAAGAACTTACCGAATGTATCAATCAAGAATGTCGAGAAGACGAAGATGAATATCGTTCCTCTTCTGCTTATAGAAAACCATATCAGCAAGCAAAGAGATATTATGAAGCTGGTGTGTTTAGCAGATTTGATGAGGATGATTATACTGATAAACTCAACGACCAACGCCGTGAACTCGAAAAAGCCAAAGTCGCTTTTAGAGATGAGCGTAACGGTTGGAATAAGCAAAACCGTATTGAGGCGAGAGTTGAGGAAACACTTGATAATCTCGAAAGAGAACTGCAGGAAATTGGAAAGTCTTCTTTTAAAGTTGATAATAAGGTCAAAGTTAATAAAGGGGATAACTCATTAATAGTTATGCTTTCTGACATGCATACTGGACAGACATTTAATAATGCTTTTGGACAGTATGATACTGATATTCTCAAGAGTAGACTTAATCAATTACTTAATAAGACTATCGAAATTGGTCAGAGACATAAGTCTGTAATGGTTAATGTTGTTTTACTCGGTGACCAAATTAGCGGAAATATTCATAACACTATTCAAGTATCTAATAGAGAAAATGTTATTGAACAGATTAAGATTGCATCAGAAGTTATAACTTGGTTCTGTGTTGAACTTGCGAAGAACTTTGGATTTGTAAATATCTATGAGTGCGCGGGAAACCACAGCAGAATCATTGCAAACAAAGATGCTGCAGTTCATGACGAGCGTTTAGATAATCTTATTACTTGGATTATTAAACAGATGACTTCTCATATTGATACTATCAAAGTTCATGATGATGATTATAATCGCATTGATTCAGGTATATCTGTATTTGAATTATACGGCAAGGAGTATGTTGCAGTACATGGTGACTATGATGTGCTCAACAAAACTGGTGTCGGCAATCTTAGCATGATGCTTGGCAGAATACCTTATGCAATTATGAATGGTCATAACCATTATCCTATGAACACAGATGTTAATGGTGTCAAGGTAATTCAAGGTGGTTCTTTTGCAGGTACTGGAGACAGTTATACCATTGAAAAGAGATTAACTGGAAAACCAAATCAGACGGTTCTTGTTTGTGACGAAGATGGTATAGATGCAATATATAATGTGGAACTGAAATAATTTCGGTTTGATTGGAGGTTAATATGAGCAATAGTAAATTAATTTCATATACTAAACTTTCACCGAATACATATGGTAAAAGAACTCATGTAATAGATACTATTTCGATTCATTGTATGGTAGGACAGCTATCCGTGGAAACTTGTGGAGATATATTTGCTAAGGATAGTGCTGATGCTTCTTCTAATTATGGAATAGGAACAGATGGACGAATTGCCTTATATGTTGACGAAAGCAAGGCTTCTCAATGCACATCAAACAGGGCAAATGATGAACGTGCTATTACAATAGAGTGTGCTTCGGACACAAAAGATCCATATGCGGTGAACAATAAAGTATATAATTCACTTATTAAATTATTAGTTGATATTTGTAAACGAAATGGTATTCAGAAACTTGTTTGGTCTACAAATAAATTAGATAGAGTTAATCATAAAAATGGTTGTAATATGACTGTTCATCGAGATTTTAAAAACAAAGCGTGTCCGGGAGACTATCTTTATAGTCGCATGGGGCAGATAGCTAATGAAGTTAATGCCCAATTAACAAAGACATATACAGTTGGTTGGAATGAAGATTCAACTGGTTGGTGGTATATGAATAACGATGGAACATATCCTCATGATTGTTGGAAAACTATTGATGGGGTTCAGTATTATTTTAATGAAAATGGTTATATGGCTAGTGATGAATATATCAAGTCAAATAATTATAAAAATGATAAGAATCTTTATTATGTTGATAACAATGGAGCTTGGGATCTTAAGACCTATCAGTGGAAATCTAATAATAAAGGTTGGTGGATCGAAGGAACTACAACTGGTTGGTATCCAAAGAATGAGTGGGCTAAGATAGACGGCAAGTGGTACTACTTCGGCAAAGATGGTTATATGGTTACTGGTAAAGTTCGAATTGGATTAAAGTATTATACCTTCAATTCTGATGGTGCTTTAATTGAATAACAACGCCCTTTACGGGCAATAAGCTTACGACAATAGCTGCCACACTTACGGTGGGGGCGGATTCTAGTTAGTATACATGGCGTGGGAGTACTAGATAATCCCACGCTGTTTTATAGCTGGCGGCAGGTCGGATATCTGGCTGTGGCTCATAACCATGGTTAACTTGGTTCAACTCCAAGGCGTAGCAATGGATTGAAGAAAAATATTTTTCTTATACGGACGTATCTAGGAATTGATGGTGTACAACTGATATTCTCAAGATCGTCCTTAATTCTTTTTTTAAATAACAAACAAATGCCCTCTTCTATTCTTCGGATAGTGAAGTGAAAGACAGTTATCTTCGGATGAGTGATGAGTAGGAACGAGTTCCAAAAATCTTAATGCGAAAGGCAAAAAGTATAAGCCTTATTAGTTAAGGATGAAGTGTAGAGTGTCATATTTGTCTTGTTAATATTGATTTTTGATGTTAACGTGCAATATTTGGCATTTTAATTTTTGAATAAAAGGATGGTGAATATTAATGGCTTACCTTATGGATCGAAAAGGTGATGCGGAAATCCAGATGCTTGGTGTAAAAGCCGTTAAGGATTACGCCAAAAAAATAAGTGGAGTTTATGGAAAGATAATGGATGGTGATTTAGTTTACTGTCATGGTTGTAATGAATTTCACGCATCAAATAATTTTTATAATGATAAACGTTTTGGTAGTGGTCTATATCCTCTTTGCAAAAAGAAATTAATAGAGATGGCTACTGATTATGATAAGAAAAATAAAATATATGTTGACAACAGAGAAAAGACAATAAAAGTATTTCAGATGTTAGATATACCTTTTATTGATTCTGTATATCAATCAGCATTACAGACAACTCAAGAAGCTATTGGAGAAAAGAATCGTTCTACCGCTTATCAACATATGATAACAATTATCAAGTCTTTACCACAGTATAAAGGTATGACTTTTGAAAATTCAGAGTTTGGAGATTTAGGCAATCCTGATGATGAGCAATTAGCAAAAAGAAAACCAAGAAAAGAGATAGTCAAACTATTTGGTAGTGGTTTTAGCAATGAGGATTATTTATATCTTCAAGATCAGTATGATGATTGGTGTGCGAGAACTCAGGTAGACTCTAAGTCTCAACAGACTTATGTAGTACAGATTTGTTCTCAGTTACTTGATATATATAAAGACAGAAAAGTTGGTAAAGACGTTACTAATAAATTAAAGTCTTTGGACACTCTTATGAATAGCGCAAACTTGCAGCCAAAGCAGAATGTAGATAATTCAGCTTCTGACAGTTTAACATTTGGACAACTTATTGAAAAGTGGGAAAACGAAAGACCTATTTCAGAACCATCCGAAGAATTTAAAGATGTTGATGGTATTGGTAAATATATAAGAGTTTGGTTTACTGGTTGGTTAAGTAAAGCATTAGGTTTAAAGGCTAACGTTTTTACTCAAGAGTATGACGAAGAAATTGCAAAGTATGTCGTTGAAAAACCAGATGAATTTGAGGAAGGTACTAGTAGTGATATTTATGATCGTCTGTTTGGAACTGAAGGCGGTGATAAATAATGGCTAGAAATAATAAGACAGATACCGAGATACGTCAAGATAAAACAGAAAGAATAATGAATATTATTGACGAGAGGTGTGGATATTACAGAGCAAATCCACAAAGATTTTGCGAAGAGTTTTTGAGTATCCATCTCAAGTTATTTCAGAAGATACTTATATGGGCAATGATGCATTATGATGCATTTTATTTTTTGGCTTCAAGAGGATTGGGAAAAACGTATTTAGTAGGCTTGTTTGCTGTATGTAGGTGTATTCTTTATCCGGGAAGTAAAATAATTTGTTGTAGTTATACATTTAAGCAAGGTAAAGAAATCATATTAAAGATAACTGATGATTTTATGCAAAAATCTTCGTTATTGCGAAATGAAATATCTAGAGTAAGTACTGGACAGAATGATTGTTTTGTATATTTTAAAAATGGTTCTTGGATAAGAGTTGTTGTGGCGGGAGAAAGTTCTCGAGGCGCTCGTTCAAATATTCTCATTATTGATGAGAGTAGACTTGTTCCACAAAAAATAGTTGATACTATTCTTCGTCCTATGAATGCTGCTCCAAGACAACCGGGTTATCTTAGAAAACCAGAGTATGCTCATTTATCTGAAATGAATAAAGAGTTTTATTTATCTTCAGCTTTTTATTCTGCTTCTGAGATGTATGAAAAAGTTAAAGCCTATACTGCTAATATGTTAGATCCTCGACTGAATTATTTTGTATGTGACCTTCCGTATATGTTGAGTATTAAAGAAGGATTGTTAATGAGACAGCAAATAATTAACGAAATGTCTGAGGCTACATTTAGTGATATTTCATTTATGATGGAGCGTGAGGGAATCTTTTATGGTAGTGCTGATAATGCTCTCTTTGATTATAAAACTTTGGAAGCGCAAAGAATAATTGGAGATTGTTTATTTGACCTAGACTATTATAGATTAACTAAGGCAAAGATGCCTGAAAAGAAAAATGAAGAAATAAGAATACTTTCGTTGGATATAGCACTCTTGGCATCGAAACGACATAATAACGATGCGAGTGCTTTTATTTTGCACTCTGGTATTCCTACAAGTTCAAATGAATATATAGATAACATTGTCAATATTAGTACTTGCGAAGGATTAACTACCGAAGAATTAGGACTAGAAACTTTACGAAGATTCTATCAATATGATTGTGATTATTTAGCAATTGATGCGAACGGTAGCGATGCCGCTTATATTGGTAACAATATAATGAAAAGAGCGAAATTAAGCGGGGAGGCTGAAATGCTAATCCGAACCGAAGGCTATGTTTAAAAGCATAGTCAGGGGCAACGCATAGGTAGTGAACCTGTAAAACAGAATATAATCTACCCACGAGGTCGCTCTATCTTTTAAAAGAGGAATTGTTGGATAAATACCAACCACCTCTTTTTTATTTTATATAGAAAAGAGGTAAATAAAATGTTAATTAGTAAAACTGCAAAGGTTAAATGGAATTCTAAAACAAAGAAACATTACGAAGACTTAGGGTATATATATACAAAAATGGGAGATGAATTTGAAGTTGATATTAAGGATTTAACGAATGGAAGTAGATCTATTATTGAATATGAATGTGATTATTGTCATAAGATAAAACAAATAGAATGGGAGACATATAATCGAAAACGAAATAAAAGCAATCTTTGCACAGATTGTTGTCAAAACTGTCTTCAAATAAAAGCCAAAGAAAGTTTGTATAATAAATTTGGAACTTACAATATTCGTAATGTAGATAAAATTAATGAGAAAATAAAACAAACAAATTTAATAAAATATGGATGTGATAATCCCTTTGGAAATAAGGATGTTCAAAACAAAATAAAACAATATTATATTGATAATTTTGGAGTAGAACATAATATGCAAATTCGCAAATGTGTTGAAAAATCTCAACAAACCCAACTAGAACGATATGGCGTAAAAAACTATGGCGGTCTTTGGAGTCAACAACATTCTGGAGAATTAAGTCCTGTATGGATTGGTGACAAAATAAAAAATAAACGAACAGAACGGGAAACTCCCAAGTATAGACAATGGAGAAAAAATGTTTTTAATAGGGATTTATTTACTTGCCAAAAATGCGGATCTCGAAATGGAAATGGTAAATATATTAGATTAGAAGCACATCATATATTTAATTGGAATGATTATCCTGAAATGAGATATGAGGAAGATAATGGAATTACATTATGTCAACAATGTCATATGAATTTTCATTCCATGTTTGGAAAGAAAAATAATACCAAACAACAATTAGAACAATTCCTAAGTAAAAAAAGATAAAAAGATATGCTGAACTAATAGGAATAAAAACTATTAGAATTATAAGATAAAAAACTTATAAGTTAACAAATTGATTGGACAAGCCGTATTGGATTATATTATGGGTGCTGATAGATATGATCCAGTATATAACGAAACATATGGTGCATTAAATGTAATGAACAATCCAGATCTTGAGGATAGATGTAAAGTAAAGAATGCGCCTAAAGTTATATATGCTATTAAAGCAAATGCTCGTAGTAATAATGATATGACATTAGCTCTAAGAGCAGGATTCCAAAACAAATATATTAATCTTTTGCTGCCTGATACAAACATTGAAGAAAAACTTTCTAAGATAAGAGGTTATGGTACTCTTTCTGAAATGCAACAGGCTAGTATGAGGATGCCTTATGTACAGACTACTTTGTTAATAAACGAGTTAATAAACTTAACACATGATACAAGTAATGGACTAATCAAGGTTAAGGAAAAAGCTGGAATGCGTAAGGATAGATATAGTTCCTTACAGTATGGTTATGCTCTCTTACAAGAATTAAGTAAGGGACTCAAACCAAAACAAAATACAAATGATTTATTATCAAAACTAAAAATACGCCCAGCTAAGATAGTGGGCAGATGAAGGAGGTGCTAGATGGCACAATCGAAAACTTCTAAGGTGTCAAATAAAGCACCAACACAACCAACCGTAGCAGAAATCAAAGAATGGTACGGTCAAAATAAAGATAAGTTAGATCTGTTAACTTCTTTCGATAGCAAGAAAGACAAGGATAAGCTACTTAAACAATTGAGAGATGTTGGAAAGACATATAAGAAAACTATAAGTACATTTGATAAAGAAAAACTTAGATTGTATTTACAGAACATAGGTTCTAACGAAAAGAATTTACGAGCATTAAGTTGGTATCTTCTTTATCGTTCTCATATTTATTATAGAATCATGTGTTTCTTTTCACAGATGTTCTGTCTTGATTGTAGAAGTATAATTCCAAAGTATGATTTAGTTAAGGAAAATAATCCGGACAAAGTTTTGAAGGCTTATCAAAATACTCTTGATGCAGTATCTCTTATGAGACTTCAGCAAGAATTTTTGCCAATTATCTTTACATGCTTTGTTCAAGATATTTACTATGGTATTTACTTACATGATGAGACTGGTGTATTTCATATGCAACTTCCAGCGGATTATTGTAAAATAGCTGGTAAATATATGACTGGAGACTTTTCTTTTTATTTCGATGCTTCTTGGTTAAGAAACAGACAAGAGTTAGTTGAATACTTGCCTGATGCATTTGAAGAAGTATGGAAGAATTATGAACGTACTGGTGAAAAGTGGCAAGTGCTTCCACCAGAGATTCAAGTATGTATGAAATTTAGGGCTGAAGATTATGAGTTAATAGTTCCACCATTTACTGGAATATTTAACTCAATAATTAATCTTTCAGATCTTGAAGATGTACAAGCTGCTGGTGATGAAGCTAGTGTATACAAAATGTTATGGTATGAACTTGAAACAATATCAGGTAGTAAGACTATTGATGATTGGAAAATCGATCCGGAATTAGCATTGCCATACTATGACAAATTTGAAGAATCTGTACCAGACTATATTGCTACTGCGATTGTTCCGGGACAAATTCATGAAATAAACTTTGATGACGACAAGGCTTCCGATACTACAAAAGTATCTAAGGCGACAGAACAAGTCCTCAATACTGCGGGTGGTGCTGAGATATTAAACGGCGCGACAATTAATAATACCTATGCATTTAAGATGGCTTGTATTGCCAACACAGAATTTGCTATTTCTTCTCTTCTACCTCAGATTCAATCTTGGGTAACAAGAATGTTAGGATATGAAAAAGCAAATGATTGTAAGGTAAGATTCATGCCTATATCTGTTTATACAAAAGCAGACTACAGAGAACAATTACTTTCTTCTGGTCAGTATGGATTACCAACCAAATTAGCAATCAATACACTTAACGGATTTAATGAGAAAGATACTCTTGCTATGAATTATGTTGAGGAAGAATTATTACATCTTAGTGATAAATTAGTTCCTCTTAATTCATCCTATACCCAGAGTGGTACTGAAGACGGATATACTTCTGAGACTGGACAGGGAAGACCACAAGTAGACGAAGGTGATCTTTCTGATTCAGGGGAACGTTCACGTAATCAATAGCATTTCGCAAAAATAAATAATATACAACATTGCGAATTAGCAATGTAAGATAAGGGGATACGGATAGCACCTCTTTCCCTAGTGGGGGACATTAAATATACCATGAACGCTCGGCAATAGGTGATATGTTGTCAGCTATCCAACATAGGAGTCGGCAACCTTAACCGACAGTAACGAGGTAAGCGAAGTTAACCTTAATGCGCGATAACTCTACTGCCGAGTACCACGCTCGGATTAATGTAAGAGGTGGGGTTTAAGTCATTTGCCCTAGTAAGGAAATGTGCGGAGTAATCCAAGAACGGGTGCGGTAGGTGTTCCTCGACCTATGCTATAACGGAGGATTATGATGTCGGTATGGAGACGTTAAACCCATATAGGTGGTCAACGAAAAGACCTAAACACGTAGGTGCGTGATGGCACTGGTGTAGCCCTATTCCGAGGAGGCACGTTTCACGTAGGTGTTTATATGGTTTGTGAAGAGCAGTAAAACGCTTCAATATCGGATGTCCATATATCTACTTACTCACCTATCCTATTGGTAGGTTGAGCTGAGATTTTGTCACGAAAATAATATATTATTCGTGACATTTTCGTTAACCGTTGAAGCGTAAGATTTGCTAGGCTCTTACGTGGAGGTTCTACCGTAAGTTACGGTGTGCTTACCCTAGCTAGGAGAAATCCGAAAAGAAAATACCGAGACTCGCAAAGGGTAAATCGGCAGTAAACTGCAATTACTGCCGTTGTTGCGAGAAATTATATTGAACAGTTCTCACCACGCCTCTGATTTAAGCGTACCACGGTGTGACATATGACAGAAGTCTCCACACCTCTCAATGAAGTGTCCAATGGAGGCACATATAAGGAGAGAGCCGTATTGATTACGGTTGCGGAGTAGGCTGTAATAGGCTTGCTCCGTGTTTTTATTATTTTTATATAGAAAGGAATCGAAAATGGTTAAGAAAAAATTACTTACGATTGACGATTTAGTACAGTTTTGTATGCAAAACAAACTTACAAAATTTAGTGCTAAAGAATATGGTCAACCATTAGCCGTTCAAGTTCCTACAACATTTGAAATCGAAGATAATTCCGATGATAACCATCGTGGCATGATGAGATTGAAATTCAGAATTTTACATGATGGACTCAATCGAAATAAAAGTTTTGTGTCACATAAATCTGCAGTAAAGGCTTCTGCTACTATTGCTGATAGACCTATACTTGCTGCAATACATCAGTTAGATGACGGAACTTGGGATTTCAAATCTCACGAAATGGAAATAATCGAGAATGATGAAGGTGAACCTGAGATCAATTATATAGAAAAACAAGTTGGTTCGTTTTCTTCAGAGAAACCATTTTGGGAACATGACGATGATACGGACAAAGATTATCTTTGTGCATATGGATATATTGCGGAAGAATATACTAAAGCCGCTGATATTATTCGGAATAAAGGTTGGACAAAGAATAGTTGTGAGTTAGTTATTGAAGATATGTCTTTTAATGCTAAAGAAAAGCAACTTGAATTAAATTCTTTTTATCTATCTGGTTCGACACTTTTAGGACGAGATGATGACGGCACTCCAATTGAAGAAGGAATGCTAGGAAGTCGCGCAGATATTGCTGACTTTAGTAAAGAGAATAACAGCGTATTCTCACAGAATGAAATGGTTATTGAGATGTTATCTGCTCTCAATGAGAAAATAGATAACCTTAATATAAATCAAAATACTTCGAAGAAAGGAGGAACTGAAGCATTGAAGAAAGAATTCGATGAACAAGCTGAAGAGGAAATCAAGGGAACTCCTTCTACGGAGAACTTTGATGGTGAAGATGGTAACGATGGAACAGACTTCTATCAGGATTCTGAAGGCGGTGAAACTGAAGGTGGAGAGCCTGAGGGTGAAACTGAAGGCGGTGAAACTGAAGGCGGTGAAACTGAAGGACAGTCAGAAGGTGAAGAAGGTAATGACGATGATGAGGACGAAGGAGAATTAACAATTCCACTTGGTCAGCGTGATGATGACGATACTGCTGATTCTAAAAAGTATTCTGTTGAACTTACTATCAATACCGACAATGGAAAGAAAACATTTTCCACTATGATGGAAAAACTCAATGCTCTTTATGAATTAGTAAATTCAACATACAGTGATGCAGATAATGATATTTATTCTGTAGATGCTGATGAAGAGAAGAAAGTTGTAGAGATGCATCAGTGGTTTGGTGGTAAGCATTATAGACAGTCTTATTCTGTAAAGAAAGATGTATATAGTCTTGTTGGAGATAGAGTTGAAACTTATGTTAAGTATCTTACAGAGGACGAAATTAAATCTCTTGAGAATATGAAGTCTAACTACGCTTCTATCGAAAGCAAACTTGCCCAGTATGAATCTGAACCAGACAAGATAAAACTTCTTGAGTCTGAAGATTATGCACAAATCAAAGATACTGAGGCTTATGCGAATCTTGCCAAGAGAGATACATATTTCTCAATGAGCAAAGAAGAACTTGAGAAAGAACTTGATAAGTGTTTACTTGAGTTCGCAAAGCATAACAAGATTGAGTTTAATGCTGATGAATCTGAGAAGAAAGACGTAGGCGTTAAACTATTTGGTAACTTATCAAAGAAAGGTTCTGAGTTAACTCAAGGTAGATACGGCGGAATCTTTAAGAAGTAAACAATTTAATATGGTGGAGTGGATAACTCCGTAAAGAGATAATAGGATGAGTTATACTCTCCTACTCTGCCTCTATAAATATATAGAGGATATGGTGGATAACTACCACCCATCCTCCTATGCAAGTAAGTCATGATAGGGCGTTACTCCTATCACTTGCAAATACAAATTAAAGAGACTGCGAAATGTGGTCTCTTATTTTTGTGTGGAGGAAATAATGAGTATACAATTTACTTATGTAGATGAATCATTTCCAGAGTTGGCAAAAAATTTTAAAGACCAGTCTAAAATTCATGTAACAAAGTCTTGTAAAGATATAGTTGAATTAGTTTGTCCTTGTTGTGGGAAAATATATAAGTCTCGTGTAGTTGATTATATTAAAGCTGGACATGTTCCTTGTTTAACATGTAATGATGGATTTCCTTATCCTGAAAAGTTAATGGCTAATATATTAAAACAACTAAATATAAAATATAAATATCAATATTCTCCCGAATGGGCAAAACCATATAAATATGATTTTTATTTTATATATAATAATCAAAAATATATTATAGAAACTGATGGTGGATTAGGACATGGATATAATGATGCTTTTGGTAGATCGGCTCAAGAATGTTTGGAGATTGATATAAAGAAGGATAAACTTGCGATACAACATGGAATTAATATTATTCGAATAGATTGTAATTATGAGAATTACAATAGATTTAATTATATAAAATCCAATGTTATAAAAGAATTATCTTCTATTCTTCCATTGGAAGA
>Ga0256404_1005867_pt1 | contig 21070 bp, 17 predicted proteins | sample RumenRJG_01DNA_FD_185990 | JGI IMG/M metagenome (GOLD analysis project Ga0256404, IMG submission 185990) | Bovine rumen microbial communities from Lethbridge, Alberta, Canada - RJG_01 | ecosystem: Host-associated > Mammals > Digestive system > Stomach > Rumen | place: Canada: Alberta | collected...
CGGGGTCGCGGTCGATATCGCAGCAATCGCTGATCTCGTGCATGCCGCCGGACCGGAGAAGCTCCTGCTCGTCGATGAGGCTCACGGGCCGCATCTGCCGTTCAGTGAGCAGCTGCCGGTCGAGGCATTGGCGGCCGGTGCGGACATGGCGGCGACGAGTACGCATAAGCTGCTGGGCTCGCTGACCCAGACATCGATGTTGCTGGCGCGTTCCGGACGCATCGACCTGGAGCGCGTACAGCAGGCGGCGGCCCTGTTGCAGTCGACGAGTCCGAACCAGCTGCTGCTGGCTTCGCTCGATATCGCCCGCCTGCAGATGCAGGAGCAAGGGCGCGAGCTCGTCGGCCGGTCGGTGGAGCTCGCCGATGAGCTGCGCCGTCATATCAATGAGATCGATGGGCTGTGGTCGCCAGGCGGCAGCTATATGGACCGTCCCGGGGCATCCGGACTCGATGTCACGAAGGTGACGGTGAATGTGCGCGGACTCGGCCTCAGTGGGGCGGAGGCCGAGCACATGCTGCGGTATGAGTACCTCATAGAATGCGAGCTGTCGGACGCCTACAACGTGTTGTTCCTCCTGTCGTATGCGGATACTGCCGCACAGACGCAGCGGCTGCTGGAGGCTCTGACTGATCTGGCTGTCCGGCACCGGCGGCCGGCAGCACAGACGCCGCGGCTGGCTCCGTTGCCGCCGCTGCCGGAGACGGTATTGACGCCACGGGAGGCTTATCATGCTGCGACGGAAACCGTGCCGTTCGCGGCGGCAGCGGGCCGGGTGGCCGCCGAGCAGATCATGTTCTATCCACCGGGCATACCGCTCATCGTGCCGGGCGACCGCATCACGCAGGGGCAGCTGGACTACATCAGGGAGCAGCAGGCCATAGGACTGAATGTCGTGGGGCCGGCCGATACCGGCCTGGATACTATACGGGTGACGAGGGATTGAGATGACAGACAAGAAGGGCAGACTCATAATCATAGAGGCTGGAGACGGATCAGGCAAGGCGACGCAGACCAAGGCGCTTTACGAGCATCTGCAGCGCGACGGCTACCGTGTGCGTCAGGTTGAATTCCCAGACTACGCGGCCGATTCCTCCATGCTCGTGCGCATGTATCTGCGCGGCGATTTCGGGGAGCAGGCCGACTCGGTCAATGCCTATGCGGCCTCTACGTTTTTCGCCGTGGACCGCTATGCCTCCTATCGCATGAAATGGCAGGCAGACTACGAGAATGGGGCCATCGTACTGGCCGACCGCTATACGACGAGCAACATGGTGCATCAGGCCGTGAAGCTGCAGGACGCCGCCGAACGCGATGCTTTCCTCAGCTGGCTCTGGGATTTCGAGTTCGTGAAGCTCGGACTCCCGGTACCGGACCGGGTCGTATTCCTGAATATGGATCCGGATGTAGCGGACAAACTCATAAACAAGCGCGGGCAGCAGAAGGATATACACGAGCGTGACAAGGAATACCTGCATCGCTGCCATGCGGCCTACGAGCTGCTGGCAGAGCGCTATGGCTGGGCCCGGGTACAGTGCAGCAACGCAGGTGAGCCGCGGCCGGTCGATGATATACATGCTGATGTATATGCAGCTATAAAGGACATACTGCCGCCATTAGCAGGACAGGAGCAAAAATGATCAAAGAAGTTTTAGTCGTCGAGGGCAAGATGGACGTCGTGGCCATAAACAAAGCTGTCGAAGCCGATTGCCTCATAACCGAGGGATTCACGCTGAAGAAACAGACGCTGCGCAATATTGAACAGGCTTACAAGCGGCGCGGCATCATCATCATGACCGATCCCGATTCAGCTGGTGAGCGCATCCGGAAATTCCTCGCGAGGCGCTTTCCAGAGGCGAAGCATGCTTTCGTGCCAGTCGAGGATGCGACATCACTGGCAGACGGCGATATCGGCATCGAGCAGGCCGGACCGGAGGCAATCCGGACGGCCCTGGCCAAAGTGCGGACGCTGGAATGGGAACCGGCTGCGATTTTCTCGAGCACCGATATGATAAAGAACAGATTGTCGGGGGCTCCGGATGCGGCCTGGCGTCGGGCTCAGGCCGGTGCCAGGCTCGGCATCGGCTATGCGAACGGCAAGACGTTCCTGCAGCGGCTGAACCACTATGGCGTGACACGTGAGGAGTTCGACCGGGTAATGAAAGAATTGGAGGGGGAACAGCATGAGTGACGATATAGCGGCGGAGGAAAAGGAAGTGCTGCAGCCGCGCATTGCGAGCCGCTCGGTGACATTGCATATACTGAAGGCCTTCGGCCTGCATATGAGCAAGAAGCTCGGGCAGAATTTCCTGATCGATGCCGGTATCGTACGCGGCATCGTAGAGGCGGCTGAGCTCGAGCCGGGAGAAAAGGTGCTGGAAATCGGACCAGGCATCGGTACCCTGACGCAGGGGCTGGCCGAGGCCGGAGCCCAGGTCACAGCCGTAGAGCTCGACAAGAAGCTGCCGGCTGTGCTGGCGGAGACGCTGAAGGGCTATGACAATGTGCGCATCGTACCGGGAGACATCCTGAAAGTCGATATTCCGCAGATCATGGGCGAAGGGCCGTTCAAGGTCGTCGCGAACCTGCCCTACTACATAACGACGCCGATCATCATGACGCTGCTCGAGCGCCATCTGCCGATCAAGAGCCTCGTGACGATGGTGCAGAAGGAAGTGGCTGAACGCATGACGGCCTCGCCGGGCTCAAAGTCCTACGGCGCGCTGTCGGTAGCCGTGCAGTACTACACGGAGCCGGAAATCGTGCTCGATGTACCGCCCCGTTCGTTCATACCGGCCCCGGAGGTCGATTCGGTCGTCATCGCCTGCCGCGTCCGGCAGCAGCCGGCTGTGGCCGTGCGGGAAGAAAAGCTGTTTTTCCGCGTCGTCCGGGCGGCCTTCGGCCAGCGGCGCAAGACGCTGGCGAACGCCCTGCGGGGCGGTGGCTTCCCGAAGGAGCAGGTGCGCGATGCGCTCGAGCATGCCGGTATCGATCTGACCCGCCGGGGCGAGACTTTGACGCTCGACGAGTTCGGGCGTCTGGCTGATGCTTTTGCGGAGCTTTGACCGTTTGTTTTACAGAAAGGGATGAGGATGGATGCCAGAGGGGAAGAAGAACATACTATTGCTGACGGCATCTGTGGGTTCCGGTCATATAAAGGCTGCCATGGCAGTGGCCGACGAGCTCGGACACCTGCTGCCGGAGGCCAGCATCAGCATGGTGGACTGCATGTCCCGGCGCGTATCCATCGCGGCCTGGCTGTGCAAGTGGATCTACCTGAAGATGCTGCGCTTTGTGCCGAACCTGTATGACAAGCTCTACCGCCTCGCGGGCGGCAAGGCAGGCGAGTCGGTGACCCATGGCTGGTTCTCCTGCGTGCTGGCCCCGGCCCTGCGCAAGGTCATGCGCCGCAAGAAGCCGGACCTCGTCATCTGCACGCATCCTTTCCCGGAGGGAGCAGCCATGCTGCTCAAATGGTGGCGGCCGGCCGAGTTCTCGTTCCCGGTGGCTGTCGTCATGACGGATTATTCGCTGCATGCCATATGGCTTTATCCGGGCGTCAATCAGTATTTCATGGCCACGGAAACCATGCGGCAGGAGATGATAGCGCGCGGCTTTGCGGCGGCTGGCCTCTATGCCACGGGTATCCCGGTTTCTACAGGGCTCGGGGAACAGCGCCGACGCCGGCTCGAGACGCGCGAGCAGCTTGGCATCGCGACGGGGCAGGCAGTCGTCATGCTCATGGGCGGTGGCCTCGGGCTCGGCGGTATCGGCGATACGCTGAACGAGCTGGAGCAGGTCCCGGCATCCCTGACGGTGATCGTGGTAGCAGGGCATAATGCCAAGCTCGAGCAGACCGCACGTGATTTTGCGGCGCGCTCACGGCATCAGGTACTCGTATACGGCTATACCGAGCAGGCTACGGCGCTCATGAGTGCGTCCGACCTGCTCATAACGAAGCCAGGAGCCCTGACGATCAGCGAGGCTCTCGTGCTCGGCGTGCCGCTGCTGCTGCATGATCCCATACCGGGGCCGGAGACAGAGAATGCCGTCTACGCGACCCGCTCCGGCGCGGCGGTCTGGCTGCATCCGGGCGAGAGCCTGCGCGAAGCGGTATCGATCCTGCTGCAGGGAGAACGGTTGTCGCGCATGAGCGTGAAGGCCAGGGTCGTATCGCGGCCGTACGCGGCCCGGGATATCGCAAACCATCTGCTGGAACTGGACTGAAAAATCACCCGCAGTTCAGGAAGGATTTCACCGGAAAACAGGGAATAAAATAAGGAGCAAGACTTTATGCTCGGAGGCGTACCGGCGTAGTCATGACGCAGGTACGGGGATCAGTACGGATTGATTCGTACAGGAATCTTGGTGATAGGAATGTCAGTGGTAAAGCTGGAGCTGAGCAAGAAGCCGCATTATGTATGCCCCAAATGCGGCGGTGAATTGAATTACGTCGAGGGACAGGCGCTGCATATAGATAACGGACATGTCGATATGGGGGTAGTGATCCCGCGCCATGAATGTCCGCACTGCGGCGTTTATTATCAGGAGCTGCTGGGATCGGGGTATTTTGATGAATTCCCGCTGGAGACGGCAGACAAACGCCAGGAGAAGCCGACGGCTGAGGCGGCACCGTCGGCGGGCAGTCAGACGGCAGAACCGGCATCGGGCAGACATATCAAGAGTACGGGCGAGCTGCAGCCCATGAAGCTGAAGGCCGATGCCAATGGTCAATGCGTATGCCCGCGTTGTGGTGAACTCATGCGTCTCGTCGATGGTGAGGCCGTGAAGATCGTCGATGGCCGGCCCGACTTTGAGAACGTGAAGGCCCATTTCGTATGCGACTATTGTCATTCTGTATTCCGTCGCATTGCCGAGACGGATTTCTTCCAATGGAGCGAAAAGTGAAGGCAGGTTCATCCCGGTTGTAAAATATTTTGCGGATTGGCTTGCAAGTAAGGGCAAATACGGCTATTATAAAATAGATTACATTATTTCGGGAGGAGGAGCGTCATGCGCAGGAAGCGAGAAAAGCGCCATATCAACTGGTTCGCCGTTCTCCTGAGCGTCATCATCCTCTACTTTGCTTCGATCATCGTCGAACAACAGATGTATCTGCGGGCTGTGGCTGATGACCGCCAGGCAGCGGAGGCTCGCCTGAGTGCGGCCCAGCAGGAGAACGAGGCCCTGAAGCGGGAGAAGGAGCAGCTGGATGATCCTGCCTGCATCGAGCGCATCGCTCGGGAGGAGCTGGGTATGACGCGTCATGGAGAGTTGCCGTACAGCTCGAGCGGCGTGGCGGCGGCCCAGAAAAAGCAATAGCTGATAACTTAGGTAATTTTCTTGACACTTTTTCAGTGGCAAGGTTATAATACTCATGTTTATGTTTCCTGATTTACTTTAAGGAGGAAGAACCAATTTGTCGATTGAAGTTGGCAGCGTAGTAGAAGGCGTCGTCACTGGTATCACTAATTTCGGTGCCTTTGTCGAGTTGCCGGAGGGCAAGACTGGTCTTGTCCACATTTCTGAGGTAGCTGATGCCTACGTAAAGGACATCCACGATTTCCTCAGTGAAAAGGACAAAGTCAAGGTAAAGGTGCTGAACATCGATGAGCGGGGCAAGATCGGCCTCTCCATCAAGCAGGTGCCGGGGCAGAAGACGGCTGCTGGTTCAGCAACTGAGCATGGTGCTTCCTTTAATTCACCGCGTCCGGCACGCGGCGGATTTCATCGCGGCGGTGGTCGCTATGCTACATCGGCCTCTTTCGAGGATAAGCTCTCGAAATTTCTGAAGGATAGCGATGAGCGGTTGACGGATCTCCGGCGCAAGACGGATTCAAAACGCGGTGGGCGCGGTTCGCGCCGTTCAGGCTGAGATTCGCAGGCACTCTCTATAGCCATGGGGAGTGCTTTTTAACTATCAGGGGTGCTTGGCAGCAGCCGGCCGGGAGGTAATGTCATGGCGGACGATGATCGTTTGGTCGCGCGCGTCGCGGCACTGCTGCGCGAGGCCGGACTCGTCAGAGCCGGTGATACCGTCGTGGTCGCCTGCTCCGGGGGGCCGGATTCGCTGGCGCTGCTCGACATCATGCGGCAGCTCGCGCCGCACTTCCGCCTTCGTATCGTGGCCGCCCATTATGAGCATGGCATCCGCGGGGCGGCCTCGCAGGCTGATGCGGATTTCGTAGCGGAGTTCGCTCGTCGTCAGGTGCCGCCAGTGCCCTGCGTCGTCGGGCATGGCGATGTGCCGGCTGCGGCAGCGCAGCAGGGAATCTCGGTAGAGGCGGCAGCGCGGCAGATGCGCTATGATTTTCTCGAGCGCGTACGGACGGAGCATGACGCCCGGTCCATAGCGGTCGCTCATCATGAAGACGATCAGGCCGAGACCGTGCTCATGCGTCTGCTGCGGGGCACCGGCGTCGATGGCCTGGCCGCCATGCGGCCGCGCGGCACCAGTCCGGCGGGTAGTACGGTTATCCGGCCGCTGCTGACCAGTACCCGGGCGGATATCGAAGCCTATTGTGCCAGCCATGCGCTCCAGCCGCGTCATGATGCTACGAATGACATACCAGACTGCACGCGCAACCGCCTGCGACTCCAACTGCTGCCACAGCTGCGGCGCGAGTATAATCCCGAGCTGACGCCGGCACTGGCACGCCTGGCAGCTCTCGCAGCTGATGACAGCGACTATATAGCCGCTCAGGCAGCCAGTGTCTATGAGCAATGCATCGGGCGCGGGACGCGACCGGCGCTGAATCAGGCCATGCTGGCCCAGCAGCCACCGGCTCTGGAGCGTGTCGTATTGCGGCGCTTCTGCCGTGAGGTGCTGGGGAGTCCGCGCGATGTCGATTTCGCTGCGATCGAGCGGCTGCGGCATCTCGTTCATGATGGTCATACGGGCAGCTCGGAGCAGCTGCTGCGCGGCTATACCGCGGAGATCAGCTACGGGTGGCTGTACATATATACGCCAGGTCCGGCAGCAGTGTCCGCAGGGTCAGTCCAGCTGGATCCGCAGCCGGGGACTTGGGAGATGTCGGGCTGGCAGTTCAAGCAGGATGTGCTGACAGAGCTGCCGGAACATACGCCGCCGCTGGAACTCTATTACTCGCCGTCCGAGCTGCCGGGGCCGCTGATACTGCGGACACGCCAGCCGGGCGATTACATCGAGCTCGCAGGTGGCTGCAAGAAGATAAAGAAACTGTTCATCGATAGCCGGTTGCCGCGTGCACAGCGTGACAGCTATCCGCTTCTGGCCTGTGGGCCGGAGGTTATATGGGTGCCGGGATATCGGCGCAGCAAGCGCTGCCGGGCCAGCGGTGAAATCAGATTTTTAATAAGAGCCAGGGCGCCACAAGGAGAGCCTGAGGCAGAATGATAAGCTGTGGCTCACGGAAGAAAGGATTATTCAAATGCGTGATATGAATGCTGACATGGAAAAAATCGTGTTTACCAAGGAGCAGCTCCAGGCTAAGGTCGATGAGCTCGGCGCTGCGATAACGCGCGATTATAAGGATGTCAAAGAGGATATATACTGCGTAGGCATCCTGAAAGGTGCAGTCGTGTTCTACACAGACCTGCTTCGGGCAATCAAAGTTCCGGTAAAACTCGATTTTATGATTGCCTCCAGCTATGGCAACGGTACCGAGACCAGCGGCTCAGTGAAGATTTTGAAGGATCTCGACTATGACATAGCAGGAAAACACCTGATCGTTATTGAAGATATCATAGACACCGGCACGACGATGAACTACCTAATGAAGTATTTCCGCGAGCGCGGTCCCAAGAGCGTGAAGCTCTGTGCACTGCTCTCGAAGCCGTCACGCCGTACCGTTGATGTAAATATCGATTACTGCGGGTTCGAGGTGCCGGACGAGTTCCTCGTCGGCTATGGTCTCGACTATGCAGAGATATATCGCAATCTTCCCTATATAGGCGTGCTGAAACCGGAGGTATATGCCTGAGCTCGTTCTCCGGCGCCAGGGATGACATAGGAGCGCAGCTCCTGGAAAGAGAGGCAAGCGATTGAATAAATTCGTACGCAATGTTGGATTTTACTTGCTGATTATCCTAGTAGCTATATCCATCATTGATTATTTTTCCTCGCAGAATAACAGCCACCTGAAGGATGTTGAGTATTCTCAGTTCCTGCAGCAGGTAGATAATGGCCAGGTCGAGCGGGTCGTCATCGAGCGCAACAATATAACGGGTACGCTGACAGATGGCACGAAGTTCTCGACGGTGACGCCGGCAGCGCCTAACAACGATCCGGGGCTCTATAACCGCCTCGTGAACAGCGGTGTAGAGATCGCGGCCGAGAATCCACCGGAGCCGCCCTGGTGGTCGTCACTGTTCTCCTCGCTGCTGCCGATCGTCCTGCTCATAGCGGTGTGGTACTTCATCATGCAGCAGACGCAGGGCGGCGGTGGCCGCGTCATGTCGTTCGGCAAGAGCCGGGCCCGCATGAGCGGTGCGGACCGCATAAAGGTCACGTTCAAGGATGTGGCCGGCGCGGATGAGGCCAAGCAGGAGCTGCAGGAGGTCGTCGAGTTCCTCCAGCGCCCGAAGAAGTTCAACGAACTCGGCGCCCGCATACCGAAGGGCGTACTGCTCTATGGCCCTCCGGGCACAGGTAAGACATTGCTCGCCAAGGCTGTCGCCGGCGAGGCCGGTGTTCCGTTTTTCTCGATTTCCGGTTCGGACTTCGTCGAGATGTTCGTCGGTGTCGGTGCTTCGCGTGTGCGCGACCTGTTCGAGCAGGCGAAAAAGAACGCCCCTTGCATCGTGTTCATCGATGAGATCGATGCGGTCGGCCGCCAGCGCGGCGCCGGCCTCGGCGGTGGCCATGATGAGCGCGAGCAGACATTGAACCAGCTGCTCGTCGAGATGGATGGTTTCGCGGCCAATGAGGGCATCATCATCATCGCTGCTACGAACCGTCCGGATATCCTCGATCCGGCTCTGCTGCGTCCGGGACGTTTCGACCGTCAGATCGTGGTCGATAAGCCGGATGTGCGCGGCCGCCTGGCGATACTCCAGGTGCATACGAAGGGCAAGCCGATCGCAGATGATGTCGATCTCAAGATACTGGCCCGCCGTACGCCGGGCTTCACAGGTGCGGATCTGAGCAATCTCGTCAATGAGGCAGCCCTGCTCGCAGCCCGTCTCAACAAGAAAAAGATATACATGCAGGAGCTCGAGGACGCCATAGAGCGCGTCATCGCCGGACCGGAGCGCCGCTCCCATGTCATGAGCGACGAGGAGAAGCGCCTCACGGCATATCACGAGGGCGGCCATACGCTCATAGCGATGCTGCTGAAGCACTCCGATCCTGTGCATAAGGTTACGATCATACCGCGCGGCCGGGCCGGCGGCTATACGCTGATGCTGCCGAAGGAAGACCGTGCCTATGTCACGCGCAGCGAGATGATCGACCGGCTGAAAGTATGCCTGGGCGGCCGTGTGGCCGAGGAGACGGTGCTCAAGGAAATCAGCACTGGCGCCTCCCAGGATCTCAAAGAGGCCAGCCACATCGTGCGCTCGATGGTCATGCAGTTCGGCATGAGCAAGGTGCTCGGACCTATCACTTATGGGGAATCACCGGATCATCAGGTATTCCTGGGACGTGACATCAACCATCAGCGCAACTACTCGGAGGAAGTGGCCAGCGAGATCGACCGCGAGGTACGCCGCTATGTGAATGATGCCTACGAGGACTGCCAGCGGCTGATGACCGAGAATCGCGACAAGCTCGAGCTTATCGCACAGGCGCTCATGGAGCGTGAGACGCTGACAGCAGCCGAGCTCGAGGAACTGCTCACGACCGGCAGTCTGCCGGCGATCGAGGACGACGATCATAAACCCGATGATAAGGATCAGGGCCCGAAAGATGGCGATCCCGCGCTGATACCGCCTGCCAAACCGGTTGCTGCGCAGGATGTCCAGCCTGATGCCGAGTCTGCAGAGGATACACTCGTCGAGGGCAAAGAACCTGTCGCCGATCATGCGGATGCTACCGGTGCGGCTGAGACAGCCAAAGAAACAACGCCGAAGTTCAATGTCACGCATTACGAAAAGTAAATAGCATGCAGACCGCTGCCCGGCCTCAGTGTCGCGGCGGCGGTTTTTTTAGTGGCGAAATATTAACAATGGCGGTATAATCAATACTGGTATTTTTCGTATATGGTTTTATTGGGAAAGGAGTTTTTCTATGTCAGAAAGACGTGTCATACCGGTTGATGAGCGGCCGCCACTGCTTGCTACCATACCACTGTCGCTGCAGCACTTGTTCGCTATGTTCGGCAGCACCGTGCTCGTGCCGATACTGTTCAAGGTGAATCCTGCCACGGTCCTGCTTTTCAACGGTATAGGTACGATCATCTACCTCGTCATCTGCAAGGGGCGCATACCGGCCTATCTGGGCTCGAGCTTTGCATTTTTGTCGCCGGTGTTCCTGGTCCTGGGGCAGTACAGCTATGAGGCGGCTCTCGGCGGCTTCATAGCCGTCGGCATCGTGTTCTGCCTCGTGGGACTGCTCATCAAAGCGGTCGGCACCGGCTGGATCGATGTCATATTCCCTCCAGCCTCTATGGGTGCTATCGTAGCCGTCATCGGCCTCGAGCTCATGCCTACGGCAGCCGGCATGGCCGGACTCACCGGTGATAAAGCCAATCCGACGGCGGTGGCCGTGGCTCTGGCGACACTGGCCATAACGGTATTCGCTACGGCGGCATTTCGCGGCTTCCTCGCCATCATCCCGATACTCATCGGCGTCATAGGCGGCTACATCATAGCAGCCTTTTGCGGCCTCGTGGACTGGAGCCTCGTGGAAAAGGCGCCGTGGTTCGCCCTGCCGACGTTCTATCATCCCGAATTCAACCTGAACGCCATCCTCATCATACTGCCGGCCTCGCTCGTCGTCATCGCCGAGCATGTCGGGCACCTGATCGTCACGGGCAATATCGTCGGCAGCGACCTCACGAAGGATCCGGGCCTCGACCGTTCGATACTCGGCAATGGTATCTCGACCATCATCTCCGGCTTTTTCGGCTCGACGCCGAATACGACGTATGGCGAGAATATCGGCGTGCTCGCGATAACGAAAGTATTCTCTACCTGGGTCATCGGCGGAGCAGCCGTGTTCGCCATCCTGCTGTCGTGCTTCGGCAAACTGGCGGCTTTGATCCAGAGCATCCCGACACCGGTCATGGGCGGTGTCTCCCTGCTGCTGTTCGGCGTCATAGCTGCCTCTGGTATCCGCGTGCTCGTCGAGTCGAAGGTCGACTACAACAATCCGCTGAATCTGCTGCTCACCGCCCTCGTCATGGGTATCGGCGTCAGCACCGCCAGCATCACCATAGGCACCGTCACCCTCAAAGGCATGTCGCTCGCGACGGTCATAGCCATCATCCTCTCCATTGCCTTCCGCCTCATAGCCCTGGCACACGGCGAAAAGTTCGGGGCACAGGAGGAAGACGGGGACAAATAAAGTGCCAGATTTCATGCTATGTTATCAGGAAACATTATATCGGAGGTTATACAGGTGGGACGCAGCAATCTGACTACGCTTTGCTATATCGAGCAGGACGGCAAATATCTTATGATGCATCGCGTGAAGAAGCAGCACGACATCAACCATGATAAATGGGTTGGCGTGGGCGGCCATTTCGAGGGTGACGAATCACCCGAGGAATGCCTGCTGCGTGAGACGCGCGAGGAGACCGGGCTCGTACTGACCGATTACAGGCTGCGTGGCATCATCACATTCATCTGCGACCACTGGCCGACCGAGTACATGTTCCTATATACTGCGACAGGCTTCACTGGCAAAATCGGTCCCTGCGATGAGGGCACTCTCGAATGGATTGCCAAGTCGGCCGTCTATGACCTGCCGATATGGACCGGCGATAAGATATTCTTTCACCTGCTCGAGCAGGACAGGCCGTTCTTCTCGCTGAAGTTGCGCTACGTCGATGATGAACTCGTCGAAGCTGTGCTGGATGGCAGTCCCATCGACACTGTAGAATGAACGCAGAAAACCAGCCCCGGTATCATGGCGTATGCCTGATACCGGGGCTGGTTTTGTTTATTATCAGTTCTGATTTTTGATGATCTGTAGCTGTGCGGTCTAGTCTCGCAAACTTATTTCACGAGCGAGCCCGGGTATTTCAGGGTGGCGAAGTAGTCGTCGATGGTCTGGGCGCGGCGGATCAGTTCGATGCTGCCGTCTTCGTGCAGCAGGAGCTCGGCGCAGTGGAGCTTGCCGTTGTAGTTGAAGCCCATGGCCGAGCCGTGGGCACCGGTGTCGTGGATGATGAGGCGGTCGCCGATGTCGACTTTCGGCAGCAGGCGGTCGATGGCGAATTTGTCGTTATTCTCACAGAGCGAGCCCGTGACATCGTAGACGTGGTCGCGCTTGGCGTGTTCCTTGCCGGATATCGTTATATGGTGATAGGCACCATACATGGCCGGGCGCATGAGATTGGCCATGCAGGAGTCGAGGCCCAGATAGTCTTTGTAGGTCTTCTTCTCGTGGATGACGGTCGATACGAGCCAGCCAGCCGGACCGGTGATGGCGCGGCCACTCTCAGTCATGATGCCGACATCGCCGAGGCCGGCCGGTACCATCTTCTGCTCATAGAGGGCCTTGATACCGGCGCCGACGGCCTGGAGGTCGACGGGCTCCTCCTCAGGACGATAGGGGATGCCGATACCGCCGCCGAGGTTTACGAACTCGACATGGATGTCGAGGCGCCGCTTCAGCTCGATGGCGAGATCGAACAGCAGCTGGGCCGTGTAGACGAAGGCCCCGGTGGCGCGCTCGTTCGAGGCGACCATCGTGTGCAGGCCGAAGCGCTTGACACCCATCTCCTTGGCCTGAGCATAGGCTTCAAAGAGCTGGTCGCGCGTGAGGCCGTATTTTGCTTCGGTCGGCTTGCCGATGATGTCGTTGCCCTCGATGAGGTCGCCCGGATTGTAGCGGAAGGACAGGATGTCCGGCAGACCGGCATTTTCCTTCAGGTAAGGCAGATGCGATATATCGTCGAGGTTGATGATAGCGCCAAGCTTTATGGCCTCCTGAAATTCGTCGGCCGGCGTATCGTTCGAGGTCAGCATGATTTCTTCGCCTTTGACACCGGCGATGTCGGAGATGTAGAGCTCGGCCAGGCTGCTGCAGTCAGTGCCGGCTCCGTCCTCGTGCAGCAGCTGTACGATGCGCGGATTCGGCAGAGCCTTGACGGCGAACTGCTCGCGGAACCACGGAGCCCAGGCAAAAGCCTGCTGCAGGTTATGCAGATTCTGACGGATCTGTTTCTCATCGTATATGTGGAACGGGGTCGGGTATTTCTTTATGACTTCCTCGAGCTGATCGTGATCGAGGGGAAAAGTTTTTTCAGCCATGATGATCCTCCTGTGCAATTGTATTTTCTGAGTGAATGGTATCTGTAAATATCTAGGCACATTATAGCAACATGGCTATATGAATGTCAATAACTATAACAATTTCTGCATAATATACTTTTTGTCGCCATTCCTTGCAGGCTATGGTAAAATAATGATATCTATATGTTAAGGTAATAATTGTGGAGACCGGACGACCCGGCGGGGGACACCATGAAATTTGGTCGCTTATTCAGCTTTCTGCGCATGTTCCGGCACGATTTCCTCGTGCTGCTGATTGCATTGCGCCATCCCGACACGCCGCGGCGGGTGAAGGGCCTGCTCGCACTCGCAATACTATATCTCGTGAGCCCTATAGATCTCATGCCCGATGCGATCCCGTTCCTCGGCATTGTCGATGATGCCGTCGTCGTGCCGACGGCGGTCTGCGGCCTCATGTCGCTGTTGCCATCGCATGTGCGCAGTGACAGCGAGATGCGGGCTGCCCGGGCAGCGCGGCGATTGCCGTTCGTCATCCTGCTGGCATCGCTGTTCGTGCTGGCCTGGATTGCCTTGATTATTTATGGCCTTTATTCGCTGTTCACCTGATGGCGTCAGGCTTGATTATGTATTTGGTGGGATAGATTGATGCGTTTGTTCATTGCCGAGAAACCGAGTGTGGGACGTGAGATTGCGAAATGTCTGCCGGGGCCGCAGCGGCGGCACGATGGCTATATCGAGACGAGCGGGGGAGTCGTGACGTGGCTGTTCGGTCACATCCTGCGGCAGGCGGAGCCTGAGGAGTACGATGCGCGCTACAAGCGCTGGCGGACCGAGGATCTGCCGCTCATACCGCAGCAGTGGCAGCTGCGCGTGGGCTATAACTGCGAGAAGCAGTTCGCCATCGTCAAAGGGCTCATCGACCGGGCGGATGAAATCGTGCATGGCGGCGACCCGGACCGCGAGGGCCAGCTGCTCGTCGATGAGGTGCTGGGCTATGTGCATTGCACGAAGCCGGTGCGCCGCATCCTCATCAACGCGCTCGATGAAAAGAGCATAAAGACGGCCCTCGCGCATCTGCGCGCCAATGCCGAGTTCTACAATCTGCGTCAGTCGGCGCTGGCCCGGGCGCGGGCCGACTGGCTCATCGGTATGAATCTCTCGCGGGCCTATACGCTGGCAGCCCGGCGGGCGGGGCATGACCGCATCGTGCTGCCGATCGGCCGCGTGAAGACGCCGACACTGGCGCTCGTCGTGCGGCGCGAGCGTGAGATCGATAACTTCAAACCGGTCGACTACTATAATATAAAAGCGACATTCGCGCATAAGAATGGCAGGTTCACGGCGCAATGGAAGCCAGGCGAGACGCAGGCGGGCCTCGACAGTGAGAACCGCCTGCTCGACAAAGCCATTGCCGAGGCAAAGCTGCAGGAGTTCGGCCAGGAGCCGCATGAGGGGCAGATCACAGCCTACAGCAAGACGAAGAAGCAGGAGCCGGCGCCGCTGCCTTTCTCGCTGTCGAGCCTGCAGGTGCTGGCGGGCAAGCGCTACGGCTATGCACCGCAGCTCGTACTCGATACGGCGCAGAGCCTCTATGAGAAGAAGCTCACGACCTATCCGCGCTCGGACTGCGAGTACCTGCCGAAAAGCCAGCTCGGTGATGCCGCCACGATCATGCAGCATCTCGGGCAGGCCGGCTCGACCGAGCTGGCAAAGTGGGCGGCGGATGCCGATCTGAAGCTCGTGAGCCGGGCCTGGAATGACAAGAAGATCACGGCGCATCATGCCATCATCCCGACGACCGTGCCGGTGCAGCTCGACAAGCTCAGCGAGGCGGAGCGCCGTCTGTATGAGCTCATAGCGCGCGGCTATATCGCGCAGTTCTACGGGCCGCATGTATATGACCAGACAAAAGTCGAAGTGACGTATCACGACGAGCTGTTCACGGCCAGCGGCCGCACGGAGCGCGATCCCGGCTGGAAGGTCATGTATCAAGCGAAGAAACGCCAGACGGCAGACGATGCTGGAGAAGGCGAGGAAAAGCCGGACGAGGATGAAAATGAGAATACGCTGCCGGCCATGCGCAAGAAAGATGGTGTCGAGTGGGCAGACGGCGAGCTGAAATCCTCGGTCACGAAGCCGCCGACACGCTTCACGCCGGCAACGCTGCTGGCGGCGATGAAGCAGATACATAAATATGTAAAGAATCCGGAGGCAAAGAAGCAGCTCCGGGATGTCTACGGCATCGGCACCGAGGCCACGCGCGCCGGCATCATCGATGATCTCATTAAGCGGAAGTTCATGACGGCGAAGGGGAAGAAGAAATACCTCTCGCCGACGCCGCAGGCATATCTGCTCATCGACGCTTTGCCGGATGAGATGACTTATCCGGACTCGACGGCCATCTGGGAGGACCGGCTTCATTCGATGGCCGAGGGCGAGGGGACGCTGGATGAGTTTCTCGCGGGCCAGATCGCGTTCACGCGCCAGCTCTGTGCGAAAGCGGGCACGGCGAAGATGGAGGTCAAGGGCGACTATGTCTGCCCGGCCTGCCATCATGGCGTGCTCACGCAGCGCAAGGGCCGCAATGGCATATTCTGGGGCTGCTCGAACTATCCGAACTGCCGTCTGACGACAGCGGATCAAGATGGTAAGCCGGATATGGCGGAGGCGGAGCGACGGGCTGCCGGAAGAAGCAGCGGCAGCTATGGTGCTGCCGGAGGCCGACGCCGGACACCGGCCAGAGCCTCTGGCAGAGGTGCAGGCCGACCGGTGCCGCCGTCTCCGTCTGTTCCGTCTGCCGCATTCAGCGAGCCGGTGTACAGCGATGCGGATTATGCCGGTGCGCCGGTCGCAGTCAGTGCCGCCGACGAGGCGGAGCTCAATTCGCTGTTCGCGCCCGATGCGGCTGACTATGAGGCGCAGATGGCTGCCGACATGGCTGCCTATGTGCCGACAGACGTACCGGTATCGAGTGCGGCACCGGAGCAGCGCCGCACAAGCTGGCAGAACAATCCGCACTACTCCGCCAGCCCGATGGAGCAGCTGGCGCGGCAGGCCCGCGGCACCGTGGCCCGGCCCGGAGCACCGCGGACGGCGGCCGACCCGCCGGCTGAGGAGTACGGATGCCCGCACTGCCATCAGGGCCATCTGCGGCGCATCCATGGCAAGAACGGTTTTTTCTGGGGCTGTACGAATTATCCCCGCTGCACGGCGACGTTTGACGACCGTCAGGGGCGGCCAGTCCTGGACTGAGATGATTTTCATTCACTTAGCTGATTTAGGAGATACTATATGGCAAATTTTGCGGAACTCGGCCTTGGTGAGCCGTTGCAGTCGGCGCTGCAGTCCCTGGGGATCGAGTCCCCGACGCCGGTGCAGGAGAAACTCCTGCCGGAGGCTCTGGCCGGACATGATATACTGGCTGTGGCCCCCACGGGGACGGGGAAGACGCTGGCCTACCTGCTGCCTTTGATGCAGCAGATCAAGGCGGAGGAGCGCACGCTGCAGGCCGTCGTGCTGGCGCCGACCTACGAGCTGGCGATGCAGATCGCGGCGGTGGCGCGGGATATGAGCCAGCGGGCCGGACTCGGCATACGCGTGCAGGGCATCATCGGCGGAGCCAACATCGCCCGGCAGATAACGAAGCTCAAGGAAAAGCCGCAGCTCGTGGTCGGTTCTGCCGGACGCATCAATGAGCTCGTGCGCAAGAACAAGCTGCGCCTGCCGGCGGTGCGCTACGTGGTCTTTGATGAATTCGACCGCCTGCTCGGCGATGAGCTCGGTGCGGATACGGCAGCTTTCGTGCGACTGCTGCCGGACCGGGCGGCCTGCCAGTATCTGCTCGTGTCGGCGACGGCCCCGCATAAGGCTGTCGAACGGGCAGAATCGCTCGGCGAGCTCACACGCATCGAGATCAAGGATGAGGAAAGCCGTCTGCCTGAAAACCTTAGACATTACTATGTCGTGACTGATTTCCGCGACAAGATCGGTCGTGTGCGCCGCCTGGCACGCCGCCTGCACATCCAGCGCGGACTCGTATTCATCAATCGCCTTTATGATGCGGAGAAGACACTCGCACACCTGCGCTACGACGGCCTGAATGTAGATACGTTGCTCGGCAGTCAGGGCAAGCAGGACCGGCAGTCGGCACTGGCGGCGTTCCGGGCGGGCCGTACGACGCTGCTGCTGTCGACCGACCTCGCGGCGCGCGGTCTGGATATCGCCGGGATCGATTATGTCATCAATCTCGACCTGCCGGATGACGCGGCGCAGTATCAGCACCGGGCCGGCCGGACAGCGCGTGCGGGAGCTGATGGTGCGGTCATCACGCTCGTGGCTCCGCCTGAGCAGAAGAAGCTGGCCGGGATCGCGCAGTCTCTGGGAATCATGATCAAGAAGCTGCCGCGGGAGGCTTCAGCTGACGACAGTCAGCAGAAAGCTCCGGAAAGCAAAGCGGCCCGCGCTGCGAAGAAGGCGCAGCGGGCTGCCAAGTCGCAGCGTACGCATGTAGCCGCTCAGGCGCGCAAGACCAAAGCGGCCAGCCGCCATCGCAATCAGGGATTCCAGGGCTTGCACGCCCATAGCCGCAAGAAACAGGCGCCTGCCAAGCCGGCCGGAAAGACAGACAAACAGCGCCACTGAGGCAAAAATGGGAAGCCGTCCATATGGCTGTCTCCCCGATGCTCTATACCAGATCAGCCATGATGACTGAAGCTATCGGCTGCTGCTTGTCGGTATCGTGATGGAAAGTCAAGGAAAGAGGTAGTATTTTTGGACATTGCCGGGATTATCATGAAGCTATTGCTGGTGCTGCTGCTCATAGCGATGAACGGCTTCTTCGTAGCAGCCGAGTTCTGCTGCGTGCGGATCAGACCCTCCAGGCTCGAGACGCTCATATCGGAGGGCAGCCGTCAGGCGAAATATGCGAAATATCTGACGGATCACCTGAACGATGCCCTGTCCGTCACCCAGCTGGGTATCACGCTGGCTTCCCTCGGCCTAGGCTGGATCGGTGAGCCGGCCGTGGCGGAGCTCATACTGCCCGTGACGAGATGGTTCGGCCTCGATGATGTCATAGGACATACGCTTTCGCTGACGATTGCTTTTGCGCTCATCACAGGAGGTCATATCATACTCGGCGAGCTCACACCGAAGACGCTGGCCCTCCAGCGCTACGAGGGGATCATGCTCTCGATCGCCCTGCCGCTCGTCATCATCGAGCGTCTGACGTATCCGATCGTCTGGCTCATGAACGAGTCGGCGAATCTCGTGGCGAAATACTTGCTCGGTGTCAATGTCGACGGCGAGACGGACGCTGATGCGCACTCCGAGGAGGAGATCCGCCTGCTCATGGAGGAGAGCCGTCGCCAGGGCCTCGTCGACAAGACGGAGGCCGATTTCGTGGACAACGTCTTTGACTTTGCCGACCTGAATACGCGGGAAATCATGGTGCCGCGTACAGATATGGTCTGCATATACCTCGAAGACAGTATGGAAGAGACGATGAAGACCATCGTCGAGGGGCGTTTCACGCGCTATCCGATCTGCCGCGAGGATAAAGACCATATCATCGGCTTCCTGCACGTGAAGGACCTGCTGCATCATTTCCATGAATATCCGCATCAGCGCCTGAATCTGCGCCGGCTCGCGCGCAAGGCGCTCGTCGTGCCGGAAAGCATGGATGTCAGCGTCCTGCTTAAGACGATGCAGCGCAGCCATTCGCAGCTGGCAATCGTCGTCGATGAGTTCGGCGGCACGGCTGGTCTCGTGACGATCGAGGATATCGTCGAGGAGATCGTCGGCGACATCCAGGACGAGTTCGATGAGGAGCGCCCGACGGCCGAGGCCCGCGGCGGGCTCGTCTACTCCGTCGATGCGAAGATGCTGCTCGAGGAGCTCGAGGACATACTGGAACTCGATATCGAGGATGACGACGTCGACACGGTCGGCGGCTGGCTCTACGACCAGATCGGCGGTACGCCGCGCGTCGGCATGATGGCGAGTGCGCATGGGGCCACGCTGTTCGTCGAGGAGGTAGATGGCGCCCGCATCACGCGCGTGCTCATCCAGCTGGCGACGCCGCTGACCCGCGAGCATGACGAGATTGTCTGACGGTACAGCAATAAAGTTCTGAAAATGTACTATCTTTTTAGAGCTAAAAAAGATATAATAAATCATGTGCTCCGGATGTGGAGCAGGTGTAGGAAGAATCATCATGATATTGACCATTGAAGGTTTTACGAAGTCATACGGCGAGAAAACGCTATTCAGCGATGTGAGTCTGAGCATCGATCCGGGCGAGCGCATCGGCATCGTCGGTGTCAACGGTGCCGGCAAGTCGACATTGCTGCGGGCCATCGCCGGCCTGACTCCGCTCGATGCGGGGACGACGACGGCCATGCGCGGTCTGCGCATCGGCTATCTGGCCCAGGACAAGGAGCTGAGCCTCGATAATACCGTGCTCATGGAGGTGTTCCATGGCACGGATCCGCTCATGCAGGCACTGCGCGACTATGAGCAGGCACTGGCGGAATCCGCTGTGCAGCCGGAGGACAAGCAGGTGCAGGAGCGCCTGCTCCGGGCGGCGAGCCTCATCGATGAGCAGGATGGCTGGCAGCTCGAGGGTGCGGCCAAGTCGATACTGACGCGCCTCGGTCTGCCGGATTATCAGGCCCGGGTGGGGAATCTCTCGGGCGGCCAGCAGAAACGTCTGGCGCTGGCCACCGTGCTGATCCAGCCGGCTGACCTGCTGCTGCTCGATGAGCCTACGAACCATCTTGACAGCGAGTCCATCGCCTGGCTCGAGGAGTACCTGCGGACGCTGCCGGGCGCCGTGATGGTCGTCACCCATGACCGCTATTTCCTCGATGCGGCGACGAATCGCATTCTGGAGCTCGATCGCGGACATGCCTACCTGTACAAAGGCGGCTACACCGACTATCTGACGCAACGCACGGAGCGGGCGCAGGCGGAGGAGGCGGCAGAGCGCAAGCGGCAGAACTTCCTGCGGCGCGAGCTCAAATGGATGCGTCGCGGCGCTCAGGCCCGCTCGACGAAGCAGCAGGCCCGCATCGACCGCTATGAGGCGGTGAAGGCGCAGTCAGCGCCCGAGAAGCAGCAGCATATCGAGATCGGCCTGGCCGGCTCGCGCCTCGGGCGCGAGGTCATAGAGCTCGACCATGTGAGTTTCGCGCGGGATGAGCACACCTATATCGATGACTTCAGCTATACGGTGCTGCGCCGCGACCGCGTGGGCATACTGGGCGGCAATGGCGTGGGCAAGACGACGCTGTTGAACCTCATCGCCGGCCGGCTCCAGCCCACACAGGGCACGATAAAGATCGGCCAGACCGTGAAGCTGGGCTATTTCACCCAGAAAGCGGATACGGAAGCGATGGACGGGCGTCTGCGGGCCATCGAGTACGTCGAAGAGGCAGCTCATCGCCTGACGCTCGCGGACGGCTCGACCATATCGGCCAGCCAGCTCATGGAGCGGTTCCTGTTCCCCGGCGACCTGCAGTGGACGCCGATCGAGCGGCTGTCGGGCGGCGAGCGCCGCCGGCTGCAGCTGTTGCGCATACTCATGAGCGCACCGAATGTGCTGCTGCTCGACGAGCCGACGAATGACCTCGATATCGACACGATGGCCGTGCTCGAGGATTTCCTCGATGATTTCGGCGGCGCGATCCTG
>Ga0256404_1005868_pt1 | contig 21069 bp, 16 predicted proteins | sample RumenRJG_01DNA_FD_185990 | JGI IMG/M metagenome (GOLD analysis project Ga0256404, IMG submission 185990) | Bovine rumen microbial communities from Lethbridge, Alberta, Canada - RJG_01 | ecosystem: Host-associated > Mammals > Digestive system > Stomach > Rumen | place: Canada: Alberta | collected...
ATAAACGCTGAAGGCATCTAAGCGTGAAGCCCCCCCCAAGATGAGATCTCCCATTCCTTAAAGGAAGTAAGTTCCCTCAGAGACGATGAGGTTGATAGGGCAGAGGTGGAAGCGCCGCAAGGCGTGTAGCTGACTGTCACTAATCGAACGAGGACCTGACCAAGAGGAAAGCGCGGCGGAAGGCCGCGGCTGGGATTGCGCGAGGTATATGCGGTTTTGAAGGTACGTGGGACCTCCCTTCGTGGGAGGTCTTTTTGTATGTTCAGAACAGAGACGGACACGTCGGAGGAGAGAGACGATGAAGAATCTGGTTGCGGATATGCATATGCATACACTTGTCAGCGGACACGCCTACGGAACCATCCGGGAGATGATTCAGGCGGCTTCCGAGAAGCATCTCACGATGATCGGCATCACCGAGCACGCACCGGGCATTCCCGGCACGGTCGATCCGTTTTACTACTATAATCTCGAGGTGATTCCCCGTGTGATCTCCGGCGTCGAGCTGTATCACGGAAGCGAGATCAACGTGCTCAAGGGCGGCCATCTGTCGCTTGAGCAGAAATACATTGAGCGGCTTGATTATGCGATCGCCGGCATTCATACCGTCTGTTACGAGGATGAAGGACGCGAGGCCAACACGGACAATCTGATCGCCTGCATGCAGCATCCGAAGGTTCGGATGGTCTCTCATCCTGACGACGATCACACTCCGCTTGATTATGAACGGCTGGTCGAGGCCGCGAAGCGTTTTCACGTCGCGCTGGAAGTGAACAACAGCTCACTGATGAAGAAGGACCGGCGCCTCAACTGCTATGAGAACTATCACACGATGCTCACGCTCTGCAAACAATACCGCGTGCCGGTCATCGTCTCCTCGGACGCTCACGATCCAAGCGGCGTCGGACAGTTCGCGCTTGCGAAAGAACTTCTTGAACAGGAAGAGATGGATGAGGAACTGATTCTCAATCTGGACGCGGAGAGGGTGCAGCATTTCCTGCTGGATCCTGTTCCCGGAGAGGAAGCTCAAATCTGATCCGGCATTCGAACGCCGGTCCGGGTGCATTTGAAAAAAAGCTTATTGCCGGGACCGGTATGGTCAGGGCATGGCGGACAGGAGTGTCTGTTCCGGGAATTTTCACAAAAAGTGGAAGAATATTTGCATAAATTCGGATGTGAATATTTGGTGAAAGTGTTGAACTCTCATTGCGTTCAGCGGTATAACTGAAGGCGGTGGGAGGATTCTTTTTTATGAAAGTCGTATACAGGAAACAGGGACCGGGGAGAGGAATCCGGGCGGCGGCCGACGGGTTCACTCTTCTTGTTTTTCTTCTCCTGTTTTTTTTCTCTGTTCGCAGTCTGATCGTGGATGAACCGTTCTCCGGCACGCCGTTTTCGCCCGCCGCCGCGGTTCTTCTGCTTGGCATCGACGCGGCGCTTCTTCTGATGCTGGTCGGTATCGCCGGCAGGACGCTGGAGGAGCATTGTGAGCACCCGGAACGGGCGGTCTTTGTGATGGCGCTTCTGCTGTTTGCGCTTCAGACGGCGGTCATTCTGTTCGGCCACTTCAAGCCGAGAAACGATCTTTCCTATGTGGTGCAGGGCGCGAAGAACATCATCCTCAAGGGTACCGCTCATCTCAACGACGGCATGCCGAAATGGGACAAGGTTTACTTCTATACGTACGCGAACAACCGGATGATTCTGATTCTGATCACAGGTCTTCTGCGCCTCGAGTATGCGCTGACCGGCTCGATGTCCAATCTGCTGCCCGAGATCGTCAACGCAGTCGGACTGAATCTGTCGTACGTCTTCATTTATCTGATAGCCGCGAAACTGTACGGGAAGAGACGCGCTCTCGGCTGTGCCTGCTATGGCCTGCTGCTGACGCCGCTGGTCACCTACGCGGCCTTCTTCTATACGGATACGATGGCGATGCCCTGGATGATGGCGTCAGTCTATGCGTTTGTCTGCTGGCTTCAGGCGGGCCGGCACGGAGGAATGAGCTGGATCCGCCGGACGCTGCTGCTTCTGGCCTCGGTCTTTCTTCTCGCCGTGGCCTATGAGATCAAGGGCAGCGCGGGTCTTCTGCTTCCCGTGTACGGGGCCTTTATCCTATCCGGCGCCGCGGGCGGAAAATGGAAGACCGTACTGCGGTATGCGGTATACGGCTTGGCGTCGGTGCTTGCCTTTGCTGTGCTGACATCCGGGCTCAACCGTGCGATGGCGCAGTCTCTTCAGCTTGACCCGGCCAAAGAAGAAAAGTATGAATTCCCGATGATCCACTGGGTGATGATGAGCGCCTCTGGATCGGGCGGCTACTCGGGTAAAGACTACCGCTATACGAGATCCTATAAGGGAATCGAGAACAAGAAGCTGGCGGACCTTGAGCGGCTGAAGGAAAAGCTGAAAGAGCAGGGAATGCATTTCTACCGCCATCTGATGGAGAAAGTCGGACGGACGTGGAGCGACGGAAGCTTTATGGCGGCCCACTACATGAACCGGACGGACGTATTCGACTCGAACTGGTTCACGGTCTGGGCGGCCGTCAGCCATTTCGCGATGATGATGCTGATGATTCTCTCGGCAGTCCGGGCGGTGGTTCATCCGTCGAAGGACCGCAGCCGGCTCTTCCGGACCGCTCTTCTGATGCTGGCGCTGTTCCTCGTCGTGTGGGAATCGAAGAGCCGCTACGTCGTGCTCTATCTCCCGTTCATGGCGCTGATCGAGGCACCGGACTTCAGAATCAGAGGACTGGGCGTGCGGAACGGCAGACGTGTCGGCGCTTTCGAGCTGACCTGACGGAAGCCGGGGAGCGCAGCGTGCTGACGATCTGATGAGCGTCCGGTATCAGAGAGCATGATTGGAGGCGGCCAGAAGACAGTTCTGCATCTCGCGCGGATCGAACCAGCTCTCATCCTGGTTGACCGCGATCATCTGAACGAAGGGAAGGTGACGGGCGACGCGCCGGACCATAAGGCGTCCGGGCAGTGCGCGGACGCCGCGGACGGCGGTCAGCGTGTTGACGAGATACACGCCGCCCTCTGTCAGATGAGCGGCGACGGAGGCCGTTTCGGCGTCCGCGCGGCCAATGCTCTTCCGGCCGAGAAAGGCGTCGTTGATGATCAGATCGAATGTTTCCTCCGTGCCGTCAAGCCAGCGGAATCCGTCTCCCGGAATGAGACGGAACCGTTTGTCCTTCTCGAGTCTGTCGAGACCGAAATAAGTCCGGGAAAGCCGGATGATGTCCGGGGAGATCTCCGAAACGGAGATCTCCCCGTTTTTGTACCGGTCCAGAAAGTAACGCGGATAGGCGAAGCCGCCGCCTCCGATCAGCAGTACCTTTCGGATTTCGGGACGCGCGGCGAATGCGAAGGAGAACGCTTCCATATAGCGGAACTGAAGGGCCGGAGAATCCGGCGGGGCGATCCGGACGGAGGACTCCGCGTGTCCGTCGACGTAAAGCGTGCGGACGGTGGAGCCGCCGGCGGTTTCATCGCGGATGACGATGCGGCCGAAAGGCGTTTTCAACTGTTCAAGAGTTCGGATCTTCATGACGGTTCACTGCCTTTGCTGTGTGTTTAAAGAGGGCCCGAACCGGAAGAAACCGGTTCGGGCCTTTCGATCCGGAGGCGGGAGCGGTCATCTGAGACCGATCCAGGTTCCGGCGAGAATGCCGTAATAATTGCCGAGCACGTAGCCCAGCGTGCCGGTGAGCACCGCAGGCACGATCAGATCCTCCCAGCCCCGCGCGACCGCCATCGCGGCGGCGGTGGTAGGGCCGCCGATGTTGGCGTTGGAGGCGATGGCGATCTCCTCGTTGCTGAAGCGGAGCAGCCAGCCGCTGACGAAGCTGAAGAGCATGTTCATCCCGACGATGATCATGCAGAAGACAAGCAGAAGCGGCGCCTTCGTCAGAATCAGACTGAGCGAGGCCGGAACGCCGATCACCGCGAAAAAGACATGAATCAGGTAGGTGCCGATCTCCTCTGCTCCGGCGAGACGCCCGATTTTCTTCGGGAACAGCGTGGCGAGCACCATCGTGAGCGTCGTGATCAGAAGATACTGGTTGCCGAGGAAGCCGTTCAGCAGCGTCAGCAGGAAGCCGTCCTTCGGGATCACCGAGGAGAACCAGCCCGCGAGCGTCGAAGAGACCGCGACGACGAAGGCGGAGACGGCGAATACGGCGGCGATGTCCTGAAGCGAAACCTTCTTCGGTTTCCAGTAGGATCCCGCGCCGCCGGATTTCTTTTCGTTTTCCGGGGAAGCGGCGGAAGCCTTATCCGGTCCGTCCGCCCGGACCGCCGTTCCCGGAACGGTTCCGTGCGTCCGGACCTCGTTCACCGGGCTGATCGGGCGGCGCCGCCGGCTGAAACGGCTCATCCCTTCCGGAATCGCCATCAGCACGAAGAAATAGATCACCATCACGAGGTTGTCAGCTACGACCGCGGCGGAGACGAGATTTGCCTTCGCGTGATAGTTGTCAGCCATCGCGACGAGATTCACGGATCCGCCGGTGTAGGTGCCGATCATCATCGGCACCGCGCTGGCGAGATCAGGGATCCAGGGCCTGAGCAGGCGGTAGGCCAGCAGCCCGCCCAGAACCGTCCCCACGCCTCCGATCAGAAAGACGATGATAAGCCGTCCGGACCGCCGGCCGATCTTCCGGATATCCGCCTGAAAGAGCAGCATCGGGATCGCCAGCGGAACGGCGTAGTTCCAGACTACGTCGTAGGCGCTGGACTCGGTGGGGATGATGTGAAGGTTTGTGAGAAGCATCGAGCCGATCAGGGCCAGCACGCAGCCGGTCATCTTCGCGGCCCACCGGTAGTGCTGCTCGAGGTAGATCGCGGCGGACGCCACGCAGGCCAGCACGCCGAAGAGCGCCCAGCTGTTGTCAGCGGAGATCAGGGTTCCGTTCATCCGATCTCGCCCTCCCGCATCATCTGCGCGAGCTCTTTCGCGAAGTAGGTGAGATAGAGATCCGCACCGGCGCGATACGCGCTCACCGCCATCTCGCCGATGATGCGCCGCTCATCGATCCATCCGTTCCGCGCGGCGGCCTTCACCATCGCGTATTCCCCGCTCACTGAGTAGGCCGCCACCGGCACGTCGGAAAGGGCTTTCACGTCGGAGACGATATCAAGGAAGGACATCGCCGGCTTGACCATCAGGATGTCCGCGCCTTCGGTCAGATCAAGACGCGCCTCCTTCCGGGCTTCCCGCCGGTTGTGCACGTCCATCTGGTAGCCGCGCCGGTCGCCGAACTTCGGCGCGGAATCCGCCGCCGAGCGGAACGGGCCGTAGAACGAGGAGGCGTATTTGACCGCGTAGGACATAATCGGCGTGTCCGTATAACCCGCCCCGTCCAGCGCGGCGCGGATCGCGGCGACACGGCCGTCCATCATATCGGACGGAGCGACCATATCCGCGCCGGCCTCCGCCTGGGAGACCGCGATCCGGGCGAGCGATTTCAGCGTCTTGTCGTTGGCGACGTGATGACCGTCGAGAATGCCGCAGTGGCCGTGGTCCGTGTACTCGCACATGCAGACGTCTCCGATCAGATAGAGATCCGGGAACTCCCGCTTCGCAAGACGGAAGGCCTCCTGCACGATGCCGTGCTCGTCACAGGCGGCGCTCCCGACGGCGTCCTTGTGAGCGGGGATACCGAAGAACATCACGGCGCCGACGCCGGCTTCCGTCACCGCCTCAAGTTCCTCGGCCAGATGATCGAGGCTCACCCGGTACTGCCCCGGCATCGCCGGGATCTCCTCGCGGATATCCGTTCCCTCGATCACGAACATCGGATAGATCAGCGTCGATGCGTCCATCCGCGTTTCGCGGACCATTTTCCGGAGAACAGGGGTAGTGCGGAGCCGTCTCGGCCGGATTGTCATATTCATTGTCAGAAACTCCTTTCGATTGTCAAATATGGTCAGACAGAAAAAGAGACCTGCCCGCCCCTTTTGCGGAGCGGGTACGTCTCTTATCTCATTTGGCGTAGAGTATAGCACAGGCAGCCGTGTTTCGGCAAGCGTGCAGAGGCCGATTGCCTTGACAACCGTCCTTTGCAGTTGGTAATCTGTGTAAATAAGGAAATGCATGTGAGGCGGGCCGCGTATCCGGACTCGGCCGGTGAGAGAAAGTGAGAGGGGCAAAGCCATGAGAGGACTCTATTCATCGAAAACCAGAATCCGTCTGCAGGTGTTCACGGAGATCGCCAGAATGGCTTATCAGGGCGATGATCTCCGGGTGCTGGACGAGCTTCCGTACCGGATTGTCCCGGGCGAGGTGGCGACGTACCGCAACGACATCTTCATCGAGCGCGCGGTGGTCGGCGAGCGGCTCCGCGTCGCGATGGGCATGTCGCTCCGGGACGTGACGGAGCACGCGCCGATCTCCAAGGGCGTAGAGGCCAGCGCCATCGAGGAAAAGTACTACGAGCCGCCGCTGATCAACATCATCAAGTTTGCCTGCAACGCCTGCCCCGAAAAGAGAGTGCTGGTGACGGAGGGCTGCCAGGGATGCCTTGAGCATCCGTGCCGGGAGGTCTGCCCGAAGCAGGCGATCAGTATGGTCAACGGCCGGTCGTACATCGATCAGGAGAAATGCATTCGCTGCGGACGCTGCATGGAGGCGTGTCCCTACAACGCGATCATCCGTCAGGAGAGGCCCTGCGCGAAGGCCTGCGGGATGGGCGCGATCCACTCGGACGCGATGGGCCGCGCGGAGATCGATCAGGAGAAATGCGTCTCCTGCGGCATGTGCCTCGTGAGCTGCCCGTTTGCGGCCATCGTGGACAAGGGACAGATCTACCAGACGATCATGGCGCTGAAGAGCGACACGCCGGTCTACGCGATTCTCGCCCCGGCGATCGCGGGTCAGTTCGGCCCGGACCTCACCAACGAGAAACTCCGTCCGGCCTTTAAGGCACTGGGCTTCACTGATGTGGTGGAAGTGGCGACCGGCGCCGACCTCTGCACGATCGAGGAGGCGCAGGACTTCCTTAAGGAAGTGCCGGAGAAGCTGCCGTTCATGGGCACCTCCTGCTGCCCGTCGTGGTCGATGATGGCGAAGAAGCTGTTCCCGCAGTACGCCAACTGCATTTCGATGGCGCTGACGCCGATGGTGCTGACGGCGCGTCTGGTGAAGGAGAGGGAACCGGACTGCAAGATCGTCTTCGTCGGCCCCTGCGCGGCGAAGAAGCTGGAGGCGAGCCGGAGAACGATCCGGAGCTACGTGGATTTCGTGCTGACCTTCGAGGAGGTCAACGGTATGTTCCAGGCGAAGGGCGTCGACTTCAAGTCGCTTCCGGAGGACCGGAAGCTCGATCGGGCGAGCGCCGACGGCCGCGGGTTCGCGGCGGGCGGCGGCGTGGCCGCGGCCGTGGTGCGGGCGGCGAAGCGTCTTGACCCGGACCGGGAGATCAAGGTGGCGAGCGCGGCCGGACTCGCAGACTGCCGCAAAATGATGATGATGGCGAAGGCCGGAAAGTACAACGGCTATCTGCTGGAGGGTATGGCCTGTCCGGGCGGCTGCATCGCGGGCGCCGGCACGATCCAGCCGATCCGCCAGACGGGCGCCTCCCTTACGAAGATAATGAAGGAAGCCTCGTTCGCGGAGAGTATGGATACGCCGTATCAGGACGACCTCGAGAAACTGGAAAACTTCAAATAAACGGCTGAGAGACGGGCGGGCCGGCGCGGCCCGCCCGTTCCCGGACCGGAGCGTTAAAGACGGACTGACAGGTCAGACGGAAAAGAGGAGACATGGAGCGGGAGAATTTCGGATCGAGGCTGGGCTTTCTGCTGGTGAGCGCGGGCTGCGCGATCGGGATCGGAAACGTATGGAAATTTCCCTTCGTCACGGGCCAGAACGGGGGCGGCATTTTCGTCCTGTTCTACCTGCTGTTCCTGATCATCATGGGGATGCCGATTCTGACGATGGAGCTGGCGGTGGGCCGTGCGAGCCGCCAGTCCATCGTCCGCGCCTATCAGGCGCTGGAGCCGAAGGGGACAAAATGGCACATCCACGGCTATGTCTGTATCGCGGGCTGCGCGCTTCTGATGATGTATTACACCACGGTCTCCGGATGGATGCTGGCGTATTTCTGGAAATACGCAGTCGGTGAGTTCGAGGGCGTGCCGACCGATCGGATCGGAGACGTGTTCAGCCGTCTGCTGGCGGACCCGGTGCAGCTGACCGTCTTTATGGCGATCACGGTGGCCGCAGGCTTCCTTGTCTGCAGCTCCGGCGTGCAGAAGGGCCTTGAGCGGGTGACGAAGGTGATGATGACCGGTCTCTTTCTGCTGATTCTGGTGCTTGTCGTGCATTCCCTGCTGCTGCCCGGCGCGGAGGAGGGCCTCTCCTTCTACCTGATGCCGAGCGTCAGCCGGGCATCAAAGGTGGGCATCGGCAAGGTGATCACCGCGGCGATGAACCAGTCCTTCTTCACGCTGAGCCTCGGTGTGGCCGCGATGGAGATCTTCGGCAGCTATATGTCGAAGGAACGCACGCTGCCGGGCGAGGCCGTGACGATCTGCGCGATGGATACGTTCGTGGCGCTGATGGCCGGACTGATCATTTTCCCGGCCTGCGCCACCTATCAGGTGAACGTGGACGCGGGGCCGGACCTGATCTTCATCACGCTGCCGAAGGTGTTCGGGAATATGGCGGGCGGCCGGCTCTGGGGCGCGCTGTTCTTCCTGTTCATGTCCTTCGCCAGCTTCTCCACGGTGACGGCTGTATTTGAAAACCTGATCGCCGTCGGGATCGATACCTTCGGCTGGACGAGGCGGAAGTCGGTAGGCGTCAATTTCATCGTCATTCTGGCTGCATCCATGCCCTGTGTGCTCGGCTTCAACGTGCTTTCCGGCGTGAACATTCTGGGGCGGGGCAATGTGCTGTCGTTCGAGGACTTCCTCGTCAGCAATCTGATGCTCCCGATCGGCTCGCTGATCTTCCTGCTTTTCTGCACCACGCGTCTCGGCTGGGGATACGACCGGTATCTTGCCGAGGCCAACACCGGCCGGGGGCTGAAGATGGCCCGACGGCTGCTGCCGTACTTCCATTTCTGCGTGCCGGTACTGATCATCATCATTCTGGTCACCGGTCTGATTTGACGGCACGGCCGGCTCTCTCCGGGCGGAGGGCCGGCCTGTCATCTCTTATCCTTTCCGCCCGGCAGTCAGGACATACAACACAAGACAAAAAGGAGTTTTATGAATCTGATTTTTCAGAAACCGGATCCGAAGGAGGCAAGAGACCTTGCCCCCCTGTTTTATGCGCGCCCAAACAAGACCTGCGATTCAGGCATGCTCGACACCTATCTCTGGGGAAATTACTACAACACGAAAATCTGCGTGCCGGACGGACGGGCCGTTCTGATGCTGATGCATGACGGAGGCGAGTCCTTTTCTTCCATGCCGTGGTGCCGGGAGGAAGATCTGCAGCACTACTTCGGCGTCCTCGAGCGGTATTTCAACGAGGAGCTGGGGAAGCCGCTCAAGATTTATCTCGCCGACGAGGAGGCGGTCGAAGCGCTGCGCCTCAAGGAGAACCCGGATTATCTCGTGAGAGAGGAGACCGATCTCAGGGATTATCTCTACGACGGAGAGAAGATGCGCACGCTGGCCGGCCGGAAGTATCAGAAGAAGCGCAACCAGACCCACAAATTCGAGCGGGAGTACGCGGGACGGTGGGAATACCGTTCGCTGCACCATGACGATTTCAGCAGCATCGAAGCCTTTCTTGACGACTGGTTCGCCCGGCGGATCCTGGAGGAGGAGAATGCACTCGACTCCCTTCAGGCAGAGCTGCTCGGGCTGAAGCTTCTGATCGACCACAGCGACGAAATTCCATGCAAGTGCGGCGCGGTCTACATCGACGGACGGATGGCCGCGCTCTCGATCGGCTCCTTCAACAACCTTGAGAAGATGGCGGTCGTGAGCGTCGAGAAGGCGGATCCGGACATCGACGGGATCTATCAGGTGATCAACCAGCAGTTCCTGATCCACGAATTCCCGGACGCGGTGATCGTCAACCGGGAGGATGATCTCGGGCTGCCGGGCCTCCGCCAGGCGAAGGAGAGCTACAACCCCATCGGCTACGCCAGAAAGTACATGGTACTGCAGACCAACGTGAGGGGGTACGAGAAGGAGCTGACGGACCAGTTTGAGAAGGAAATCGCCGAATATGACACGGAATCCTGAGGAAGCGGTGATCCGGGTGCTTTCCGAAGGCGATCTCGGCGCGAAGCGCGCCACGCGGCCGCTCTATGAGCAGGCCTTCGATGATCCGGAGGACTTTGTCGACTACTATTACGCGGATAAATGCGCGGACAACCGGATGGTGATCGCGGAATCGCCGGAAGGGAAGCTTCTGTCGATGGCGCATCTCAATCCCTATACGCTTTGCGTCATGGGACACGCGGTGAAGAGCGCGTATATCGTGGCGGTCGCGACGGACCGGGCGCACCGGCATAAGGGGCTGATGACGCAGGTGCTCTCTCGTGTGTTTACGCTCTGCGCGTCGGAGCATATGCCGCTGATCTGGCTCCTTCCGGTGGATCCGGCGATTTACACGCCGTCGGGTTTTGAGGTGATCTGCGACTATCAGAAGGACGGCTCGCTGCCTTATGGCGAGGTGCGGGCGTCCTGCGACATCTACTGCCTCCGCGACCGGACGTATCTCCGGCGTCAGGCGATCGAGGAGAAGCTTGACGAGGAGGACGCCTCTGAGGCGCTCCCCGCGGACCCGAAGATTATGATGAAGGTGACGGACCCGGCAGCGCTCCGAGGTCTTCTGCCGGACGCAGACGGCGCAGGGACGCTCTATGACGCCCTGCGCCGCTGCCGCTGTTATTTCAGAGAGGAAGTCTGATCCGGTTTTATTCCGCCGCCTCCCGGTACGGGTACGGGCAGGGCGGCATCTCCCATCCGAAGTGATCGGTGTGGAGCAGCTTTTCCGCCTTTTCGGAGAGCGGCTTGCCGAAGTAGTCGGCGTAGAGCTTCCGGACGCCGGGATTCTCGTGGGAGAAGCGGATCCGGTTGTGCGCATCGAGACCGTAGAGCTCGGCGCCGCGCTCGGCCGTCAGATTGAAGCCGTCGTGGATCGGCATGCCGCCTCCGCCTGAGCATCCGCCCGGACACGCCATGATCTCCACGAAATCGTAGGAGACCTTCCCGGCTCTGAGCGCTGTCAGAAGCTTTCGCGTATTGCCGAGTCCGGAGGCGACCGCGACGCGGAGCGTCTTTCCGCCCATCTCGAACGTCGCTTCCTTCCATCCGTCCATCCCGCGTACATTTTTGAATGCATCCGGTTCCGGATTCGTACCGGTGACCGCGAAGTATGCCGTCCGGAGCGCGGCCTCCATCACGCCGCCGGTGATGCCGAAGATCTGCCCGGCGCCGGAGGCGATGCCGAGCGGCTCGTCGAAGGCGGACTCGCCGAGGATCTGGGGCAGGATGTGGTCGGCCCGCAGCATCCGGTTCATCTCCCGGGTGGTGATCACGAGATCGACGTCCGGGTCACCGCAGGCATCGTTCTGGTTCGGCTCCGCGCACTCCGCCTTCTTGGCCAGACAGGGCATCACCGAGACGACAACGATCCGGTGGGGATCGATTCCCTTCATCTCAGCGAAATACGACTTGATCGTCGCGCCGAACATCTGGTGCGGCGATTTTGTCGTGGAGAGCTGGCCGGTCATGTCCGGGAACTGGCTCTTCATGAAGCGCACCCAGCCGGGACAGCAGGAGGTGAACATCGGGAAGCGGTGGGACTCGGGATGGGAGAGCTGATCGAGAAACTCACTCGCCTCCTCCATGATCGTCATATCCGCCCCGAAGTTGGTGTCGAACACATAGTCGAAGCCGAGCTTTTTGAGGGCCGCCACCATACGGCCCTCGGTGGCCTGCTCGCGGCTCATGCCGAAATCCTCGCCCCACGCGGCGCGGACGGCCGGCGCCACCTGGGCGATCACGACCTTGTCCGGGTCTCCCAGCGCGCGGAACACCTTCCCTGTGTCGTCACGCTCGCGCAGCGCGCCGGTGGGACAGTGGGTGATGCACTGGCCGCAGAACGTGCAGTCCGCCTGCATGATCTCCCGGTTCAGCGAGACGCCCACGCCGGTGTACCCGCCTGTGCCGGCCACGTCCCAGATGCGCATGTCCTGAATCTTGTCGCAGACGTTGACGCAGCGCATGCATTTGATGCATTTCGCGGCGTCCTTGAAAAGCGGCGCCTCCCGGTCCCAGCGGCTGACGGGAAGATCCTTCGGGTAAGGATTGTCGTCGAGGATGTTGAGATCATTGGCGATGGTCTGAAGGGAGCAGTTGCCGGAGCGCACGCAGCTCATGCACTCGCCGCTGTGCTGTGACATCAGCAGCTCCACGTTGGTCCGGCGCGCCTCGCGGACGCGGGGACTGTTGGTGTGAACCACCATGCCCTCCTGCACCGTATTGTCGCAGGCCGGGACGAGACGTTCCGTGCCGCTGATCTCGACGATGCAGACGCGGCAGGCGGCGATTTCGTTGATGCCCTTCAGATAGCAGAGATGCGGGATCGGAATGCCGGACATCGCCGCCGCATCCATAATCGTCGTTCCTTCCGGACAGGTGACCGGAATGTTGTCGATGGTCAGCTTTACCATTTGCGTTCTCTCCCTCCTTTGAATACGCCGTAGCCGAAGTGGTCGCAGCGGAGACAGCGGCCGGATTCCTGCATCGCTTCCTCCCGGCTCATGCCGCACTCCATCAGGTCAAAGTCGTTCTTGCGGTCCGCGGCCTCCCGGTTCTTCATCTGGACGCGTCCGAAGGCCGGCTTGTCCTCCGGAACCGGAGCCGGGATTTCCACGTCGACCGTGATCTGGTGATGGTATCCGAGGTATTCGTCGATGTTGGCGGCGGCCACCTTGCCCGCGCCGATCGCCCGGATCACGGTGGCGGGTCCGCTGACGCAGTCGCCGCCCGCGAAGGTGCCCTCGTTGTTCTCTACGCTGCCGGAGGAGAGCGCGTCGAAGCGGCCTCTGCGGACCGGGATGCCGCCGTCCTCGAATTCCTTCGTCTCGACGCCCTGGCCGATCGCGACGATGATCCGGTCGCAGGGGATCAGCCGCTCGGGCTTACCCGCCTTCATCGGGCGTGGACGGCCGGAGCTGTCGATGGGGCCGGTGATCTGGGGCTGGACGACCAGCCCCTTCACCTGCTCATGCTCGTCAAGCTCGATCCGGACCGGCGCCTCCATCGTGACGATCTCGCAGCCCTCGGCGATGGCTCCCTCCACCTCCTCCTGCAGTGCGGTCATGTCGATCTGGCGGCGGCGGTAGACACAGGTCACGCGGCTGGCGCCCAGACGCATCGCGGAACGCGTGCAGTCCATGGCGACGTTGCCTCCGCCGACGATCACGACGGACTGGCCGCGGAAGTCGGGCATATGGCCCATCCCGATGGCGCGGAGCATCTCCACGGCGGAGACGACGCCCCGGCCGTCCTCGCCCTCAAGCCCCAGCTTCTTGTCTGTATGGGCGCCGATGGCGATGTAGACCGCGTCGTAGTCCTTCTGAAGCGTTTCGAGCCAGATATCTTTGCCGATGCTGACGCCTGTCTCCGTCTCGATGCCTCCGATGGAGAGGATCGACTGAATGTCGCGGTCCAGCATCTCCCGGGGGAGACGATAGCTCGGGATGCCGTAGCGGAGCATGCCGCCCAGTTCCTTCCGCTGTTCGAAGATCTTCACGTCATGGCCCATCAGCGCCAGATAGCAGGCGGCCGAGAGACCGGAGGGACCGCCTCCGATGACGGCGACCCGCTTCCCGGTCCGCTCCGCGCGCGCCGGGAAGGGCACGTCACCGGCGTGGTCCGTTGCGTACCGCTTCAGTCCGCGGATGTTGACGGAGGAGTCAATCATATTCCGGCGGCAGCGCGCCTCGCAGGGATGCTCGCAGATCAGTCCGCAGGAGACGGGGAACGGATTGTCCTTGCGGATGAGGCGTACGGCGTCCGCGCAGCGGCCCGCGCGCACCAGCGCGATGTAGCCGGGGATGTCCACGCCGGCCGGACAGAGCGCGACGCATGGCACAGGCTGGTTGAGGGAGCCGAGACAGCGGTGATGCCGCACATGCTCGAGATAGTCGTCGCGGAAGCCCAGAACGCCCTTCAGCACCATTTCGGCGGCCTCGAAGCCGATGGCGCAGTCGGCCGTGTTTTTGATGACGCGCGCGGTCTTTTCGATGAGATTCACGGTCTCCTCCGTCGCCGTGCCGTCGAGCACGCTCTGAAGCAGCGTCTCGAGCTGGCCGAGCCCGATCCGGCAGGGGACGCATTTGCCGCAGGTCTGCGCGTGGCAGAGCCGGAGAAAGGAAGCGGCCATATCCACGGGGCAGAGCCCGGGCGGGCTGGCGACGATGCGGCGCTCCAGGTCTTTGTAAAGTCCCTCGATGACGGTCTGGGACTGGGATTTTGTCCTGACAGTTAGTCTGCTCACAGGCTGAAACCTCCTTCGCTATTTCTGAAAGACGGAGCCGGAATGTCCGATGTACACAAATCCGCATCCGTCAGTATAAATCAATATTATTATACTGGATTTCCGGCAAAAGGAACATATTTTATAAATGTTTCACAAACTCCGGCCGGTATGACAGCAGGATGACGGTCACGGATGCCGGAACGGCGCCCCTCTTGACGGAGCCGGAGGCGCCCTGTACAATATGCACAAAAAAGTGCCGGCGCTTCCGGCACCGAAGGAGAGCGGCCGGTTCCGGCGCGCCGGAAGCCCGGCGCGGAACGGAGCGGCGGGAGAGGAGAGAGCATGCCGAAACCAGATCTGGACGCGCTTCGCGCGCTGGCGGCGGACGGGCGGTACAACATCGCGCCGGTCACCGCGGAGCTTTTAGCGGATGTGATCACACCGGTGGGGCTTCTGAGAAAGCTCATGAATGTGTCAGACCATGTCTTCATCCTGGACAGTGCGGAGGACAAGGAGAACTGGGGACGCTACACTTTCCTCGGCTATGATCCGCGCATGGAAATCACCTGCAGCGACGGCGTGATGCGGATTGACGGCAGGGAGACGGAGACGAAGCGGCCGGAGGACTCCCTCCGCCGGATCCTCGCCTCGCGGCGGAGTCCGCGCGTCGAAGGGCTTCCCTCCTTCACCGGCGGACTGGTAGGCTATTTTTCCTATGACTATCTGAAATATCCGGAGCCGTGCCTCCGCCTCGACGCGAAGGACACGGAAGGCTTCAGGGATCTCGACCTGATGCTGTTCGACAATGTGATCGCCTTTGACCATTTCGCGCAGAAGATCATCCTGATCGTCAACATTTCGCTCACGGGAGATCTGGAGGAGGAGTACGGCCGCGCTTCCCGTAAGATCGGGGAGATGAAGGAACTGATCTTCCGCGGCGAGCCGAAGCGGGAGACCGGCGGAAAACTGAAGAGTCCCTTCCGTCCCTATTTCACGAAGGATGCGTACTGCGCGATGGTCGAGAAGGCGAAGCGCCATATCTTCGAGGGAGATATTTTCCAGATCGTCCTGTCGAACCGGCTGGAAGCGGACTTTGAAGGAAGCCTTCTCAACACCTACCGGGTTCTCCGGACGCTGAATCCTTCCCCGTACATGTTCTATTTCTCGGGCGCCTCAATGGAAGTCGCCGGCGCGTCGCCGGAGACACTGGTGAAACTTGAGGACGGCGTGCTCCATACGTTCCCGCTCGCCGGTACCCGGCCCCGCGGAAAGACGCCGGAGGAGGACGAGGCCAATGAGCGCGAGCTGCTGGCGGATCCGAAGGAACTCGCCGAGCACAACATGCTGGTGGATCTCGGCCGGAACGACATCGGCAAGGTCAGCCGCTTCGGCAGCGTGAAGGTGGAGCGCTACCACTGCATTCAGCGCTATTCCCATGTGATGCATATCGGTTCCACGGTCCGGGGCGAGCTGTCGGAGGGGAAGGACGCGCTGGACGCCATCGACTCCATCCTGCCGGCCGGGACGCTGTCCGGCGCGCCGAAGATCCGCGCCTGCCAGCTGATCAACGATCTGGAGGACAACAAGCGGGGCATCTACGGCGGGGCGATCGGCTATCTCGACTTCACAGGCAATATGGATACCTGCATCGCGATCCGGATCGCTTACAAGAAGAACGGCAGGGTCTTCGTCCGCAGCGGCGCCGGCATCGTCGCGGATTCCGTGCCGGCCAGCGAGTATCAGGAATGCCTCAACAAGGCGGCGGCCGTCGTCCGCGCGCTGGAAATAGCCGGGGAGGTGGAGTGAGCATGATTCTCCTGATCGACAACTATGACAGCTTTTCCTACAATCTGTATCAGCTCGTCGGATCCGTCACGCCGGATATCCGGGTGATCCGGAACGACGCGTTCACGGTAAAGGAGATCGGGGACATGCAGCCCGACGGCCTGATCCTTTCCCCGGGACCGGGACGTCCGGAGGACGCGGGCGTCTGCGTCGACGTGGTGAAGCAGCTCGGCGGGCGGATTCCGATTCTCGGCGTCTGCCTCGGCCATCAGGCAATCTGCGTGGCGTACGGTGCGAAGGTTTCCTACGCGAAGCACCTGATGCACGGGAAGCAGAGCGACGTCGCGGTGGATACGGACAGCCTTTTGTTCCGGGGCCTTCCGGACCACATCCCGGCGGCCCGCTATCACTCGCTGGCCGCGGTGGAGAGCACAATGCCGGACTGCCTCCGGATCACGGCACGGGCGGACGACGGTGACATTATGGCCGTCGAGCACCGGACGAAACCGGTGTACGGTCTTCAGTTCCACCCCGAGTCCATCATGACGCCGGACGGAGGCGTGATGATGCGCCATTTCATCAGCCGCTGCGGCGGAGAAAACTGAAATCGGGTAAAAAAGGTTCTTGCAACTTACCGGCCTCTCTGCTATGATTAGGAGCGTGCTGAAAGCGCGGGGGCTTATAGCTCAGCTGGTTAGAGCGCACGCCTGATAAGCGTGAGGTCGGTGGTTCGAGTCCACTTAAGCCCACTTTTCCTCGATAGCTCAATGGTAGAGCATTCGGCTGTTAACCGAAGGGTTGTAGGTTCGAGACCTACTCGGGGAGGTTGCCGTCCGGAAAAGCCCGGTCATCCGGGTACGGATGGAGAAGGACTCGTTTTCCTGAGGAAAACCGGAGGTCCGACGGCCCCTTGGTCAAGCGGTTAAGACATCGCCCTTTCACGGCGGTAACAGCAGTTCGAACCTGCTAGGGGTCACTGACTGCTGTAAAGACGCCGGGAGACCGGCGCGGAGCGGCCGTTTGATCCATGGATCTTTAGCTCAGTTGGTCAGAGCAGTCGGCTCATAACCGATCGGTCCTGGGTTCGAGTCCCCGAAGATCCATTTCCGTGTGACTCCGCCTGAAGGATGAGCGCGGGATTCATGCAGCATCATATTGTCTGGCCCAGTGGCGAAGCTGGTTATCGCGCCGCCCTGTCACGGCGGAGGTCATGGGTTCGAGCCCCATCTGGGTCGTTTTTCATCAGTGTATTTTATTCAGCCAGCCAATAAGCCGGTGTGGCGGAATTGGCAGACGCAAGGGACTTAAAATCCCTCGGAGGCAGCTCCATGTCGGTTCGAGCCCGACCACCGGTATTTGTCACGGTCTCAAAAATCCTTGAAACGGGGTTTTTGAGATTTTTTTGTTGTACGGCTTTTTGTGATGCGGGAGGCATATATGAGAAAGAAGGAGCTTCGTCTGGTCGTGACGTTCCATACGACGACGGAGGCGATGGCGATGGAGGAGGCCTGCCGGGCGGCGGATGCACCGGGGCGGGTGATTCCGGTGCCGGGCGAGATTTCGGCGGGCTGCGGGCTTGCGTGGTGCGTCGATCCGGACGGCTGGGACGCCGTCGACGCAGTGATGAAGGCGCGGAATCTGAAGAGCGAAGGCGTCTTCACCTGCATGGTCTGAAAGGAGAGGAATCATGATTTATTTTGACAGCGCGGCCACGACGCTGGGAAAGCCGGAATCCGTCGTCCGGGCGGTGACGGAGTCTTTCGGCGAGCTTGGAAATGCAGGCCGCGGCGCCTGCGGCGCTTCTCTTGCGGCATCCCGGACGATCTACAGCGGCCGGTGTCTGCTGGCGGAGCTCTTCCATGCGGAAGACCCGTCGCGGATTGCCTTCACATCGAACGCGACGGAGAGCCTGAATACCGCGATCAGGGGCCTTCTGAATCCCGGAGATCACGTGATCACCACCGTGCTGGAGCACAATTCCGTGCTGCGCCCTCTTTATTCGATGGAGGATCAGGGAGTGCATCTTTCCTTTATCGGTCTTAAGGGGGAAAGGGAGAAAGGCGTGCCGGATCTGGACGCGATTCCCGGGCTGATCCGCCCGGAAACGAGGGCGGTCGTCTGCACCCACGCGTCGAATCTCACCGGCAATCTCGTCGATCTCACACGCGTGGGCCGGATGGCGCATGAGAGAGGTCTGCTCTTCATCGTGGACGCAGCCCAGACGGCGGGGATTTTTCCGATCGACGTACAGGCGATGCAGATCGACGTGCTCTGCTTCTCCGGTCACAAGGGCCTTCTGGGACCGCAGGGTACGGGCGGCCTTTATGTCCGGCCGGGCCTTTCCGTCCGTCCGCTCAAAACGGGAGGCAGCGGCGTGCAGAGCTTTCTCCGGCATCATCCGGAGGAGATGCCGACGGCGCTGGAGGCCGGCACGCTGAACGGCCACGGCATCGCGGGGCTCGCCGCCGGCGTCCGGTTCATCCTGGAGAACGGGATGGATGCGCTCCGGCGGAAGGAGCTGCAGCTGATGCGGCGGTTTTATGACGGCATCCGCGGTGTGCCGGGTGTCCGGATCTACGGAGACTTCGCTTCGGACGAGCGCTGCCCCACCGTCGCGATGAACATCGGGAACTACGATTCCGGCGAGGTGGCGGATGAGCTCGCCTCAAGGTTCGGTATCTGCACGCGGCCCGGCGCGCACTGCGCGCCGCGGATGCATGAGGCGCTGGGGACGGTGAGACAGGGCGCGGTCCGCTTCAGCTTCTCCTTTACCAACACCGGAGACGAGGCGGACGCGGCGGTCCGGGCGGTGCGGACGCTGGCGGAGGAGGGGTGAACCGGGCCGGCCGGTCCGGGATTCCGGCGAAGCCGGAGAACGGAGAAGGATGCCCGTACGGCGCTTCGGAGCGAACGCGCTATCCGGCATATTCACGGAACCGGAGTCCGATTTCCCGACAGCAGCGGTCAACACGCCGGAACTGTCCGCGGAATCCCGCGCAATCTTGAAGAACGACAGACAAAGGTGTTATAGTTAGGCCGTTGTGAGAAGGTTTTGAGAGAGGTCCCGGACCCGTGCGAAGGGTCAGAGGAAGGAGGGACAGCTTGAGTGCGGAAGAGCATAATGCAAACCATTACGAGAATGAAATCCTCGGAATTCTCAGAAGCCGGAAATCGCCGAAGGTCATCCGCGACGAGCTGAGCGACTACCATGCGAACGACATCGCGGAGGTCCTGCCGGAGCTCAGCGCCCGCGAACGGCAGATGCTCTACCGGCTGCTGAGCGACGATGATCTCGCCGGCGTCTTCGAGCACACGGACGACGCGGTGACGTATCTTTCCGAGCTCGATCCGAAGAAGGCGGCGCAGACGCTGGAGGCAATGGAGCCGGATACGGCGGTCGACATCCTCAAGACCTGTCAGGGTCAGCAGAAGCAGGCGTGGATCGAGCTGATGAGCGAAGACGCCCGGAATTCCCTTCATATGCTGGCGACCTACAGCGAGGACCAGATCGGCAGCCGGATGACGACCAATTTCGTCACACTGCATTCGAATCAGACGATCAAGGAAGCGATGAACTCCATCGTCGCCCAGGCGGCGGAGAATGACAACATCACCTCGATTTATGTGCTGGATGAAAAAGACGTCTACTTTGGCGAGCTGGACTTAAAGGATCTGATCATCGCCCGGGAAGGACAGAAGCTGGAGGATCTGATCGCCACCGCGTATCCTTACGTCTACGCGGACGAGCTGATCGACGACTGTCTGTCGCGGATTCAGGACTACTCCGAGGAATCCATTCCGGTGCTGTCCAATGACAACCACATACTCGGCGTGATCACCGCTTCCGACGTCGCCCAGGTCGTCGATGACGAGATGGGTGAGGATTACGCAAAACTAGGCGGTCTGTCCGCTGAGGAGGATCTGAACGAGCCGCTGAAGAAGAGCGTGCAGAAGCGTCTTCCCTGGCTGATCCTCCTTCTGGGACTCGGCATGATCGTCTCCAGCGTGGTCAGCCTCTTCGAGGCGGTTGTGGCGCAGCTGACGGTCGTGATGATCTTCCAGTCACTGATTCTGGATATGTCCGGCAACGTCGGCACCCAGTCTCTGGCGGTCACGATCCGGGTCCTGATGGACGAGAAGCTGACCGGAAAGGAGAAGGTGCATCTCGTCTGGAAGGAATGCCGTGTCGGCTTCACCAACGGTCTTTTCCTGGGGCTGCTGGCCTTCGGCGGCATCGGCGTCTATATCATGGCGGCCAAGCATCTCGCGGTTGCCAGCGCCTTCGCGATCTCGGGCTGCATCGGCATTTCGCTTGTCGTTGCGATGCTGATCTCGAGTCTTGTCGGCACGGTGATTCCGCTGTTCTTCAAGCAGATCGGCGTGGACCCGGCGGTCGCGTCCGGACCGCTCATCACGACCGTGACCGATATGGTGGGTGTCGTGACCTACTACGGGCTCGCGTGGCTGTTCCTGATTGAGATGCTCCACATGTAAAACTAAAGAATCCGCGCGCTGCGTTTTTGAAGGCGCGCGATACGAAAAAAAGCTCTGTCCATGCGGGCAGGGCTTTTTTTAGTTTGCGCGCCATGGGCGCGCTCTAACGGGTGAAAGTCCCGAGTACACGTAGGCAACGACGAAGTACATAGCTGAACAGCAAGGGTGTCCATCGCGAGGTGGAATCTGAAGGAAGCTGTAGGCAAACCCTTGGCCTGACGTACAGGAACCACATATAAGGCTGGGAAATACGGATAAGTCGGCTAGAAGCGATGAAGTCCAAAAGTTGCTGGAAGTACCAGTAAATGTGGCAGGTAGATGAGGGGA
>Ga0256404_1005869_pt1 | contig 21069 bp, 17 predicted proteins | sample RumenRJG_01DNA_FD_185990 | JGI IMG/M metagenome (GOLD analysis project Ga0256404, IMG submission 185990) | Bovine rumen microbial communities from Lethbridge, Alberta, Canada - RJG_01 | ecosystem: Host-associated > Mammals > Digestive system > Stomach > Rumen | place: Canada: Alberta | collected...
GTTTGTATTTGTTTGCCCACTCATGCCTATCCCTCCATTAAGACAATCAAGAGCAATTGTTGTTCCAATTTGGTTTTCTATAAAGAGGAGACGTATTACGTCTTTATTTCCTCTATTTCCAATAACACCAAAATCTTTATTATCATCATCTGTATGTGCAGATACACATTTACTATAGATGGAGTGTTCATGGGGCAAAGATAGTATTTTCCTTGAAATAAGCAAAATCACTAGTGTCCACTAAAAATATTTAGCACTTCAAAAAGTAACAATATGTAAGTTAGTTCTCAAATTTCAGTTCTAACTGGACATACTTTTCATCCTCAACCTCAAGCGAGGCTCTACTATCGAGCAGGTCTATCAGTGGCATCTTGGTGAGCAATGATGTATTCAAAATTCTTAACACGTCATAAGTATCCATCTCCAGCTTCAGTTCTTCTTGGACAATCGCCACGAGACAGTAGGCAGTGATTGCAGCACTTATCTGTATTCTGACAGCGTTCTTCGTCGTACCCCAGAACTTCTTGATCTTGAGGTGCTGCTTGAGCCACTTGAAGAACAGTTCAATCTGCCATCGGTTCTTGTATAGGTCAGCAATTTGCTGGGCCGTCAGGTCCATCGCATTGGTCAGGAACATGAACTCCCTGTCTTGCTCTTGGTCATAGTATCTGACGAGACGCAGATTCTCGGGATAGTCCTTGCGGCTCTTATAGATTGTCAGTTCAATCTCTGCATCCGCGAGTATGTTCTTTGGCAAACGACGTTTCCACCTGACACACCTGTACTGCAGGTTCTTCTTGGCTCTGACAACAAAGAAGGACTCCATCTGTTGTATGCGGTAAAGTTCCTTAAAGTTGTTGTAGCCTCGGTCAAACACATAGTAAGCATCTGTTTCATAAGGTATTTCTGGCATTACCTTGGAGTCGTAGACGGAAGCTGTGGTGATGTGATAGAAGGCAGGCACTTGCGCCTCCAGGTCATAGAGGACGTGAGCCTTGACGCCACCTTTCTTCTTTCTGAACTTCGGCCACCAGAACACCGACAGACAGAGCGGTATCGTCGTAGAGTCGAATGCATATACCTTGCCTCCAAGCCTGAATATGTCCGCAGTCCGCTTCTCTCTGGCTTGCGCCATTATGTAGAATGCAAAATCCTCAAAGATTCTGTAGTCACGATGCAGATTCGCATATGCCAGAGTGGACTTGGCAATAGGATTACGTCCTAATCCCAAATGATATCGTTTTGCTCTATGCGCTTCAAGAGCAACAATCACATCACGCAGACTCTCACGGTTACTTAGTTGTCCAAACATCATTGCAAGCAATTGATTCCAACATGTGAATTGCTTCACATAGCGGTTACCATCATATTTGCGAACAACATTGTTGAACTGAGTCCTGTTCAGAAAAGCTGTTAATTGAACGAAAACATATTTGTCCTGGAACATAGCAGTCAATTGTATTTGGCTGCAAAGTTACAAAATCAAGTCCGTTTCATTTCAAAAAACTGCCTAACAGACTAAAATTCAATTATTTCAAAGACCGATTTGCCAACTTTTATTGGACAGTAGTGATATGATATAACAGATTATTGATGTTATTCACGAAATATAATCAATAGCCAACTTTTTCATTTAGATGCCAAAACTGTCCTGGCCCACTCTTAGGAGTATCAATATTATATGAAGGTTCACTACGTGGAAGAATTACGTTTGGACAATTTCCAACTATTATACATTCACTTGGTCCACCATAAAACAGGACATTCATATGTTTATTGCTGGCAATAAACTGAAGAAATATGAAACTGTCATCATCCCCGTCCTTATAGGCTTTCATCGACAGAGGGGTCATAAATACATCTTTAACAAAAGTATTACCAATAGTTAGATTGACTAAAGCCCAATCTCCGTATTTTTCGCTATGACTTTTGCTGACTATCTCTATATTATCCTCGCTCTTTAGAACATAAGCAAAATTTATAGTTCCGATACCTGTGATAAAGTAGTCGTCATTACATCCATTAAAAAGGCGTATGTCTTCACCATAGTTAAAGAAGGAAAACTGACAAGCATAATCAAAATGATTAGGACTATTTATGTTTAGTGGGACAGCAATATCTCCCTTAATGTCTTGTCTCAACTGTTCCTTAAAATATATCACTTGCCTTTCTTGGTCATATTCTGGATAAGTATTGCTCATCCAATCAGGCTCATTATAATGGTTTGTAGACTTCTTGGTACACGAAATAGTACATACCAAACATAACATACATAAAACAATAATGTGGAATTTGTATTTCATATTTGTTTCTTATTTTAATTTTCTTTATTTCGTTCAATTGATTTCTTTAATCTAATAGCTCTCTCTATCTCTTCACTTCGCCCAAATTGAGTATAAGTACTGCGGATGTAGTATAGTTTCGAATAGTCATCAATCTGCTTGTTACCTGCAACATGGATAATGTCTTTGTATATCTCACATTATTTAAGATATTTATCTCGATAATACTCAAAATTATACTTGTACTGTTCTACATCCTTATGTGTAGGTAAATATCCAACATAATAGCCACCAACAAGTCCAACGACCAATGTTGCCATTATAGTCGCAAAATACTTTTGTCTTGATAGATTCAAATTTTTCTTTTTTATTTTCTTGGAGCATCGTAATAATCATATGAAGGGCCTCTATCATTATCTGCACATGATTTGAGCATGCTTATTCCACCTATAATTGTAAATAAGACCATAAGAATGATTGCAATCATAGTGCAGCCAAATTCATTCTTTTTCATAAAGAAATCAGAAATATAGCCAAGGGCAGCAAAGAAATACCCTATACCAAGGTATATCAATGGTAAACAGATAATAATCAAGATAACTTCCAGCATAATCTTTTTATTCCTTTTTATATCCGTTGGGGAAGAAATGTCTATTCCATTCAGTTATCAAATCATCAGTCATACATACGCTACAAAATGTATTGTGATAACCATCTATTTTGTAACAGTTCCTTTGTGCGCCATTATGAATTGCCGGACAGTTTATCGTAGAGTGCTGTATATAAACCTCATTTATGTATGTACCAGAACTGCCTAGAAAAACAGGCTCTGCATAAAAGTTTGCGCCACTACCTTTAACGACAGAAGGTTGAACGTTGGAAGATTTGATTTCAGAAATAATTTCTTTTTTCAATTCCTCCTTGTTTACGTTATTACATGCAGTTAATCCCAAAATGGGGAATAATAAAAATACTTTCTTCATTGCAGTTATGCTATAAATTATTCAAATACGAAATGCGCAGAACATCTCTACGCGTCTACAAGGTTCACCACAAACCCAAACTATCTATAGAAACGTCTGCGCATTAGGGCGCACACGCTCTTGATAGTTTTTATTTGAGGCTCTTTGTTTTCGAGGTGGTGATTCGTAGACGATAGAGCCTGCTTCCTTTCGGAATATGGTTGCAAAGTTACAAAAAAAATCCAGAAAAAGCCAATAAATATATGAAATCTTCAAAAAAAGAGTACTTTTTCCTAAACAACAAAAGGGATAGGCCTAATGCTTAACTCCTCTCCTTTGAACCTCTTTTTGAGATAAACCGAACTGCTCTCGGAACCACTGAGTAATGGGAGTCTGATTGATATGCAAGAACAGATTGCGCTTTTCATCCCTTATCACTTGTGCCGTGACATTATCAGCAAGGACATTGCGTCTGTACTCATTAGAATGCAGCAAGCCACTATAATTGACGGCCTCCCCGTGTAGCAGTTTGTCGGTCTGTTCTTCACTGAAACCACATTGCAGACACTCACGCTCCATATTGAGGAAACGCTTGAAACTTGGGAATCATCTATAAGCCTTATCTAAGATGCGCTTCAAGTTGCCCACCTCCTGCTGGTGCTGCTCGTTGATACGGTTGAGTTCCCTTGCGTAGCTGTCCTTCATCTTTTGCATATCGGTGTGCAGCCTCTCAATCCGGTCATTCAAATCTTCAACCTCCCTGTGCAGTTGGGCATTCTCTTTCTCCAGTCGGCTCACCTTGTTGCCGCCAAGAAGAGAATTCACTCCGTTGAGTACACTGGTAGCAGTCTTCGTAGCGGAGTTCTTGCTTAGGCAAGCGACCAAGGTCGATGACTTCAGTTCCTCGGTCTTTGCCTCCGCCTTGATACGAGCAATTGCTACGCAAATCGCGGCAGATTTAGGAAAGAAAAGCGCAAAGTGTGAAAACGGTTCGAACTGCCGAGAAATGCCTTGATTCGCGCAGGTCGTTAAGAAAGTTTAACTATCCGACATAAGGCTATCGGGGGTTCTTCGACGAGCGAAGCGGCAAAGCCGAGTCCGAATTGGAAACCTAATTCGTTCCGCAATCCGCCTCGATTTGCGTAGTGGCACCTTGCAGACTTTCCTCAATTTTCCTCGAATTGCCTTTATTTATGGGGCGAACTGCGTTAATCTTCCAAAATCGCTTTGCTACGTCAGCATTATTTCGTAACTTTGCACTTGTAATCAAAAATCATTGCCTATGCCACGCAAGACCGAAGGAATGGAATACAAGCTGCTGCCCGGTCCCAACAAGGGCGACGACGGGCAGCCACAACTCCACGTCAGGCCAGCTTCCAACAGGAAGTACAGCATGAAAGCCATTGACGAGTGGGCCACGAAGTACCGCGGCTTCCACAGCGGTGAGCTGACGCGTGCCCTGGAGTGCTTCATCGACGTGGCGACGGTGCTCATGTCCGACGGCTCGCGCGTGGAGACTCCCCTCGGCTCGTTTGCCCCCAAGCTGCGGCTGCAGGGCAACCATACCAACCCTGACGAGGTGAAGGATGACGACGTCGCGCTACACTCCGTCGATTTCAACCCCTCACAGTACTTCAAGGGACGACTGTCAGACCGCATCTATGCCGGTTTCCGACGCTGGCGGGACGTTATAGAGCATCACCCCGTGGAAACCCCTGAGCAGATAGAAGAGGCGTTGCGCAAGAGCGTGAGCAGCGGCTACATTACCATCAAGCTGTTCGCCTTCCATGCCGGGCTGCAGTACGACACGGCTCGCAGGCTGCTTGACAAACTGTGTGAGGGCGAAAAACCGCTTCTGCGCAAGCGCCGTGAGGGCAGAACCAACCATTTCTTCCCCATCAGCAAGAAATAATCAGTACAAAACTAAGTACAGCACGGCCGTGCTTGATATTAAGCACGGGCGTGCTTGATATTCAGCACGGGCGTGCCTGATATTAAGCACGGGCGTGCTGTACCGAAGAGAACCGTCCAAACTCCCACCTTGGACGGGCCTAACTCCCACTTTGGACGGGCCAAACTTCCACTTTGAACGGACCTAACTTCCACTTTGGACGGAGAAGAGGATGATTCGAACGTAAAATTGCTTTTCTGCTTGGTGCTACATGTGGTCCGGGTGGCGCATAATTTGCGACATCTCGGTTCCCAGTATGTCGTGAAACACGCTGAACAGGTCGCCCCTCTCGCAGGTCATGTTGTAGTCTTCCGACCCCTGAAACAAGACCTCGGCCCCCCTCTTCACAGTAATCATGCGGGTCGAGCCGCCCGACGTGGGGTTGTTGCCTGCCCTTTTCTTCCTGATGTTCATGGCTGCCAGTCCGTCTGTGAGCTTGCTGTAGTTGTCAGCCGTCAGCGCCATCGTCTTGTCGTAGCCCACGCGCTCGCCGTAGCCTCTCGTTATGCGCAGCCGGACCTTGTCTCTGGTTACCGTCACCGTCATGCCCCACTGGTAGTCAGGCGGCAGCGTGCCGTTGTCCGTGTAGAATTCAACGCTCGTTGCCTCCTGCAACATGTTCTTTGTCAGCGTCTGGCCCTTGCAGCCCAGCACCGACAGCAAAAGAGTAACAATACTACTCATCACGACCATCCTCTTTATTCTCATGCCGTATCAAGTTTATATGGCTAATCACGCTGCAAATGTAAACATTATTTTCCAAACTGACAAACGAAATCGGGAAAAAAGCCCGTCCTGAACGCCAACCTCTGCACAAAGACCGGCTCGGGTCGGCTCCAGAGTTTCCCCGGCAGAGAAGCTTCTCTCATAGAGAAGTGCCGTTTCTCTCATAGAGAAGTGCCACCTCTAAAAGAACTCCTCCTGCTGGTGCTGGTTGTGAACACTGGCAGGAGGAGAAAACATGTGAAGCTTTTGCTTCCTGTTAGTCGAAGAACCCTGGCTGCTTGTAGGGAATGCCGAGTTCTCTATCGACGGTGGCCAGTATTCCCTGCACCTGGCCCATGGCGAACATGCGGCCCAGGAGGGTGTAACCGGCATTGTGGCCGTGACTGCTCTCGTCCATGATGCCGCCAGGCTCGTCGGTGAACGTCATGCCGTGATCCACGCGCATTGGGAGACGGGTTGGGTGTTGGGTGTTAGGTGTTGGGTGTTGGCTTTTAGCATATTCTTCCTTTTCGAAGATGCGGCAAAGCTCAATGAGGTCGGCACGTCCGCCCAGGTGGCTGGCTTCGGTGAAGTCGCCGTTGGGGAAGATGTGGCACGAGCGCAGATGCACGAAGTGGGTGCGGCTGGCAAACTTGCGGGCCAGGTCAACCACGTCGTTATAAGCTCCTGCCGACAGGCTTCCGGCACAGAACGTGAGGCCGTTGTGGGGATTGGGCACAGCGTCGAGGAACCACCGTATGTCCTCCTCGGTACGGACGATGCGCGGCAGGCCGAGAATCTCAATGGGGGGATCGTCAGGGTGTACGCACATGTTCATGTCGCACTCCTCACACGTGGGCATGATGGCTTCGAGGAAGTATTTCATGTTCTCGCGCAGCTGTTTCTTGTCTATGCCTTTATAGAGTTCAAGGAAGTCGCGGAACTTCTGTATGGGAGCGGCATCGTTCTCTGAGAAGTTGCCGCTGACGAAGCCCTGCGTCTTGATGATGATGTTCTCCACGAGCTTGTGCTCTTGCTCGGGCGTCATGGTCTTGGCCAGTTCGTCGCATTCGGCAAGGATGTCTCTCCCTTCTCCAGTCGGAGAGGGGCTGGGGGTACGGCTCCACTCCTCACGCGCGCCCTCACGCTTCAGGATATAGATGTCGAAGTAGGCAAACTCGGCATAGTTGAAGTAGAGGTTCGTTGAGCCGTTAGGGTTCGTGTGCAGCAGGTCAGTGCGTGCCCAGTCAAGCACGGGCATGAAGTTATAACAGATGGTGTGTATGCCTTCAGCCGCCAGGTTACGCAGCGACTGCTTATACACCTCAATCTGCTCGTCGCGGTCGGGGCCGCCATACTTGATGGTCTCCACCACGGGCAGTGACTCGACGACGCTCCAGCGCATGCCGTACGACTCAATGTATTCGCGGAGGTCACGAATCTTCTCGCGGGTCCATACTTGGCCGAGGGGCACGTCGTGCAGTGCAGTGACGATGCCTTCGACCCCAATCTGTCTGAGCTGGGCAAGGGTTATCTTATCCTTCTTGCCAAACCAACGCCATGTTCTTTCCATAATATGAGCCTCCCCCTTCCCCTCCCGAGGAGGGGTGCCTGCGGGTGGTGGGGGAGGATGCAGGCAGTATGTTGTTATGATATTGTAACCTTCCCTCCGCTGTCAGCCCCCTCCTTGGGAGGGGGTTGGGGGGAGGCTAATAGCTACGGGCGATAATGACACGATGCTTGGCGGGCTTGCCGCTCACCATGTCGGTGCCGGGGGTCTGCTCGTAGGCGAAGGGCACGCAGCGAATGGTGGCCTGCGTCTCCTCCTTGATCTTGGCCTCGGTCTCGGCGGTGCCGTCCCAGTGGCAGAGGAAGAAACCGCCGTCCTTGACGCGCTCCTTGAACTCCTGGTAGTTGTCGCACTCATAGACATGCTCGTCGCGGAAGCGGCGGGCCTTCTCGAAGATGTTCTGCTGGATGTCGTCCAACAGCTGCTCCACATACTGGGCGATGCCCTCCAGCGGACGGGTCTCCTTCTCCAGTGTGTCGCGGCGCATCACCTCGATGGTGCCGTTCTCCAAGTCGCGTGCACCCAGTACCAGACGTACGGGAACGCCCTTCAGCTCGTAGTCGGCAAACTTGAAGCCGGGACGCTTGTTGTCAGCATCGTCAAACTTCACGCTGATGCCCTTCTGTCGCAGTTCCTCGATGATGGGCTGCACCTCGCGGTTCACCTGCTCCATCTGCTCGGGCTTGGTGGCAATGGGGATGATGACCACCTGGATGGGCGCCAGACGCGGCGGCAGCACGAGGCCGTTGTCGTCAGAGTGGGTCATGATGAGGGCACCGATGAGGCGGGTGGAAACACCCCACGACGTAGCCCAAACGTACTCGGGCTTGTTCTCTTTATTTAAATAGGTAACCTCGAAAGCCTTGGCGAAGTTCTGGCCGAGGAAATGGCTGGTGCCGCTCTGCAGCGCCTTGCCGTCCTGCATCATGGCCTCGATGGTGTAGGTGTCGAGAGCTCCGGCGAAACGCTCGGTCTCGCTCTTCACGCCCTGCAGCACGGGAACGGCCATCCACTCTTCAGCAAACTTGGCATAGACGTGGAGCATCTTCTTGGCTTCGGCCTCGGCCTCCTCCTTGGTGGCATGGGCGGTGTGGCCCTCCTGCCACAGGAACTCTGACGTGCGCAGGAAGGGGCGCGTACGCATTTCCCAGCGCATAACGTTACACCACTGGTTACACATGAGTGGCAGGTCGCGCCAGGAGTGAATCCAGTTCTTATACGTGTTCCAGATAATGGTCTCGCTCGTGGGACGCACAATGAGCTCTTCTTCGAGCTTGGCAGCCGGATCGACCACCACGCCGCCGTCGGCAGCCTTCAGGCGGTAGTGGGTCACTACGGCGCACTCCTTGGCGAAGCCTTCCACGTGTTCGGCCTCACGGCTGAGGAACGACTTGGGAATGAGCAAGGGGAAATAGGCATTCTGGGCACCCGTCTCCTTGAACATCTTGTCAAGCTGCTGCTGCATCTTCTCCCAAATGGCATAGCCGTAGGGCTTGATGACCATGCAGCCACGAACAGCCGATTGCTCAGCCAGGTCAGCCTTAACTACTAAATCATTATACCACTGACTGTAATTGTCGGCTCTTTTTGTTAAATCTTTTAATTCTTTTGCCATAATATCGATAATTTTCAAAAATTTTGGCGCAAAGGTACAAAAAAGTTGAGAGTTGAGTGTTGAAAGTTGAAAGTTTTTTGTACTTTTGTCCCAAAATATGGAAGTTTAACACTAAAATGAAATCAAGATGAAGGTAAAAACATTGGTTCTGGCACTTGGAATGTGCATCACGCTTTCAAGCTGCGGTTTCTTTCAAGGCCTGTTCAAGAAAAAGGCGGCCCCCGCTCCTGCCCCCGTCGTAGAAACGAAGACGGCCATACGTAACCACATGGACAAGGTGAAGTCGGAAGCCCTGAGAATTAAGAATGCCGACATTCAACAGGTCATTGACGAGAACGGCCTGGATGCCATCAAGGTAACCTTCAACAGCGGCATACTGTTTGCCACGGGCGATGCCGACGTGGCCGCAAGCTCAAAGGAGCCGCTGAAAGACCTGGCCGAGGTGCTGAACAACAACCAGATATGCGACGTGGCCATTCACGGCTATACGGACAACGTGGCCTTCCGCGGCTTCACGCCCGAGCAGAGCGTGCAGAAGAACAAGGACCTCTCGCTGGAGCGTGCCGTTGCCGTAGCGCAATACCTGCAGTCGCTGGGTGTGAGCATCGACCAGATAAAGGACATTAAGGGTTTCGGAGCCGACAACCCCGTTGCCAGCAACGACACGGAGGCTGGTCGCCGCCAGAACCGCCGTGTGGAGATTTTCCTCTACGCCAGTCAGGCAATGATTAACGCCGCCGAGTCAGGAACGCTGGAATAATGCACAATTAAACATTTAATAATTTTCAAAGTATGAAGTTTTTAAAAGTATTTTCATTGGCACTCTGCTTAAGCATTGTGCTCGCAGGATGTAACAACCTGCAGAAGGGAGCAGGTATTGGCGCCGCCGGTGGTGCCGTACTGGGTGGTATCATTGGTAACATTGCCGGTAACACCATCGTTGGTGCTGCTATCGGTGGTGCTGTAGGTGCAGGAACCGGTGCCCTCATCGGTAAGCACATGGATAAGGTGAAGGCTGAAGCTGAGCAGGTAAGAAATGCTGAGGTTCAGGAAATTACCGACGCTAACGGACTGGACGCCGTGAAGGTTACCTTCGACAGTGGTATTCTGTTTGCTACGGGTAAGGCTGACCTGACTGCCGCTTCGAAGACGTCGCTGAGCCAGCTGGCTGGCGTGCTGAAGAAGAATACCGACTGCGACGTGGCCATTCAGGGTCACACCGACAATGTGGGCTTCCGTGGCAAGAGTGCCGCTCAGAGCGTAGAGCTGAACAAGGCCCTCTCGCTGGACCGTGCAGCAGCCGTTTCTGCTTATCTGCAGTCATTAGGTGTCAACACCAGCCAGATTAAGGAAGTGCAGGGTCTCGGACAGGAGAGCCCCGTTGCCAGCAACGACACAGAGGCCGGCCGCGCCCAGAACCGCCGCGTGGAGGTTTATCTGTATGCAAGCCAGGAGATGATCAATGCTGCCGAGGCAGGAACACTGCAGTAAGTTTTAAAAAGCTAAAAGGTTTAAGCATTGATTAAACGGATAGTAAAATACGTGAAATGGATAGTGGTGGCGTTCTTCGCCTCCACTATTCTTTCTGTAGTTGCCTATCGGTTTGTTCCCGTTTATTTCACACCCCTCATGTTCATTCGCTGCGCCCAGCAGATAAAGAATGGAGGGGAACTCGCCCTGCACCACCACTGGGTGCCACTCAACGACATTGCCCCGGCGCTGCCCGTGGCCGTCATGGCCAGCGAGGACCAGCGGTTCCTGGAGCACCACGGCTTTGACTTCAAAGCCATAGAATACGCTGCCCGACGCAACAAGCAGCACCCCGAGAAACGAAAACTGGGAGCCAGCACCATCAGCCAGCAAACGGCCAAGAACGTCTTTCTGTGGCCGGGACGCTCGTGGGTGCGCAAGGGCTTCGAAGCCTACTTCACCACGCTCATTGAGCTGTTCTGGAGCAAGCAACGCATCATGGAGGTCTATCTGAACTCCATCGAGATGGGCGAAGGCATCTACGGTGCCGACGCCGTGGCCGAACGGCACTTCCGCTGCGAGGCCAAAGACCTGACAAGGTCGCAGTGTGCGCTGATAGCCGCCACGCTGCCCAACCCACAGAAATTCAACTCTGCCAAGCCAAGCGCCTACATGCTGACCCGGCGAGACAAGATACTGCACGAAATGAAGTTTGTGCCGAAATTCCCTGAAGAGGGACAGGACGTGAAGAAATGACAATTACATCAAACCTAAACTATATATATGAGGCACATTCAGAAACTGATGATTATTGACGACATCCGCGAAATGTCGGACACGTATCACCGTATTTTCGACGGCGACAAGAACATTCAGATTGTCTCCTCATCATCGGACTTTGAAGAGCTGAAGGCGAAGCTACGCTACGACTTCTACATCATCAACATACACTGCGACGGACTGAAAAAGGAACTGAAGGAGCTGGTGGTCTTCATCAGGAGATTCCTGGACCAGGTGAAACCCTACATGCTGGCCATTACCTCTGAACGGAAACGCATTGCCGCCATGAACATTCCCGGACTGAGCCTGATGCCCAAGCCCGTCAATCCTGACTATCTGTACGACCAGACCAAGAACTCGCTGAACATGCTGGCCGCCAACCGAAGCATTGACGACATTACCCACCTGCCCGGCAACTACGTCATTGACACCACGCTGAGACGCAAGATAAAAGAGCAGGACAAGTTTGTGCTGATTTATTTAGACATCGACAAGTTCAAGCCCTACACCGACTACTACGGCGTGTATAAGGCTGGCGTGCTCATCAAGTTCCTGGCTGACCTGCTGACAGAGACGGTGACGAAATACGGGTGCGAGAACGACTTTGTAGGACATGTGGGCGGCGATGACTATGTACTGATACTCAACGACTTCGGCTATGCCGAGAAGATTGGCCAGGAAGTCATACGCAGGTTTGACGAGAGCATTGCCTCGTTCTATGCACCCGAAGACCTGGAACGCGGCTACATTGAAATACAGAACCGCAAGAACCAGCTGTGCCGCTTCAGGCTAATCAGTGTCTCGGTGGCCATGGTCAGCAATGAACACTTGAAATTCACCACCACCGACGAGGTGTATAAGCACATGATGAAGGTAAAGGAAGAGGCCAAGCAAATCAGTGGCTCGGTGATGCTGTGCGACTCCTCGAAGAATATATAGTCATGAAGGACGATGCCAAAAGAATAGCCCTGTTGCGTGGCGACCCGAAGAAGTCGGTCATGCAGATTGCGTTGCCAGTCATGGTGACCATGATCTTCACGTCGCTATACAACGTCATTGACGGCATCTGGATTGCCGGACTGGGCAATTCGGCCCTTGCCGGCATCGGCATCGTCACACCGCTCTGGATGATCATCAACGGCGTGTCGAACGGACTGGCCCACGGTGCCACGAGTACCATCAGCCGTTATGCAGCCAACGACAAGGAGAAAGCCCAGAAGGCTGCCGAACACGCTATCATGGTATCACTCACAGGAGCACTCTTGCTCACGGGGCTGCTGACAGGTGCGCTATTCCCCTACCTCACACTGTATGACATTGAGAGCGACACAAGGCATGAGGCCATCTGTTACTCCATTCCGCTCTTCCTCGGACTGTCCACCCATGCACTCTCCTGCGGGCTGGCCGGCATACTGCGTGCCGAGGGCGACACCAAGCGTCCCATGTATGCCATCACTACCGGTGTGGTGCTCAACGCCCTGCTCGACCCTGTGTTCATCTACGTGCTGGGCTGGGGTTCGGCCGGTGCTGCCATTTCGACCATCGTCACCACCATGCTGAGTGCCTGCATGATGTTCTACTGGATTTTCGTCATGAAGAAATCGTACCTGCGGTTAAGGCTGGGAAACATTGCCAGGCGGCACTACGACAAGGAAATCATCAACGACATACTGAAAACGGGCATTCCGGCATCGTTCGAACTGCTTATGCTGTCGCTGGCCTCGGTGCTGTTCTACTCGTTCATCAGTGCTGTAGGCGGTGACCAGGGAGCAGCCATCTATTCGTCAGGCTACAGGCTCTACCTTATTGACCTCATGCCCATCTCGTCCATCAGCCTGGCCTCAATAGCCATCTTCGGCACACACTACGGCGCAAAGAACCCCATCTACCTGCGGCGCACCCATACCTACTGCTGCATGTATGCCTTCATCATTGCCTTAGTCACCACGCTGCTCATCAACCTGTTCCCGCATGAGTTCGCATCGCTCTTCGCACTGACGTCAGACGACACGCAGCTCATTGACGGCATCAGCCACTTCATACGCATCACGGCATTCTGTATGCCATTCCTGGCCCTCGGACTGCCATCTACCTTCATGTACCTGGGACTGGGCAAGGGAAAGATGAGCCTGATGTGGACCACCATCAACGAAATAGTGTGTGCGGTGCCCGCCACCTATATTCTCGGAGTGGTCATGGGCTACGGACTGACTGGCATCTGGCTGGGATTCGTTGTAGGAAGAGGCATTGCCTGCACGTGTAACTTCTGCGTGTCCCGCTATTACCTGCGCCGCCTGGAGAGAGAAATGACTGCTAAAACGTAAACAAATTCCACAGCAATATGGAAACACGAAAGACCATCGTCATCATCGACGACAGCGGAGCACTGCTCAACCGCCTTCAGCAACTCTTCAGCGCTGACAGCGACATCAGAATCGTTGCTTCCACATCAGCTAAGGACGACTGGGCCGACAAGCTGCATGTGGATGACTACCTCATCATCATTAATGAGGACGGACTGAAAACCAGCATGAAACAACTGGTTGACAACATCAAGCACCGATTTCTGTACTGCATCACGCCCATTGCCATCTCGACCGAGAACAAACGCGTGCTCGAAGCTGACAACATGATGGCCGAACCCATTATGACCTACATACCCATGCTGAAACTCAGAGACAGCGTGTCGCTGCACGAGCAGCTGCGCAACATTGTGGATACCTTCGACTCTGCACGCAACCTGAACTCGCTGACCGGTCTGCCCGCCAACAACATCATCGTCAAACAGATACAGGCAGACATCGACAGCGGAAAAGACTTCGCCATGATGTATGTTGACCTGGATAACTTCAAGGAGTACAACGAGTACTACGGTTTCCACCAAGGCGACAAGGTGCTGCTTTTCCTGTCAGACATCATCTACACTACGTTCCGAGAAATGGGCAGTGACGAGGACTTCATCGGACACGTGGGCGGCGACGACTTCATGGTGTTTGTTCACGACAAGAGCAAGATTAAAGCAATGGGCGAGCACATCATCAAACGCTTCGACGCCAAGATACGCGACTTCTATGCTGCCTGCGACCTGAAGAACGACTACATAGAGGTGCGCAACCGTACAGGAGAAATGGAGAAAATCAACATCATGGGCATCTCCATCATTGTCATAGACGGTGAAAAGATTCGGGCAACCACACCCGACCAGCTCTACATCAACATGATGACAGAGAAGAAAAAGGCCAAAATGATTAAGGGCAGCGTTATGTTATAAACAGAAGATTATGAAAGAATTTATAGAGATAAAAGGAGCCCGGGTTAACAACCTGAAGAATGTAAGCCTCAAAATACCACGTAACAAATTTATTGTCGTAACGGGTGTCAGCGGCAGCGGAAAATCGTCGCTGGCCTTCGACACACTCTATGCCGAAGGACAAAGGCGCTACGTAGAGAGCCTGTCGAGCTATGCCCGGCAGTTCTTAGGCCGTATGAACAAGCCTGAGTGTGACTACATCAAGGGCATTCCACCCGCCATTGCCATCGAGCAGAAAGTGATAGCCCGCAACCCACGCTCCACCGTCGGAACATCAACGGAGATATACGACTACCTCCGACTGCTCTATGCCCGCATTGGGCGTACCTATTCGCCACTGAGCGGCCAGGAGGTGAAGAAGCACTCCACGGAAGACATTGTACAATGCGTGCAGCAGTACCAGAAAGGCACCAAGTTCGTGGTCATGGCCCCCATACATCCCGCCGAGGGACGTACCATGAAGCAGCAACTGCAGCTATACGTCAAGAATGGCTATGTGCGCATCTTTGTCAAAGGCCAGCTCGAGAGAATTGATGACTACTTGGATGCTATAGATACTATAGATGCTATAGACACTATCTACCTCGTCATCGACCGCCTCACGGTCGATGACGCCAAGGACAGCATCTCACGCCTCATTGACTCTGCCGAGACCGCTTTCTATGAAGGTCACGGAGAACTGCGGCTGATGTTCCTGCCATCAAACATCACCTACGACTTCTCCATGCGCTTCGAAGCTGACGGACTGCAGTTTGAGGAGCCTTCCGACCTGATGTTCTCGTTCAACTCGCCCGTAGGTGCCTGTCCGGAGTGTCAGGGCTTCGGCAAGATTATCGGCATTGACGAACATCTGGTCATTCCTAACACCACACTCTCCGTTTATGACGGTTGCGTGGTGTGCTGGCACGGAGAGAAAATGGGCCTGTGGAAGGAAGAGTTCTGCCGACGCGCTGCACAAGAAGACTTCCCCATCTTCGAGCCCTACATGAACCTGACGCAACAGCAGAAGGACTGGCTATGGCATGGGCTGCCCTCCGACCGCCATCGCGACATTCACGAACAGATAAGCATCGACGCCTTCTTCCAGATGGTGAAAGAGAACCAGTACAAGATTCAGTACCGCGTCATGATGGCCCGCTATCGTGGCAAGACCACCTGCCCCACCTGTCACGGTACCCGGCTGAAGAAGGAGGCCGACTACGTGAAGATTGGGGGCCGCAGCATTACCGACCTGGTACAGATGCCCGTAGTAAGGCTGAAGGAGTGGTTCGACCATTTAGAACTGACGGAACAGGAGCAGGAAATAGGCAAGCGACTGCTGACGGAAATAAAATCCCGCCTGCAGTTCCTCTTAGACGTAGGACTGGGCTACCTGACGCTAAACCGCATGTCGAACACCCTGAGTGGCGGCGAGAGCCAACGCATCAACCTGGCCACATCATTAGGCTCCTCGCTCGTGGGTTCCTTATATATATTAGACGAGCCAAGCATTGGCTTGCACTCACGCGACACCCAACGGCTCATCAAGGTGCTGAAAGAGCTGCAGGCACTGGGCAATACCGTTATCGTCGTAGAGCACGACGAAGAGATTATGCGTGCTGCCGACTACGTCATCGACGTAGGCCCCGATGCCGGCCGGCTGGGGGGAGAGATTGTGTATGAAGGAAGCCTCCCCCCATCCCCCTCCCAAGGAGGGGGAGAAACAGAAGCCCGCCAATCCCCCCTCCTTGGGAGGGGGCAAGGGGGAGGCTCCTACACCCTCCGCTATCTCTCCGGTCGTGAGCAGATTCCCGTCCCCACGAGCCGCCGCCCCTGGAACCGGAGCATCACCGTAAAGGGCGCCCGCATGAACAACCTGAAGGGCATCGATGTGCAGATTCCCCTAAATGTACTCACCGTGGTGACAGGCGTCAGCGGAAGCGGCAAGTCAAGCCTCATCAAGGGCATACTCTACCCTGCCCTGAAGCGCGGCATGGGCGAGGCATTCGATGCCCCGGGTGAATACCGCGGCCTGGAGGGCGACATGAAAGCCATCAGCCGCGTGGAGTTCGTTGACCAGAACCCCATCGGCAAATCCACACGCTCGAACCCCGCTACCTACGTGAAGGCCTACGATGCCATTCGCGACCTCTATGCCGAACAGCCACTGGCACAGCAGATGGGTTTCTCGAGCCAGTATTTCTCGTTTAATGCCGACGGTGGCCGCTGCGAGGAGTGTAAGGGTGCCGGCACCATCACCGTCGAGATGCAGTTCATGGCCGACCTCGTCCTGGAGTGCGAAGCCTGTCACGGCAAGCGCTTCAAGAAGGATATTCTCGACGTCCGCTATCAGGGCAAGAACATTGACGACGTGCTCAACATGACCATCTCAGAGGCCATAGAGTTCTTTGCACAGCAACCCACCATCGTCAAGCGGCTCCAGACCCTCGAAGACGTGGGTCTCGGCTATATTAAGCTGGGGCAGAGCTCCTCTACCCTCTCGGGCGGTGAGAACCAACGCGTAAAGCTGGCCTACTTCATCGGACAGGAGAAGCAGGACCCCACGCTCTTCATCTTCGACGAGCCTACCACCGGCCTGCACTTCCACGACATCAAACGACTGCTTCGCTCGTTCGAAGCACTCATTGAGCGCGGCCACTCCATCCTCATCATTGAGCACAACATGGAAATCATCAAGTGCGCCGACTGGGTCATCGACCTCGGCCCCGACGGCGGTGACCGCGGTGGCGAACTGGTCGTCGCAGGAACACCCGAAGATGTAGCACAATGCACGAAAAGCCTGACGGGAAAGTACCTGAAAGGGCACTTAAACGTTAAAAAAACGTAAAGGAGAAAAGAAAGCGCAAATCGGAAATCGGTAAATCGCAAATAATTACTACCTTTGCAGCCGCAAAAAGAAAAGCGATCTTTGAGTAAGGCCGATATGGCTCAGTTGGTAGAGCAACGCATTCGTAATGCGTGGGTCGCCGGTTCGAGTCCGGCTATCGGCTCTCTTTCAGTGAAGAGTGAAGAGTGAAGAGTGAAGAATTTGCTTCCGCCATCCCTTCTATCCACAGGGTACTTCGGTAGAAAATTCTTCACTCTTCATTCTTCACTCTTTATGTTAAGAACTGCGGTAATAGCTCAGTTGGTAGAGCATTGGCTTCCCAAGCCGAGGGTCGCGGGTTCGAGTCCCGTTTACCGCTCAACAAAGAGAAGACGATTTTATTAAGTAACATAAAGTCTAACATTGTTAAATTATTAAATTATTAAATTATTATGTCAGAATTAACAAAGAACGTCCAGCCATTACAGGACTTCAACTGGGATGAGTTCGAAAATGGCACAGTGGCAAACGTCAGCAAGGAAGAACTTGACAAGGCGTACGACGAAACCCTCAACAAGGTCAGCGAGCATCAGGTCGTTGACGGTAAGGTCATCAGCGTTGACAAGAAAGAGGTAGTCGTCAACATCGGTTACAAGAGCGATGGTATCATCCCCGCCAGCGAATTCCGCTACAACCCCGACCTGAAGCCCGGTGATGTAGTAGAGGTGTATGTAGAGAACGCAGAGGACAAGAAGGGTCAGCTCATTCTCTCTCACAAGAAGGCTCGCATGAGCAAGAGCTGGGAGCGCGTTAACGCCGCTCTGGACAACGAGGAAGTTGTACAGGGTTACATCAAGTGCCGCACGAAGGGCGGTATGATTGTTGACGTATTCGGCATCGAGGCATTCCTGCCCGGCAGCCAGATTGACGTTCACCCCATACGCGACTACGACCAGTTCGTAGGCAAGACCATGGAGTTCAAGATTGTGAAGATCAATCAGGAGTTCCGCAACGTTGTTGTTTCGCACAAGGCTCTCATTGAGGCTGAGCTCGAAGCACAGAAGAAAGAAATCATCGGCAAGCTCGAAAAGGGTCAGATTCTCGAAGGTACCGTTAAGAACATCACTTCTTACGGTGTATTCGTTGACCTGGGCGGTGTTGACGGACTCATCCATATCACAGACCTCTCTTGGGGCCGCGTTGACGATCCCCACAAGGTGGTTGAGCTCGACCAGAAGATCAACGTCGTTATTCTCGACTTCGACGACGAGAAGAAGCGCATCGCCCTCGGTCTGAAGCAGCTCACCCCGCATCCTTGGGAAGCTCTGGACCCGAACCTCAAGGTTGGCGACCACATCAAGGGTAAGGTTGTCGTCATTGCCGACTACGGTGCATTTGTTGAGGTACAGCCCGGCGTTGAGGGTCTTATCCACGTCAGCGAAATGTCGTGGAGCCAGCACCTGCGTTCAGCTCAGGAGTTCCTGAAGGTTGGCGACGAGGTAGAGGCCGTTATCCTGACCCTCGACCGCGACGAGCGCAAGATGTCACTCGGCATCAAGCAGCTGAAGGAAGACCCATGGGAGGCTATCGAGGTGAAGTACCCCGTTGGCTCGAAGCACACCGCTAAGGTTCGTAACTTCACCAACTTCGGTGTATTCGTAGAGCTCGAGGAAGGTGTTGACGGTCTGATTCACATCAGCGACCTCTCTTGGACCAAGAAGGTGAAGCACCCCAGCGAGTTCACTCAGGTGGGTTCAGAAATCGACGTTGTCGTGCTCGACATCGACAAGGAGAACCGTCGTCTCTCTCTCGGCCACAAGCAGTTAGAGGAAAATCCTTGGGACGTATTCGAGGCTAAATATACCGTTGGTTCTATCCACGAGGGTAAGATTACCGAGCTGCTCGAGAAGGGCGCTGTGGTTGCTCTTGAGGACGGCGTTGAAGGTTTCGCTACTCCGAAGCACCTCGTTAAGGAGGATGGCACACAGGCTGCTGCCGGTGAGGAGCTGCCCTTCAAGGTTATTGAGTTCAACAAGGACAGCAAGCGCATCATCCTCTCTCACAGCCGCACCTTTGAGGATGCACAGCGTGAGGAGAAGAAGGCCGCTGCTCCTAAGAAGGCCCGTCCCGCTAAGAAGGACGACACTCCGAAGATTGAGAACGTTGCAGCAAGCACCTCACTGGGTGACCTCGACGTACTCGCTGAGCTGAAGGCTAAGATGGAGAAGGGCGAGTAATCCCTCTCCCCCACTCTTTCACCATACGCAAGAATCCGCACTACCTTGATAGGAAGTGCGGATTCTTTTCGTATGAAATCCGGCTATTATTTGCTTGTTTCAATAATCTGTCCGTATATTTGCTGCTAACTTTTCGAATGGTCAAAAGCAAACATGAGCAATAACAATACACTCTTTTCTATCTGTTCATCGGCATTTGAAATGCCGATGCTGTTGGCAGGTGCATTTGCAATGCACACCCTTTCCAGTCTGTTCGACTTGTGCATTATAAATGCACATACCAAATGCAGCCGCATTGCAAATGCGGCTGAACAGGGTTGAGAGAACAAGAGCAGAAAGCTCAAGTTATCTTAAAAAGACTACGAACGGGGACTGCGACGCACAATTCTGTTGGTTAGTAATAAATTGTTTGTTCGTTAATCCCTTTTGGGAGTACAGCACCTGGTGCTGGCGGGGTTCCCTGAATGTTCTTCGTTTACTGTCTGTTTCTTATTTCGTTATTTAGTGATACATACTTCGTTTATCGCCAAAAAAGTTAAGCAATATTCCCGAAACAGCAAAGGAAACAGGCAGTTTTTTGATTTCTAACTTTAGTTTTAACACATGCAGGGAATCAAGGGGACAAACTGAAGTGAACCCCAAAGTTTGGACAGATTAAACACTATTGCTCTTTTGGAATTGAGTCCGGTATTGTACTGGGCTCATTCCATTTAATCTGAGCTTTATTCTCTCGTTGTTATAATATTCAATGTATTCTATCAGGTCTTTCTTGAAGACCTCTGCCGATGTGTATTTACCAGGATAGAGCAGTTCGGACTTCATGAGACCAAAGAAGTTCTCCATCATGGCATTATCCAAGCAGTTGCCTTTACGAGACATACTTTGAGTAATGCCATGCTTCTTGAGACTTTTCTGGTAAGCTGCATGCTGGTAGTGCCATCCTTGATCAGAATGCAATATAACGCCCTCAGGCAGCTTTATACGCTCGTACATCTGGTTGAGCATACCCATCACCATTTCTAAGTTTGGCGCGTCTGCAATGGTGTAAGACAGTATCTCTCCATCACACATATCGAGTATAGGAGAAAGGTAGATCTTGCAACCACCAACAGTCATCTGGGTTACATCCGTAGCTAGCTTCTGATAAGGTCTGTCGGCCACGAAATCTCTGTCGATGATGTTAGGGGCAGTCTTGCCAACCTCGCCTTTATAGGAGCGATATCTTACTTTCCGCACTTCACTCTTAAGCTCGAGTTCATCCATAAGCTTTTTGACCGTCTTGTGGTTAATAAGACGATTCCTGTTACGGAGTTCTAGCGTAATGCGCCTATAGCCGTAACGCCCCTTATGCTTATGGAAGATGGCATAAATCATATCTTTC
>Ga0256404_1005871_pt1 | contig 21067 bp, 19 predicted proteins | sample RumenRJG_01DNA_FD_185990 | JGI IMG/M metagenome (GOLD analysis project Ga0256404, IMG submission 185990) | Bovine rumen microbial communities from Lethbridge, Alberta, Canada - RJG_01 | ecosystem: Host-associated > Mammals > Digestive system > Stomach > Rumen | place: Canada: Alberta | collected...
TTCCAAAAACAGAAAACGAAATAAAACTTGTTGAGATACTTACCAAGGAAGCCGTTCTTCGCGCAACGGAAAGACATGCGGGCGCGCTCCGTCATATCTACGGACCATCCGGAAGATCTACTGTTGCAGAGGGAAAGGATCTTACGCAGGTAAAATATATAATTGGTACGGGCGGTGCGCTAACGCGCCTCCCGCACAGAGTTGATATAATGAAAGAAATCGCGCGTCATAACGAGACAGGCATGAAACTCTATCCGACAGAGCACGCAAAGATTCTCGTGGATAACGATTATATAATGGCATCGCTCGGAGTCCTCTCAACTCGCTACCGCGAGGCGGCAATTAGACTCATGGAAAAGAGTTTGGACTTTAAGTTTCCCGAGAAAAAAGAGTTTACTATCGGTGAACTTGGAGGAACATCCGCGGCCCTTAAGGAAGCTGAGATGCTTGCAGCGGAAGCCGACGCAAAAAAGGCTGAGCACGATGCGCATATACAAGAGATGGAAGACATGGGCTACGATATGACGGACTACAAAGAGCCGCCAAAGGTCACAAGCGAAGAAGCAGACCTTCCAAACTGCAATAGAGAATGCGAAACTTGTCCCGACAAATACTGCCCGTATCGCCTTGACAAATAAAATGATAAAATAGAAAAAAGCTTTCATAAACCCAGAGGAGATAATATGAAGTATCCAAGATTAATAATCGACCTCGCTAAAATCAAAAACAACGTCGATCAGGTTGTAAGAATTACAAAAGAAGAATCGGGCTGCGAGACCCTTGCCCTTGTAACAAAGGGACATTGTGCGGACCCGGAAATCGTAAAACTCCTTGCGAGCCACCCGGGCGTTGACTTTCTTGCGGATTCAAGAATTGAAAACATAAAGAAGTATTTTGATATTCTCCCTTGCGACGAAAACGGAAAGCTCGCATGCGGAAAGAAAACCATGATGCTTAGAATCCCTATGCAGAGCGAGCTCGACGAGATAGCTAAATATATCGACCTTTGCCAGATAAGTGAAATAGAAACGATTAAACTCTTAAACGAGAGCGCAAAGAAATTAAGCAAGGTCCAGGACATACTTCTCATGATAGACATGGGCGACCTAAGAGAAGGCCTGCTCTTTAGAAACAGAGAAAAAATCCACGAAGTTGTTTCCGAGATTCTCACGCTAGAAAACATCAAACTCAGAGGAATCGGTGTAAATATGAATTGCTACGGCGCAATCATTCCAAAGGAAGACAACCTCGGCGAGTTCGTAGATATCGGAAGAGAAATAGAGTCGCGCCACGGAATAGAGCTAGACATTATCTCGGGAGGAAACTCGGGAACAATGTATCTATCGGATTCCGGAAGACTTCCAAAGGGGATCACCAACGTAAGAATCGGAGAATCCCATCTTATGGGAACCGAATCCTCCTATCTCGGACAGGTATCCGGAACCGTGCTAGGCGCATTCACGCTTGAGGCGGAGATTATAGAGATACAGCTTAAGCCGTCGCTCCCGATAGGAGAGTCCGGATACGATGCCTTTGGTCATGTTCCATATTACGAGGACAAAGGCGAGATGATGCGTGCAATAATCGCTGTCGGAAAGCAAGATATTGAGATAGACAGCATGACGCCCGTCGATGAAAAAATAGAAATCATGGGCGGAAGCTCAGACCATATAATCCTTGATATTACAAATAGCGAGAGGGATTATAAGGTCGGCGACATAGTAAGCTTTACGCTCGGTTATAGCGGCATGCTCAGAGCTACAACCAGCTGCTATGTAGAAAAATCGTATAAGTAAATTGCTTCTTATAGCATACGGAAAAAGTCGGTTTCCTGCCAAAAGACGGAGCGGGGACCGACTTTTTTCTTATATTTGCAAGTTGCGGAGCCCTCGTGATACAATATAACGTGGAGGATTCTTATGGCTTTCACTAACAGAAGGTTTGAAAAGCGATCCAAGAGACGCAATAGAAAAAAGCGCGAGCAGTCATACGGCAATATCTTTACAAGACCGAGCCTCGCAAGTCGCGCAAAGAGCGGAATTGTAACCGGTCTCATTGTTCTTGCCGTGCTCTTTGTTTTTCTTTTTATCTTCTTTAACGTCTTTAATGGTGGAAGCAAAGTCAAGCTCGTAGAGGATATGACTGCGGAGCTTAATAGCCATAGGTCGGCATCATCCTTTGTTCAAGAGGTTAAAGACGGAAAAATCACGAGAGACCAGGCAGTAAATACATCGACCATCGGAAAGAAAACTTGCAAGATTACAGTGACGAGTGAAAACGGCAAGGAAAAAGAATACGAATTCCAGATTACCGTCGTTGACACCGTGCCCCCGGTAATAGAGAGCGAAGGAAATATCATCGTCTTCAGAGGAAGCGAAGTAAACCTTCTCAAGCAGGCGAGAGTAAAAGATAATTCAAACGAAGACCCCGAAATTGAAGTCATAGGAAAATGGGACATAACGAGTGCGGGAATCTATCCGGTAACCGTTGTCGCAAGAGATGCCTCAGGAAACAAAACCGAGAAGGAAATTAATCTTGAAGTAATAGACGGAAACTCCAAGGAAGGCGACTACGCATTTACGACGGCAAACGGACATAATGCCGAGGTCGTTGGAGGAATCACATATATAGACGGAATAATCATTGCAAACAAGAGCTTCTCGCTACCGAGAGATTATGCGCCGGGACTCACCAATGAAGCCTATTACGCATTCTACGAAATGGTTGATGCGGCGTATGAAGAGGGCCTTGGCCTCTGGGCGATTTCTGACTTTAGATCTTGGGAAACCCAGGAGCGGCTCTATAACTCTTATGCAGAGTCCGATCCCGAGAACGTAGATACATATAGCGCGCGCCCGGGATATTCCGAGCACCAGACAGGATACGCCATAGACATTAATACGACCGACTCCGCCTTTGGTGAAACGCCGGAGGGCAAATGGCTGATGGATCATGCCTGGGAGCACGGATATATCTATAGATATCCCGCAGGAAAAGAGGACATCACCGGCTATATGGCTGAGCCATGGCATTATAGATATGTCGGAAAAGAGCTCGCCGAGAAACTATACAACCACGGCGACTGGATAACCCTTGAAGAATATTTCGGAATAGACAGTAAATATAGTGAATAAAAAACAAAAATAGAAAAGCGCTCGCAAGGAGCGCTTTTTTAGTCCATATATTTTATGATGTCGTTTCAGCAGTGAGTTTCTTCGGAAAGAACTCTCCTCCTAGCTCGCCGGCCCGCTTAGAAAAGATCAAATACCATCCCGATTGGATTATGATCATACAGCAGGCGCATTATCATGCTCTGGCGAATTCCCGAAACAACGGGCGTTGCCGCCTCAGGATCTACCATGCTGAGAAGCGGGAACAGCGCAAGCATGAGAGCGCAGACGATAATGAGTCCTCTTACTGCGCCAAAAGCAAATCCGAGGAAACCGTTTATAAATCCAATTACATTATCTTTGTCCTTGTTCTCAAGCACCATAATTAAGAGCTTTGTTATTACAAGAAGCGTAATCAGAATAATGAAAAACGATGCAACAAGCATAAATGTATCTGTTGCTATATCTGCAATTCGCTTGGCTGTGTCGCTGGTATATTCCGTGAAGCTATTCTTCATTTGCTCGGGCAAGGCCTCAAACAAAGAGCTTCCAAGTAGAGGCGAGCTCATGGTGGTTTCTAGGTGCGAGTGAATATTTGTGTACATTTTGGTGTTGGCAATTAGAAAATCGCGCACAGGATAGGCGCCGACCACAGCCGCAACCATGCACACAATCCACCTAAAAGTGCTGAATATGACGGCAGCAAGGCCTTTTTTCCACCCAAAAACGCAGGAAATCCCGAAAATGCAGATGATAATGATATCAAAGCATATGCGAGCCGTAGTTTCAGATGTCATGTCCATTCTTTGTTATCCTTTCTTTTTTGTGCAAATATAATGATACTAGATTACAAATCCCTATGCAACAAAAGAAAAACTTAAGATTTATGCCTCAATTGACCCAAAATCTTGAATAAATGGGCATTTTGTGGTATTATCTCATGGTCTATGAAAAGATTTATGGAAGAGGCCCTCGTTGAGGCAAAAAAGGCCTTTGAGCTGGGAGAGGTCCCTGTCGGAGCCGTTATAGTGAAGGATGGGGAGATTATCGCAAGGGCGCATAATCTAACCGAAACATCCAAGGATCCGACGGCTCATGCAGAGGTCTTGGCGATAAAAAAGGCTGCGGAAGTTCTGGGCGGCTGGCGCCTTCTCGGCTGCAGCATGTATGTGACGCTTGAGCCCTGCTCCATGTGCGCGGGCGCTCTCGTTTGGTCCAGAACGGAGAACCTTTTCATAGGTGCCAGAGACCCCAAGACCGGGGCGTGCGGTTCGGTATTCAATATTGTGGATAGCGGAAAGCTTAACCACAACGTCAATGTAGAATACGGGCTTTTGGAAACGGAATGCTCGGAGCTCCTAAAAGAATTCTTTAGGGCCTTGAGATAAATATGCACCCAGGCGCTTTGATGAGGCGGCGGGTGAAAAACTGGAGGAAAAGACATGAAGAAGACAGGCTTAATAGTCTGCATAGTAACAATGATTGCAATGCTCGTTCTCGGAACGGCTATGATGGCAACAGCTGAAGAGGGCGGACTTACGCTGGTTGAGACCTATCCTGAGGATGGTCAGAAAAACGCTGCGGTTGAGAATCTCGGAATCAAGCTCACATTCAGTGCACCGGTAAACCTTGAAGCAAACCAGGCAGAGAATAGCAAATGCTTCAAAATCACGGGCCCTGAGGGCGACCTTAAGATCAAGGTTTATTACAACCCGGATATTCCGGAGCAGGTTCTTGTTCTTCAGGACCTTTCGGAAAACGACGCCACAACCGTACGAGCCAAGGCCAGCGAAGAATACGTAGTAAGCATCTCCGGCAACTTCAAGGACAACGAAGGAAATACGCTTGGAGAGAATAAGACAATATCCTTTAAGACTATCGACGTAAAGAGAAACAATACCGTTTATCTCATCATCATGGCTCTCATGATGGTCGGAATGGTATTCTTCTCAACCCGCCAGGCAAAGGCTGCAGCGGTAGCCGATGCAGAAGGTGCGTCATCCAACCAGGTAGAAGCTTTCAATCCATATAAAGAAGCAAAGAGAACAGGAAAGACTCTTGCTCAGGTAATCGCAGACCACGACAAAGAAGTTGCCAAGCAGCAAGCAAAGGAAGCAAAGCGCATGGCAAAGATGAATGTCGAAGATGAAGAGGAGTACGAAGAGGAAGAGGTAAGCGGAAACTATAGAGTTAAGGGTCCGCGTCCAATCTCTGCTGCAGGAAGCACATATATAACAGGCCGCAAGGCTTTGGCAGAAGCGAGAGCTGCAGAGGAAGAACGCCTCGCAAAGAGAAGAGAAAAGAATAAGAAGAAATAATAAACGATAATAAACGATAAATTGGCGCTCGGCTTTCTTGCCGGGCGCTATTGATAATAACGCGAGATAATAAAATGATACATATAAAATCCTTCGCAAAAATAAATCTCTCACTCGATGTCGGAAGCGTGATGGAAAACGGCATGCATCCGGTCGATATGATTATGCAGCAGACGACACTTCATGATGACGTGATTGTTGATGTGAAGGACAGCCGCGAGTTTTCTATTGTTTTAAAAACGGATAGCGACAAGATTCCGCATGACTCCGGAAACATTGCAGTACGCGCCGCAAAAAGAATGATAGATGAATATAAAAATCTAAAGCCAGAAGAAGCGGAAAAAGACACAAAAAAAGAAATCTGCATCTTTATAGAAAAGCATATTCCTGTTGCTGCAGGTCTCGCCGGAGGAAGCGGAAATGCAGCTGCCGTAATCCATGCACTTAACGCTCTTTGGGAGCTTGATCTTTCACTCGCAGAACTCTGCGAAATAGGAAAGTCTCTTGGTTCCGATGTCCCGTTTTGCGTAATGGGGCAGGCAAAGGAAAATCCCACATTGCCCAGAAAGGTGAGAGAAGATAGACTCGCTGTTTCCTGCGCAAGGGCTAGAGGAACGGGTACAGACCTTGAGCCGGTTACGGCCTTAAGAGCATATTTACTAATAGCAAAACCAGACATAGAAGTATCAACTGCAGAGGTCTATCGCGGAATAGATAATTGCATGATAGAAAATAGGCCCGATAACGATAAACTCGAAAGAATCATGACGACCGGAAAAACCGAGCTCATGAAAGAGGAAATGATAAATGTTTTGGAATGCTATACGCTAGATGCATATCCGGAGGTTCGCACTTTAAAAGAAACGCTCAAAGAAAAATTGACTGACGCAGTTCACGTTCTAATGAGCGGAAGCGGTCCATCTATATTTGCTGTATTTGATGATGAAGGCTCTGCAATAGAAGGCTTTAAGTCAATCAAAGATCTCGCATGCGAAGTTCATCTCTGCAAGGCGATGTAAAAGACGAAGAGCTTAAGAGTCAAAGAAAAAAGGCGATTGAATTGAATCGCCTTTTTGTTTTTTTGTTTCTTATAAATCGCTGTCGTGGAGCACGGTTTCAAGTTCCACCATTTCTCCGTTACGGCTTACAACCACCGTGACCTTGTCTCCTGCTTTATGTTTACTGAGTTCTACAGTTAGGTCATATCTATTTCTGATTGCACTTCCGTTAACCGCTTTGATTATATCTCCCTTTTGGAAGCCTGCGGCTATTGCATTTTCGCCGTTGACTTCGTCAATATAAAGACCAACCTCGCTAAGTCCAAACCTTGCGGCATCGGTTTCATTTGTTACATCAACAATCATAACGCCGATTAGTGGGCGAGGAACCTTTCCGTGCTCTATAATCTGGTCCGCAATTACGGATGCCTGATTGATAGGAATTGCAAAACCGATTCCTTCAACACGAGATGAAGAATCTCCTGCCTTTGCTACTACGATTCCGATGAGCTTTCCTGCTCCATCAAAGAGACCGCCGCCGGAGTTTCCGGGGTTGATTGCGGCATCCGTCTGAATCAGAGTCATCGCTTTTCCTTCTACAACGACTGAACGGTCGAGCGCACTTATGATTCCCGTTGAAATAGATCCACCGAGCTGTCCGAGCGGGTTACCCATTACTACCGCAACATCGCCGGTTGAGAGAGCCGAGCTGTCTCCGTATGTAACAGTCTTAAAATTGGAACCCTTTATCTTTATAACCGCAAGATCGGTTAGGTCGTCGTATCCTACAACTGTCGCGTCATAATGCGCGCCGTTCTTGGTGGTTACTTTGATGCTTCGTGCGTCCTTGATTACGTGGTAGCAGGTGAGAATATATCCGTCGCTATCTATTAATACGCCAGAGCCTGCACCCTGAGTTACATAGTTCTGGATCCAAAAATCCGTAACGAGGGATTCCGTCTGTATTTCTACAACGGCATTCTCGTTTGCTGCCGCAATCTCCTGAAGAGAGAGAAGGGCAGAAGTTTCCGATGTGGTATGACCTGTCGGCGCAGGGATATTATTGTTATATGCAGAAATTCTTCTGTTAAAAACACCCGAAAGCGCAAGCCCACCAACCGTAAGCGCAGAGGTAGCAAGCATAGTTAAGATAAGTGCAATCGCAAGAACCTTCTTTGTTACGTAGTTACTCTTGCCGCTGGGCTGGGCGTTGTTATAGTAAGAAGCGTAAGGATCCCTAGGAGGCTCTATATTTCTCCAATCGCCCATTTCGGTTGATTCACTCTCCTCGGCAATCGCCTCTTCCAAAGGAGCTACTAGATCGCCCTCAAAAAGCTCGCCGCTCTCGCTAACAGCAGGCGCGACCAAGTCGTCCGTCGGAACGCGCTCCTGAGCTACCGCACCTTCGGGCTGCTCCGCGTCCGGCCCCTTAAAATTATTCCAATTATTCCAGTTATTATCCATTGAAGTGTACCCCTCCAACATAAATGTATTTCTAAGTAATTTATACCCTGAAAATATGCCATCTAGATGACTTTTCTGTGTTAAATCTGTTAAGAATATGATAAAATATTTGTTTGGGAAGGTAAAGACTTTTTGGAGGGTGAAATGAAGAAAAAAGTAGGCATTCTATATGGTGGCAAGTCCGGAGAACACGAGATCTCCCTGCTTTCTGGTGCCAATGTTCTTCGCGCGCTCGACAAGAGCAAATTTATCCCTGTACCCATAGGTATAGACAAGGACGGAAGCTGGTATATTGCGGAGGGATTTGACCCAGAGACCGCGTCTGACCCAGCCGAGACGGTAGAAAAGATGGCCTTTGTCATAGAAAACGGCGAGTGGAAATCGGTCTCCGTTCCGTTTGAGATAGAAAAGCTCCCGCATACCGTTGATATAGTTTTCCCGGCGGTCCACGGAGTTAACGGAGAAGACGGAACCCTTCAGGGACTCCTTGAGATGCTCAATGTTCCATACGCGGGCTGCGGCGTCTTGGCATCAGCCCTATGCATGGACAAGGCTATGGCCAAAGAGGTCTTCAAGGCAAATGATATTCCGACATGCAGGCATTTTCTTGTGCACGCAGGCGAGCTCTTTGATGATGAGGATTCCGTGATTGCAAAATCCGAGGAAGAGTTCTCTTATCCGGTCTTTGTTAAGCCGTCAAACGGAGGCTCAAGTCTCGGAATAAGCAAGGCCTTTAACAAGAAGGAGCTCAGAGAGGCGCTTTATCTTGCGGCAAGATACGATAACCGCATTCTGATCGAAGAAGCGATTAACGCGCGAGAGATTGAAGTCGCCGTAATAGGGAATAAAGAAATAAGAGTCGCAACCTGCGGAGAAATTGTTGCGGCGGACGACCATAGATATTACGACTACGACGCAAAATACTCGGATAACTCGGGAACACTCCTTGTTATTCCGGCGGACATCCCGGATGCTATCGCTGAAGAAGTAAGAGCGCTGGCAAAGAACGCATACAAAGCAACCGCGTGCGAGGGATTTGCAAGAGTCGATGCGTTCTGGGACAGAAAAACGGGGCGCGTCCTTATAAACGAAATTAACACAATACCGGGGCTTACAAAATACAGCCTCTTCCAGAGGCTCTGGGAAGAGGTCGGCGTAAGCTTTACCGACTTGATAACGATAATACTGGAGCTAGGATATGAAAGAAGTCACAATTAAAATAAAGGGAACCCGATACGATGAGGGTGAACAAGAAGAACAGATGGAGTTTGTCAGCGAGGCAAAGATGTACGAAAAGTCCGGCGCAAGATACTTTATGTTTGATGAAAGTATTTTCTCCGGATTCCCCAATAGCCACACGACACTAAAGGTCATGGACAACGCCATCAAGGTAAAGAGATCCGGAGGCGAAGAAGACGCATTTGGAATGGAGCTTGAGTTCCAAAAGGGAACAAGGTTCATGAACAAATACTATACGCCTTACGGAAATTTTGATGTTGAGGTTCTTACAACTGACATAAAAACAAATCTCTCACCGGAGGGATTTGGAAAGATCACTCTCGGCTACGACATAAGCCTTCAGGGGTCGGATCAGGGTAGGAACGAAATAGAAATAGAAATACTGCAATAGCCATTTCACCCGTTAATCTTAAGGAAAGGATGTCATGTACTACAAAGGATTTGATGCAGACAAGTATATCGAAGAGCAAGCACAGTATATTCTAATGCGAATCAACGAAGGAGAGGGCGATAGACTCTATCTGGAGTTTGGCGGAAAGCTCGTCCACGACAAGCACGCCAAGCGCGTTCTTCCGGGCTTTGATGAAAACGCCAAGATCAAGCTCCTCCAGAGGATGCGCGATCAGGCGGAAATAATCATCTGCATTTATGCAGGAGATATAATGACCAACAAAACAAGACATGATTTTGGCATCACCTACGATTTGGAAGTACTTAGATTAATTGACACCTTCCGTAAATACGACCTCGCAATAAACAGCGTAGTAGTTACGCGCTACGAGGATCAGCCGTCCGTAAACATGTTTATCAATAAACTTGAACGTCGCGGAATCAGAACCTATAAGCATTTCTACACAAAGGGTTATCCGACGGATGTAGAGACTATTGTTAGCGAAGAGGGTTATGGCGCAAATCCCGCCATAGAAGTCACAAAGCCTCTCGTAGTTGTTACGGGACCGGGCGGCGGATCGGGAAAACTTGCGACATGTCTCTCCCAGCTCTATCACGATTATATGCAGGGCGTAAAAGCGAGATACGCAAAGTTTGAGACATTCCCCGTTTGGAATCTTCCGCTCAAGCATCCTGTGAATATTGCGTACGAAGCTGCAACAGTGGATCTAAAGGACGTCAATATGATCGACTCCTTCCACCTTGAAGCATACGGCGAGGCTGCAGTAAATTACAATCGCGATATAGAAACCTTCCCGGTGGTAAGAAGAATTATAGAAAAGATCACGGGAAAGGATTCTGAATATAAATCGCCTACAGACATGGGCGTAAACAGAGTCGGCTTTTGTATAACGGACGACGAGGTCTGCAAAGAAGCCGCTTGCCAAGAAATAATCAGAAGATATTTAATCGCAGAATGCGATTACAAAAAAGGAAAGATAAGTCTTGAGCAACTCTCGCGCGCACATCTCCTTATGAGAGATGTTGAAAAGACCGTAGAAGATAGAACGGTCGTCCAGGCTGCGAGAGACTACGCGGAGTATAAGAGAAGCCTTGATCCAAGATACGAAAACGTTGTCGCCATGGCTATAGAAATGCCGGACGGGACAATGGTTACGGGAAGAAGCTCGGGCAGAATGGTTGCGGCAGCCGCTGCAGTCCTAAACGCCACCAAATATCTTGCGAGATTTGATGACGAGCTCCTCATGATTACGCCGCAGGTTTTGGAAAAGACACAGAAAATAAAAACTGAAAAACTCGGTTACGAAAAATCCAGTTTAAATCTAGAAGAGGTTCTTATCGCACTTGCCATCTCCGGAACAAACAATCCATCCGCAGAAGTCGCAATAAGAAAGCTTGACCAGCTCTCCGGATGCCGCGCACATTGCACCGCCATCCTCTCGGACAGCGACGAACAAGCCCTCTCAGCACTCGGAATAGACGCAACCTGCGACCCCGAATACGTAACCACCAACCTATACAGCAACTAATTTACAAGTAGAACCGTCCCCAATGAAAAACAAAAAAGGAGAAGATATGCTAAAAGATATTGTAACTGCGCAGAAGAAATTGTTTATACCGGGAGCACATACTGAGCTTCGCGCGCAGAAAAACAGAACTAGAAGGGTAACCTCTGTTAAGGGAAACCTCATGGGAAACTCGCGCACGGAGGAATCAGGCGTGAGCGCAAGAGTAAGAAAGAACGGCGTCTATGGTTTTTCATCCATGGCGGAGCTTTCTGAGGAGGCCGCAAAAGCGGTTCTTGAGGCTGCGTCCGAGAATGCTGTATTCATGGACAAGCACGTTGGAAAAAACGATCCCGAGCTTCCTATTATAGAAGGAAACAAAGTAGAAGAATTCTTTGATATTCCCGAGACAGATCAGAAGGTCTATATAGATTTTGTAAAGGAACTCGAGAACTATGTAACAAAGAAATATCCAAACCTCGCAAGCAGGACCTTTGTTGCGATGGAGGAAACCTTTGAAAAGGACCTCGTAACATCTGACGGAGTTGACTCGCATATCGTTCTCCCTAGGTCCTACGTCTATGTAATCTTCAACGCGGAAACAAAGGACGGAATGCCGATAGAACTTTTCAAGCCAATCGGCGGAGAAGGAATTTTCACAAAGAACTTCCCGAATATGGAAGAGGCATATAGAACAGCAGACGAAGTTTATGAGAACATCATGGCAAAGAGAGAAGGCGTTTACGCTGATGCCGGAGAAAAGACCGTAATCCTCGGAGGAGAGATGACGGGAATGCTCGCGCACGAAGCAGTTGGTCATACTGTAGAGGCCGACCTCGTTCGCGGGGGTTCAATAGCAGGTCACAGGCTTAACCAGAGAGTCGGCTCTGACCTTGTTAATCTTACGGACTTTGCCCACACGGCGTTTGGCGAGAGAGTTCCGCTTCCTGTATTTGCGGATGACGAAGGAACACCTGCAGTTGATTGCGAACTCATAAAGAACGGAATCCTCGTTGGATATATGAATAACCGCGAGACCGCCGAGATGTTCAACATGGCGCCGACAGGAAATGCAAGAGGATTCACTTTCTCGGACGAACCGCTTATCAGAATGAGAAATACCGTTGTTCATCCCGGAAAAGATAAGCTTGAGGATATGATCGCGTCAATCGACGACGGATACTATCTAGTCGATTCTGGAAACGGTCAGGCAGACACCACCGGAGAATTTATGTTTGGCGTAACCCAGGGTTACGAAATCAAAAACGGAAAGCTCGGGAAGGCCCTTCTCGACACAACTGTCTCTGGCGTAGCATTTGATATGCTTCAGACAGTGGATATGGTTAGCGACAATCTGGTTTGGTCGAGCTCCGGCTACTGCGGAAAGAAACAACCGATGCCAACCTCCATGGGAGGACCGGAAATTAGATGCCGCATCACAATCGGTGGTCGTTAAGGAGGCAAAGCATGGAAACATTAAAAAAGATTGCAAATACAATATTGGAAGATGCAAAGAGTCAGGGAATAGACTTTGCTGCGTGCACCGTGAGCGAGAGCGAGGCCCAGGAGTTTAATTTTGCTGCCGGCGAATTCACGCTCATGAGAACGCTCTTTGACAAAGAGGTTGCGCTCAGCGTTTATAAAGATGGCAAAAAAGGAAGCGTCGCGATGACAGGCTTTGATGAGGACAAGTTTCACACCCTGGTGCTCGACGCATGCGCAGCAGCAGAGAGCAGCGAGCCTGACGACGCATGGGAAATCGACCAGAGCGGCCGCCACGAAGTATTCAAAGCAGGCGAGCTTGCGGGAGACCTCGATAAGCTCTTTGATAGAACAAAGGAATTTGTAGCGGACGTAAAGAGAGATTATCCCAAGATCATTATGGAGGAGGGGTCAACCGAGTACTCTAGAGGAAAAACCGTCTATCTAAACACATTTGGAACAATGTATGAGGTAGAGAAAGGAAACTATGAGTACGGCATGATGTTCTCGGGACACGAGGGCGAGGAAGGCTCAAGCTTTAACTCCACGGGCGCTGTTACCGACAGCCTCGACGTGCCGTTTATTGAGCGCTCTCTTATCAGAAGAGATCTCGCCGATACGGAAAAGCAGATTCATACCGAGTCAATCGACGAGAAGTTTGTGGGCACAGCCGTATTCACACCTAACTGCCTCGGAAGCCTAGTGTTTGGCACGGTCCTCGGATTCATCTCCGAGCGCTCACTCATAGAAGGAACAAGCCCTTGGGCAGATAAGCTCGGCGAGAAAGTTTGCGATGAGAGAATTACAGTCAGTCTCGCACCGCATGACCCAAGAGTTGTCTGCGGCGCAAGCTTCACAGGCGAGGGCTATCTCACAGAGGATTACGAAATAATCAAAGACGGTGTTCTCAAGAGTTTCTGCATCGGACAGTACGGCGCAAACAAGCTCGGACTTAAGCGCAGCGGAAACACCACATATAACGGAATCGTTGAAGCGGGAACAAAGTCGCTCGATGAGATTATTTCCGGAATAGACAAAGGCATCGTAATCGGTCGCTTCTCCGGCGGAGCCCCGGCACCGAGCGGAGAGTTCTCGGGCGTAGCAAAGAACTCCTTCCTAATTGAGAACGGAAAGATTACAAAGGCCCTTTCAGAGACCATGATCAGCGGTAATCTGACAAAGATGCTTTTCGAACTCGTTGACATAAGTTCGGAAGTCCAGGAAGACGGTGGCGGTTCAACACCATACATGGCATTTAACGGCCTCACCATCTCCGGAAAATAAACTTACACCGAATTTACACTGGGGACGGTTCCACTTGCAAATTTACAAGTAGAACCGTCCCCATTGAAAATTTTTGAAAAATTTTTTATTTTGATGCAATATTTTGGCGTCCTCATGCATTAATGTAGTGAAAGGACATTGATGCTATGGTAATGGATTTAGCCGTATTAAGAGCAGAAGAAGAGAGAAAGAGCGGAATGGATTCATATTTAGATGAATGTATCTCGACAATTGCAATAATGAAGGGGGACCAGCAGGCCTCCGAGGCATTATCCAATTTGTATGGTAAAACCAGTACAGCAGTCTTTGGTTACGCTCTTTCCTTCTTAAAAAATAGACAGGATGCCGAGGATGTCTTGCACGACTGTTACGTTCAAATCTATCAGTCGGCGGACCAGTACAGGTCAAACAACAAACCCATGGCATGGATACTTACTATCGCGAGGAATCTGTGCATGCAAAAGTTTAGACGGGATTCCAAGGTGGTAGATCTTCCGACGGACGACTGGGAACTTTATCTCGAATCAAAAGAAGGAATGTCGGTGGAAGAAAAGCTCCTCGTAAAGCAATGTATGAGCGGGCTCCCGACAGAAGATTTGCAGATAATAATCCTGCACGCAGTCTGCGGATACAAGATGAAGGAAATATCCGAGATGATGGGAATACCGTTATCAACCGTCCTTTCAAAGCACGCAAGAAGTATTAAGAAACTGAAGCAATCCTTGGAGGAGGAATCACGATATGAGTGATAGAGAACTTGAAAAGAAAATTAAAGATTCGTTCGACAAGATTACACCGGATGTTCTGGCCTCTGTCCTTGCTGATTGTGAAGAGAAGGGGCAGGAACTCATTATGAAAGAAAGTGTGATGAATAAAAGGCCTGTAAGGCTGAGACATATTGCGAGCCTAGCTGCAGTATTTGTAATCCTACTCGGAAGCGTAATCGGCGTTAACGCATATCAGATGAACAAAGCCATCAGCGCAAGAGTTTCTCTGGATGTTAACCCAAGCGTAGAGATCCAAGTAAACAAAAAAGAAAGAGTCCTTGACGTAGTTGCCCTTAACGAAGATGGCAAAATCATAATCGGCGACATGGACTTCTCCGGAAGCGATATCGATGTAACCGTTAATGCGCTCGTAGGATCAATGATGAGAAACGGCTTCCTGAGCGAAATGGCAAACTCAATTCTCGTAACAGTAAGCGGAAACGACGCTGCAAGAGATGAGGCACTTCAGACAAGAATAACGGAAGAAATCGACAAGATTCTCGCAGGAAACAAACTAACCGGCGCCATCTTAAGCCAGGTAATCATCGAAGACAAAAAGCTCGATAGCCTCGCAGACGAATATGGCATCACCCCGGGTAAAGCAAAACTCATAAACGAGATAATTGAAAAGAACAATCTGTACACCGTACCGGATCTCGTACCGCTCACAATAAACGAGCTCAACCTACTCACTTTGTCCAACGAAATCGAATTTGTTGACATCAAAGCAAAGGGAACAGCGAGCGATACAGCATACATCGGCAACGAAGATGCAGAAAAGGCTGCACTTAAGCACGCGGGAGTTGACAAGAAGAACGCTATGGGTCTTCACTCCAAGCTTGAGTGGGAGCATGGCAAAATGGTTTATGACGTAGAGTTCAAGAGCGAAGGCTTTGAATACGAATACGACATAGATGCAACAACCGGCGCAGTAGTAGATTTTAGCAAAGAAGTAGATGACGATTACGTAGCGCCCGCGCAGAATAGCGGAAACGCCGGCACAGGAAACAACGCTGGAAACAACGCTGGAAACAACAACGCAGGATCCGGAAATAACAGCGGAAACAATGCCGGAAATAGCGGCAATAGCGGAAGCAACGCCAATAGTGGAAACAGTGGAAACAGCGGAAACAATGCTGGAAATAGCGCAGGAACGTCCGCAACAACAACCGAAGTAATCGGAACAGCTGCTGCACAGGATATCGCTCTTAAGCACGCAGGATTCTCCGCAGGTCAGGTCGCAGAGCTCGAAGTAGAGTACGACTATGATGACGGCGAATACGATGTAAGCTTCAAAGCAAACGGATATGAATACGATTACGAGATCAACGCATATACGGGAGCAATCATCATAAGCGAAAAAGAAGTTGACGATGACTATAGACCATCCGCAAGCGCACCTGCACAGCAGTCTGCACCTGCACAGCAGTCCGCACCTGCACAGCAGTCAGCTCCAGTTCAGCAGTCAGCACCAGCTCAGCAGTCGGCACCTGCACAGCAGTCAGCACCTGCTCAGCAGTCAGCACCGGCGCAGCAGTCGGCACCGGCTCCACAGGTAATAGGAGCATCAGCAGCACAGAGCACAGCACTCTCGCACGCAGGCTTCAGCGCAGGACAAGTTGCAGAGCTAGAGGTTGATTACGACGATGACGACGGCACATACGAAGTAAGCTTCAAGGCAGGCGGATTTGAGTACGATTATGAAATCAACGCATACTCCGGCGCTATCATAAGAAGCGAAAAAGAAAAGGACGACTAACACAAACCGCTCTTTGGGTTAGTACATATTTCGGAAGAGAGAGCCATCCCGGGCTCTCTTTTTCCTTTGTTATAACAAAGGGAAAGCTCGCTCGTGCTACAACAATTAAAGAACCATCAAGCATTACAACAATTACAAAAACCCGCCCGAGTGATATAATCAAAGAAAAAGGAGATAGCATGAAGATTACGTTTATCGGACATAGCGGGTTTTTGGTAGAGCTTGATGAAGCGACCTTGGTTTTTGATTGGGCGGAAGGAAACCTTCCTGAGCTCAACAAAGAAAAACCTGCTTTTGTTTTTATAAGCCACGCGCACGGCGATCATTACAATAAAAATATTTTTTCATATTTTGAAAGCGAGGGCATGCTTGAGAAGACGGAGTTCTTTCTCGGAGAAGATGCCGGGGCGCCTTTTGGAAGCATCGCAGAAAAATATCTGGCAAGATGTCATATGATGCGAGGAGAAGAAATCTTTGAATCAACAGAAGCTCCAAAGATAAAAATAGAAACTCTCTTCTCCACCGATGCAGGCGTTGCGTTTATTGTTACTCTTGGCGGAAAAACAATTTTTCACGCAGGAGATCTTGTATGGTGGGACTGGACGCAGGATGGCGGAATTTACGATCCTGAAGAAGCAAGAAAAGAAGCGGAAGAAACGGCGCGCGATTTTAAGAAGAAGATTGAGCCACTCCGCGGAAGGCATCTAGACCTTGCGATGATACCGCTTGACCCAAGGCTTGGTGGAACGATGGATTGGACGATAGAGGCCTATGACGAAATTGCAGATATAGACGCGATAATCCCCATGCATCAGTGGAACAATTACGAGTGCACGGCTGAGTTCATCAAGAAGCACCCTGAGATTGCAACACGCATGCTTCAGATTGTTAACAAAAAGGCATAAAAAATCCCGGGATGTTAGGCGCACCTCGGGACTAAGGAATTAGGAATTGACTCGGAACACGGGAAAGTCCCGCAGTCAAGAAGTCTTCAATCAATTCGATCAAAGACGGGTAGGTCGGAACTCCTACCAAGTTAAGTTTACCACCCGCCAGACAGAAAAGCAAGAAAAATTTTCACACTTCAATAACACAACTTTAGCAAACTAAAGGGGCCCCCAAGGGCCCCTTTGATTATTCTATGATGGTCTATCTATGAGTACGCATACAACTATTTCTTCGGCGTACCGTCTGCATTAAATAGCGGAAGCTCCTCAAGATAGATGATGTCGTCTCTTTCGATTGCATCGCCTTCTGCGAGAACAGCCATCTTGGCAACGATGTCGCAGCCAACTTTGTTCAGAATCTTTTCCATAGAAGAGAGCGATCCGCCTGTGCTGATAACATCGTCAACAACGAGAACCTTCTTGTCGCGAAGGAGTTCAGCCTCTATGCTTCCGATGCAGAGTGTCTGAACGTGAGCGGTTGTGATGGAGTCAACTGTTGTTCTGATTACATCAACCATATAGAGCTTTGGCTCTTTTCTAAGGACTACATAGGTCTTTCCGCTCTGACGAGCCATCTCGTAGGCTAGAGGAATTCCCTTGGACTCTGCTGTAATTATTACATCAAACTCCGGAGCCTTTGCCAAAAGATCTCTTGCACAAGCTTCTGTCAGTTCTACGTCGCTGAACATAACAAATCCTGCGATATAGAGTTCTTCGTTAAGTGCGCAGAGGGGGAGCTTACGAGTGAGCCCCGCAATATTCATTTCATAAAACATAATTTTTCCTTTCTGTCGCAATCGGCGGCAAATAATTTGTTTTTTTAAAACTTAAGCAACAGCCTTCTTGGATGGCAGCTGAGAAATTATTACCGCAGCAAAGATTACCGCGCAGCCAACAAACTCAACAAGGCTCAGACTTTCTCTAAATATCAATGCGCCGCCAAGTACAGCAAAGACCGCCTCAAGGCTCATTATAAGAGATGCGGTGCTTGGGTCAGCGTCTTTTTGTCCAAGTATCTGAAGGGTATAGCCTACGCCTGAACTCATTACTCCGGCATATAGAATCGGTAGCCAGCAATCCAGGATTTCGCTTATCTTTGGATCTTCAAAGAAGAGCATGCAAGCCAGGCTTATAACTCCCGCAACAAAGAACTGAAGGCAGGAGAGCTTAACGCCATCGCATTTTGGCGAGAAATGATCTACGGCAAGTATATGAAGCGAGAATACAAAAGCGCAGAGGAGAACAAAGAAGTCTCCCTTCTCAAGAGTGAGGCCGTCGTTCTTACCTGCCATTGTGAGTAGATAAAATCCAATAGCACCGACGAGAACGCAGAGCCACATTCTGAGTCCGACTTTTTTTCTCAGGAATATTCCGAGCATCGGAACCATAACGATATAGAGGGAGGTTATAAATCCCGCTTTTCCGGCATCGGTATCCATATAGATTCCAAACTGCTGAAGGTTGGATGCGATTGCAAGGAAAATACCGCAGACGAGTCCGCCGTTAATAAGATCTGTTCTTGCTTGTTTAGGTGAAACTGCGGTGAGAGCCGCGTCATTTATTTCTTCGGAAATTGATTCGGCGTTTCCTTTCATCTTGTCTCCGACAACGCGCTCGCCGTCAATTTTTTTGGAAGCATTCTTCTTTGAGAAAAAAGCAATTACGGGAAGAAGAGAAATACAACCAACAAGGATTCTGATACCGTTATATGTGAATGGTTCAAGCGAGGTTCCGGCCTTTTGCGCAACAAAAGCAAAGCCCCAGACAACTGAGGTAATCAGTAGTAATATATTGCTCTTTGCTTTCTTGCTCATATTCCTAACCTCACCCAAAAACACTAACAAAAAAAGGGGTGGTTGTCAAATGAGAAAAGCCTTGTTTTTCAACGATTTAGAGCGGTGAAGAGGTAATCCGAAAAGAAGTGAGGCGGGCACCTCTTTTTCATGAAAAAAACATAATAAAAGGGCCAAATATGATAGAATAAAGGCATGAAAGAACAGCCAGAATTAAAAGACATCATAGAGCGTATAACAGGCCTAAAAGAGGACGCCGTTTCTGAGGCAAAAAAGAGGCAGGATTACCTTGCAAAGGTACCCGGAAGCCTCGGCAAGCTCGAGGAAATAAGCATAAGGCTCGCGGGGATTACGGGAAAGCCGTTTGGTAACGACGTAAGAGACCAGGCGATAATTTTGATGTGCGCCGATAATGGCGTTGTTGAAGAGGGAGTCGCCTCTGCGCCGCAATCCGTCACGCTCATGCAGACGGTAAATTTCACAAAGGGAATTACCGGCGTCAGCTCCCAGGCCAGATATTTTGGAATAGATATTCTTACGATTGATGTTGGCGTTAAGCTTCCGATTCCGCCTGAGTACATCACGACTTCAATGATGACGGAGGACGATTCTAAAAAGCCCACGCTCAGCAAGCTCGTCGTAGATAGAAGAATCGCAGACGGAACAAAGAATTTTGCGAAGGAACCTGCGATGACGCGCGAAGAAGCAATCCGCGCGATAATGATAGGAATTGAAGCGGCATCGGCCTGCAAGAAAGCGGGGAAGAACCTTATCGGAATCGGTGAGATGGGAATAGGAAATACATCCACATCATCCGCAATCATCGCAGCACTAGGGCTCTATGCCGATGCTCCATCAGAAAACATAGACGACGCGCGCGCAACAAATCTAATAGAAAAAATCGTCGGACGCGGCGGCGGTCTTAGCGACAGTGGTCTCGCAAAGAAATGCCAAGTAATAAAAGACGCACTCGTAAAATATGAACCGCTATATTTATCAGAGGGCGAGCTTGATGCGATAGAGCTTCTCTCTGTGGTAGGAGGCTTTGACGTAGCTGCTATGACGGGAGCCTATCTCGGAGCTGCGATGCACCGCATACCGGCAGTAATAGACGGTGTGATTTCCATGGCGGCGGCTTTGGTTGCAACCATGATTTGCCCGACGGTAAAGGATTATTTATTCACGTCGCACAAGTCCAAAGAAGGTGGATATATGGTTGCGTCGGAGATTCTTGGGATTGAGCCCATGTACGATCTCGGAATGAGGCTTGGCGAAGGAAGCGGCTGCCCAATAGCATTCAAGATAATAGAAGCTGCGAGCGCGGCGATGAACGGAATGAAGAGTCTTGACGAAGCAAAGATAGATGCAGAGTATCTAGATGAATTCAGAGAGGACGGACAGTTTCAATGAAGATTTATGTTTCGGGCGGAGCCAAAAACGGTAAGTCAACCTTTGCGCAGAACAAAGCGGTAGAACTCGCAAAAAAAGATGATCTTCCACTCTACTATGTGGCCACAATGATAGCTAGAGATAATGAGGATATAGAAAGAGTATTGCGTCATAGAAAAGAAAGACGAGGCCTGGGCTTTACCACTATTGAAGTTGGTCCGGAAGTAAGCTGGATCTTTGAAGATTTTAGCGAGAAGGGAGTCTTTCTTATTGACAGCATAACGGCGCTTCTTGCAAACGCGATGTTTCCCAATGACATGCTGCGTGGGTTTAACGAGAACGCCGCAGATGATGTCATACAGGACCTAACAACTTTTATTGAGAAGGCCGAGCATGTAATTATGGTTTCCGACTACTTATATGCAGAAAGAAAAGTCAGCAAATACGAGGGTGACGACTGGACATATGTTTATATGGAAGGCCTTGCAAAGATAGATAGAACAATCGGTGCGCTCTGCGACGAAGTCATCGAAGTAAGCGCGGGTGTGGCAGAAAACATTTTGGAAAAACAGAGCGCGGAGTAGATAAGAGACAAGCTAAA
>Ga0256404_1005872_pt1 | contig 21065 bp, 20 predicted proteins | sample RumenRJG_01DNA_FD_185990 | JGI IMG/M metagenome (GOLD analysis project Ga0256404, IMG submission 185990) | Bovine rumen microbial communities from Lethbridge, Alberta, Canada - RJG_01 | ecosystem: Host-associated > Mammals > Digestive system > Stomach > Rumen | place: Canada: Alberta | collected...
AAACATCTGCTTAAGGAGCAAGGGAATATGATTGACGATTTTGACATTGTTATTGCCGGACAAGCAATCAGCGAAGGCCTCACTGTGGTCACAGACAATATTAAGCATTTCAATCGCATTCCTGGACTAAAGGTTGAGAACTGGATGGAACGATGACTCCATCCAGTTTTCATTATTCCCCTTATTCATCATCATCTGCTTCACCTTCATTGTCTTTGTGGAAATCAATATATCCGATGGCATCGCGCTCTTCCTGAGTCAGGCCGTAGAGGTGATAGACGAGGCGGTTGATTTTAGTTTGACATCTGCATCATGATTGTGACCTTTATTTGCACGAAACAGACAGCCGTCCCTACGGTTCACAGTCCCTTTACAACTCATCCAGTTTCTGCACAACGTCATCCGACAGCAGTTCACCAGAATGCCCCTTCTGCCATTCAACAGAAGGAATTATTTCCTGCAATTTGCTGAGCGGGATAAGCGGTGGAGTACCTTCATCGACTGCACCCCAACAAACCATGTCAACATACATCCTCCGTTTGTTCGAGCCAGCCCAGTCGTCGCCGGGATAAGGGTCTGAGATGAATTGTCCGCAGAATACAATGCCCGCCTTGTCGTCACCCACACGCATCATATAGAACTGGTCACCTCTACGTGCTTCCTCCCACTCGCTGATGGTCCAGTTCAGACGGAACATGCCGTGAATCATATTCTCCATGCACTCCCTATAGTCCTCCTGTTTGAACGAACTGATAGCAGGATTCCAGCGCATCAAGTAGGTTCTTGGCTCATTTGACAGTGGCACCACCTCAAAGTCAAGTTCCCAGACACAACTGTCGCCGTTGACATCTTCCACGATAGGTTTTCCGGTGCCATTGTAGTTGAATCGCATAACAGGTTCCATACCTATATTAATTATGCGCAACAAACAATGTTTCTCTTCGCCGCTATTCAGTTCCAGAAAACTCAGCGAGTTTTTGATGGCATAAGGGAACTCACCGTCGTTGTAGAAATAACATCCGTAAAACCTTTCCGGCAGTTCATCCACGGTCAGCACCAGATTCCCGTCGGTGTTCTCCAAGACAAAGTTCTGGTTATCCTCATCGATGTCCATGAGAATATGCGTAATCTCGCCTTTGCGCACCTTCTCAATCACCTCACTTTCCACCTCCAAGGTAATAGCCACCTCGTTGATGTCAATTTCCTTACCCTGTTTCCTATATTCCATATTATTGCTGTTTTTAGTTTATATCAGTTTTATCTTTCCATACTCATATACCATATTAAAACAAACTTATCGTTTCGTTAAGTACCTGTTTTTTTATCACTATTCCTCAGACGAGCAATTTGAGTGTTTGGCTGCCATATCTGACGAGCTTTGGTGCGCAGTTCTATTTTGTCGCCATAGATAAAGATGACCTCTGGTCGTAGTTGCCGTTCTAATTCAAATACACCTTCCATAAATAACCGTAATGAAACGATATTATTCAATACACCATTTGTACTGATAGCAACTGTGCCGCCCTCAAACAAACCACAGAAGCAGTAATCGAAGCTTCTTCGGAAAGACCATCCTACTGTCGGTATAACTACGCATCCTCTTCGTTGAACCAGTTGACCGACAGCTCGACTTCTGAAGATATTAAACTGCTCTTGCCATTGTGAAAGACGTGGATCTAATGTGAAGTCAGGAGTAAACATCCCTCTGAACTTACAGAGTATCTCAATATCTCGCTCTGTGTATTTAGGATTCCATATTTGTTCAAAGAATACATCATCAATAAACCAATGAACCCAATAGTCATAACAATTAGCAGATAAAGCCTCTTTGAAATTAATAAGTGGATATTCAGGAACCCCAAAGTATGGCTGAATAGTTGGGCATCCTTCCTCTGACAGATGAAGATCTTTAGACAAATCAGCACGAACAGCTCCAAGCCTATTGACTCTAAGATTCCATTCTGCTTGGTTTTTCTTTCTGGAGAAAGTTGGCGAAATCATTTTCGCCAACTCTACCTCCGAGAACAATAAAGGTTGCCTATCGTTCATACTCAGTTGATTTCTGCAATATACGAATGTTCAAGAACTTCACCAATTGACTTCCCGCCAATTTTGAGCGTTTCCCACAAATCAGTATCATCGTCGAATTCACAAAGCACTTCTCCTTCCTGATGACTTTCCCATAGAATCTGTCTGCCAATGTACTTGCCATCCCAGTCTTTAATCTTAGGGATACGCCAGAACTTATGAGGATTCGACTCCATAAACAACTCATAGAAATTACCGTCATCCACATAATAGAATATGATAGAAAAGAAGTTATGCCAGAAATAATTGAATATCTCTTTCGGATCTTCCGACATAGCATCGCTGATGCATTCTTCACTCCAACCTAAGTCGGCTTTAGTAATAACTGGATGAAACTCTATCCAATTATTCATAATCATTTCTTTGTCCATTTTTCCAACTTATTAACGATAATCCATTCTTTCGGACTCAGTTCAAGACGATTCTTTTTATCATGAGTTTTCCTTCCTATCTCACCGGTCTTTGGGTCCACATAGACATTATGAGCATGAGAGTTCTTGCCTTCCAAATCAATAGAGTAGTATAACACGTGGTTCTTGTAATAGAAAATATGCTTGATGCGACCAGCCGACCCGCTCCAAACAGCGTAAACCGTATCAGCGGTATTTGACATGACGGGCGTCTTGCCATTGCCGCTTTCGAAATCTTCTATTATCTTTATTCCATCCACGACATCAAGTGTTTTATACTTTCGTTTTTCCACTGGGATTGACATGGTGGTTTTGTCAAAACTGCCTCTACCTCCCATATCCCAGTCCTCCGAAATTAAGTTCCAGCACTGGCCGTATCATCTTACCCGCTGTAGGCAAGTAGCCGTTAATCTTCTTTGAGTGTATTCTCATGAAGATGGGTCTCCATTTTTTAAATAGACAATATTCCATTTCTATCCATTTTTGGGGTTAATCCTTGACATGGTGGTTTACCAATAACCACATCCACGTCGTTTGTTAAATGTTTGTAAAAATCACCCGATATGAGAACCATCTTATGCTTTATTTAAGAAATACTTCTTACTTTTGCACTAAGGAACTATGATGGAACCCGTTTCTGGGGCAACTCGGAATGTCATCGGGAAACAGTCCTACGAGTCCTGCGCTACTGCAATAGTGCAGGACTTTTTCGTTGCCATTCTGTTATATTTCTCTTTGCATATTCATATGCCTCCATAATTATGATTTAATGACAGCAGAGATTTTCTCGTTTGTCCCCTGCAAATTTACTACTTTTTCTTGATACTTCCATGGAATTGAAAAGAAAACATATAAAAAAAATTCTTTTCAGAAGTTTCCTTGAGCCTCTGCGAAAAATTTCGCCATTTTGACCAGAAATAAGCCTAAAAGCGAAGAAACTGCCTTAAAGTCCTCTATATAAAAGCCATCCGCGAGGAATTATCCATACGGCAGGTCGCACTAAATGACATTCACCACATAACGGGTTAACAGGAGAACTTGCCGCTAAGTACAGCCCTTCTGAACCACAAGAAGGATCAACAATAAACAAAAGATGCAGGACTATTCATCGGCCCTGCATCTTTTTTCTTCATTCATTATTCCCCAGGAACGAGATGCGTTTCAGCGGCAGCATGTTCTTGTCGTCGTCCGACATCTTGTCGTAATACTGCTGCCACATGTCGATGAACTCATCGCCGTCAATCAGACGAATGAACTCACGCGAACTCGTGCCTGTAGCCTTGGCATCCGCTGAGAACGTGCCACTGGTGACAAACAGGGCAATGTCTCCCGCACGTAACACACCCAGCAGGGCACGAATGTCTGAAGCACCGATAGCCGTTTCGGGCTTGTGCTTTACCTGAACCTTAATACGAGGAGTCTTTGCACCCAATGGATCTAAGTAGGCAATAATGTCAACACCTCCGTCCTTGCCTTTTGGTGCAATGAAAGGTGTGTGATAATCCATAGCCCTTAGTAGTGCAGCAACCATATCCTGAAATTCATACGGACTCTTTGACACGATGAACTTTCTGATACCTTCGCGGGCATCCGACTCCAGCATATTTAACTCCTCAGCCCTGTCTCTTTCAACATTGTCGTCCGTCGGTTCTTCGACGTGCTTATCTTCCCTGGGGTTTAGCTTTCGCCATTCACGGTAAGCCACCTCGCCCTTTTCCATCACCTCTTCAGGCGATAGTTTGAGAGCAGCCTCACCTTCGGGCGTGAGATACCACATACCGTTCTTCTTGACAATAAGTCCCGCCTTGGCATAATTGATGGAATAGAACTGGAAGCTGTTCGTCCATCGGATATACTTATTCTTGCCAGCCGGTTCCTTTTCCCAATCTGTGAGACTCACATTGGCTTCCACAAATGGATACAAGTCTTTGGCGGGCATGCTGCCACCGCGACGGCTTATTTCTTTCATTACAGCATACAGCGTCTTAGTAGCTGTTGCCTTTGTTCTGCCTACATGTTCCTTTGCCATATTGATATTCTTGATTATTTCCGATTCCCTTGCTTACTATTACATGGGCGACAGAGCAATTGAGCGTTTGAGAGTTCGGTTCGTCCGCCTTTGCTCCACGGCTTGATGTGATCAACAGTCAATTCGTCTTCAAAAAAGTAATGATTGCAGTCCTCACAGCGAATCTTGTTTCCCTCGTGTCGGACAGGGTCGGCAAGATATTGTTGGACGAGTTCATCTTTTTGTTCTTGTGTGAAGAGACGGCGTGGGTCAACGCTGATGCCTTGAACAACTGCTTGAATAATGTCCTCGATTTCTTGTTCTTTGTTGTCGATGAGTTTATATTCCTGACTCTTCTTGAATTTCTTGATTCTTCGGTTTATCTCGTCCTTGTGTTCCTTCCAAATGCTTATATCTTTGATGTATTTCACGGCAAAGCGCAGAAGCATAAAGAGTGAAGCATAATCATCAAAGATGGAGGCAACAAACTTGATGTACTTCGTTACGAGCATTTGATCTTTCTCAAAAGGCTCGTCCTTATGTTGCTTTACATATTCCTTCTTGTCTTTTACACCACGCAGAGAACAAATAAAATCGAGCAACTTGATTTTACTCTTACCGCGCTTTGGTTCGCCAAGAATCTTCTTGGCAGACGAATCCTGCTCAACATATTTCGAAAGTCCACGTAGATATTCACCTGCATAAAGTCCGTTAAGTACTTCGTATTCAGAAAGCGGAACGCCGAGCGTATTGATTCGATTGAAAATCTCGCGTTTCTTTTCCTCAGTTCCTTCGCTAATGATAATGCAGAGTTGCGTATCGTTTATTCTCTTTTGCAGTTCTGGATCTTTAGTGTTCCATTCCTTCCATAGAAGGTCTTGATATTGGAGGTCATTTTCATAGAACCGTGTGATGGCATGGATGCGCTGCTTGCCATCGAGTACTTCCAACTTACCATCTTCGTTCTTCCATAGATAGAATGCCGGCAGCGGATAATCCTTTACGATACTGTCGATGACAAGGCGCTGTTTGTCATCGCTGTAAATGATTTCACGTTGTAGCTCAATATCGCTAATAATATTGCCGTCGCGCACTTCATTATAGAGTTCCTTTACAGTCATGGCTTATTCCTCCTCTTCTTTACGTGGATGCAGATTGCGGATTACGAGCATGGCGAAGACACGCTTCACGCTGCCTTTGCCATCGGGCAGATAGAACGCGGGACCGCCGCGTTTGTTCTTGGGAATTTCGAAAGGCAATTTATTTGCCAGTGCAAGGCTGGAGCCTACAATTTCAAACTGTTCCGGGTTAAACTTCGTCATGATGGTGGACGGTACGCCCATCATCCCCTCATAGTCGTATGGTATATCCTTCACAAAACTCACATGGATGGCATCGAAGTTGAGATACTTCTGATACTTGTCAGGATTTTCATAATATGACTTCGTAAGCGTCATGCGGTCGTGGCGATAGTCCACATCGAGATTTGTGTACCACTTGCAGGCTCTTGGTACAGAACCTTCCTTGTCACTCGACAGTAACAGCGTGCCGTCTGGCCTCTTGAATCCCTTCATCTGTTTGGCATAGCCAAGCCAAAGCCGGTTCTCATGCATATAGCCAGCGATGTTTTTATAAGTCAACGCCGTGGTCGGTCCAATAACGAGAAACTCCTTGCCTGCATCCATCATCACGTCGATAAACTCTGAGAAGAGTGAAAAAGGAGGATTGGTAATCACAAGGTCGTAATTAGAGTAGTCAACATCCTGGAACTTTACGCCGTCGCCAGTTTGCGGATTGTAGCCGCTGACGGATATAGAACGGATGCCGTATGCCTCGGCATGAGCTACGAGGAACTTCACAAACTGGCATTTGATGGCATCAAAATCTTTCTCGAACTTGTCTTTTGATGCTGCCAAGTCTAAGTGCTTGATGCTACCGTTAGCAAAGAGGTCGCTGGCCGTTACACCCTCCTCTTTATAAACCAATTCCTCGTTATAACTCTCGTCCCAGTCGCAAGGGCAAATAATCCGCTTGCCACGCAACTGTTCTTTGTACTTGGGCAGCTCAGCAGCAATATCCTCATATAAAGTGTAAAACTCGGCATCCTTTTCGCGATATGCCTTTTGCATCGATTCCTTATGCTTCATACGCCATTGATAGTTTAAGTTCTTGCGCTCAACTATCAATCACGCCAAGACGCAAAAAGGGCGTGATGCTCTTATTGCGTTCAGCAAGAGGCGAAGCCTAGGAAACTTGGTACCTCTGTAAATCACAAGATGCACCACGCGCCATGCGTGTGCACCGCCATTATGATTTAACAGAGAACCATTTACGGCCCACCTGTCACATATTATTTCGTGCTTGTTATACCAATTAAAGTTTCCTAGGCTTACTTGGCTGAACGCGAAATAATAGCGAGTGCTATTTGTTAGTCCGGATTTCTCCCCGAACCGAGGGCAAAGATACAAAAACTTTTGGAAATAGATGCACAGCAAAGCAAAAATCTGCAAATAATCGGGAAAAAGTTTGGATTGTAACAAATTATAGTTACTTTTGCAGCATCAATAGATAGAATATACATCATGGGGACTAAGGGTTATATTAAATAAAAGGAGGACAGGAGTATGAATACAATGACTTACAAAGGATATCTGGGATCAGTTTCGTTTAGCGAAAATGACGGTGTCTTTTTTGGCAAGATTATAGGCATCAACGGACTGGTGAACTTCGAGGGCGAGAGTGTTAAAGAACTGACGGAAGCCTTCCACGAGGCTGTGGATGACTATCTGGCCTATTGTAAGGACGAAGGAATTGAACCCGACAAGAGTTATAGCGGTATGACGCTAAACGCCTATATCAAATTAAAAGAAGAAAGTTAGAATACTGTCCCCTCGTTAGTTCACCAGTGAAATTAACCTAAAACACGTTAATCATATTAACACTTTTTCCAACATGCTGGCACAATGCTGTCAGCAGTGTTTGTTATATTTGCGACATGAAAAACGGATGGAAGTTTAGTAGCATTGACTTCCCGCGTCAATGGCTCAAGGAGGTAGTCACCCAGTGCAGGACAGTGGGTGGGCTTCTTCATTTGCTACGGAACGAAGGTGGCTTGCATCCGCGATTTACGGACGACGAAGCCAGTGATGACATTCCGCTGGAGGCTTTTATCCGAATAGAAGTCGGGAAGGCAATGCTTCAAGACCAGCCCAAATTTATGAAACAGTGGCAGTTACTGGGAGAACGAATCTACAGTTTCAGCAATTTCGCATTACAAATGCAAATACTCAACGCAGCGGGATTCGGAAATCCCGCTGAACAAAGGAAATCCCGCTGAACAAAAGATATTCCGCCTTTATGTGGTAATCATAATTACTCTTTACTAATTACTAATTACTAATTACTAATTTCTCATTACGAGAGACTTTAAATGAGTTCTGTCATCAGGCGGATTTGGTCGTAAGTAACGTCACGTCTTTGGCTTCGCCTTCTTGGGTTCCTTTGACTTCCGTTTGCGTTTCGGTTTGAGCGAGTTTTCGTCAATGGCATCGAGCACAGACATCTGCTTCTCTTTCAAGTAGCTGCCGACGGTGAAGCCCTGTTCGGCCATCTTCGTCAGCAGGTAGCGGCGGGCGAGCCACGTCTGTCGTTCATCAGGCAATGCATTGCCCAGCCGGTGAGCAGCCTGCTTGTTGTTGGTTTCCACCTTGGCAGTGAGTTCAAGTGGCTTGGAGAGGATGCAGTTCAGGGTGTCGGCAAAGTATTCGGCACTGCGCTTCACGCGGTCCAGGAACTCAGGCTCGCGCAGTTGTTCAATGGTCATAGACTGTATCTTCTGCTGCCATTTTGTGGCCACGTCAATTACCTTCTGGCGGATGTCCATCAGCGCCTTGTCGTGCAGCTGCTTTAGCTGTGCATGACTGTTATAGAAATATTCAGCAAAGATGCGCACCATTGACTCCTGCTCGCCCAGCAAGGCCCGGAAGTCGAACAGTTGCAGCAGGAGATAGCGTTCGTACTCTTGTTTCAGCTGGGGCAGCTGGGCAATGCTGCGGCGGGCTTCCGACTCCTGCTGGGCGATGTATGAGTTGACGCGCTCGTCGTTGATGATGGCACGGGCTTGCAGTGGAGTGGCCAGCACCAGTCCCTCTAACGTTCGGCAGCGGCTCAAGGCTACATACACCTGTCCGGGTGCAAACGACTGGTTGGCGTCAATGATGGCCCGGTCGAAGGTAAGGCCCTGACTCTTGTGGATGGTAATGGCCCAAGCCAGCCGCAGGGGCACCTGCTTGAAAGTGCCTTGCACCTCGGCCTCAATCTCGCGTGTCTTCTCATTCAGCGTATAGCGGGTGTTCTCCCACTCCAAGGGTTCCACCTCGATAGCGTCGGCATCGCCCTCGCAATAGACGGTCAGCCGCTTCGGGCTTGCCTCCACTACCCGACCGATGCGCCCGTTGAAGTAGCGATGCTCGCCCGAAGGGTCGTTCTTGACGAACATTACCTGAGCTCCCTGCTTCAGCACCAGCGTCTCGGCTGTTGGGTAGGAGTACTCAGGAAAGGTGCCATTCAGCTCTGCATGGTATTGGCAGGCGCGGCCCGGCAGCTTTTGCAATTCCGACTCGTTGTAGAAGTTAGCCAGGTTGTTGTGGGTGGTCAGACGAATGAACTGGTCTTCGGGCCGAGGAATGAAAGCCGGCTTACAACGCAGGTTCAGACAGTCCAGCACCTCTTGCGAAGGATGGCCCTCGCGGATTTGGTTCAGAATGTCGATGAACGATGCGTCCTGCTGCCGATAGACGTGCTCCAGCTGAATGGTGACGTAGTCAATCAGCTGCAGAGCCTTCGAACCAAAGAAGTAAGGCGTGTCATAATAAGGTTTCAGCATTATTTCGTCTTCGGGTGTCACCACAGGGGTCAGCTGTGCCAGGTCGCCTATCATCAGCAGCTGTACGCCGCCAAAGGGCTGCGTGTGGTCGCGGAAACGGCGCAACACGCTGTCGATGGCATCGAGCAGGTCGGCTCTTACCATAGATATTTCGTCGATAATCAGCAGGTCGATGGAGGCGATAATCTTGCGTTTCTCCCGTCCGAAGTCGAACTTGCTCTCCACCTTGGCGCCGGGTACGTAGGGCGAGAACGGCAGCTGAAAGAACGAGTGAATAGTAACGCCACCGGCATTAATGGCTGCCACACCCGTTGGAGCCACCACGATGGACCGCTTGCGCGAACGTTCCACCACTGTTTTCAGGAACGTGGTCTTTCCCGTTCCTGCCTTACCCGTCAGAAAGATGCTGCGCCCCGTGTTCTCCACGAAGTCCCATGCCGTATGCAGTTCTTTGTTTTGTTCCATGCCGTTAAATGTTTGGGTGACAAAGTTACGTCATGACACAGTGTGTAAATCGTCGTCAGCATGCCTTGCAAACAGGCGGGCGACGACGGCTCCGCTGATGTTGTGCCACACGCTGAATACGGCACCGGGAATAGTGGCCATGGGGTAAGCGGCGAAATGAAGCGTAGCAAGACTGGAGGCAAGACCTGAGTTCTGCATGCCCACCTCGATGCTGATGGCCTTGCGCTTGGCTGCAGGCAGGCGCAACAGGCGTCCTACGAGATAGCCCATGGAGAGTCCGCAGAGGTTGTGGAGCACGACGACCAGAATGATGATGAGTCCGCCCTCCAGCAGCTTCGAGGCGTTAGCGGCTATGATGATGAGCACGATGACACAAATGGCAATCGACGAAAAGGCAGGCAGATAAGCCGTAGCCCGCTCTGAGGCATTGGGCCAGAGCCACTTGAAGGCCAGGCCAGCCACAATGGGCAGGATGACCACCCAGAAGATGCTCAGCAGCATGCCTGCTACCTCCACATCGACCGTCTGCCCCACCAGCAGCCAGACCAGCAGGGGCGTGACGAAGGGGGCAAGCAAAGTTGAAGTAGCCGTCATGCCGACACTCAGCGCAAGGTCGCCCTTAGCCAGGTAAGTGATGACGTTCGAGGCCGTGCCACCCGGACAGCAGCCCACGAGAACCACGCCCACGGTAAGTGCCTCGTCGAGCGCAAACAGACGGCTGAGCACCCATGCCAGCAGGGGCATGACGGTGAACTGGGCCAGACAGCCGATAGCGACGTCACGCGGACGGCTGAACACGATGCGGAAGTCGTCAATGCGCAACGCCATGCCCATGCCGAACATGACCAGTCCGAGCATCGGATTGATAACGCTGGGCTTAACGCCGCTAAACGTACCGGGTGTCAGCAGTCCCACTACTGCCGACAGCAGCACCAGCAGCCCCATATAGTCAGAAATCAGTTTGCAAACCCTTTTCATTCGTCAATGTCGTGCATCATGGCCGACAGATTAACCTGTTTGCCAAGTTGGGCAAAGAGCCGCTCGTACTCCTCGTTGGTAATCTTCTGGCCTTCCTTGGTAGTATTGCTTTCTACCAGATTGCCCTCCATGTCATATTCGTCAATGATGCGGAAGCTGACAACGGGCCTGCTGTCTTTGATAACCGTACAGTCAGACATCATGCAGCCCGTGCCGCAGCCACCCTGCGCCCCCACTCCATGCTCATAGAAATAAATCTCAGTAGCAGCAAAAGAGGCAGCGAGCAGTGACACCTTACCGCCGGCAACAGAGAACACCGCATTACTGAAGCGCTCCTTGTTCTGGACATAGACCTCAGGCGTACCGTCAAGGTCAATATCCACCAAGCCGTAGGCATCAAAGAAGATGCCGTCGGGGTCGGCATCCTGCTTCTCGGCTAACTGTTGCTTCATGTCGGGCAGATACTTGTTGATGTTGAAGGACTTGTTATACTTCCCGTCATCGGCGTAGGCCCGCATATTCATGAGGAGGTCGTAGTCATCGTCATTCTCAAAGAAGATGTTGGCCACGCGCCACTCACCGTTCTCCACGCGCATGAGCCAGCGAACGGGTCGGCCCTTGGGGGTGGAGGCATCCTTAATAAGAAAACGGACCTCTGCCGTGCCGTCGGGTTGCATCTTGACCTGAATATCATTGGCGCTGACCGTGCCCTCGTAGCAGTCGTAGGTCCAGGCATCTAACGGCCCGTCTTCACCGAAGTCGAAGAACCCGCCACACTCGCACTCACGGTCGATGGCATCCACGTCCTGACGCACGCGCCGCCACTCCTGAGTGCCGAAGCGCTCATCGACCGTGGGTTTGCTCTCGTCGAAATGCTCCCTTAGCTCATTCCAGTAGCTATAGACGGCATCCACCTGCCGCGTTACTGCCTCTGCGTTATTCAGCGTGTCGGGCAACTCCTTCACAACCGTTGAGTCGGCCACCTGCTGAGTGCTGTTGGTCTTGCTGCCACAAGCCGTCACTGCCATAATGGCAAGAAACAAGAGTGCTATCTTCTTCATCGTTTTCTTCTAATTAGAAACTGATACCATGCTCATTAGCGAAATCTTCCATCATCTTCAGATAGCCGCCAGGACCGAAGACTTCAGGCTGATCGAAGTTCTTCACCCGCCACTGGTTGTCCTCCATGTCCAGCTCAAGGCGCATGAAGCCGATTTCCTCGTCGGCACCCTTGAATCTTACCTGCGCCTGGGCCATATTGCCAGTCAGCAGATCAACCTTCATGGTCTCAATCTCTAACGGAGTGCCCATGCCGGCAAAGAACCGGAAAGCCTCTTCGTCGCCAAACAGCTGACCGTCGCCCGTAGCATTCTCAAGAGCCTTTGAGATGGCGTTACGTAAGCCAAGATAATAGCTGCTGCAGAACTCGTCTTCAAGCTGACTGATTTTGACGGTGCCGTCTTTGCCCATGCTGTTCAGACGGTCGTACATCTTACGGACCTGACTTTCGACAGCCTCCTCGGTCCACAACTCCTCAGAAGCTATACCGACCACGCTGTCGGCCAGCTCTTCGGGTGCGGGACTGTCAGCCAGCTGACGGGGAGCGGTCTTATTTCCACACGATGCTACACACAATGCAAGAGATATCACCACGGTGATTCCGAATAATTTTTTTAGTTTCTTCATAGTCAAATAATTATTATTGATTGATTGAGAAAAAGTTTAGCTGTTGATAGCACATTACAGGTGCAAAGATACACATTATTTTATATATAAAAGAACGTTTTTCGGCAAAAAATGAAAATTGTGACGTATTTTATGTAACAAAAATATCAGAAAAACTTCTTACCTTTGCACCCGGTTAATAACAAAAACAAAGTGAAAATGAATATCAAAAGTATGATTACTGCCGCTTTGGCACTGCTGGTATCAACGGCTTGCAACGGCACGAAGCAACAACAAACAGAGTCATCAACAACCAATGAGACAACAACTATGGTAAAAGACGGAAAGGCATTGGTAGTGTTCTTCTCGCATGCGGGAGACAACTACGCAGTAGGTAACATCGAAGTGGGCAACACAAAGATTGTGGCCGACTACATCAGTGAACTGACAGGTGCAGAACAGTTTGAGATTGTGACGCACAAGTACGACGGAATGGCTTACGACCCGCTGATTAAGCTGGCAAAGGAAGAAGCCAACAACGGTGAACTGCCGGAGTATGAGGGTTACGTTGACTTAAGCCAATACGACATTGTGTTCATTGGCGGGCCTGTATGGTGGGGCACTTATCCGCAGGTTATGTTCACCTTCTTCAAGAAGCATGCCGACGACCTGAAGGGCAAGACCGTCATTCCGTTCACCACTCACGAGGGTTCTGGCCTTGCCAGCTGTGCAGATGACGTGAAGGAAGCCTTCCCCGGAGCCAACGTTACCAAGGGCTTCAGCATCTATGGCCACGAGGTGCGTACTGAGAAAGCGAAAGTAGAGAAATGGATAAAGGAACTTGGTTATTAAAAAAAACAAGTAAAAGACATGGAATACATTAAGTTGTATAACGGCGTTGAAATGCCGGCTTTGGGCTACGGCGTGTTTCTGGTGAGCCCCGATGAGTGTGAACGTTGTGTAACTGACGCCTTGAGCGTAGGTTATCGTTTGATTGATACGGCGCAGGCTTACGCCAACGAGGAAGGCGTAGGCAATGCCTGGCGCAAGAGCGGCATCAAGCGTGAGGAGCTGTTCCTTGTCACAAAGGTGTGGATTAGTAATGCCGGTGAAGAAAAGGCAGCCAAGAGCATTGAGGAGAGCCTGCGCAAGTTGCAGACGGAATACATTGACCTGCTGCTCATTCACCAGGCTTATGGCGACGTGTTCGGTACATGGCGTGCCATGGAGAAAGCCTATCGTGCCGGCAAGGTGCGCGCCATCGGCGTGAGCAACTTCCAGGCAGGACGTTTCTTCGACTTTGCCCACTATGTAGAGCTGAAGCCGATGGTGAACCAGCTGCAGTGCAACACGCTCATTCAGCAGAACGACATACAGCCCGTTCTCAACGAGTTCGATACGAAGATGATGGCCTGGGGACCTCTGGGCGGCCAGGGTGTTGAGGGCATTGTGAAAAGCAAGGAGCTCTCAGCCATTGGTGCCAAGTACAACAAGAGTGCTGCTCAGGTTGCCTTACGCTGGCTTACGCAGCGCGGCATCGTTGCCATACCCAAGTCGAGCCACAAAGAACGCATGGCCCAGAACTTTGACGTCTTCGACTTCACTCTCAGCAATGACGACATGGCACAGATTGCCCTGCTGAACCAGCACGACACGGGCACCATCAACTTTGGCGACCCGCAGTTTGTGAAGTATCTCATTGAGAATTACGGGTAGGCTCTTGCACGGAGGCAACGAGGTTGCGCGTTGCTTTCCGTGCTTCCTTCCAACGGGGAAAGTACTTGTCCATCAGTGCATGGAAGCGGGCATTGTGACTGGGTTCAAGCAAATGACACAGCTCGTGAACCACCACATGCTCGGCACACCATTCAGGCAACAGCAGCAGATAGGCTGAGAAGCAAATGGACTTGTCCCTGACATTACAAACGCCCCAACGGGAAATCATTGCCTTGTAAAAGACAACGGGAGGCAGAAGGCCCATAGCCTTTGCGTGGTGCTCCACCAAAGGCTCTATCAGGGCCTTCAGTCTTTTTAGTGCATCGTCGGCCTGTGCTTTAGTCTGTAACGGCAGCTGACGGTAGAAAGCCGCCCTGCGCTGTTGACTTTCATTGGTTTTCTTCCTTGCCCGGGTTATCCAGTCACGGTGCTCGTCAATGAACCGCTCCACCTCGCTCTCCGGCAGACCGATGGGAGCCGACACATGCACATCGCCATTCTTCACAATGCGCATGGAAAGCCTGCTCGTTCTTCTGTATGTTACTTGTATCGCCATTTCGTCATGCTACGCCAAAGCATAGCTACTGTTAACGCCTGCAAAAGTAAGGATTATTCTTGTAGCAAGCTAAGCAAAACAAAAAAAAGAGAACTTCTATTTCGAAGTTCTCTCTTTGTACACCCGCAGGGGTTCGAACCCTGGACACCCTGATTAAGAGTCAGGTGCTCTACCAACTGAGCTACGGGTGCAGCGTTTTTGGTTTTGCGGGTGCAAAGGTAAGCACTTTATTTGATACCGCCAAACTTTTCCGCAATTTTTTTGCGTTTTTTTACAAATTAAGGTAAAAATCGCGCATCAGGGTCACAAAATCGGAAGTTCCGATGACAATTTCGGTATTCTCAACCCCCACTTGGGAAGCATCTCCCTTTGCGAAAGCCAGCAGATAACGACGCACGGGTTTGCGCTCAGTGGTCCTGACGGCACCAAGGCGCGTGGGCATCAGTCCGGCAAGAGCCGCTGCGCTCTCCATTTGCTGCCGGCACTCAGCAGGCACCACCACCGACACCTCGCCGCCAGGCTTCAACAGTCGGGCAGCCTGCTGCATGAGTGCGGCATAAGTGAGCGAGACAGCATGACGGGCCAGCGTACGCTGAGGATCGGGCGAGCTGAGCGCATCAATATAATAAGGAGGGTTGCTGACGATGCTGTCAAAACGTTGGGGAAAAGCATCGGCAGGCATCGCAGCGAAGTCGTATGCGGCCATGCTGACACGGTCGGCAAATGGCGATGCAGCCGCGTTTTCAGAAGCCTGACAGACAGCTTCGCCGTCAATGTCAATGCCCGTCACGTGCGACTCAGGGAATCGCTGGGCCATCATGAGTGCAATGAGCCCGGTTCCCGTCCCCACATCGAGTATTCGCTGCCCGCCGTTAGCCCAAGCTCCAAGCAGACAGCCGTCGGTTCCCACCTTCATGGCGCAACGTTCCTGACGGACAATAAAGCGCTTAAATTGAAAATAATTGTTACTCATATAAAAAAAACAGCGCAAAGATACAAAAAAATTGTCAATTGTGAATGGTAAATTGTCAATTTTTTCGTACCTTTGTCGGCCAATTGTATATAAAAGAACAGGTAACAAAGTAACGATGAGTAAAATGCAAGATAACAAAGGTTTCTCAATGATTGCAGATATTGACGGTGAATACATGGACTTAAGCCGCTTTAACATACCCGACGAAATAGGCATTCTTGCGGTAAGGAACATTGTGATGTTCCCTGGCGTCGTATCGCCAATTCTGATAGGCCGCAATACCAGCATGCAACTGGTTCAGCATGCAGAAAAGCACAACGAACTGATAGGTGTGATATGCCAGCGCAAGCCCGATATAGAGAGTCCGGTGCTGGGCGACTTGTACAAATACGGCGTACTGGCCCGCGTCATACGCCAGATTACACTGCCCAACGGTAATGTGACCGCCATTATTCAGGCATTAGGCCGCATCAAGCTTGACAAACTGACAAAGCTCAAGCCCTACCTGAAAGGAAAGGTGATGCAGGCAGAAGAAATAGAACCCGACAAGAACGACCGCGAGTTCCGCACGGCCATGAACGACATGCGCCAGATTGCGCACGAATATGTAAAGCTGAACGACGAGCTGCCTGAAGAGGCCAACTTTGCCATTGACAACATGACCAACGACATACTGGCTCTGAACTTCATCTGCTCGAACATGCCGTTTGCCGTGAAGGAGAAGATTGACCTGCTCAAGATGGACTCACTCAAGGAGCGACTCTTCAACACCATGCGCATACTGAACCGCGAAATCAAGTTAGAAAACCTGAAACAGGACATTCGCAACAAGACGCGTGACGACCTGGACGAGCAGCAGCGCAACTACTTCCTGCAGCAGCAAATCAGGAACATTCAGGCCGAAATGGGCAACGGCGAAGGCAGCAGCGAGAAGCGCCAGCTCATGGAGAAGGCCATGGACAAGAAGTGGCCCGAGGAAATTGAGCGTGCGTTCTATAAAGAAGTCGATAAGCTGGACCAGCTGAACCCGCAGAGTCCTGACTGGAATGTGCAGCTGACCTACCTGCAGACGCTCATTGCCCTGCCCTGGGACGAAATGACGAAGGACGACCTGAACCTGACCCGTGCCCAGAAGATTCTGGACAAGGACCACTACGGCATGGAGAAGGTAAAGGAGCGCATACTGGAATACATGGCTGTGCTGCAGCTGCGCGGCGACCTGAAGAGTCCCATTCTTTGCCTCTACGGCCCTCCGGGCGTGGGTAAGACGTCGTTAGGCAAGTCGATTGCCGAGGCCATGGGGCGCAAGTATGTGCGCGTATCGTTAGGCGGTCTGCACGACGAGGCAGAGATTCGCGGACACCGCCGCACCTACATAGGAGCCATGCCCGGCCGAATCATCAAGAGCATTCAGAAGGCAGGGTCCAGCAATCCGGTGTTCATTCTGGACGAGATAGACAAGGTGACGCAGATGACGCACAACGGCGACCCGTCGTCAGCCCTGCTCGAAGTGCTCGACCCGGAACAGAACAGTGCCTTCCACGACAACTACCTTGACCTGGACTACGACCTCTCGAAGGTACTCTTCATTGCCACGGCCAACGACCTGAACACCATTCCGCGTCCCCTACTCGACCGTATGGAGGTCATCGAGGTGAGCGGCTACATTACGGAAGAGAAAATCGAGATTGCCAAGCGCCACCTTGTGCCCAAGGAGCGCGAGAACAACGGCTTGAACAGCGAGAAACGGCTGAACTTCAACAAGGCGGCCATCGAGAAAATCATTGAACAATACACCCGTGAGAGCGGCGTCAGACAATTAGAGAAGCAAATCAACAAGATCTTCCGCAAGCTGGCCCTGATGAAGGCCAGGGACGGCGAGCTGCCCTACCTCAAGATAACCCCCAACGAGATAGAGGACCTGCTGGGCAAGCCCCCCTTCTACCGCGACATTTATCAAGGCAACGACTATGCCGGCGTGGTTACTGGTCTGGCATGGACGAGCGTGGGCGGTGAGATACTCTTCATTGAGACCTCGCTCTCGAAGGGCAAGGGCTCGAAGCTGACGCTGACCGGAAACCTGGGCGACGTGATGAAGGAGAGTGCCGTACTGGCTCTTGAGTATGTCAAGGCACACGCTGACGTGCTGGGCATTGACTACCGCATCTTCGACAACTGGAACATACACATTCACGTGCCCGAGGGTGCCACGCCAAAGGACGGCCCTTCAGCCGGCATCACTATTGCCACCTCCATTGCCTCGGCACTTACGCAGCGCAAGGTTCGCAAGAACGTAGCCATGACGGGTGAGATCACCCTTCGCGGAAAGGTGCTGCCCGTAGGCGGCATCAAGGAGAAGATTCTGGCTGCCAAGCGTGCCGGCATTACCGACATCATGCTGTGTCAGGAGAACCGCAAGGACATTGAGGAAATTCCTGATGTCTATCTGAAGGGCGTCAACTTCCACTATGTGGAGAACGTGCAGGACGTATGGGACTTCGCATTGACCGACGAAATTGTTGAGCGTCCGCTCGATTTCACCATTCCTGAAGAGAAAGAAGAGAAGAAATGACTTTTGAAGTACAGCATACAGACAGTGCCAGCGATGCCCGCACGGGACTGATAACCACCGACCACGGTCAGATAAAGACTCCCATCTTCATGCCCGTGGGGACGGCGGGTTCGGTGAAGGGCGTACACTTCTCGGAACTGCGCGAGCAGGTGAAGGCCCAGATTATTCTGGGCAACACGTACCACCTCTACCTGCGTCCGGGACTGCAGGTGCTGCGACAGGCAGGCGGACTGCATAAGTTCAACACGTGGGACCGCCCCATACTGACCGACTCCGGCGGTTTCCAGGTCTTTTCGCTCACGGGCATTCGCAAGCTGAAAGAGGAAGGCTGCGAGTTCCGCAGTCACATTGACGGCTCGAAGCACATCTTTACGCCTGAGAACGTGATGGACACGGAGCGCATCATAGGAGCCGACATCATGATGGCCCTCGACGAGTGTCCGCCGGGACAGAGCGACTACCAGTATGCCAAGAACTCATTGGGTCTGACACAACGCTGGCTGGAACGCTGCGTCAAGCGCTTCAACGAGACGGAGCCGCTGTACGGCCACCGTCAGACGCTCTTCCCCATTGTGCAGGGTTGCACTTACAAGGACCTGCGCCAGGACGCTGCCAAGCACGTGTGTGACGTTTTAGGACGGCTCAACGACGGCGGCGGAGCCAGCATCGGCGGCCTTGCAGTAGGCGAGCCCACCGAGGTGATGTACGACATGATAGAGGTGGTGAACGCCATTCTGCCGAAAGACCGCCCGCGCTACCTGATGGGCGTAGGCACGCCTCAGAACATTTTGGAAGCCATAGAACGCGGCGTCGATATGTTCGACTGCGTCATGCCCACGCGCAACGGCCGTAATGCCATGCTCTTCACCTATCAGGGCACCATGAACATGCGCAACAAGAAATGGGAAACCGACTTCACACCCATTGACCCTGACGGCTGCGACATTGACCGGCTGCACACCAAGGCCTACCTGCACCACCTGTTCAAGGCGCAGGAACTGCTGGCCCTGCAGATAGCCAGCATTCACAACCTGGCCTTCTACCTGCGACTGGTGGGCGACGCCCGTCAGCACATTGAGCAGGGCGACTTCACACAGTGGAAGCGCAGCGTCATTGATGATTTGGGAAGGAGGATTTAAAGAAGCAAAGGCAATGGAAATCAAGAAGATAAGAAGATGGCATAAACTGATTAGGCTGTGGACCGCACTACGCGGGCCGCTGCAGAAGATAGGGCACAAACTGAGATGGATGAACCCCAGGCGCTACCTGAAGCGTCTTGACACCTACATCATACGCAAGTTCATTGGTACTTACGTCTATTCCATTGCGCTCATCATCTCCATCTCTATTGTCTTCGACATCAACGAGAACCTGGCCAAGTTTACCACCAACCACGCTCCGCTGCGTGCCATTGTGTTCGACTACTATGCCAACTTCGTGCCCTACTTCGCCAACCTCTTCTCGCCCCTGTTCGTCTTCATTGCCGTCATCTTCTTTACGTCGAAGCTGGCCGGCAACTCTGAAATCATTGCCATGCTGGCCAGCGGCATGAGCTTTAAGCGGCTGCTCAGACCCTACCTTATTTCGGCTGCCATCATTGCTGCCGTCAACTTCTACTTGGGTGCCTACATCATTCCCAAGGGCAACGTGGTGCGCCACAACTTCGAGTCGCTCTACAAGAACAACAAGAAGGTGACCTCGGCCATGAACGTGCAGCTGCAAGTGGCCCCGGGCGTCATTGCCTTCATGTCACAATACGACGACATTACGCGGACGGGCTACGGCTTCCGACTCGACAAGTTCGAGAACAAGAAGCTCATCAGCACCCTTACAGCCAACGTGATACAGTACGACACCATCAGCGAAAGCCGATACCAGTGGAAGGCAAAGAACTACCGCATACGCACGCTCACCGGCATGCGCGAAAAGATTACATCGGGTGCTGAAATCGACACGACCATACAAATGGAACCCATGGACCTGGTGTTCTCAAAGGGACAGCAGGAGACGCTCTCCTCGCCCGAACTGAAGCGCTACATTTCGAAGCAGCAGGAGCGCGGCTCTCAGAACGTGGTGCAGTACGAGGTGGAGTACTACAAGCGCATTGCCACGTCGTTCGCCTCGTTCATTCTGACCATCATCGGTGTCTCGCTCTCCTCGCGCAAGCGTAAGGGCGGCATGGGCATGTACCTCGGCATCGGTCTGGCCCTCTCGTTCACTTACATTCTGCTGCAGACCATCAGCGCCACCTTCGCCATTCAGGCTAACACGCCGCCGATGCTGGCTGCATGGATTCCAAACATCCTCTACATTTTCATTGCCTACTATTGCTACAGGCAAGCCCCTAATTAATTTACGATTTACGGATTTTCGATTTACGATTGGCATGACATTTGAAGAAACATACCTCAACGACAATATTCTCGATGCGCTCTACGACATGCACTTCGAGCAGATGACTCCCATACAGGAGAAGTGCATTCCGCAAATACTCGACCAGCACGACGTCATGGGCGTAGCACAAACGGGCACCGGAAAGACGGCGGCCTACCTGCTGCCCATACTCTCCATGCTCGACGACGGAGGCTTTCCCGACGATGCCATCAACTGTCTCATCATGGCGCCTACACGCGAACTGGCACAGCAGATTGACCAGGCCATGCAGGGCTTCGGCTACTACCTCGACACCGTGAGCAGCGTAGCCGTCTATGGCGGCAACGACGGCGGACGCTACGACCAGGAACAGCGT
>Ga0256404_1005875_pt1 | contig 21063 bp, 18 predicted proteins | sample RumenRJG_01DNA_FD_185990 | JGI IMG/M metagenome (GOLD analysis project Ga0256404, IMG submission 185990) | Bovine rumen microbial communities from Lethbridge, Alberta, Canada - RJG_01 | ecosystem: Host-associated > Mammals > Digestive system > Stomach > Rumen | place: Canada: Alberta | collected...
TTCACGTATAATGCCATTAGCAAGGAGAAATTCTCGCATTGTGCCACGAAGTAAAGGGGTATCTGGAGTAAACCATTCCTTACCATCAAAAAAACAAATATTAGTATATGATGTGTCTGTAACGCAACCGTTCTTCACAATAACAACCTCATCGTAAGAAGGAGCCTTAGCCCTTTGACGTAGAAGAATGGTCCTGTCTGTACTCTTCCATGAATAGTCGATATCATTGTCCTCAACAACACACAATCGGCTTATGTGACGCATGGAATAAGGAACTATTTCACGTTCTATTATTCCTTTTTCATTATACAACACACGAGCCTTCTGTAAACCAGAGATAAAAGGGATATCATGTAATAATTCAGCTTCAGTAATAGGTCGGCTGCCTGGAAAGAAGGCACGCATGGTTCTATTCAGTCTCTCGGCATGAAGAGACAGGTTTCTGGGTTCACCATCTTTGATGCAGATTGTTTCAACAAACTGGTACATATATTTTCTCTATTACTTCATTATATTCACTTTCTTCGTTGCTCATAGCGGTGATGCCACCACCTGCCTTATAAAAGAGCTGTCCGTTCGTGCTGTCAACAAAACGAATCATCACAGCACTATCTATATTGCCACTATTCCAAATACCCATGCAGCCAGTGTAGAATTCTCTATCATAGTTCTCGGCATCCTTGATTATAGAAATAGTCTTTGGTTTAGGGGCACCCGTGATAGAACCAGCAGGCAGCAGTTTCATTATCAGTTTTCCAGGATGCGAAGCATAGTAGGCTTGCACTCTTCCACTTATTTCGGAGCTTGTTTGAAGAATACTCCCCTTGTGTGTATCTATTTTCTCAACATAACGATAACGTTTCACTCTTACATGGTCTGCCACCATACTTAAATCGTTTCTTATAAGATCAACAATAGTGGCATGTTCGGCTTTTTCCTTTTTATCAGTCAAGAGTTGTTGCTCTGCATGAGGAATAGTAGCATCAATAGTACCTTTCATAGGATAAGAACTTATTACACCATTGTTCAGTCTTATGAATATCTCTGGCGAAAAGCAAACCAGCTTGTCTTTAATCCATAGGCGATAGCGTGCCGATGTATTAAGAAAAATATCACGAATCGACATATTTGTAGTCAGCGGAACCTTGCAAGTGAGGTTTACAAGATAGCTATTGCCTGCCTTTTCGGCATTCTGCACAATAGAGAAGCTACGATGATACTCCTTGCGCGAAGGCTTGTCAAACAACCATTTCATCTTAAACGAATCTCGAAGGCATCTCGAAGGAATAGTATCGTCTTGTGAAGGAACATTTGTAACTCCATTAAAACAATATAGCATTTCCTCTGTATCAATCTCATTCAAGTCTTCAACAATGGCTTGTGTTTTGTCGTAACTGATGACAAAAATAAAAGCCTTGCCATCGCTTGCAAGTGCATTCATCTTTTCTATTGCTTCCTCCTCATTCAGAATTTTCATATTAGCCATTCTCCTCTGTCTATTTCGGATGCAAAGATAATAAAATGATAAAAAAAAATAGGTTAAATGAACTTATTCTCAAAAAAAATATGGCAAAATCACACGTTATATGATTTTTTATTGCAGCAACTAAAAAAAATATTTATATTTGTGAGCAATCTTCTAACTTCCTCTATCTACAGAGCAAGCAGAACTTCCGAAAGTTAAACCTATAATTAAATGTATATGAAAAAACTAATGTTTTGTATCATTGTTGCCGTGATTGGTATAGGCAACATGGTTGTCACCACAAGTTGCAGCAACGGTGAGGAAAAGAATTCTATTGCTTTGAGTGCAACCGACGACAACAGTAATTTTGTTAATATTACGGATGTTGTGCCCGATGTGATTTTAGAAATACGCTATTATGGCACATACAACTTTGTTGGTTCACGTATAGATGGATATGAGGAACCAACAGCATTACTCACCAAACAGGCTGCAAAAGCCTTGAAAGCTGTAAGCGATGATGTGATGAAGCAGGGCTATAGACTAAAGATATATGATGCCTATCGTCCACAGAAAGGTGTTGATCACTTTGTGAGATGGGCTTCCAATCTTAATGCCACAGAAATGAAAGATTATTTCTATCCCGACTTAGACAAAAATGTACTGTTCGAACAAGAATATATCTATGAAAGGAGTGGTCACACACGTGGTTCAACAATCGACCTTACTCTCTTTGATATGAAAACAGAGAAAGAACTCGATATGGGTGGCACTTTCGATTGGTTTGGTCCGGAGAGTCATCCTGATTTCTGTGGTAATCCTGAAACTGGCAAATATACTGGTGATAACTCAAAATCGCCCAAAGGACGAAGTATTACTGCTCAACAGTTTGCTAATAGAATGATTCTTCGTAACGCAATGCTTCGACATGGGTTCAAGCCCCTTGACACAGAATGGTGGCATTTCACTCTTAAGGATGAACCATTCCCAGATACCTACTTCACTTTCCCAGTAAAGAAGATATGAGGCATACCCAAAAACCATGATTTTCATTTCATCATTTTACCTTATTTTGAGTATTGTCGCATACATTTTTTCCCTATAATTTTGCAAGCGAACAATAATATTAAAAACGATGAAGAAAACATGTGTTATTTATGGTTCCTCAACTGGTACATGTGAGGACATCGCAAAGAGAATAGCAAGCAAGTTAGACAATGCAGAAGTTGTTGATGCAGCAAAACTAAGCGTTGAAACAATAGCAGCCAACGACAATTTGCTCCTTGGAACATCAACATGGGGTGCTGGCGAAATGCAGGACGACTGGTATGACGGCATTAAAGCTTTGAAGGAAGCAGACCTCAACGGTAAGACTATTGCCTTGTTTGGTTGTGGTGACAGCGAAAGTTATTGCGACACTTTCTGTGGAGGTATGGCTGAGCTATATCAGGCTGTAGAAGAAAAGGGTGCAAACATTATTGGCAAAGTATCTGCCGACAACTATACATATGATGATTCAGAGGCTGTTATAGACGGAGAATTCGTTGGTCTTGCTCTTGATGAGATGAACGAAAGTGATAAAACAGACGAGAGAATAGACGCATGGCTTGCTGCAATAAAGCCACAATTGTAATTATGGCCACAAATTGAAAAAATAACAACATTATGCAACAGACTGATATTGTACCCGCTGATATTCGTGTGCTTTCTGAACAAATATATCAGTATCAGAAAGGTGTAAGACAAATGGTTCTTTGCACATTTCACAAACGACACGAGTCTTTAGCTATTAAAAAACTTAATAGTCAAGGTATTGATTATGTCATTCAGCCTGTTGGTAATGGAAGGATAAACCTCTATTTCGGACGTAAGGCCTGTGTGAACACTATCCAGCATTTGGTAAAGAGACCACTCAGAGACCTTACTCCGGAAGAGGATTTTATGCTTGGAGCGCTATTAGGTTACGACATAACCATGCAATGTGAACGCTACTGTAAGCGCAAATGTAGCTGTAATGGAAATTGTAAAAAGTGTTGCTAATTCATTAGTTATTAAGCATATATAATGCAATTAATAACACACATTTTGATAATGACATTTTATTTTGCTGCTAAAGCAAAATAGAGTAAGCACATTGTTGCTATAATTACAATAAACCTACACCAGTTGTAGAGTTTTTGAATACTTTGAGCTGTTTTAATATCCATATTCCTTACTTTATTTATTCACCACAAATTTACGAGGAATATGTTACAAACAAATTACATCTATATTAACAAAATATTGCAACCCTAAGATGTAACAGGATTGCAATATTATTGTAGCACAACAGCATTATTCCATAAATTTTTTAGCCGCTCGTAGTTGATGCCTCATATTACTTAAAAATTGCTGGCTCTCCTGCAACACATTAAGGTAAAGCAGATTAACCTGCATCTGTGAATTGCTACGAGAGTCTTGCATACGATCAATCTGCTTCTTACGCAAAAGAGACAATTCATCTTTAACACGGTCAGCATCAGCCAAAACCTGGCGATAATTGCTGTAGCGTCCTGTTTCAATCAATGCACATGAAGCTTTCATCAATTCATTAATATTTCGCCAAATAGGAAGGAAATCGGCTATCAGATCAGGAGAAAGCGGATTGAAACTATTATCTACATGTTCCTTTATCGGTTCAAGCATGCGACGAAGAGAATAGATAAACTGAAAATTACTGTTCATACCTAAATGAAACCATGTATTACGCTCTATAGCTATGGGCCGAGGAATCCGTTGCAGAACAAGCATTTCCTTACGACGTACATTTTTTAATGCCTGTTTTGTTTCTTTTAAATCACGCTGAACCTTGCGTAGAGTGCTATGCTTTTCTTGTTCCAATCCATCAATAATAAGATTAAACTGTTCAAGTGAAAACCTACAGATTTCAGATTGCGTTCTGCGAACCTGTTTTTGCAGCATATCCCAAACAAGTTCCGGATCGCGGGTGCGCATCATCATCTGGAATAAATCCTTATCTCTATTCTCTGCATCTACCTTTTTTCTATATTTGCGATTACTACGAACAAGCATAATGATGACAACAAAAATAAACACTATATTTGCGGAAATCCCTCCATAATACATAGCTAAAGCTACAACGGCTGCAAACAAAAATGAAACACCTGCAGTTATAAACCATCCGCCAATAACCGAAATAACTCCTGTGACACGAAAAACAGCACTCTCCCTACTCCACGCCCTATCAGCAAGACTACCGCCCATAGCCACCATAAAGGTTACATAAGTTGTTGACAACGGTAATTTAAAATTTGTGCCTATGGTGATAAGCATTGACGAAATGACAAGAGTAACAGCTGCACGAACCATATCAAATGCTGCTTTGTCGTTTTCGAGAACCAAATCCGTTTTATCAAAACGTGCATTTATCCAACTTTTTACTCTTAAAGGAATAATACACGAAATCTGCCTGTTAGCAGTTTGGAAAAAGCGCACTATAGCGCGAGCAGCATTGGTTGACCCAAACATTTCATCTCCCACATCCTGCCTACTCAAATCAACAGTAGTTTTAATTACATTCTTTGCTTTTTGTGAGGTAGCCATAGCAATAACCATTATGATACCTGCAAATAAAAGGTACAAAGGAGGAGTCTTAGCGTTTTCCATTAATGATGACATCATAAAAGAGGTTGGTGCAACACCATTGTTATTGGCAATATAGTCTAAATAACTATCCAATCCTGACAGAGGTACACCAATGAAATTTACTAAGTCATTGCCAGCAAATGCCATTGCGAGAGCAAATGTTCCTAAAAGAACAATAATACGAAAAACATTTATTTTTAGCAAGCATAAAATATACATTGCCACAACAGCACCACCAAAGGTCAATACTATCAAAGGCTGAATATGTATATTTACCCATATACGAACATCGTCGGGCATATAAGGGCTATTACCAATACCTTTCAAGAAAATAAAATAAGCCAGTATGGTGAAAGCAATACCACCAAAAATGGCAGTACTAAATCGTGATTTCTGCTTGTAATTAAAGGTAAACACAATACGGCTTATCCACATTATTCCCCATCCGAACACAAAAGCAAATGCAACACTAACGAATATCGCAATAATCATGTTTAGTGCCTGTCCTGAATTAAGCAGCATTTCATAATTCAGAGATGGATTGGATATCGTTTTTATTGTTGCCAAAACAAATGCACCACCAAGCAGTCCAAATACCAAAGAAATTGTAGAAGATGTTGGCATACCCAACGAATTGAACATATCAAGCACAATTACATTAGTAACCATCACCGCCAAAAATATTGTTATCACCTCAAAAAAAGAATAATTAATAGGTGTTATTATTCCATGCCGGGCAACATCCATCATTCCTGTTGACATAACAGCACCTAACAACACACCCAATGAGGCATAAACTAATATCGTTTGATATTTAGCTACATGTGCTCCTACTGCAGACTGCAAAAAGTTAACTGCATCATTACTAACTCCAACAAAGAGCCCAAATACTGCCAAACAAAGCAGAAAAACTACAATTATAAGATAAATTATTTCCATATCTGCTGCAAAAATAGCTCTATGAAATTACAGGAGTATAACATAAATGTTACAATCATGTTACAAACAAAAAAAAAGTTTGAATATTACAACAGTAAGAAAAGAAAAAAACTATCTTTGCAATATGGAAGAAAACAAATATCGAATATTAGTTGTTGACGATGAACAAGATCTCTGTGAGATTCTGAAATTCAATCTCGAAACAGAGGGGTACCTGGTAGACACAGCAAACTCTGCCGAAGAGGTGCTTAATATGAACCTTTTGCCATACCATTTGTTCTTACTTGACGTGATGATGGAAGGTATGAGTGGATTTGCACTTGCCAAAGAGCTTAAAGCAAATCAATCAACAGCATCTATTCCAATAATATTCCTTACAGCCAAGGACACAGAAAACGATATGGTTACAGGATTTAATATTGGGGCAGATGATTATATCTCGAAGCCTTTCTCCATTCGTGAGGTGATGGTGCGAGTAAGAGCTGTGCTGCGCAGAACAAAAAGTGCCAATACCCCAAATAATACCAACACCATTGAATACAAGGGATTGAAACTTAATGCCAACACAAAAACTGTTAGTGTGGACGGTAAAGACATTGCCTTTACAAAAACAGAATATGAACTTCTTAAATTACTGCTCGAAGCTAAAGGACGGGTACTATCACGACAGGAACTTATTGATAAAGTGTGGCCAAGTGACGTGCTGGTTCTCGATAGAACCGTTGACGTAAACATCACACGATTACGTAAGAAAATAGGCAACTATGCCAACAACATCGTCACCAGACAAGGTTTTGGATATTATTTTGACGCATGAAACTATCAGTAGGAAATAAACTATATCTCGGTGTAATCTCTGTATTTCTCGTATTCGCCGTGGCTTTTATCGTTTTTCAGCGGACACGCGAAAAGCGATATAAGGAAGAGACACTTCACTTACAGCTTCAAGACTATAATGATCGCATGCATGTGTCACTTGAATTTCTAAGGAAAACTGATGAGAAAACATTAAGCAACTATGTGAAACAACACAACGAGAAAAATATACGTGTAACTCTTATTGATAAATCTGGCCATGTATTCTTTGACAACCTGCGCAAAGACTATTCTCACTTTGCCGACCACTCCAACAGAACAGAGTTTATACAGGCATTGAAAACAGGACAGGGAGCTACGGTTGATCGCAAGTCTAACACTACAAATATCGACTACTTCTATAGCGCAACCTATTTCCCTAAAAGTGGATACGTTATAAGAACTGCACTTCCATACGATAGTGATCTTGCAAAATCACTCGAAACAGATCAACACTATATGTGGTTTGCATTAGGAGCTTTTCTACTTCTTACAATTCTGTTATACAGATTTACTCAAAGATTAGACAGAAATATACAAAAACTTCGCATTTTTGCATCAAGAGCTGACAATAATGAAACTCTTGATACTGATGATTTGATTGATTTTCCAAACGATGAACTTGGAGAGATTGCAGAAAGAATAATAAAGATATATCGTAGATTGGAAAACACACGTAAGGAGCAAGACAAATTAAAAAGAGAACTCACTCAGAATGTGGCCCACGAACTAAAAACCCCAGTTGCGTCTATAAAGGGATTTTTGGAAACTATAATAAACAACACGTCTATTGACGAGAACACAAGAAAAAAATTTCTTGAAAGATGTTATGCACAGAGTGAGCGTCTCGGATATTTATTGCAAGACATATCAACTCTAAACCGCATGGATAACGCTCCAGAAACTATGGATATAGAAGACTTAGATATTGTAGAAATTATTACTCAAATACAACAGGAAACAATACTGGATTTGGAAAAGCGTAACATGAGTTATGTAAATAATCTGCCAAAAACAATATCTATAAGAGGAAACAAAAACATGATCTACAGTATTTTCCGCAATCTCACAGATAATGCTATTGCTTATGCAGGAGAAGGTTCAACTATCACCATATCTGCAGTTAAAGAAGGTAATTTCTGGTGCTTTGCTTTCAGTGATACCGGCATTGGAGTACCAGAAGAACATCTCAGCCGAATCTTTGAACGTTTTTATCGTGTTGATAAAGGACGAAGTCGCAAGATGGGAGGCACAGGATTAGGTCTTGCCATAGTAAAAAATGCCGTTATGCTTCATGGTGGAAAAATCAAAGCAATGAATCAGCCACAAGGAGGATTGTGTTTTGAATTTACTATAAGTATTTAAGTTTATTCTGCTTTTGCAAGCTTCGCTTGCTCTGTAGATAGCAAGCGGAGTAGCTCTACTAAATTAAATTTGCCCAATAACTCGTAAACTCACAACCTCACAGTTTTAATCCAACAACGTTGTTGCACGCACACGACTAAGTGTCTCTGGAGTCATCTGCAGATAGTTGGCAACAAAGACAAGCGGTGCACGAAGAACAACCTGTGGATTGAGTTTACATAACTTCTTATATCTATCTTGAGCCGTTTCAAAACGCACAAGATCAGCATGAACCTGCGAAAGAATCAGACTCTCTTCAAGAATTTTGCGATAAAGAATCTGTATGTTCACATTATGTAATGCTACCTCTTCAAGTTTTTTCTTAGGCATAGCATACACAGTTGTTGGTTCCAGAGCTTCTATCTGCAAGTGAGTTGGTACCTCACGGAAGAGACTCTCTATACACATTATTATAGAGCGATCAACTCCAAGGTGTTCGGTAACCTCTTTTCCATTCTTGAAATAGAACTGTCGAACAAGTCCTTTATCCACATAATAAATATTCTCACAAATATCGCCTTCCTTGAGAATCATCTCATTCTTGGCAAACTTCATTGGTACCAGAATGCTTTCAAGCAAATCAAGTTCCTCGTGAGTCATGGTGCTATATTTACGCGCCAACTCACGAGCTATGTCTCTTGGGGTGTTAGAAGGTTCTTTCATTTTAGTTCCTCACTTCCTGTTTTAATAGTTTCTAATCAAGTTTTAATACGGCAAGGAAAGCCTTTTGAGGCACCTGCACGTTTCCTACCTGCTTCATGCGTTTCTTTCCCGCCTTCTGCTTTTCAAGCAACTTACGCTTACGGCTCACGTCACCACCATAACATTTGGCAGTAACATCCTTGCGTACTTGCTTTACTGTTTCACGAGCCACAATCTTTGCACCAATAGCTGCCTGGATTGCGATATCGAACTGCTGACGTGGAATAAGTTCTTTAAGCTTTTCACACATACGGCGTCCAAAAGTAACGGCATTGCTTTCATGGGTAAGAGTAGAAAGCGCATCTACAGGCTCACCATTGAGAAGAATATCTAATTTGGCAAGCTTGCTTGGACGGAAGCAATCAATATGATAATCAAACGAAGCATATCCCTTAGAGATACTCTTCAATTTGTCATAGAAGTCGATAACGATTTCGCCTAACGGCATCATGAAATGCAACTCCACACGATTTCCACTTACATACTCCTGCTTAATGAGCTCACCTCGCTTGTCGAGACATAGAGTCATTATAGGACCAATATAAGTAGTAGCTGTGATGATTGTCGCTCTAATATATGGTTCTTCAATATGGTCTATAATAGTTGGCTCAGGAAGTCCTGATGGATTGTGCACCTCTTTGGAACCACCTTGCTTGTCGTAAACCATATATGAAACGTTAGGCACTGTTGTAATCACATCCATATTGAACTCACGATCAAGACGCTCCTGAATAATCTCCATGTGAAGAAGTCCGAGGAATCCACAGCGGAAACCGAACCCCAATGCTACAGAACTCTCTGGCGAGAATGTTAGCGAAGCATCATTGAGCTGTAGTTTCTCAAGCGAGGCACGCAGATTTTCGTAATCGTTGGGATCAATAGGATATACACCCGCAAACACCATTGGCTTCACTTCTTGGAAGCCTTCTATAGCCTTGTCGCATGGGTTTGAAACCGATGTAACAGTATCACCAACCTTTACCTCTGTAGCTGTTTTGATACCCGAAATAATATAGCCCACCTCACCTGTGGTAAGTTCTGTCTTAGGCATCATATCCATTTTCAGTACGCCCACTTCATCGGCAACATACTCCATACCTGTATTGAAGAACTTCACCTTGTCGCCTTTACGTATTGTTCCGTTAGTAACCTTACAAAGGACAATAATTCCACGGAAGGAATTGAAGATAGAGTCAAAAATCAAAGCCTGTGGGGCTGCTTTAGTATCGCCAACGGGATGAGGAACGCGTTTAACCACGGCTTCAAGTACATCCTCTACACCCTCACCAGTCTTTCCAGATGCACGAATTATCTCCGAGCGATCACAACCAAGAAGGTCTATTATCTCGTCCTCCACCTCATCGGGCATGGCGTTAGGCATATCTATCTTGTTGATTACAGGAATAATTTCAAGATCATGATCTATAGCCATGTATAGGTTGGAAATGGTCTGAGCCTGCACACCTTGTGTAGCATCAACAACCAACAAGGCACCCTCACAAGCAGCAATGCTTCGAGAAACCTCATAAGAGAAGTCAACGTGTCCTGGAGTATCAATAAGATTGAGAATATAGTTCTGTCCATCTTCAGCCTTATATTCCATCTGAATAGCATGGCTTTTGATGGTTATTCCTCTCTCACGCTCCAAATCCATATCGTCAAGCATTTGCCCCTCAGTAATCTGAATTGTCTTAGTTTTCTCTAATAAACGATCAGCCAAGGTTGACTTTCCATGATCGATATGAGCAATGATACAAAAGTTTCTTATGTTGTTGATATTATCCATTAATTTCTATTTTATGTGCAAAGATAGCTGAAATCATACATAATACAAAATAAAACACCATTTTTCATTTGTTTTTTTTATTCATTTGCATTATATTTGCACAAAAAATCAAAAGATAATGAAGAAATATTTACTATTTACAGTAGCATCATTAGCATTGATGTGTAGTTGCCACCACGACACAATTGAAGATAGAGCAGAGCGTGAAGCAAAGGAATACACAAAGAAATTCTGCCCCACTCCATACAATAATGATGTGAGAACAGACAGCCTTTCGTTTGACAAATCGTCAAAAACTTTCACCTATCATTGCCGTCTTAGAGGATTGATAGATAATCCAAAGGTAATAGCTGAGAATGAGTCAAAGCTAAAGAATGCCATACGTGAGAATATCACTAACGACACAGGCACAAAAATATATAAGGATGCCGGCTTTAGTTTTATCTATATAATGCGTTCTGACAAAGACCCGAACGCTATTTTACTGAAAGTAAAACTAACGGAAAAAGATTATAAGTAGATACAAAAAACCTCACCATTAATTCTTATGGTGAGGTTTTTTATTATTCATTTATTTTACTCTGGCTTCATATTGGTGTACACATTCTGTACATCATCAAACTCCTCGAGTTTCTCTATCATCTTGTCAATAGTTTCGCGCTGTTCAGGAGTAACATCCTTCAAATCTGTAGGAATACGTGTGAACTCAGCTGTTGTGATTTCAAATCCGTTCTCCTCAAGATATTTCTGAATGTCACCAAAGCTTGTTGGAGCACCATAGATAGTGATTTCACCCTCTTCCTCATCAGTGTCAAATTCGTCATCAACCTCGAAGTCGATAAGCTCAAGGATAAGGTCATCCATATCAACACCTTCCTTCTGCTTGAAAGTGAAAACACACTTGTGATCAAACATAAAGCTCAAAGAGCCTTGTGTTCCAAGGTTACCATTAAACTTGTTGAATACAGAGCGAACATCAGCAACGGTACGTGTTGTGTTGTCTGTCAGAGTATCAACGAAGATTGCAATTCCGTGAGGACCATATCCCTCGTATGGAACTTCCTTGTAATCGCTGGTATCCTTACCCATTGCGTTCTTGATAGCACGGGTAATGTTGTCCTTTGGCATATTCTCACGCTTTGCTGTGGCGATAATTGCGCGCAAACGTGGATTATTCTCAGGCTCTGGACCACCTGCCTTTACAGCAATAGCAATCTCCTTACCTAACTTTGTGAATGTTTTGGCCATGTGGCCCCATCTTTTCAGCTTAGCTGCTTTACGATATTCAAATGCTCTTCCCATAATTGAAAAGTGAAATGGTAAGAAGGCAGGACGATAGTCCGTACCTTCCACCTATTGAATTATTATTTGTTGATTTTTTATTCTTCTTTATCTCAGTTCTGCATTCAGCTGAGTTGTCAACTGATGGATGAGTTTTTTCATTATTGCTTCGATAGCCTTGTCGTTTAGAGTCTTCTGGTCATCTTGAATGATGAAGTTAACTGCATAACTCTTTTTACCAGCAGGAAGATTCTTTCCCTCATAAACATCGAAAAGTTCAACACTCTTAAGGAGCTTCTTCTCTGTCTTCTCAGCAATAGCAACAATCTCGGCAAATTCAACACTCTTGTCTACAAGGAGCGCAAGGTCACGACTAACAGCAGGATACTTGCTTATTTCCTTAAATGTGAGGTTAATCTTGCGAACTGCCTTCATTAGGTTATCCCAGTTGATATCAGCATAGAACACATCGTTCTCGAGATCAAACAACTTCTTCACCTTGATATCAAGAATACCTACCTCAGCAAGAACCTTACCATTCTTAAGTTCATAAGAAAGAGCCTTAGAGAAAATGTTGTTCTCACTCTTCTTGATATTTACCATTCCCATTGGCAAGCCAACACGACGGAAAACATTCTCAACATAAGCTTTCAACTCATAAAAGCTACTGTCCTCATTTGCATGTGCCCAAGAACCTTCAACACGCTTACCTGTAAGCCACAAGGCAAGGTGATGATCCTGAGTATAGGCTTTGATAGGACTTTCCTCTGACCAGTTGTCCTTATTATAATGATATGTGTTGCCACTCTCGAAGAAACGAAGGTTGGCATTCTTACGATTCACATTGCGAACAATACTTTCAAGACCACCGAAAAGCATGCTCTGACGCATCACACCAAGATCGGCAGAAAGAGGATTCATCACCTTAACGGTGTTCTCCCACAGATAGCTGTTCCAAGAGTCGCCCTCGTAATAAGAACTCTTTGTGAGAGAGTTGTTCATTATCTCCTCAAAGCCCATACCAACAAGTTGTTCACCAACAATATTCTCTACGTGATACTCATGGTCAGCAACTCCCTGAACATTAAGTGAAGACTTTAAGGTTGTAGGAATCTCTACATTATTATAGCCATAGATACGAAGAATATCCTCTACAACATCACAAGGACGCTGCACATCAACACGGAAAGGAGGAACAAGGAGGTCGAGACCTTCTGCATCTTCCTTTTCAATCTTCATATCAAGACTCTCAACGATACTCTTTATTGTTTCTGCACCAAGTTGCTTACCAATAAGACGATCGCAATATTCATAATTAAGACGAACAGCAAAATCAGCCATTGGAGCAGGATAAACATCCTTTATCTCCATACTAACCTTACCACCAGCGAGCTGCTTGCAAAGGATAGCAGCCTGTTTCAAGGCATACACCTGTAGATTTGGGTCAATACCACGCTCAAAACGATAGCTTGCATCTGTACTCAATCCATGGCGACGTGCACTTTTTCTGATCCATGTTGGATGGAAGTATGCACTTTCAAGAACAACATTCTTTGTTGTTTCATAGGTACCACTACCCTTTCCACCAAAAATACCAGCAATACACATTGGTTCCTCAGCATTACAGATACTCAAATCGTGCTCTCCAAGAGTGTGTTCCTCGCCATCGAGGGTAACAAACTTAGTACCTTCTGGCTGAGTACGAACAACAATCTTGTTGCCCTTTACCATATCGGCATCAAAGCAATGCATAGGCTGTCCATAAGCCATCATTATATAATTAGTGATATCAACGATGTTGTTGATAGGACGAAGACCGATAATATTCAGTTTATCCTGCAACCACTTTGGACTCTCCTTAACTTCGCAATCGGTGATGCTAAGACAAGCATAACGCTTGCAAGCCTCTGTATTTTCAATTTCTACCTCAATAGGCAGGTCATTGTTATCAACCTTAAACTCATCACATGATGGACGATGAATACTTGTCTTATAGCCATTCTGCTTGAGCCATGCATAAAGATCGCGTGCAACACCATAGTGACTTGTTGCATCTGCACGGTTAGCGGTGAGATCTATCTCAATAACCCAATCACTTTCCAAATTGTAATACTCTGCTGCGGGCTGACCAACAGGAGCATCCTCTGGTAGAACAATGATACCATCGTGACTTGTGCCAACACCAATCTCGTCCTCTGCACAAATCATACCCAATGACTCTACACCACGAAGCTTTGACTTCTTGATGGTGAATTCCTTATCGCCATCATAAAGCACGCAACCAAGATCTGCAACGATAACTTTCTGACCTGCAGCAACATTTGGAGCACCACAAACAATCTGTTGTGGTTCACCCTTACCAAGGTCAACAGTAGTTACATGAAGATGATCAGAATTAGGATGAGCTTCGCATGTAAGAACCTTACCTACATAAAGTCCTTTCAAGCCGCCTTTAATAGATTGTACTTCTTCTAATGCATCAACTTCAAGACCTGTAGATGTCAGCGCGTCCGCTGTCTCCTGAGGAGTCAGATCGAAGTCAACGTATTCTTTAAGCCATTTATATGAAACTTTCATTATAATGATTTTTTATTGTATACTCAAAAACGGTGCAAAAATACAATTTTTTTCGCTGCTACACAAGCAATATCAATAAAAAAAAGAATGCCGGAACTGTAGCGTTCCGGCATTTTACACTTTTTATCCAGATAGATGTTATTCATCGTCAGCATCGGCTTCAGCTTCATGAGCTGCAATAAGTGCTGTCTGAATCTCATTAGGTACAAGTTCATAACTTGCAAACTTGGTGGTAAATGATGCTCTACCACCAGTGAGCGAACTGAGCGAGATACTGTAGTTGGCAAGTTCCTTCTGTGGAATCTTTGCCGACAATTTTTGATATCCTGCCTCGGTATCCATACCCATAATAAGTGCTCTACGTCCTTGTAGATCGCTCATCACATCGCCCATAAAATCGGCAGGAACATACACCTCAAGATCATAGATAGGCTCCAAAATCTTTGGACCTGCCTGCTTGAAAGCATCACTGAAAGCGTGACGAGCAGCAAGCTTGAAAGACAGCTCATTAGAGTCAACAGGGTGCATCTTGCCATCATACACAACAACTCTTACATCGCGTGCATAAGATCCTGTCAACGGACCACGTTCCATACACTCCATAACTCCCTGAAGAATAGCTGGCATAAACCTCTGGTCGATAGCTCCACCAACAACCGAGTTTATGAACACAAGCTTTCCACCCCAAGGCATATCACGTTCTTCCTTACCTTTCATGGTAACCTTGAACTCCTGTCCGTTGAAGTTGTAACTTGTTGGATCAGGCATACCTTCTGCATATGGTTCAATAATAAGATGAACCTCGCCAAACTGCCCAGCTCCACCACTCTGCTTCTTGTGGCGATATTCTGCCTTGGCCTTCTTTGTGATTGTTTCACGATAAGGGATACGTGGTTCTTCAAATTCCACATTCAGTTTCTCGTTGTTCTCCAAGCGCCACTTCAATGTGCGCAGATGGAATTCTCCCTGTCCGTGAACAATAGTCTGCTTAAGCTCCTTAGAGTTTTCAAATACCCATGTAGGATCTTCCTGATGCATTTTCAGGATTGCCGCCATAACCTTTTCTGTATCCTGGGCATTCTTAGCTTTAACAGCACGACTATACTTAGAGTTTGGATACTTAATGAAATCAAACTTCCATTCTGCATCTTTGCCATTAAGAGTATTGCCAGTTTTAACATCTTTCAGCTTTACTGTGCAACCGATATCGCCAGCCTGCAAAGAGTCAACAGGTATGCGGTTTGCTCCAGCACAGGCATAAATCTGCCCAATACGCTCCTTTGAGCCACGATCAGCATTAGAGAGGTCATCACCAGGCTTCACAGTACCGCTCATCACCTTGAAATAGCTTACTTCACCGATATGAGGCTCCATACCAGTTTTGAAGAAATACAAACTTTCAGGACCATCAGCAACAGGATCGATCTCCTCTCCACGACTATTGTGAACCTTTGGCATTTCGCTCACAAAAGGCACTACATTACCCAAGAATTCCATCAATCGCTGCACACCCATATCCTTGTGAGCATCAACACAGAATACAGGGAATATAGATCGTGTTACCAATCCCTTACGAATACCTTCACGCATCTCGTCTTCTGAAAGAGTCTCAGTCTCAAAGAATTTCTCCATGAGAGAGTCATCGTTCTCTGCAGCAGCCTCTACAAGAGCCTTGTGAAGTTCAAGAGCTTTATCCATTTCCTCGGCAGGAATATCCTCACGCTTAGGAGCACCTCCATCAGGTCCCCAAGACAGTTTCTTCATGATGAGAACATCTATTATCTCGTGAAAATCAGGACCTGTCTTTACAGGATACTGAATCTGCACGCACTTCGAACCATAGATTTCCTGCATACTATTAATGATGTTATCAAAATCGCATTTCTCTGAATCCAACTGATTAATAAGGAAGATTACAGGTTTACTCAATTTCTCGGTATAGCGGAAATTGTTCTGGGTACCCACTTCTGGTCCATACTGACCATTGATGAGGATAACCGCCTGATCAGTTACATTCAGGGAAGTAATTGCACCACCCACAAAGTCGTCACTACCAGGACAATCTATGATATTAAGTTTTTTGTTGTTCCACTCTACATGAAAAACTGTAGGGAATACAGAATAGCCATATTCCAACTCAACAGGAAAATAGTCACTAACGGTATTTTTAGCTTCAATCGATCCACGTCGCTTAATAATACCTGCTTCAAATAACATACTCTCGGCAAGTGTGGTCTTGCCGCTGCCCGCACTGCCAAGCAATGCGATGTTTTTGATTTCATTGGTCTGATAAACTCTCATATCAAAAGATTTAAGTTGTTAGTAATATTAACTCTTTCATGGTCAAGCCTAATGGGTTACGTCGGGCTTTCATGGGCTCTAAGATACGATTTTATAATGAAACTTCCAAAAGAAAAAGCAAAAAAGTGCATATCTTTTTAAACTTATTAGTAATTTTGTATTCAAATAACAAATTATGACGGGATTATACATTCATATACCTTTTTGCGCATCAAGATGTATATACTGTGGTTTCTATAGCACAACCATGGATAAAATGAAGCAACGTTATGTTGATGCTGTATGCAAGGAAATCAAAAGCTATTATCTTAAAGAGAATAAAAACTCGACTGAATGGTCAACGATATATCTCGGGGGGGGCACCCCAAGCCAGTTGAATAAAAGTCAACTGCATCAGATTTTCTCTGCCATAGGCATTCCTTCTAAAAATATAGAGATTACAATGGAATGTAATCCCGATGATGTCACGGATGATTTTGCCAAGATGATTAGCGCTTTGCCCATTAATCGCATCTCAATGGGTGCGCAGACTTTCTCTGATGCACGACTTAAATTTCTGCATCGTCGCCACACTTCCAACGAGGTGATTGTTGCTATTGAAAGACTTCGCAAAGCTGGAATTAAAAATATAAGCGTTGACCTTATGTTTGGCTTTCCTGAAGAAACACTCGAAGACTGGCAAAACGACATTAAAAAGGCATTGGAACTCAATGTTGAACATCTCTCTGCCTATTCGTTAATGTACGAGGAGGGCACTCCCCTTTTCACCCTATTACAGCAGGGTAAGATTAAGGAGATTGATGACAATCTGAGTCTGGATATGTATGACACTCTTGTGGATATGCTCACAGCTGCTAATTACGAACACTATGAAATAAGCAATTTTGCAAAAAAGGGATTTCGTTCACGCCACAACAGTAGCTATTGGAATAACACACCTTATATAGGAATAGGTGCTGCAGCCCACAGCTATATTTCAGGAAAAAGATGGTGGAACATCAGTAACATCAAGAAATATTGCGAGGGAGTAGAAAACAATAAGCTTGAAAAGGAAATAGAGATAATAGATGCCGACACCCATTATAACGACTTGATAACAACAGCACTACGCACCAGCGATGGTCTCAATCTCGACATGCTGTCACCGGAACAGCAAAACTACTTGCTTTCAAACGCACAACATCTTATTGACGAAGGCATGCTAAAGCTAAACAATAAAAAACTATCGCTGACGAGACGGGGCATCTACATCAGCGATAGTATTATGAGTGATTTAATTAAAATCTAATTTCTATGAAGAAGTTAGATGTAGTTAAAAGAAGATAGTAGGAGTTACAAGACATTAGTTTTATGGTATTGTCCTCTATCTCCGCCGCTAAAAGCGGCATAACTCCTCTTAACTACTTATATCTTCAAATTGTTTATTCCAAATTCAAAGACTTCTTGATAGCAGCAATCTTTTCATCAGAAGCCTTCATGCAACGCTCATAGCAGCCTGCACATTTGAAGCTTGGATCTTTTACCTCGAGATAGAACTTAATCTTTGGCTCTGTTCCTGATGGACGAACACTAACCTTAGTATTGTCGTCACAGAACCACTGCAGCACATTACTTGTGTCTGGCATCTCCAGTTTCTCAACAGTACCATCAGCCTTCTTTGCCTCGAGAGACAGGAAGTCTTTAGTAAGCACAACCTTGCTGCCGCCAAGCTCCTGAGGAGGATTATTGCGGAAGTTGGTCATCATCTGCTTAATCTCATCGGCGCCAGTCTTACCTGGACGAACAACATTAATTGTATATTCACGAGAGAAACCATACTCAGCATAGATATCCATAAGCAAGTCATAGAGAGTCTTGCCATTATCCTTTGCCCATGCTGCAATCTCACAGATAAGACAGATTGATGCTGGAGAATCCTTATCTCTAACCTTGTCAAATGGCAAGAAACCAAAACTCTCTTCACCACCACCAATATACTTCTGCTTACCTTCTGAAACACGAATCTCGTTAGCAATCCACTTGAAACCAGTGTAGCAGTCACGAAGCTCAACATTATTCTTATCAGCAATCTGCTTGATAACCTCAGTAGTTACGATGGTCTTAACAAGGAACTCTGTTCCTGTGAGCTGGTTGAGTTTCTTCTTATTAGTAATGATATACCAGCAGAACATCATACATGTCTGGTTACCATTAAGAATCTCCCACTCGCCCTTGTTGTTACGGCAAACAATAGCAAGACGGTCAGCGTCTGGATCTGAAGCAATAACAAGATCGGCATCAAGCTTAGTACCAAGTTTCATACCAAGAGTCATAGCCTCTGAGTTCTCTGGGTTTGGAGAAACAACTGTTGGGAAGTTGCCATCGATAACCATCTGCTCAGGGACAACATGAATATTCTGGAAGCCCCATGAACGAAGTGCCTCTGGAATAATCACACGACCTGTTCCGTGCAGTGGAGTATATACAATGTTAAGGTCTTTCTGGCGAAGGATAACATCCTGATCAACCATTGCCTCCTTAACACCCTGCAGATAATCCCAGTCCATCTCACCACCGATAATCTGAATAAGGTCTTTATTGCCTTCAAACTTCACATCATCAATAGTTACCTTGTTCACCTCATCAATAATACCCTTGTCGTGAGGAGCAAGCACTTGAGCACCATCACTCCAGTAAGCCTTGTAGCCGTTATACTCCTTTGGATTGTGAGAAGCTGTTACGTTTACACCTGCTGTGCAACCAAGCTGACGAATTGCGAAAGAAATCTCTGGTGTAGGACGAAGACTCTCGAAAAGATAAACCTTAATACCGTTAGCCGAGAAGATGTTAGCTACTGTCTCAGCAAACAAACGTCCATTATTGCGGCAATCGTGACCCACAACAACACTTAGGTCGTTGCGACCAGGGAAAGCCTTATTGATATAGTTGGCAAAGCCCTGTGTAGCCATACCAACAATATATATATTCATTCTATTGGTTCCTGCACCCATGATGCCACGAAGACCACCTGTACCGAACTCAAGATCACGATAGAAAGCATCAATAAGATTGCTCTTATCTTCGTCATCAAGCATAGCCTGAACCTCTTTACGTGTTGCCTCATCAAAAGAAGGCGACAACCACTCCTTAGCTCTTGCCTCACACTGGGCAACAAGTTCTGCGTTATTTGCCATAGTAATTATATGTTTTTATTAGAATTTCGTATCGCAAAGATAACAATAAAAAATGATTATTCATAACGTTATTCTCTTTTTTTTAGTATTTTTGCAGTCCAACAAAACAAATAACTCAATATGTATTTCACAGGTATCATCATTGCCGTATGCACATTTCTTGCTATAGGCGTATGGCATCCCATAGTAATAAAGACAGAATACTACTTCGGCACAAAGCCTTGGTGGATTTATCTCATTGTAGGCATATTATGCGTTTGTGGCAGTCTCTGCATAGAAAACACCATCATCTCGTCAGCTGTTGGAGTCTTTGGCGCTTCTGCCCTCTGGGGAATAGGCGAACTATTTGAACAGAAGAAGAGAGTGGAAAGAGGTTGGTTTCCAAAAAATCCCAAAAGAACAGAAAAATGAAAACAATACTTTTGTTAGTAGGAAAAACGGTTAACAAGCATTTCGTAGCTGGAATAAAAGACTATACCGAACGCATAGGTCATTACATGCCATTCGAGATAAAGGTCATTCCTGAACTAAAAAATACGAAGGCTCTTTCTGAGGATCAGCAGAAAACACGTGAGGGCGAACTCATACTAAAAGAGATTCAGCCTTCAGATACCGTAGTGCTTATGGACGAACACGGAGAAGAATATCGTTCCATTGAATTTGCAAAATGGCTGCAGAAGAAACAGAACACTGCCCGACGACTAATCTTCGTTATCGGAGGTCCTTATGGCTTCTCACCCGATGTTTACAGTCGCTGCAACGAGAAAATATCTCTTTCTCGCATGACTTTCTCCCACCAAATGGTACGTCTTGTATTCACAGAGCAAATCTATCGTGCCTGCACCATCATCAAGGGAGAGCCCTATCACCATGAATAGTTCCTCCTCCCCCTTATAAGAGACTACTGAAAAAGTCCCTATTTTTAGAGAGTAGCT
>Ga0256404_1005876_pt1 | contig 21054 bp, 21 predicted proteins | sample RumenRJG_01DNA_FD_185990 | JGI IMG/M metagenome (GOLD analysis project Ga0256404, IMG submission 185990) | Bovine rumen microbial communities from Lethbridge, Alberta, Canada - RJG_01 | ecosystem: Host-associated > Mammals > Digestive system > Stomach > Rumen | place: Canada: Alberta | collected...
TGGAGCGGGTGATGGGAATCGAACCCACGTAGTCAGCTTGGAAGGCTGGAGTTCTACCATTGAACTACACCCGCATAAGATGGTGACTCGCAGGAGATTCGAACTCCTGACCCTCTGATTAAAAGTCAGATGCTCTACCGACTGAGCTAGCGAGTCATGATATAAAAGTGGCTGGGCTAGCTGGATTCGAACCAGCGAAATGACAGAGTCAAAGTCTGTTGCCTTACCGCTTGGCTATAGCCCAAGGATGGTGGGGAGGGACGGATTCGAACCATCGAACCAAAAGGAACTGAGTTACAGTCAGCCGCGTTTAGCCACTTCGCTACCTCCCCAATATATGGTGCCGACTATAGGAATTGAACCCACAACCTACTGATTACAAGTCAGTTGCTCTACCAATTGAGCTAAGTCGGCAAATAAACAAATGGTGGGAGCTAACGGGCTCGAACCGCTGACCCTCTGCTTGTAAGGCAGACGCTCTCCCAACTGAGCTAAGCTCCCATCACCAAGTGCCCACTTATAATACCATTAGATACTCTAAGTGTCAATAAAAAAAGAAAGATACTTTGAATTTTTTGTTACTTCTTTACCAAAACCAACATGGCTCATTGATAAGTTTTCCATCACCAAATCTTCGCGACTTTGTGATTCCCGTTTACTTAAAGCCTTTTTTATGTCTAGGCATCTCTCTCAGATTCTTTATCATTTACTCTCATGTCCTATGTACACAAGTATTTCGACTCACTTGAGCCCCTTTTATTTTGCTTCCTAGACTTCATCAAACCCTTTGTAACATTATCCAAAGTATCTTCTTAATACCCAGAAGGAATTCTTTTTTCTCTTCCTTCTTTCTGTCTAAATAATAATATAAATTGTAAGCGATTACAAGTATATTTATCGTTTTTCATAAAAAGAAAAAAGTAGGATGCAATCCTACTTTGACATTTTCTTGATGTCCTCATAAACATAGGAAATATCAGCTTTATGGTATTTGTCAAGTTCATAGAGCTTCTTAGTAATGCGTTCCATAATCTTAGGAATATACATTTCACTAGCTTCAATTAAAATCAAATAATGATCTTTTCCTGCCACACTTATACAATCCTCAGAGCGTAAGCCTGCTAACAATGCATTACGCAGCAAGGACATCGTTGATTCAAGGATACGATCCACCAAATCTTCATCCAGGCCTTTATTATGTGGTGTCAGTTGCACATCAATGACATAGACGTCTTCATTACTACGCTTTAACCTTCTTGCTTCAAGCTGACAAAGTCTTGTAAATTCGTCATTAGAACATTCAAAAGCAGTTTCTTCATTATCTTCAGCTAGTATTTCTTTAATATACGCAAAACCCTGCGTCCTTTTTTTGGCATCTAACAGTTTTGTAAGTTTCTCGCTAGGCTTTATTCCAAGATTCTTCGCAAAAAGCTTCTCGATTTGAGCATAGTACTTTCTTGCAATATCTTCATGCCCTTCATCCATATAATGTGAAATACCATAATAGTATACACTCTCATTATATGGATCAATTTTCAAAAATTTCTTATAGATTTCTTCGAACTTATTATCAATCTTATTTTCATAATAATATTTGATTAAGGAAAGCATAACAGATAAAGCTTGTGTTTCAAGATATTGGTTCTCAGAATCTATCCAGTCATCCCCTGCAAGCATCGGTAACATTCTCCCCTTATAAAGAGCACTTGCCTTTTCATAAAATGTATGAACATCCTGCTTATCAGCAAATTTTGCACATTTAAGTGTATCAATGAATTCTTCTGCATCAACCAATACATCAATATTAGGATTCCAGTAATAAGAGCCTTTGGCATTCAAGATAAATTGCTCATCACCAAAGCTTTTCTTCAAAACACATCTGACCCTATATACCAATGCCTTTAAAGCATTAATGGGATCATTAGAATCATGATCATTGAACATAATATCAGCAGTAGTAGTATTGAAGATTTGTTTCTTTCTATTCAATATCAAATATGTCAGTAGTTTTGTGATTTGTTTTGACCGATAATCGTGATAAAGCAGTTTTTCTCCATTATATTCGATCTCAAATGATCCAAGAAGACTTACCTTCATTTTGTCGCCCATATTATGCCTCCCCTCATGTATTCCATTTTACACAGTTTGCATATTTTAGGCAATATCTCTTACAATACTGAATAAGTACTTACTGACAATTTGTGATATAAATACTATCCCCCTCAAAAGAGAAGATACATGCATCACTGTATTCTGTCATATAAGCTTCATAATCAAATTTCTTCTGACTAAGAACCTTACTTATATCATTTAATCGAACAATGAGCTGTTTACCATTGTCCATAACAAAGCGGATACTTGTTGGATCAGCTGCTTTTGGAGAAAAAATAACATCGGATATCGAATTTCTTAAAATATAGGGTAATTGAATATATTGATCTGCAAAGGTCTGAATGTGTTCCAAACTATCAAATGACATAAGACGTGGTGTTGATTCAAGCTTTTTTATAAAGTTTACATCGCTAACTTCTTCTACATGCGCTAGCTCATCTATGACATAGGTCTTATTTTGGAAAATTGCATAGGCAACAGGCTTAGCTTCCTGTATTTCAATACGCAAGCCTCCTGCAATTGTCTTGCTGACATGACATTTCTTGATCAGAGCATGTTTTTTAAGTTTGTTTTCAATATTCTTCGTACTTGTAAATAAGTAATATCCAGATGTTTCTTTTTGAATGGATGCTTTTACTTCATCTGCTTTTAGATTTACAAGACCTTTAACTTGTATAGACTGAATTTTTGATACGGGGCTAACAAAGTAAACAACAATAAGTCCAATAATAATACAGCTTATCAATAAATGACGACGTCTTCTGGCCTTTTTCGCTTTTACTTCAGCAAGATACTGCTTACGAGGATCATCATCATATTCATTATAATGAACTGCTGAAATTCTCGTTTTTCTTCTCTTGTGCTTACTCATAAGCTACTCCCAATTGACTAATATGACTTCTTTATGTAATTTCACACCAAACTGATCTTCAACTTTAGCTTGTACTAAATGAATAAGATCAAGAATATCTTTTGCTGAAGCATAGCCATTATTGACAATAAAATTCGAATGCTTAGGTGACACCTGCGCACCACCTATTTCAAATCCTCTTAAGCCTGCTTCATCAATATACTGCCAGGCCGACTTTCCTTCAGGATTACGGAATACAGAACCAGCACAGGCAAAATTCCAAGGCTGCGATGTCATGCGTCTTTCCTTACGTTTATCAAGCACGCTCTTGATAGCTGCTGGATCTTTGATTGTCATTTCAAATGTCGCATCAATAAGAATCCATTCTTTATGTTTCTGCAAGATGGATTGACGATAGCCAAATGCCATTTCTTCCTTATTGAGAATCATTAATTCATTATCTTCATTTAGAATTGTTGCTTCCTTAAACACATCAGCAATACAGTATTTATACGCGCCAGCATTCATATAAAGGCCACCGCCCATAGCCCCAGGAATACCACCCATAAATTCAAAGCCTGATAAGCCAAGTTTTGCAGCCTGATAGCTAAGTGCAATCATGCTGACACCAGCCTGTGCCTTAATAATATTCCCATTGACCTGATACTGATTAAAGCCATTTAACGAGATAATGATACCTTCATATTCACGATCACTAAATAATAAATCACTACCTCTACCAATAACCATATGTCTAATATGATTCTTTCTCACAAACTCCAAAAGTCTTTTTAAAGCTTCCATATCCTTTACTTCAATAAAGAAGCGCGCAGGACCACCCACTTTATAAGTCGTATGCTTATACATTGGTTCATTTTCTACAACCTTGCCAACATCATTATCTCTTAGAAATTCTTTTACCAGCATTTCATCCATATCACTTTTCCACCAATCTTAAAATTTCTTGATAAATATCACGACATGCATTTGGCTTGCCAAGTTTGCTCGCCGCCTCTTTCAATGCATACTGCTTTGCCTTATCATTCATAATCTGATCAATTGCTTTCACAAGACGATCACCATCCAAATCTTTTTCAAGAATCATTTCGCAAGCACCTTGATCACAAAGCTCACGTGCATTATATTCCTGATGATTCGCAACAACATAAGGAGAAGGAATGAGTATTGCAGGTGTACCTAAAGACGTAATTTCTGCAAGAGTCGTTGCTCCCGCACGGCTGACTGCTAAATCACTTGAAGCAAGGACACTTGGCATATCATCAATATAAGGAACAATATGAATGGATGCATTTAATGGCCCGCACATTTCCATCATCTCATCATAATGTGTCTTGCCTGTAGCATAAATGACATCATATGGCGCATTTTCCATCTTTTTAAGGGCATCAGCCATGGCTTTATTAATGGATGCTGATCCCAATGATCCCATGACAATAACAACCACCTTGCGATCAAGATCAATATGATAGATATCATGAACATCTTTTAACACTTTATTATGTACTGTTGAAGCACGTGGATTACCGAGCAATTTTGTCTTTTCTTTTGGAAAGCTCTCCAATGCTTTTTCATAACAGCAAATTATTTCATCAACCTTATTAATGAGGATTTTGTTTGTCAAACCAATGATGGAATTCTGTTCATGAATCATTGTCTTAATATGCTTTTGGCTTGCCGCTAGAACAATGGATGCACTAGGATAACCACCAAAACCAATGACAATATCCGGCTTAAATTCTTTCAATATTTTCTTACTCGTAGATAATGATTTTAAGAATAAGAAGGCATTTTTTGCCTTTTGCAAAGGATTTCCAACCATTCCTTTTACATGCAGTCCTCTATAGGCATAGCCAAGCTGAGGTACAACCTCACTTTCAAGACGGTCCGTTGTTCCAACAAAAAGAAACTCAGAACTTGGATCCTGTTCCTTTATATAGTCCACTAACGCCAAAGCAGGATAAAGATGTCCACCTGTTCCTCCTGCACTTACAATTATTCTCACAGTATACTCCTCCTTAAAAAAAGCAGCTAGTTTAGCTGCTTTACGATTTCCTTAAACATTTCACCACGTTCTTCCATATTATGGAATTCATCGAATGAACTTGTTGATGGTGAAAGCAATACAATATCGCCATTTTCAGCAATCTCATAGGCTTTCATGATAGCATCTTTCATATGTTTTTCACAGTATGTATGAGGATGATGCATGTCTTTTGCGAAACGTTCACCAGCTTCACCGAAAGTTATTAATGCCTTAATTGAATCATTATATTGAGCAACATCATCGAGCGGTAAACCCTTTTCATGACCACCCATTAAAAGGATGACCGGCTTTTCAAAAGCCTTAACAGCAATGACTGTTGCATCCGTATTTGTACCTTTTGAGTCATTATAATATTGTACACCATTAACTGTTGTAACATACTCAATACGATGTTCAACACCAGGGAATTCAGCAATACCATCATGAATCTCTTTAAGGCTTAACCCTCGATGAGCTAAGACAATAATAGCAACCATAATATTAGCAACATTATGCAAACCAACAATCTTGATTTCATCACGGTCAATGACCTTTTCACCATGATAATAGATTGTTCTATCTTTCAGCATACAATCCGCATTTTGCATTAATGAGAATGTCTCAATTGTACTTGGGATTGGAAAGCGTCCTGTATAAGTTTTTAAGTTTTCATCATCAAGATTGAGAATATAGAGATCATTTGCATCCTGATTCTCATAGATGCGCATCTTACTTGCATAATATTCATCAAGTGAATCCATATAATCAAGATGATCAGGTGTTAAATTTAAAACAGAAGCAATCTCTGGATGAAATTGATCAATATCTAGTAACTGGAAATTACTCATTTCTATGATAACTTCATGCATGCTTTCCTCATATAGCTTGTAATCCATCACTACATCACAATAAGGAATACCATAATTACCACAGATATGAACATTCTTATGATATTGATTTAAAATATCATAGATGAGCTTAACTGTTGTTGTTTTGCCATTTGTTCCTGTAATTGCAATATAGTGTTGTTTTTTAGCAACTTGATAGGCAAGCTCTATTTCTGTATAGACAGGAATGCCACGTTCCTTTAAACGCAGGATAAATGGCTTATGGTAGTTGATGCCAGGATTCTTAATCGCTAAGTCATAGTCGCCTTCAACAACCTCATCGACATGACCAGAGATGACTTGAATGCCACGTTTCTGATACTCCTCGACACCTTCAATATCTTCAAGCTTCTTTGATTCACTAATCGTAATCTGTGCACCAAAATGTTCTAGCAAGCGCACTGCTGCCTTACCACTTTTAGCAAGCCCTAAGACAAGTACTTTTTTATTCTTGAGATCCATTTACATCACCCCTAAAAGAATACCAGCAATACCAGCAATAAAACCAACAAGATAGAAAACAATAACAACCTTTACTTCTGACCAGCCACACATTTCAAAATGATGGTGAACAGGCGCCATTTTAAAGACACGTTTTCCTCTTGTTTTAAAACTTACAACCTGAATAATAACAGATAATGTTTCAAGAAGTGGCACAATACCAATGATAAGTAATAGTAATTCTTGCTTTGTCACAATCGCCATAGCTGCTAAAAAGCCACCAAGGGCAAGCGAGCCACAATCACCCATAAAGATTCTTGCTGGATGATAATTGAAATATAAGAAGCCAACAAGTGCCCCAAGTAATGTTACAGCTGTAATTGCTACATCAGTTTGCTTGTTCATTAAAGCAAATAAGACAAATGGTGCAATGGCAATCATTGAAACACCTGTTGCAAGGCCATCCAAGCCATCCGTTAAATTGACTGCATTACTTTCTGCTGTAAACATAAAATAGACAAGAATAGGATAGAACCAGCCAAAGTTCACAGTTGTGTTGACAAAATGTAAAGTCACTTCAGTATTAAATCCAGGTAGGAATGCTTTTGCAAGAAAATAGAAAGCAATCGCAAAGATTGACTGTAAGCCATATTTATAAGCTGGCTTTAAGCCAATATTTGAATGTCTAACGACAATTAAGAAATCATCAATAAAACCAATAAAACCAAATGATATAAGTGCAAATATCAATAGATTCACAGCACCTGACTGAATGAAAGTAATATTAATAAGATATGTTACGACTGCTGTGACAATAATAAAGGCAATACCACCCATTGTTGGTGTTCCACCTTTTTTCTTATGTGAGGCAAGTCCTTCCTCCCTTTCAACCTGCCCAAATTTAAGTTTATGCAAATAAGGAATGAATTTTGGCATCACAATAAGCATCAAAACCATCGCTACTGCAAAGCTTAAAATCATTTTAATCGTTGTCATTTTCCCCTTCTCCTTTTAACGCGTTTAATATAGCACAATTTTTAAGAAGAAACAATGTCTATCACTTTGCATGAAGCTTGATTGTCATACCTGGTGTCAGCTTTGTCCCTTTATTGACATCTTGCTGATAAACAGTACCTACACCCTCTATTTCAATCTTTGTATTCGATAATTCTCCAAAAGCCTCAGCATCCTTACGACTCCAGTTCAGCATTGAAGGCATTGTGATATTTGCGCCATCCGTTCTTAGCATGACATGAGTGCTACTTGCCACTTCATTACCAGAAGCTGGATATTGGCCGATAACACTTGTGCCATCACCAATGATAATCGGTGTTACTGAATGCTTACCCAATTCCTGCGAAACAAAGTTCGTTGACTGATTGATATAGCTCTTTAGCTTATACGTTGTTGATTGAATCGTTTTCTTATTACCAGCAACAACATTTAGTGATGATTTCATCATATCTTTGACAATTTGACCAGCTTCATCTGTACCACTTGCATCATTTTGCCACCAGATAATAATTTCGACTCTTGGATCATCATATGGTGCCAAGCCAGCAAATAAATGTGTATGGAAGTCAGCAGAGTAGCCGCCCTTGACAGCAATCTGACCAGTACCTGTTTTCCCAATGATTTCTACTTCATCACTTTTATATGGGGTACCAGTGCCTTCTCCGCTATTGACAATCCCGCTTAATAAGCTACGCATCTGATCAATCGCACTGTCCGTGAAAATTTGCTTAGATGTCGTTGTTTTCCCTTTATAAAGTGTTTTATTTGTATCAGGATTAACAACCTTATCTACAATATAGGGTTCAACAGTGCGTCCCTTATTCGCAAAGACAGAATAAGCTCTTAAAAGCTGCAAGGCAGTTACAGAAGAACCCTGACCAAAGCCAGTTGTCACATAGCTCAAGCTCTTGCTTTTACCATCAAAGCCTCTAACACCAGAACCACTCACTAAGCCATCAATCTTGCTTGCTTTAAAAAAGCCTAGATCACTATAGTCCTGAATCAATGATTGCATATCACTCTTTTCTAACAAGATATGACAAATAGCTGTATTAGAAGAATGATAGAGACCTTGTTCATATGTGATGGTACCCCAGCCTACTTTATTATGATCATGAATTGTCGCAACGAGCTTATTTGCCGACATAAAATTAAAATGTCCCGATACATATGTTTCTTTTAAATTCAGTTTGCCATCACTTAAGGCATTGGCATAGACAAAGCTCTTGAAAACTGATCCTGGCTCAATAGCCATATTCATGAATTTATCTTCATAACTTGTAAAGTTTCTTTTATTAGGATCAAAGGATGGATAATTGCTGATGGCAAGAATACGTCCCGTCTTGGCATCCATGATGGCACATGCTGATGCTGATGATTTGACATTTTCAGAAAACTCTTTCATGGCACTATCTAATTGTGTCTGCAATGAAGAATTGATTGTCATATAGACATCATTACCATCAATAGCCTTCGTTGTTAAAAGTGGATCACCAGGTAACTGGTTCTTGTTTGCATCAGCAAGATAGACTGTTTTTCCGTTTTTGCCAGAAAGCCAGCTATTATATGTTTTTTCAATGCCCATTTGTCCCACGATTGTATAGGGATCATTAGCATCCTTCAAGCCAGCATAGCCAACTTCATAAGATGCAAAATCTCCAAATTCATAGTTACGTGATGTCACTTCAGTCCATTCTAACCCTGTTAAATTCTGGGCATCAATTTGTTTTTTTGTCAACGCCGATACATTCTTACCAACATTACCAAATTCTACCTGATAAGATGTTTTCTTCAGCTTATTGTAAATATAGTCATAGCTTGTACCAAGATATTTTGCGAGAACTCGTGCTGTCTTTTCTTTATCCTGTACATATGCAGGTTCTTTTTTGGCCGTTAGATGTTTTGTTGACAATATAGCAACAAGATTATATTTCTTGACATCTGTCGCAATTACCTTTTTATCAGATGTGTAAATCGTCCCACGTCGAGCCTGAATAATTTTTGTTGTCTGTGATCCCCCTCTTGCTTTTGCAAAGTCCCTGATATGTGCCTGTGAGACAAGTGTTTTGCCCGTCACAGTTAAATAGACAATATTAAAAGCAAGCAATAAAACAATAAAAGCAAAGAGATAATAAATCATCTTTGCGTACTTAAATTTGGATTTTTTCATTTATGCTCATCAACTCCTACAACATTTGCTGAAACAGAAGACTGCTGATATGTATAGCCCTTCTTTTCAGCAATTTCCTTTACGCGTGAAAAGGAAGAGAGTTTCTGCTTCTGAATTTTTAGACCGTCGATATCTGTTTTTAGTGTAGTCATTTCTTCCTGTACCTTCTTACTCTGAGCATTGATATTAATCTCTTGTGAATTTAAGAAAATTGTACTCACCAAAAAAAGAATAAATGAACATACTAATAATCTCATCGCAAATCTAAAAATTTTTGGATTTCTTTTCTTACTCTTTCTCATCTTCCTTTACCCTCTCAACGACGCGCAATTTAGCTGAATGCGAACGATAGTTTTCTTGTAATTCTGCCTCTGTTGCTGTAATCGGTTTTCTTGTCACTTTCTTAAATCTTGGCTGCATGTTATCTGGAATAACTGCAATATTTTTTGGTATTTCTGGCATGCTGGTAATCTCATTAAAGGTGTATTTCGCAATCTTGTCTTCTAGCGATTGGAAAGTTATAACGCTTACACGTCCACCAATATTAAGCATGCTTAATGCATCATTCAAACTTTTCTCAAAGACATTGAGCTCATCATTCACTTCAATACGGATAGCCTGAAATGTGCGTTTGGCTGGATGCCCGCCCGTTCTTCTTGCCCTTGCAGGGATTGCCTGCTTGACAATTTCAACAAGTTCAAACGTTGTTTGAATTGGTTTTTTTGCACGTTCCTGCTCAATATGTCGAGCGATGCTCTTGGCAAATTTCTCGTCACCATATTTATAAAGAATACGCACAAGATCACTATAGCTATAGTTATTTACAACATCATAAGCTGATAAGCTCTGATGCTGATTCATGCGCATATCCAATGGTCCATCAAAGCGATAAGAAAACCCTCTTGACTCTTCATCAAACTGTGGCGATGAAACACCTAAATCATAGAGAACACCATCAACCTTCTCAACACCTAGTTCATGCAGTTTGGTTTTGATATTGACGAAATTGCTATTGATGATGGTGAAATGATCGGATATGTCTTGTAATCTTGTTGTTGCTGCTGCAATCGCATGATCATCCTGATCAAAGCAATAGAGATGGCCAGTTGTTAGTCTTTTAAGGATTTCTTCTGAGTGACCCCCACCACCCAAAGTACAATCCACATAAAGACCATCTTCTTTAATATTCAGCGATTCAATTGCTTCATTCAACAATACACTCTTATGTTCAAACATTACTCTTCTTCCATTTCATCTAGCATTTCTGACAAACTATCAAAATCATCATTATTGGCATCAATATACTGATCCCAAGCTTCCTCATTCCATATTTCCATATGATCCCCTGAGCCAACAATGACACAGGCTTTCTCTAAATGCGCATGTTCTCTTAATAAGGCAGGAATATTTATACGTCCCATCTTATCAAATTCACATTCAGAGACACGTGAAGTGACTAAACGCAAGAATGCACGGGCACTTTTCTTGTTCTGTTTGAGCTTAGAAAGCTTGGCGTAGTAATTTTGCCACCCTTCCTCATTATAGACATTCAAACAGCCATCATTACCAATCGTGACATAGACATTACCAGGACACTGAGCACGTAATTTGGCTGGAATACTTAATCGACCTTTTGCATCTAAATTGTGTCGGTATTCCCCAAAGAACATACTCACTCCCCACTTCCTGACATTTTTTGACACTTCATGCCACTATTATACCAATTACGCCCACCCTTGTATAGATTTGATGGTCAATTTCAAAAAATAAAAAAGTCTATTCACATATATCATGCAAATAGACAAAAAAAGAGTGGCGCAAAGCCACTCAGATATTCATTATGTTTACGATTATTTTACTTTAACACCATCGTAAGAACCACAATGCTTACATACTCTATGAGAAAGTTTTAACTGTCCACATTCTGGACATACAACAACAGTTGGTGCCTTTAACTTGTCATGAGTTCTTCTCTTATCTCTTCTTGTGCTTGATACTCTTCTAGCTGGTACTGCCATAGTTCTACCTCCTTATTTGTCCTTAAAGTAATCTTTAAGCTTTGCAAGCCTTGGATCGATTGGATCCTCTTCTTCTAGATCTTCTTCGTCAAGGACTTGCCATCCCTGACCATTACGTTTCATTGTTGCGCCTTCCTTGACTACACGCATTGGGACTTCCATCATGATTTCTGTCCAAATGACAGATGTTAGATCAGCAACATTCTTTCTTGCTTCAATAACCTCTTCGTCTTCTTCCGGCTTATAAAAGGCAAATGTTTCCATTTCATTAATCTCAAAAGGATAGTCAACATCTTCCAATGAGATTGCGCAAGGAACAATCATTGTACCCTTTACATGCAAGTCTACATAAAGACGATCCGACTTAATGTCATAGCGCCCATGCCCTCTTGCTTCAACGTCCTTTAAGCCATTGATTCTAGATAAGTTATAGAACATTTCTTCAGGGAATGTTAATGACTCTTCAAAATCGAATTCGCCGTTTTTCTGTTTTTGTAACCACTGTTTATTCCATTTCAAAATCGTCACCCTCTATAACTGCATGTCCCATTATAAGCAAAGCGCCTCTATAAGTCAATCAAAAAATACATGATTATAGGGCGACTTGTCAAGTTTTTCCTCCTTCTCTTCTACTCTTTTTTTATCTTTCATGCTAAACTGATACAAGCGAGGTAAAAAGCATGAGAATTCTAGGAATTGTTGCTGAATATAATCCATTTCATAAAGGCCACCTTTATCACTTAAAGCAGGCTCAAGAACGCATCAAACCCGAGGTTACGATTGTTGTTATGAGTGGCAGCTTTGTACAAAGAGGAGAAGTGGCAATTGTTGATAAATGGATCAGAAGTCAGATTGCTGTGGAGTATGGCGTGGACTTAGTTGTTGAATTGCCAACAGTTTACACTCTTGAATCAGCCGATTATTTTGCCAAAAGCAGTATTGCACTTCTTCATCTCTTAGGTGTCACAGATATCGTCTTTGGCAGTGAGACAGGAGATATCCAACAATTCAATGATATCGCCCATACTATCCAAAATCATAACGAAGAATACAACACACTTGTCAAAGAAGCGATGCAAAAAGGTTTGCGTTATCCTGATGCATGCAATCAGGCTTTAAGCACACTCATGCATAAAGAAGTCAGAACGCCCAATGACCTGCTTGCCCTTGCCTATACAAAGGAAGTTGTTTTCAATAACTACCCTATTCAGCTTCATGCCATTAAGCGCACCAGTGATTATCACAGTGAAACAATCGAAACATTTGCAAGTGCTACAGCACTTAGAAAAGCCCTTAGAGAAAAGAAAGATGTCTCTTCCCAGCTTCCTGGCTATGTATATTATAAGGATAGGGTTTTACTTGATATGGATGCTTTCTTCCCCTATCTCAAATACAATATCCTCATGAATGATCAGCTTGCTAACATACATTTAGTTGATGAAGGGATTGAGAACTTGCTGAAAGAATCAATTCAAAAAGCAAAGAAGATCAATGAACTCATTGACCTTCTTTCAAGCAAGCGTTATACAAGAGCACGCATTGCAAGAATGCTATCCCACATTCTTCTCAACAATACAAAAGATGAAGTTATAAAGGCGATGCACTTTTCACAAATTCGTCCCCTTGCCTTTTCCCAAAACGGAGCAAACTATCTTAGACAAATCAAGAAGAGCTGCCCGCTTCCTATTACAACAAAGATTCTTGATAAAAAAGATCCAATGTATCATATCGAAGCTAAAGCAACCAGTCTGATTGGTCTTGTTGATCCTGAATTGATTGTAAAAGAAAAGAAAAGCATCCCCTATATAAAAAGGACTCATGAGTGAGTCCTTTTTATGTCTTATGTACGATTATCGAAAATCAAATTTATGTCGATATATTCAACAATATTTATATTTCTTAATTTGGCTTTGATGGTGCGCTTTCGCTTGATAACGTGGATTTAACGTGATTTTTCTCAAAAATGCCATTCAGTGCCTCACGCTTGTGTGCCTCGCTTATGTGACTGTATACCTCTAGCGTTGTGCTTGCGTTAGCGTGTCTAAGTATCTCCATAGCCGTCTTGATGTCCACCCCGTTATTGTATAGGTTGGTTGCCATCGTATGGCGTAGCATGTGGAAATAGAACATTATCCCCATTTCCTTAGCAATCTTCTTTATTATCGTCTGCATGCTGTTTGGATCTATATAGCCACCGTTACTATTACAGCATATGACGGCGTAAGGGTTGACCGTGAACCATTCGGCGAGTATGTCGGCTAGCTCGCTTGCTAGTGGTATTGTGGACCTCGAACCTTTCGTTTTCATTTTTTCGCTAGTATAGTATTGCTTTTGCTTAAGTCCTACATACTGTAGCTTCTTGTTGAAGCTTATGGTGCCTCTATCAAGGTCAATGTCGCTCTTTTCAAGTGCCAACACCTCGCTTACCCTTGCACCAGTGTAGTAGCCTATTGATACGGCTATGGCATAGGACTTCATGGTGAATTCATCGGTTTTCCTTCCGCCATCTCCTTGCACATATTCATTTAATGCGCTGGTTAGCCTTATGAAGTCCTCACGGCTTAGCGTTTGCCCTCTATCCTCGTGGCGTTCAATGCCAACGCAAGTGACATATGCGCATGGGTTGCTGGTGATATATCCGCATTTTATAGCGAACCTGAATATACGGCTTATTGCCTTCTTTGCGTTCTCGTTTGTTCCTATGCCATCATCAGAGCGGGCATTGAACCACTCTTGTAACGTCTGATAGTCTATTTCCCTTATGTCCATCTTGCCTAATTCATCTTTGAATTTCCTATAGTATTTCTTAGTGTTCGCTATGGTTGTGGGCTGGTAGTCAACCGCCCCAAGCTCCATGAACTCCTCATATACCTGATTGAGGGTGATGGTCCTTTTTATGTCGGGCTTCCCCTCGTTCCTTATTTGCTCTAGCGTCATTGCCTCATGTTCTTGTGCTTCCTTCTTTGTCTTGAACCCTCCTTTTGTGTAGCGCTTTGTTACGCCCTTCACCTTGTAGTAAATTTGCACCTCGTAAGCATAGCCATTCTTTTGTGTCTTTCTCTTTCTCTTGAATATGCTCATGTTGTAAGCCTCCTTCTTATTCGTTTCTTATGCTATTGAGATTTATAGGAAACTGATATAAAATAGGAGTGCGAAAAAGAGTACTCGCCAAAAGTATTTTTTCGTATCCTTGGAGCGTTCCTATTGCCGTGGGAACGTTCTTTTTTTATACCTTTCTTTTCCTTGCTGGTGTGTGTCTCTGATACTGCTAGCATTAGCGCTAACAGTACGTCAAGCAACTGCATTACTGTTTTTCCTAACCCTTTTAGCCTCCTTTTCTCCCTGATCAGTGCCAAGAAGTACTATTCGTTTGTGATATTCGTAAACTCTTGTAACTTGCTTTCATACTTGCTTAGATTTTCTTTGCCTAATTCAATTGAGATTTTTTCACAATCTATTTCAATATTTATGCGTTCCTCTTCTACTATTCCTAATGCTTTCATTTTTTTTAGAAGTTCTAGCTGTCTCTCATGTTCCTCAATGTCACATTGTGAATTGTATATGCAAAATTCAACCCTCCTTTTTTCTTCCTTGGTGCTCCTTTCATTAAAGAATTTATTTTTTCCTTCACTATCAATATCTTCTTTTAAGCTATCCTCAATTATAAATTTTATTTTCTTACGTATATCAAATGTTGTTAATAATTCACCACCAAAATCTTGCCCTTCTTTTGTCATATTCTTAATTTCTAAATAGTCATACCATTTTGTGATGTCCTTGTTTATCTCGTAGCCTTTGCTTTCGGCATACTCAATATACATATCTCCTAAAAAATCACCTAGAAAGCGTTTCTTTTGAATTGCTATTTCAATATCCTGATATTCCCATTTTCCTAGGTGTGTCAAGAAATGGTTTTTGCGTTCCTCGTTAAGCTTGTATTTTTCACCTTTCTTTGGTTCATCAAAATACATGTATAAATAAGTTGAATAGAACCATGTTGGACAGATGTCAAAGAATTTTGCTAGTTCCATAAAATAACATGATGGTATCTTTGAATTTCCTTTCTCGTTAGTCCTATACCATCTTGATACCGTCCCTTTGCTCAAGTGTAATTCTTTAGATAATTGCTTTTGTGTTCCCTCTCCATTCATGTCAACAAGCAAGCGAAAGAAATATGTAATATATTTCCTATGTTTTTCATCGTTGTCAATATCAAGCATTTCTATCTTTCCATTTTTATAGATGAAATCAACAAAACCAGTTGTACCATCTCCATCTAAATATCTGTCTTTGTTTCTCATTCTATTTACCTCTTTATCACGGTGTAATATTTTTTGTGAATTTTACACCAGTAATTAATAACTCTCTCTTGAATTCAAGAGTATACACGATGTACACTTATATTGTAGACGGTGACGGGTGCCCCGTCAATAGTCTAGCAGTTATTATTTTAACAATAAATAGCAACAAGAAGGGAGGTGCAAGCAAATGGAAGCAAGAAACATTGACATCAAGCGTAGATTAAGGGCTTATAACATTTCTTATTTTGAGCTTGGCGAGCTTTTGGGAAAGAGTGAAACCACCATCTATAGATGGCTTAGAAAGGAGCTAGACAAGAGCGAAAGGGAAAAGCTTAACAAGGCTATTGATGAACTCATCAGTAAAAGAGAACAGTAGAAGGAGGAGAGGAACATGGAAGGCGACTATTTACAAATGCTTACAACGGAAGAGGTATGCGAGAAGCTGAACATTTCCCGTAATCAATTGCAAATGCTTAGGGAAGTTGGAGTGATCAAGGGCATAAAGACGGGCAAGGCGTTCATGTTCTCGTCCTTTGCGCTTAGAAACTTCATGCAACAGTATGAGGGCTTGGACGTATCAAACCCAATCAAGGCAAGAGAGGCTTACAAGCTTGTGAATGCTAACGGCACGAACAACGAGGCATGTTAGAGACATGGGCATGACAAAGGAACACAAAGAAAACATAAAAAGCCCACTGCAATGCGCTGGGCTATCTGATAGAGAGGAGGAAAAAGCCTAATGGACAATAAGCAAGAGAAAAATAAAAAGGAGCTTACCGACAAGGAAAAAGCCAAGCTAGGGCGAAGGGCTTACGACCGTGAGTATAGAAAGAGAAAAAGGGAAATGACCACCGAGGAAATGAGGTTAAAGCGCCATAGGGAAAGCCAAAAGAGGTATAGGGAAAAGAACCGAGAGCGCTACAGAGCGATACAAAAGAAATGGAGGGACAGCAACCCCGACAAGGTGAAAGCCTACAAGGAAAGGCACTATATGAAGCTCTATGAGAGAATTCAGAGGGAGCAAGACGAGAGAAGGAGCGAATGAGAGAAGGAACAATACAATGGTCATTTATGCAACATAGCAACGTGACGGCATAGAAAAAACGAGGCTATTTTTCAAAGACATTTTTGACCAGCAACGGAATAAAGGCAAGGCGTATAGATGGAATATCTTTGGCGAGTACTTTTTCTATATGCCTTTTAATCATTTTTTCATTAAAGCATTGTGCCAAAGTGAGGACTTGAAAATGATAAACAAAACACTATTTATTTGAGGTGATATATATAAATGGAAGATAACACAAACAGCAAAAGCCTTAAGGAATGCGCCTTAGAATATGTTAATAACGGCTTTGCGCTCGTTCCGATAGCCGAGAAACAAAAGACAAAATACTTGCTGAAATGGAAAGAAAAGCAAGTAAAAACGGCTGATGAGGTTGAAAGCTGGTGGAATGAATGCCCCAATTACAACATTGCCATAGTGGCGGGGAAATTAAGCAAGAATTTACTCGTTATTGATGTTGACATGAAGAACGGAGAGAACGGCATGGGGGCGCTAGAAAAATGGGCTGAAAGCCATGAAAAGATTAAATGCAACGCCATAGCAACAACGCCAAACGGCGGTTATCACTACTATTTCTATGTTCCTGATGAAATCGCCAGTGAATTTGATAAGGAAAGCATTAATTCTCCAGTAAACATATATAAAGGCGAATATGACGGTGTTGACATTCGATACAATAAAGCCGTTATTGATGCACCTCCTTCATATCTTGACTATGTGGACAAGGAAGGGAAAAGGAATGAAGGTTATTACAAATGGCTTGTGGGAGGTTATGACACCATATCATTCCTAGATAGGAATGTAGCCGACTTCATAATTGAGGGCGTGAAAAGACAGAGAAGCAAAAAGAATTCATCAAAAGCAAGTGCCAATAAGAAAGCCAAGGAAAAGGGCACCGCTGAACTGCTTGGCATGGTAGTGGGCATTGGTGAAAGAAACGACACCATAATGAAGGTCATGGGAAAATGGCAAACCGAGGGGAAAAGCGACAGATACATAAGGCAAGAAGCCTATGCGTTCAATGCCACGCACTTCATAGATAAAGATGGGAACCCCGCACCGTTGCCCAAAGATGAGCTAGACAAGAAAATAGAATATATACTGTCAAAGCCAAAAGGCGGTATAAAAATAAGCGGGTACATGCGTCAGTTGCGTGACAAGCTCAGAGAAATAGAGCCTGAGCACCATTCGCTAGATGATACGGGGTACGCCGACATATTCAGGGCGCTATTTGGTGATGTGCTTATATATGTTGAGGAGGCAAAAACATGGTTTTACTACAACGGGAAGTACTGGAAAAAGGACATATCAAAGAAAAGAGCCTTAGGAAAAGCCATACTTCTCTCTAAGTTGCTATTGTCATATGCTTTTGATCTAGATGAAGGCGAAGAAAAGGAAATGCTTCTAAAGGCTTATAGAAGGCTGGGCTATGTTGTCAATCAGAAGAACATCATAGAAAGCGCCAGCGCTAGAATGATTAAATCATACAGCGATCTAGACAAAGACCCTAACCTATTCAACTGCCAAAATGGCACCCTGAACCTAGAAACGATGGAATTCAGGAAGCACGACCCTAAGGACATGATAACGAAAATGAGTAATGTATATTATGACAGGAACGCAAGAAGCGAACTATGGGAGAATACAGTCAAAGAAACATTCAGGGGTGACAAGGGGAAAATAGGCTTTCACCAGCAAGTATTTGGGCTATGCCTTACTACCGATGTTTCGCCGGAATGCGCCTTTATATATCAAGGCAAGCCAAGGACGGGGAAAACTACCATGCTTGAGACGCTGGAGTATATGCTTAGTCCAAGTGAAAACGGCTATGCAACGACAATAGACCGTACAACCCTAGCGCTAGGCAATAGGAAGCAAGGCGGGAACCCTAGACCCGATAAGGCTAAGCTTAATGCGAAAAGGTACGCCTATTTGTCCGAGCCTGATAAGGGCATGGTGCTAGACAGTGCGGAACTGAAAACATGGGTATCTGGTGCCTCACTTACTGCACGTTTTCTCAATGAAAACGAATTTAACTTTCACCCTACATTCCACCTTATCATTGATACTAATCATGAAATAGCCGTTACCGACTATACGATATTCAGCGGTGACAAGATCTGGGTGCTGGAGTTTGACAACGTTAGACCAAGAGAAAAAAGGGATACCACATTGAAGGATAGGCTAAGATCTAGGGAGAACATAAGCGGTATATTCAACTGGTGCATTGAGGGGCTTAACCGTTATATATTTAACGGTAGAAGGCTTGATATACCTCAGGTGATCAGAGACAGTACCAAGAAATATGAAGTATCAACCGACAAAATACAAATGTTCTTTAGTGAGGTCATGACGGAAAAAAAGGGACAGCAAAGTGATGGACACTACGTATATGAGGAATACAAGAAATGGTGCCAAGCCAATAACATGCGTGCACTGAGTGCACAAAACTTCTATAAAGACCTTAGGGAGCGTGGCTATTTCATTGACGGCGGGCGACTTAACGGCGGTAGGTATGTAAGGAATAGAATACATGACTGGGTAATAGCCAACCCGCTAGATGGTAGTTGAGGCGCTGGGGTGTCAGTTTCGTTCACCCCCCACCTTGTTTTATAGGGCTTCATTTTGGAGACCCCACAACGGCGGACGGCTTCAACAAGAGAGCAAAGAAGAGCGCTACACGAGTTTTTAGCGCTCCTTTTGGGCTATGATGGGAACGAAATGGCTTTTGTGGCAATGAGTTAGAGGGTGAAAAATTTTCATAAAACGAAAGAATATGTATTTTAGTATATATAATTCATATGTAACAACGCTTACATATATAATGTCAACAATGTCAACGGTTTATGTATCAGAAAAAAATATTTGTCTCTAGTAATCTCTATAGAGACCCCTACACTAAGTGTTGACATCGTTGACAAGGCATATATGCCTATTCATTCCATAGCCATCAAATTCTCATGTTGATGTATCAGAGGACCATTGAAAAACTATGCTATTTTCATGGTTGGGGTCCAAAACGTAATCCCATATATCCTACACACCAGCAAACTGTAAAAAAACTTATGATTATTCTAGGGCGTTATTTCCTTACACCCTAGCAACATGTAAAAACCTTATATATTTTCATAGCTGTTACCATATTCAAGACATTTCTCATTCATGATAGACAAGGCAAGGCGAGGAACAAAAAAATGACAATAGAAGATACAAGAAACTACCTTAATAACTATAAGGCTTTACTAGACAAGATAGAATACCTTGAGGCAAAGGCTGACGGGCTTAAGTCTCCCAGCTTCCAAGCAATAAGGGGATACAGTACAAGGAACATAAACGACATAATGGACGATATAGGCGAGCTTGTTAGAAAGATGGAGGAAATAGAAGACTTCATAGAGCTACTGGACAATCCCAGCGAGCTTCTAGCAATCAGATATAGATATATTGATGGCATGAAGCTGGAGGACATAGCCGAGAACATGAGCTATTCGGTTAGATCAGTAGCCCATTTCCTTAGCAAAGGGGTAAAGCACCTCACCGAGATAGCAAACGCCGAGGGGCTAAGCCTCCCATGCGGTACGAGAGCAATAAGAAGGTAGCCAACAATATGCGCTGTAGCTGGTGCATTTTCTAAGGTCGCAAATCACGACTTTAAAAGCCTATTGCACTGGTGATTATTTTTCTAAAGTACCAAGACGGTCCCTTTAGGCGTGTTGTGATGTTTTTTTCAAAAGTACCGTTTTGGTAGTTGAGAACCGTTTCCATGCATGCCTAAATTGCTCATATTTTGACGCATGAGAGGCGTTTATATAATCACGGTCAATGGGGACGGGGGATACTCCCCCATGTCACCTAAGGCTAGTACCCACGCCCAGCGCTAATTTACACACAAGGTAAAAACAAAGTGCGGAGCAATTTGCGACACCATTCAATTTACTACCTTTACAATTAGTGTAGCGTTTTTGCGACACCCTCAAGCCATGTGGAAATGTGGCGCATGATTGAGCATACAAAAAGGAGGCTTCATATAAACTGGTTCAAAAGTCAAGGACAGAATGTTGACAGTCCCTGCCAAATGAGCATCACCTTACGGTGATGCTCATTTTTTTTGCGCCCTCTATCTCGCTTTTTCCACGACGAAAAGAAGTCCTCAT
>Ga0256404_1005877_pt1 | contig 21053 bp, 15 predicted proteins | sample RumenRJG_01DNA_FD_185990 | JGI IMG/M metagenome (GOLD analysis project Ga0256404, IMG submission 185990) | Bovine rumen microbial communities from Lethbridge, Alberta, Canada - RJG_01 | ecosystem: Host-associated > Mammals > Digestive system > Stomach > Rumen | place: Canada: Alberta | collected...
TCTGTGCATTATTGGTCAGCACATATTTTAGGAACTTTTGTTTGATTATAATAGTGGCTGTTTCTTTTTGACTAATTTTGGCGATTTTCTACTGACTCGTAATGGTTAAAATCGCCTGACGCTAACACTGGAAGAAAAACTTACATACGTCTTAGAAAAAATGGAACGACCACCTGAAGATGAAATCCGTCCTGCTGGCCCAGGTATATTATACATACCAGATAAAAAGGATTGATTTTTTCATGCGTGTATAGTATGATATTGCATATATAGCGTTATTTTCTACTTTTAGTTTATTATAAACGCTATATCCATGGTATATATATTACTACTTATAATAAGGATTCTGTCTACCTAATTATTTATATTATATAGAATTAGGCTTTTATAGTTTTAGTATACCCGAACTCCTCCATCAGCGACAAAACTGCCTTTGGATCTGCTCTCCCTTCCCCCGTTCTGCCTCCTCCCCAGAGACAGTCTTCCGGTGCACCGTAAATCGACCCTATCTTACACCAGGGATAAAACCAGTCCCGGTGAAGCTGATACAGAGGAAGAAAAATTTTATACAGCTCGTAAAACTCAAAAAGACCTGGCAAATGATAGCAGGCGTCATTCTTATCCATAACCGACATCCAAAACAGAACTAGTAAATAAAAAATTCCACTGGAGAACTTAAATACAAGTTTTCATAATGACTTGCATTAAAAAGGCACACATGGGAGCCAATAGTATTTCTTGAAAGATAAGTATATAAATTAGAGAATGTTATGTTATTATCCTGAATGATGCTTTCCATAAAATTGCGGGTAAAGCGGTTTGTAAGCCACACACCTAAATCAACGCTAAAAAGATCAGCAAGAGAAGTTTCACTACCGTTGGCAGCTGTAAAAACAAGAACACCATCAATTCCCTCTGCAACATGAGCAATACTTGCAGAATAACAGGTCTCAGTTAATATAAGAAATTTCCTGAACCTCTTATTTTCTTTCATTGTACGGAGAGTTTCTTCCATAAGTTCAGTTGTAAAACCACTTTCACTTCCGTCACCCCAGACAAACTGGCCCTTCAGACTGTTTCCATTCCTGTTTGCACCATGTCCCGACCAGAACCACAAGATATTTGCATGTTCATCGGTATCAAGAACGGTAGGAGATAGAGCAAGTTTTTTGTGACTTTGGCCACCTTCTGAAGAAGCAGACGCATTCTCCCTGCGTTCAACGTTGATTGTTTTTCCGCAAAGAATATCTGCCACTTTTTCCGGATCAAGTTCACTTAAAAGATAATCTATTTCAACATCATCTGTGTAAAGATTATTTCCATCAATGCGGGCAAAGATTTCTCCGGAACACTTGTTTCTTCTGTTGGATGCAATGTCATCCTGCAGAATCAAAACAATATGGTCGTCAGGATAGCCTTTTTCTTTCAATAATTGATAAACATAAAGAGCATCTGCCTGATGACGATAATTCTCCCAGCCTTTACTTGCAGCAATTATGACCGCCCACTTACTTTCAACCTCTCCATAAAAAATGTCAGCATTTTTACTCTGCTCAAGAATTGTATCATCGGAAAAAACGTTCCATATCCAGCTGGCTCTGGTTGAATTGGTTTTTTCATTACCATCTTCTGTGGTTGTTGAAAAATCAAGCTGCACAAATTTCCCGTCATAAATGCACCAGTGAACATAGACTGTCCGTAGAACTGAAGTGAAAGTTTCGCTGTCAAAATCCAATATACCTGTAGCACCGTCAATATTCATTGGAATTCCTGCTGAAATAAATGCAAGAGCGTTACTCATTCCAAAAATATCCCAGGACATTGTACCTGATTTTAAGGCACCGTTAAAACTTTTCAGGGTTTCATTTTTATGTTTATTGCTGAATGCACTTGCTGCCAGATCAATATCTTCGGATTTTTCATCTTCAATACACTTTACTGCGGCAAAACCGCAGAGCATCAGGGCATCATAAAAATGGGCTTCCCCGGCAACAGGCGTTTGTCCAAAGCGGGCTTTATACGCAGAAAAAAATCCGCTTTCTGGATCTGCCGCAGGACTTGTTCCTTCAATACCTTCTGAAAGTTCTCCATATTGCAAAAGTTCTGCAGTAAAAGCAGTATCAGAAAAAAGAATTTTTGTATTTTTATCTTTTAAAAGGGTTTGACGGCCTTCAAGAACAGTTTTTGCATCCTTATAGGAAGAAAGAGCGCAAATTACATAATCTGTATCCTGAGAAAAAACCCTTTCAACTGCTTCTTTCAAAGGAAGGGCTTCCGTACCAGACTGATATTCTTTACCGGTATTGTCAGAAACATAGCGCACATTCTGAACTACTTCCACTCCATATTCTGAAGAAATAAAGGGAAGCCATTCAAAAAAAGTTCTTCCATAAATATCAGCACTGGAAATCAAAGAAACTTTTTTTCCGCCATAGCCAACAATTTTTGAAATCAGAGCTTCAACCTGAGCATCATCAGTTTGGGTAAGAGACCATAAAAAAGGCTGCTTACTATCTTTGTGTGCAACATTTACTGCATAGGAACGCACAAGATTTTCACTTGTCGCACAAGGAGCAAGGAGAGGCTTTTTGCTTTCAAAACATTTTGCCGCAAATATTTCAAGATTACTTGCATACAAGGGCCCGATTATGGCAAAAACATCATCCCTGGAAACAAGATTTTCTGCAATTTCAGAAAGCTCTTCGGTAGATAAGGCTGCTTCATCGTACCATTCAAGTTTCATATTTAAATCCAGCATACCATGAAGTCTTTCTTTACAAGCTTTTAAATTCTGCAGATACCAGTTTGCAATCCTGGAAAAACGCTTTCCCTGTTCACTTTCCTGATTACAAGGAAGAACAACAGCCACAATTATAGCGTTAGAATCTTCAGCAACAACAGATTGCTCATTATTCTTACAGGAAGTTACTGAAGATAAAATAAATATCACAGAAAAAATCAAAAGTAATTTATGTAAAGGAGTTTTATTGCTTGTCTTCATATTCACGCTCCTTCAAAATTGCAGTTTCTTTGGCCTCTTCCACGGCTTCCTTCAGTACAGTTATATACTTGGCTAAAAAGCCGTCCACAACAACTTCTGTGTAGCCGTCTTTTAGTCCGAATTCCTGAAAATGAGGTATTGTTTTATCATTGAGCCACTGGGAAATACACAATTTTACAACTTTATCTATGTGCTTTATAGCAGAAAAAACTACATAGTCTGAGTAAGCCATGACTTCACTATTCACACCTGCAGTTAAAAAAGGATAATCGTGATTTTCCTGTGAATAGCGCAAAAGCCCCTGAATACTTGAACCGCACAGAGGATAATAAAAATCATAAGGGTTATCTGAAGATTGCAGTATGACCGAAAGTACATAGGCAGCCGTTGGTTTATCAAAACCTGCAAGACTGATTTCTTCGTTATTCATACTTTCTTCGGTTTCATCATCTACAAGTTTTACGGCAACGAAGGGGGCATTCTTTCTGTATTCCGCAAATTCCCCTTCTTCAAAAACCGCATCCTCTGGGGAATAGATTTTTCCGTTCCATCCTTCGTCAAAACCATCTGAAAAACCTTTAAGACCGTCCAGAAGCTGTGAATTTGTATCATTTGCAAGCAAACAAATTGCTTTTCCTTTTTCAAGTCCTAAAGTATTAAAAAGAGTTTTTACTGCAACACCAGAAAGATAACTCATTCCGTAATTAGGTAGAATAGCCGTGCTGATATATGGATTATCCACCTCTCTGGATTCCAAAAGTAAAATTTGCTGAGCTTCAAGCTCAGCCTGTTTGTGTTTTTCTAAAAATGAAAGATACAAAGGGTCTGCACAGATAATAAGAACATCTTTGTTGGAATATTGCAGGGTAAGGGCTACCACAAGTTTATTTTCAGCATCTTCTAAATCTTCCGGAACCATATCAAAAGCTATCGCTTTGTTTTCAAGGGCACTTAAATGTACCGCATAGGAAATATTATCATAATATGAACCGTCTCCCAGGGCATGGGGCGGATACAATACGGCTATACAGGGAGTATTTTCATAAGAATCATATTCACCTGAAGAATCTGAAATTGATTCAGACTCCCCCTTACACGCAGTAAAGGCAAAAGAGGCAATTAAAAACAAAATGGCAATTCCTGATAACCGAAAAAATCTCAATTTTGACTTCCTAAAATAAAAGAATGGGGGCTGTCTAATAAGTTTAGTGACTGCGGTCATTGAGCCTGTCGCCCGCTTGCGCACGGAGCGAAGCGGAGTAATGACCATTTACACTATATCTGGTGGTTTCGAGAACCTCAACCACCGCAAACTTTTCTTTTTAGACAGCCCCTCTTAATAAAAAACTATAATTTATTACTCTTTATTCTCTTTTTCCCAGCTAACTTCTTTATCGTCAATCTTACGGGTTGTTTCATTAAGAGATTCCCAATAATCAAACATTTTCTCCTGAGAAGCCCAGCGATACTGAGTGTAAACATCTTCAAAACCTGAATTTGGTTTTTTGATTGTGTCCCCTTTTCCAGCATTGTCGTTAATAACCAGTTCTGGACTGAAAATTACATGGTAACGAGAGCTACTTGGCTGCCACAAAGCATAAGTCTTTGTAGGATATACATACTGAAGTTTTTTATTCTCATAAGTATGAAGGAAATTTTTATAATCATACACCCATTTTGTCTCATCGAATGGAACCATATGGTCCTTATCAATCAAGTAATAGTTTATATCCAAAGGCTCGCCATAAGCCGGTACCCAACCAAGATGAAAATACTCGAAAGTTTCATCGTAAGGGTCTGTTACAGAAAGCAATGGAATCTTTTTTTTGTAAGCCAAATCTTCAGTTACCTGGCTAGGTCCAAAATGTAATCGTAGATTTTCAATATATTTACCGTTTTCTACTTTAAATTCTCCAGTCAAAATAGTTTGAACAAGATTTGTATCAGAACTTTTTCCAGTATTTGGATTATCTTTTACACTTGCCTTACGATTTGAATCAGTAACAGGCTTTCCGTATGCAAAAATAAATCCGCTTGTCGAATAATCACTACCTGCATGACCTGTTTTTGCAGGTCCATCTTCGCTATACGAATTTCTGTTCAAACCATCAATATCGATACCGCAGCTTGTACCCATAAAATGCTTTGTATCGCAACTGTCTACTGTGTTAATATACGCAAATGTATGAAATGCAGCTTTTGCAACCTTAAGACTCATCAGATTCTTTGCATAAATCCATTCTTTTTTCTTCTTTTCCCACGTATCTGGATAACCAACATCTCCATAATACACAGTTACAGTTTCCTTCTTTTCTTCAAAGATGGTCTTTTCTGTTCCATCTTTAAATGGATCCAGACAAATCCAGTAACTCTTATCTTTTTTAAGCGGTCCACCGGCAGGACGAACGCACATCCAGAGAGTACCGTCTTTCTTTCTTCTAACAATATCTCCAGCATAATAATAAGGAATGCCAGAATAAGAATTTTCTGAAGCATGAGATTTTATGTAAGTTGAAGAAACAAACTTAATCTGTGTTACATCAAGAACACTGATTTGAATGTCGAGTGTAGCAAACAAATCAACATCTCCTGTAACTGGCTTGAACACAAGGGAACCAAAGCCAGGGAAAGACCATTCGTAAGAATCACCTATACTGTCAGATGAAAGAACTTCTCCAATCATACTTGAAAAGAATTCAACTGCATCATCAAGACCATTTGCAGCTACATAACGAACAGTTGGATTTTCATCGTCCAGATCAAAGCCCTGATCACATTTGAACTGTCTTGTTTTCCAGTCGGAAGGCAGAATTTCAATTCCGGAAACTTCTCCTGTTTCTTCATCCACAGCCTTATTTTCATCAAATTCGGTAAGGTCTGAAAGTTCACGCAAAACACTGTAAGCAGCGTCATCAGCAGATTTAAAAGTTAAAGTATCTGTATCACTAGCTTCTCCTGATGTACTATCACTTCCGTTATCACATGCTACAAAACTAAATAAAGCGGCTGACATAAAAAACACAGAAAGCGCTTCAAATATTTTTTTTGTCTTTTTCATAGAAACTCCTTTGCAAAAACAGCTATGCCGTTTGCTGAAATATTGAAAGTCGTTAAAATTGCTAAAACAATTTTAGTCTATCCTTCTATATTTAGCCCGCCGGTCACAGCGGGCTATTTTTAATAAATTATTGATTACTGACAGCTCTTAGATAAAATAACTGGATAATAATGCTCTCCTGCATATTGATTTGGAACAGTCTTTTCTGCAATAACATTTCCAGATTCTTTAGAAATTTTCAAAATATTATGTTCCCATGGTTCTTGTTTTTTTTGAGTTTTATTACCTAAAGTAAGAGTACAGCTTTCATAATAAATTGATTGATTTTCGGTTCTAACATATACTCCTAGTTTTAGATTTAATCCAAGAACTCCTCCTTCTATAAACATACCGGCTTTTGAACCGTTTGGTAATGTACCAACTATGTTATTTACAGCAGAAAGCAATGCATTGCCAGAATCTTCAGAAGGAATATCCCAACCTGTAGTACCAAAACCTCCATGAGCTGAATGAGTATAATCGCTATAAATATATTTAGAAGGATAAAGACAATATCTTATAGAATCTATCATTATGTTACCGTTACGATAATTTACATCTCCCATATAATATTCTGTACCATCAGCAAAGTATTCACCATGCCAATAATCCCTTGTGTAAATATTTCCAAGAATTTTTACAAGATTATATGAACCGTTTTGACCTGTCTCCAGCTTAAAATCGCGTATCTCGGTAGAGAAAGGCTCTGTTTCATCAGGAAGATAATCAGGCTCTATTCCACTCAAGTTAAGAGCTTTTATATATACTGTAGAAACTGCTCCAAAATCTTTTGAATCATTCAATTTTTCTGAAAGAACAGGTATATCGCCCTGCCAGCTTACACTATGAGGACGGTGTGTATCATCGCCTACAAAATAACCAAGATTGTAGTAAACTTTATTGTTTGAAGCAGGATAAACCACAGTAACACGCTTTGAAACATTCAGCTGAGGAATATACTCATTTGTTATGCGTGCACACAGTGTACCGTCATTGTAAACATCTTTTATAAGAGAGCCATCTTTATCCCAGTCTGAAGGTACTTCAACTTTTGCAGGAGCATTTGATACATAACTAGACTGCTTTTTAACGGTAAAGTCAGTAAACATTTTTGTTTCAAAATACTCTTTGAAAGCTTCATAGCGTTCTTCGCCACCTTCAAGATCTGTATCGACTAATTCATAAATCGGTATAAGACTGTCTTCGTCAACAAAATCCATAAGGACGCAGTTTTCAATTTCTGAAAGAGAATTCATCCATTCAGTAACAGTATCTGCTTCAACCTTACGTTCCTTCAGCTGTGAATTAAGAACCTTCTTTTCGTCCTTAGAACCACCTGTTACATTTGCATTGAATTTAAATGCGTCACTATCGCTTGTCAAAGTGTCTTTGTAGCTTCCGTTAACCTTGGCATCCCCACTAAAAACAGAACCTTCATAACCTGCCTTAATCATGGCAGTAACTTCGTAAGAACCTTCTATATGGCTGGTATCTGCAGCCATATCAACATGCATCTTACCGCCCAACACTCCGCCAACAACAACATGTGTTCCAAAGTCCTTAATAACCTTTTTAAAGTCTTTAAATGTAGATACAGGAACCCACTCTTCGGTTTCCTTGTCAAATTTTACACTATTAATTGCTTTATAAGCATCCACGGTAAGAACATCCAGACTAGAAAGAAGAGAAGAAGAACCCTCAACACTGGCTGTATGAGTTGTAACCATGGTATCGCACCATGCAAACTGATAGTTGTCGTTTGATTTGTCTTTCTTTTCAAAAGTTGATTCAAGTTCGGAAGAAAAACCTCCAAAATTCAGGCTTGCATTTACAGAGGCATTCAAACTGGATTCAAGTTCTGCAATATTAGTGCCAGATTCATCACGATGAGTAATACTAGATGATTCATCAGCATATACAATACGAGCCTTACTTCCATCTTCTGTTTCTATTTCGTCCTCTAACTGGGCAATACGGAATATAGGATTCTTTATACATTTGTCAGAAAGATAGCCTTTAAATGCGTCGTAACCATAACCAATTTTACGGTTCTTTCTTCCTCCGGCGCCACCTTCAATTTCATTTGTCGAAGCAGCTTCCTGAACAAGCTCTACTTCTATTTTTGAACCGCCGGAATAAGTAACTGTAAGTTTTCCGCTTCTTTGACTTCCATCCAATGAATCAAGTACACATAAATTTAATACCCCCCCCCGGGGTACCTTTTGTCGGATAAATATAAGCAAAGTCTGCAAAGAAGGCTGTTTCACCAGAAAAATCATCTTCCTCGTCAAAAGTAAGTTCTGCAGTCCAGTTTTCACCGGATTTATCCGGAACAGCACATTTTACTTCATAACTGTAGCTATCAAGGGACAATTTTTCTGTCGTTTTTAAGTCAATAACGTTTTCGTCGTTCTTTTCTGTTGTAGGAGAAGAAGAATCTGAACCATTATCACATGCGACAGAAACCATGGCAAACAAACAGGCAGATAATAAAACTGTTAGTGTCTGCATTTTTTGTATTAATAAACTTTTGTGTAATTTTTTCATTTTGAAACCTCCTATTGTTGTGGAAAATTTATTGAACATGAGCTAAATCGAATTTCAGGTGTAAATTCATTTCTCAGTTTTGACATATTTTAATACGAAATTTCCATTTCGCCAACTTTTTTTTAAGATTAAAAGTATATATTAATCTGAAACCTTATTTTTATCTTAAATCATACAGGGCTTTTTTGCCTGCGCGTTGGGCGCCCAGGATTGATAAAAATTAGATTCATCTTGAGGAACCACTTCCATAGACATAAGTACCTGATGATCAGGTCTTTCTTTTACCAGATCAATAAATTTCTGCCAGTCTTCACCTTCCAGCTTTGGAAAGACAATCGTAAAATCATCCGTTAACATAAATTCCTGATTAATTTCATAAATATCTGGGGCCATATCATTTAAATCATAAAAGTCGATAGCAAATACTTTATTCTGTTCATCATCTATTACAAAAAGATAATCGTAATCCTGAAGAATATACGGAGTACCCTTACGCATTTTCCTGACTTTTCTTATGTCTCTTTTATCACTGGAGCCTTCGCGTCTGATAAGAAACTCTTCAGGCAGCTGGTAATCAGGAAGCTTATACTGAACTCCATCGATTATACAGTCAAATAAACTTAAAAGCCTTTTCGGATTGTCTTCATACTTAAGTAATTCGCCTGTAAGTCTTTCTCCAAAGTAAACCTTTCGCACAATACCCTGAATCTGCACATTGTCTTCTTCAAGCTCTTTGAGATCAGAAAGCGCTGCAAAAGCATCAGCTTCCCTCAATTCCTGAATTTTTTCCTTTGTAAAATACTTATCAGCAACAATAACTTTCCCGTCATCATCGATAATTTCCTGTCTGAAAATATTCCCCAGAATATCCAGAAGCACTTCCGCAATTGTATAATCTGCATAATTACAAAGGGCCTGTATTTCTATAACAATGCTGTCGTCTTCATGATAAACCAGAATTCCCCGGGCGGCCACCCCTTCAATGTAATAACAACCGCCCTCCCCTTCAGGACCATCGAATTCCTTCACCTTTACGGTATACTCGTCTTTTATCAGCATCTGTGTCAGCCCCAGAACTGCATCCAGCTGGACAAAATTTTCCGTCTTCAAAAAATAACATCTGCTCATAGCTAATCCTCCTCTAACTGTGATAATTATAGCTGAGGACGAAAAATAAACATTAAAGCAACTGATGAATTTTTGTGAGACGCGCTAAAATCACTCATCCGTACAGAATCCAGACACCCTGGAAGGAGCGCAAACAGCACACAATCGATGCACTTGAAAATGAATCAAAAGCAGTCTACCCCGGAATTACAGGGCTGGTATTATAAGAGCATCGAAAAGCTTTTTCTCCGTTGTCCAGAATGCAGATGTACCAGGAGCTTTGCGAAACAGTAAAGGAGTTGTACGGCGAGTGATCTAGTCAAAATTCTCAATATCACGGAAGTTCATCTTTTTCCGGTCGCTGCGCTTTTTTGGAGACTTTCCGCCGGAAGACTTCTGCCTTAAATCGCCGCTGGTCAGAACTGAGATGGATTTTTCGCTGGACTGGCGGCGCTTTTTTGCCTCTGCTTCCAGAAGCTTGTACCCGCCTGAAGCACAAGCGCTCGGAGAATCGCTTGCATCCGAAGAATCAGTTGTATCCGTCGACCCGCTTGAATTGCTTCCCTGCTGAATTTTATCGGCGCCCTCATCGCTTACAACTTTTTTTATAAGAATATCGTTTGCGCTGTTCAGATGAAGTGAAAATGGAAGCTTTTCGTTCTCTGCCAGATATTCAATGCAGATTTCCAGATCCTTCAGGCAGATACCGGCCTTATTCTTTCCCTGAATTTTTGCATTCTCCCGAACCTTCTTTGCAAGCACAGCCTCCGTTATCAGAGACTTCTCCTTCATCTGCTCAAGTGCGCCTACTATTTCCTTCTGAATTGGAGTTAATTCATTCATTTTTAAAATTTTCCTTTTAATCAAATTAATTAAATTTAATATACTTAGCCGGGATTGAATCGCACACCCTATCCGGGAAACTATTGCAAGCGATTATTCTGGGGCATAATTAAAAAAAATACCAGCTCACAACGGCTGGTATTCTCGAAGCGTAATAAAAAAGGTAAGGCCATCACTGAAACCCATTTGTTTCATCCATAGCAAGGCCCTGGTTAAAATAAATCTTTCAAAGCAAAATAGCAATTAAGATTTAAGTATCGTTCTGCCTGATTAGTTATAATCAAAAAAAAGCAGATTAGTAATCATCTTTTCCGACATAAATGTCCCAGCAAGCATCTCCCATTGAAGCATCTTTTAATTCTTTATCAATGGAACTCTGGCAAGCACCAAACATCTTGTTTTGGACTCTTTGAATCGCAAAAAGTGACGACCTATAGCCCTTGGGCAACGACTTTTGTAATTTTGCAGTATCATGCTGCATTGTTTTAACAATCCTCATCTTCTTATAATAATCATCAGTCTTCTGATAATTATACATCAAAGAACGGATGTTCCCTAACTTTGCTGCAAAACTGTCAAATTTGGATTTCTCCAATTTTGTTTGCAACGCATTTTTAGCTTCTTTGAATATTTCATCATCGAAACTAATTTTCTTAGGACCTTTCATAGTACGCTCCTTAAATATTTTTACCACATCATGCGATGCGGCATTTTACTTAAGGAATACGATAATTATTATTTGTTATATGAAAACCGTCAAGACTTTTAATCTAAAACTCCCCTTTTCCATCACTCAAAATAAATGCTCTGAGTACAGAATCAATCTTCATTGATAGTTTGAAAGCTGATATTTGAGAACCTTCTTTTTGTTCAAGATATGATTTTGCAATATCACGATTTACTTTTTCTTTCAGAGCAGAGAATCTTCCAAAATCATCAATATTTGTTTCTGAAATATCTTGTTTCATAAAATCAATTAAATCCTGACTTGGAACACCGAATGAGGCAGCGAATTCTGTAATATGCTTGGTTCTATCTGAAATCATATACTCGGTGATATAGTCGCGAAGAGTTTTTGTTGGATCAGCTTTTACATCACCGCTTTGTACTTGATGAATAAATACATTTGCGTATTTTTGTTCTTCCTGACTCAAACTTCCAAAGGTTTTATGAAGTTCATTTAGGGCTTCCTTAATCTGCTCTGCTTTATCAGAATCCAGAACTTTGAGGAATTTTACGAATTTGCTGTTCATATAAGCGGTATCAATCATTCCGGTATTTATTTCTGTGATGTAGCCCTTAATATCATAAGGAACATCATCAGGACCTGTTCCAGATCCTGGAGTATGAGTCTTTGTCAAATCTTTATATCGCTGAAGCAATGCATTGTAATTCTGGCTTGAAAGATTAGCTGATGATGGAACAGGTACCACTACCCTCTCTTCAATAATTGGAGTTCCGTCATCAGTTTTCTTTCCTGTATCAACTTCTTCTGTACGATGAGGAAGTGACTTATCAAATTCAAATCCCTGAATCTTTGCAGCATCAAGATACTTATTGTATTCATTAAAAAGCTTCGCAAACTTTTGTTTATCTTCTTTTGACTTTGGAAGACTATCAAAGTTTTCTATTTTGTTATCTTTAAATATCTGCTCTATCGATTCTACAATGCGGTTCATTTCTGCCACATTCTGTTCAATTTTGTTTACAAAGATTCCAAATGGTTTGTCGCCAGAATAGAGCTTAAAAGCTGCGTCTACATACTTTTGCATCGAATGAGGCTTTCGGTAATAGCAGATTGTTCCATGTCGTTTGTCATTACCGGACAGACGGTTTGTACGAGAGAATGCCTGAATGATTCCTTCGTAATACATAACCTTATCCATATACAAAGTATTCAGCCATTTTGAATCGAAGCCTGTAAGCATCTGGTCAACAACGATTAAAAGATTAAGCTGCTGCTCCGGCTTGTTATTTATTCCTTTGTATACATCTTTGTGAGCCAGTCGCATTGAAAGGTCTGTCTTAAAGTCTGCGTATGTCGCAATCTTAAACTCTTTAGAATAAGTCTTATTGTAATCAGTCAGGATTTCTTTAATACCGTCAATCTTATCTATCGTTCCAGGAGCATTGTTATCACTTGGATCAAAGAGAGCAGTAATCTTTAATTGAGTATTTCTTGCCTTAAAAACCCTATAATATTCTATTGCCTCCGGAATAGAGCTTGTTGCAAATATTGCGTGATATTTATTGTTCTGACTCAGGACAGTCCAGTTTTCAAGAATATTATCCACTACCATTGAACGGTGCTCATCACAATCGTATTGAGAGTTAGGAAGATAGTCCTCTATTCCTTTGATATAGTTACCAGCATCATCTTCATAACCTGCCATTGGAATCTGAGACTGGTCCATATATTTATTGAAGACAGCTTTCTTGTTCTCATCACTCATTGCATCCTGGACATCTTTTGCCTTTGCTTTTTCCAATGCAATTACCTGACGCAAATCCTTATCTTTGTAAGTACAGACTTTTATCGGGTCAAATCCAAGAACATTACCATCACGAATACCGTCTGCAATCGAATAACGATGGATTTCATTACCAAACAGACTTGATGTTGTACTCATCTTTTTTGAGTTTTCATCATGGATTGGAGTTCCTGTGAAACCAAAGAAAATCGCCCTCGTGAATGTCTTTTTAATATCACGCAGCATATTACCAAAAGTCGAGCGATGACATTCATCTATAATAAAGACAGTTCTCTTTGAGTTGATTTTCTCCAAATCTTTTTGTGTAACTGGACCGTCTTCTGCGATATTACTTGCTTTCTGAATTGATGTGACAATCAGAACTTCATTTGTCTTGTCACTCTTTAATTTTGTTACAAGCTGCCGGGTATTATCGGTTGCCTGAACTTCTGTAGTTTCATCTGCAAAATTCTGGTACTGCAACAAACTCTGTGTACCAAGCTCAATGCGGTCCATTAAGAATACAACCTTATCTGCCAAGCCAGAATCTGCAATAAGCTGTGCGGTCTTGTAAGAAGTCATCGTTTTGCCTGAGCCAGTTGTGTGCCAGACATAGCCACCGAGGATTCCTTTTGTAGAAACTTCGTTGTTATCCCAATCGTGTTTCGCAACAACATCACTTATTCCGCTGGATGCATAATATTGATAACTTCTCATTACTTTCAGAACGCCATCCGTTTTGTCTGCAACGGTATACCAGCCAATCATCTGATGCGCCATAGGAATATAAAGGAACTTAGACGCAATATCTTTCCAGTCATTTATTGGCTCATTATTGAAATCTGCCCAATGAAAAAAGAAATCTTCGTTGAATTTTCCGTCTGGTCCTGGGTTTGCAAAATAAACAGTTTCTTCAGGATTCATTGCCACAAAAATCTGTACAAGTGAGAACAGGCCTGTAAAGACTCCTTCATGGGCATACTTTTGAATCTGCATCGTTGCCTGACTTACAGGAATCCCCGTCTTTTTCAATTCAATGTGAATGACAGGCATTCCGTTTATAAGCAATATCAAGTCCCCACGACGGTTAGGATAAATATCATCACGGCATTTGAATAACGGCTGTTCTACAATTTGATAACGGCTCTTACCCGCTTTGATTTCAAGTCTGTCATAGATTTTAAGGCTTACTTCTTTTCCTCTGTGTGCTACATCAGCAGAGTCATTGTCTCGCTTGATGCTTACTGTTTTACCATTTATAAACTGATTCAAAGCAAGCGGAGTTCTGAGTTTTGTAATCTGGTCAACAAGCTGCTGCATTTCATTGGTACTTAATGGAACATCATTCAGCTGGTCAATTCCAGAATTGTTTTTAAAAAGGATATCAGCCCAGTTCTGAATCAAATCGTCTTCGGTTGGATATTTGATTACTTCTCTCTCCCAGCCTTTTTCAAAGAGAAGATTTATGAGTTCGTTTTCAAATTTAAGTTCATCGTCAAATGCCATTTTTCTTTCTTTACTCCTGATATGAATATGTCTCATCATAAATATCACTTAAAACTTTTCCATTAAAACTCCAATGTGGCGTAGGTTGTACATGGGGATGTTTTGCTTCCATAATTTGAGCGGTAAGTGCGGAAAGATAAAACTCTTCTTCATTATATTTAACTGTTCTGTCGGATGTTACGATTGCCTTATATTGCTGATCGTTGTAATTCATTACCAATTCAGAACCTACCGGAATTCCCATTTCTTCAAAGTTCAATTGTGGCCTTCTTTTCTTGTAGTTATTTAGGGCTTCAATTTCTGTACTGTTAATTCCAGTATTCATATCATTTTCTACATCTGTTGTGATGTCTTCAATTTTCAATAGTTCAAGAATCGGTTTTACATATTCAACTGAAGTTCTGAAAAACTCACGAGCTGGATTTACTCTGTCTTTTGTGAATGCTGTATGCAGAGCATTTTCAACAGCCTTACAATCTTTTACCCGGCAGGCATATTCACAAGTAAATGGAAGCGGAACACCTGTAGAATATAACTCATTCAAACGAGCTTCTAACTCATCTCTCTTTGTTAAACCAATTTTTATAAGTCCTGGCATTGCTTCATTTGATAATACATATACAATTCCTTCGTCTGCCATACTTTCCTCCAAATTATATAAACATTTTCTGCAAAAGAGATTTTTTTATATCTTTGAGCTTGTTAATTTCTTTCTGCAGTGCGCTGATGAGCGAATCATATTTTGAAAAGAACTGTCCTATTTTTTGTTGCTCTTCAACTGTTGGAGGAATAGATATTTCTGCATTATATAAGTCATTCGAATTAATTGATTCAAAAGTGGAACCACATGAAATTGTATTCCAATATCCAAATTCATTCATTTTAATTAGTTCTTGGAAAACAAACTCATTTCCTTTTAATGCCGCTACCCCTCGACCAATTACAATTTCATACTTAGTTTTTCCAACTTCACCTACGGGAGCTCTAACACTAAAGATCAAATCACCAGGATGTGCAATTTTTGTTTTTTGTGTTGTCCATATACGAGGGAAAACAAATCCATCCTTCATATCTGCATTTCCTTGTACTAAAATATACGTACTAGGTGTTACAGAATATGTTGAACCATCAGGTGATTGTCCCATTGTTAATTGGCACACTTCTCCCAGTTTCTTTTCTTCCCACTCCCCTTTGAAGCCCGCAAATCGCATTTCTGGCACTTTCTCGCCTGCTTTTGGAAAACATTTTTGCAAGAGGGATTTTTTTACCGCTTTGAGAGATTCTAGCTTTTTTGTCTTTGCCTGAATGAGAGAATCCACATGAGAAAGAAACGCGCCGATTTTCTGCTGTTCGGCAATAGTAGGAACAAGAAAATTTTGTTCAAGAAAATCATTCGTAACTAAATCATGCATCATTGTAGATGCTTTTGTTGATCTTGAAAGAACGCGTTGCATTAAGATTTCGTTGTTTATGGCATATTTCCAGAACATCAAATCATAATTTACAATGGGTCTAAAAACAGCGAAAATATGGGATACTATACCATTTCCAATATCATTTTCAACAAATCTACCAAAGCGAAATTCTTTGCTCTGATGACCTTCAAAAGCAATGTCACCGAGATTAAAAGTATAATAAGTTTTTAAGTATTCATCTGTTGAAACAAGAATATCATCTTTGAATTGCATTGTAGCAACAGTTATATTCTTTTCAATTCCTAGAGTACCATCATTTTTTTCGCTAGATTTCCTATATAACTCGCCAAACTTACACCCTTCCCACTCATCATCAAATCCAGAAAATCTTAATTGCGGAACATTTTTTGTTTCTTTCATGCCAAAATCCCCTTAAGATTCTCAAGACCTTTCATATCAAAGTCATTTCCTGTGAGTTCGTCCATAAGTTCAAAAAGTTCTTTCTGCGTCTGCTTTATTTCATTTCCAATAGAAGAAAGCGTTTCAGAATATTTTTCTGTCATTTTGGTAAGTGAACTTATAAAATCATCTACGACTTTGCCAGGCATTTCATTCAGGGAAGTACACAGAGGTAAAATCCATTTTTCTTCGAGAAGTGCATTTATTTCAGAATCTGTAAGACCTTCGATCTTCTTGATAGTTTTTTCTTCCAGCTCTTTTGTAAGTTTTGAAATTTCTTTTCTGATGGCCTTTGCATCGTCATTCAGTTTTTTCTGCTGCTTTTTCTGTTCATCAGTAAGCTCTATTTCTTCTTCACCTTCTTCGGTTTCTGGAATCAGTTCTGCAAGTGCGGAAGTTTTTTCTTCAAGCTTTCTATTCTGTTCTTCAATGTTTTCAAGTTCAGAGGCAAAATACATTTTCTGCACAAGCGCAAAATCCATAATCCTGCCTTTCCAACCATCCTGAACTTCGTCTTTTCCTTTCATCACAAGATTAGGCTCAACTTTGCGGCAGGCTTCAATTCCTTCTGTTGAAATGATTTCCAAATCAATCGCAATTTTCTGCCATTCATCATCAAGACTCTGGTATGCTTCGTATTTATCTACAAGAGATACATTTTGAAGACGATCAAAAATCTGCTGTGCGATAAGGTCTTCTTCTTTGTTTGCATTAAGAGATTTAAGATTGTCTATTAATTCAGACTTCAAGAAAGCTTTTAGAGATTCAAAGGATTTTTTATAGTCTTCTTCAAAATTCTTTACATCTTTGTTAGCGAGCACAACTTCTCTTATCTGCTCACTCTTCAATTCATAATAAGAATCATTTGCTTTGTTAAAAAGTTCATTCTTCAAAGTTGGAAAGGTATTCCAGTAAGATTCAAACTTTTCTACTTCTGGAGCTGGGATTCCGCCAGAGACAGTTGCAAAAATATCATAGTATTCAGCATTTTCGCTTGAATCTACATAACGAGGAATATTCAAGTTGTAATCGTTGTTTCGGATTTCTTCCTTGCTGACTACACGGCTGAACTTATCTACATTCTTTCGTTCTGTAACGACATCAATAATTCTCTTAATGTCGCTTGCTAGCAGCTTGTTCTGTTTTCCTGATTTTGAAAAATGTTTTGATGCATCAATAATCAGAACATCGTTATTTTCTCGGTTCTGTCTTAAAACCATAATGATTGTAGGAATCCCTGTACCAAAGAAAATGTTTGCAGGAAGTCCTATGATAGCATCAATCTTGTTATTCTCTATAAGGTTCTTACGGATTTCGTATTCATCTTCCCCCTTTGCTCCGTCTTTACCAGCCTTACCGCGGAACAAAACTCCATGCGGCAAAACAATAGTCATAATTCCATTTGGTTTAATGTGGTACAAATCGTGCAACAAGAACGCATAATCAGCTTTGCTTGCAGGTGCAAGGCCATATTCGTAACGAGGCTGGATCCCCTTGTTTGTCGGGTCCCAGTGCTGAGAATACGGCGGATTTGAAACTACAGCATCCACATACAAAGGGTCGTAGGTACTTTCCGGATCTGATTCATCAAAGAACGGCCAGTCCTGTTCAAGTGTATCTCCGTTTCTGGTTACGATATTGCTTGGATTGATACCACGCATTACGAGATTCATACGGGTAAGGTTGTATGTAGATTCTATAAGTTCCTGAGCGTAATATTTGATATTGTCTTCTTTATTGATATGCTTTGAAAGAGCCTTTCCGATTGTGATGAGAAGAGAGCCTGAACCAGAGGTTGGGTCGTAAATTTCAAAAGTTTCCTGCTTATGGTCTTTGATGTGATTAGCAACAATTTCTGCCATCAATACAGAAACTTCGTGAGGTGTGTAAAACTCTCCGGCTTTCTTTCCGGCATTTGCCGCAAACATGGAAATCAAATATTCATAAATGAATCCGAGAACATCGTAGTCCTGCTTTCCATCCATCGGAATATCTTTGATAAGATTAAGAAGGTCACTTACAGCTTTTGTCTGACTTCCAGCACTGTCACCGAGTTTTGAAAGTCCCGTGTCCAAAGTTCGGAAAATATTTGTGAATACTTTCTTGTGATTCGGATTGGATGAAATAAGGCGGCTGAATGCAGAAAGAGCATCACGGACATTCTTGATATTGAAATCTTTTCCTTTTGAAATCCAGGTTGTAAAAAGATTGTCGTAGGCGATGAAGTAGCCTAGGTTATCCTGAATGTTTTTTACTACTTCTTTGTCATTTTCGTTTATTTCTTTGAGTTCTGAATCGGTTATACCCTGTGATTTAAGATAAGCAATTTCTTTGTCTGAAAGGAATTTGTAGAAAATAAAACCAAGAATATAATCCTTGTATTCGTTGGCCTCAATTTTGGAACGCATTTTGTTTGCGCTTTCCCAGATTTTAGATGCAAGCTGCTGTTTGTTCATTTATGTTTACCCTATTACTTTTTTATTGTATCACATTATTGTGTCAAATAATGACATTGCATTAATTATTTTAATTCTCGTCTTCTTCAATTATTCCCAGCTGCATGAATGCCAGTGTAAGCATTGAAAAAAGTTTGAAGCCACCATTCCTGAAATAGCTTTCCTCTTTTTCAAATATCTCTCCACTACCCTTTGAGAAATCATCAATATCTAATGGAATACTTTCAGTCTCCAGAAACTTCATGAATTCTCTTGCCGCATGTTCCAGTTTACTTTCATCGACCTTATTCATCTGAATATCTGTATTTTGGCCAATGAAAGTTTTCAGTTCCGAACCAAGCCTAAACACAATGGAAGCCGAATCATCCTTAAAACATGAAACGGTATAACTCTCCATGCTTGGATAACTTAAAAGGAGCTGCCCTGCCTTGAAGTTTTCGTTCTCATAAGGATTCTTCAGCTCTGAAATATATGTTTTGATTCTCTCCGCATCGGTATTGGATTCCGGATCCCTGTCAAAAAGATAAAATACGGCGGATTCATCGACGGGAAACTTATAATCCTCAATGAGTTTTGCAAAGATGTTTTCCAGATAAGTCTCATTATCCGTAATATCTTTGATATTGCTTTCCTGTGTATTGATGACGGCAATTCTTGAGTACGCATCGTTTTCACGGATATAGTAATCCGCCTTGTTCCGTCTTTTTTCGATATAAGAGAATCCCAGTATGTTGCAGAAAATCCTTTTCAAAAGAACAAACTCGTAGTGACTTCCTTCTACGATGAAAAGAACACGCCCAATACGCTTATCTTTATTTATCTTCATTTTCTTCAAACTGTGGCAAGCCGCCAAAAACTCCGCTCACATACATCTTCTCGATATTCTGTGCAAGCCTAGGCTTTTCCTTTGAAAAACGGATTACCGAACTACCCTCCTTTCCGTTAAACTCAACGGCATATTCCTGATCAGGCCGCAGCAATGAGTTGGAAAGAAGGTTCGTTGAATGTGATACAAATATCATCTGGGAATCCTTGGCCTTCTCGAAAAAATAGCGGACAAGCAGAGCTTCAAGGCAATTATGGAAACCGCTGGAAAATTCATCAATCAAAAGCATACCGCTCTTATTAATCACATGAAGGAAAGTCGGAAGCATCCTCAAAAGGTTCTGATTTCCAAGAGACTCTTCGGTGAACGGAATCAGGGACTCCACGCCTTTTCGCTTGAAGAAAATGTTCTTCTCGGACTCTTCGCCAGCCAGGGCAGATACAGTTCCCGCCCCCTGATTTGTGTATTCGATGACCTGCTCAAAATTAAATTCCTTGAAGAAATCATTGATTTTTGAGAGCCCGTTGCCTTTCAGATAGCTGCTTAATTCCAAATCCTTATAATCTTTTCCGTAATAAACTATGTTGCCCTCAAAAGCATTTATATAAACGGAATTCTGCAGGAACTCCATCCAATCCTTAAGGGTCTTATTAGAGGTAAACTTTGTATTAAAGAACAATGTTCGCAAAAATAGCGTTTCCTTATCGACATCAGATTCGTCATAAGAAACGCCTTGTTCATTTACGATGAAAGATTTCGCAGAAGTTCCCATACGCTGCATCATCATCTTATTATCAACAAAAAGGCTTTCCTCAATAAACGGCTTGTCCGGGTTAATGGAAAATCCGTATGTAACTTCCTGAGAATCTATTACAAAGCTGTAAGCAAGCGAAAAACTCTCATCCTCACTCAAAAGGCTTTTGAGAACACCGAGCTTAATGTTCTTGTCCTTGAACAAGAAATCAAGAAGCAGTTTTATGGAAAGAACGACAGAGGACTTGCCAGAAGCATTGGGACCAACGAAAATACATCCTTTCAGAATCCCGTCTTTATTTACATTCTGACTCAAAAAGTTATAGTTTGTTTTTGATAAATTTATTTCCGTCTGATTCTTGAATGATTTAAAATTCTTGATTCCAACTTTCTTTAGCATACAAACCTCACCTTTACATTATACCACAATTTTACACCGAGACATTATATAAGTGTAATTTTTTTACATTTATAGATTTTATAAAAATTTTTCTTCTTATCATTTTCGAGCCTAAATTCCATGCTATAATTTTCTGATTCAGGAGTATCCTATGCTTTATAAGTTTTACGAC
>Ga0256404_1005880_pt1 | contig 21034 bp, 17 predicted proteins | sample RumenRJG_01DNA_FD_185990 | JGI IMG/M metagenome (GOLD analysis project Ga0256404, IMG submission 185990) | Bovine rumen microbial communities from Lethbridge, Alberta, Canada - RJG_01 | ecosystem: Host-associated > Mammals > Digestive system > Stomach > Rumen | place: Canada: Alberta | collected...
TAATAAGCTATATCCTCCGAGGTATGGACATAGACCACCTTTTCATCTTTGACCATAAACGGGAACATCGCCTCGAGGGGATACCGGTACGGAACCGTTATCCTCTCCACTGCAGGCTCGGCGGCAAGACGCCTTACAAGCGCCTTGTGAGCCGATTCATCTCCCCTATTACGGACAGGCTGGTCTATTAGAAGGATCTTCATCAGTGGTAAATATTGGTTGACTCAATGGGACGTCTGTCTGAAACCGGGACCTTTACCATATCTTCCATTACGCCGGTTCCGATTATAAGGATAGGCACCTCGTACTCCGGCACGCCAAATTCTTTGAGGCCCTCCAGTTTTTCGAAGGTAAATCCGCAAGAAAGCGGGATGGTCCCGAGCCCTTCACTGTGAAGGGCATTTATAAGATTCATGGCATAAAGGCCTCCGTCTATATAGGCCTGCCCCTGCTCGTAATAGAGGAACGCCCGAAGATCCGCCGTTACCAGAATAGCGGTTCCAATCTCATCCTCGAAGCCCCTGCAGCCACCCTGCCACTGAAGAAGGGCATGGGCGCGGCGCCCCGAGTAAACATGGGTTCGCCATGCCTGCCGGTTGCATGCGGAAGGCGTTCTGGAGGCCATCCTCAAAGCCTTGTCTATCAGTTCTTTCCCTACAGGTTCATCTTTAAAATACCGGATAGAATGACGGCTGTTTAAAAGTGCCTCGAAATCTTTTCCGACTCCGGAACACTCTTCTTTTGATAGAGTGAGCACGCAGTCTTCCACTTTGGATCCGGAAAGGGCGATATCAATCTCCCCGAACATCTTTTTGATATCAGGAATCTCAACTCCGGAGGCTTCTGTGTAATTGATATAGGAGCGCAAAACCCGTATCGGATACTCCATGAATCCATCAAAGCCGAATCTGTCTTTGTAGGCCTGCACCCCTTCGATAAGATGCATCGCCTTCCCCTTCCCAAAGCCTTTTCTGGGGTTTCTAAGGGACATTCCCTTTTCTATGGTATGAGTCTCCCTAAGGAGGAGATAACGTTGTTTTACACGGTCTTTTTCATTGTTCAAGGATGCATTGTAACGCTTCTGGAGCTTTTTAAAAGCCTTCCAGTCGTTCCTCATTGCCCGATTCGCTTTCGCTGCATTCTTGATCTTTCCAAAAAGTGTCATTTCTTAGAATTATTGAGTTTTAGTGTGGTTAGGATTTCTCTCACTTTAGCATCTGCATAAGCCTTCTCTCCAGGGGTGGTCGCCCAGAAATAAGTAGAGCATCCAATTGACAAAGTGCTGACAAGGACGACGGCTAAAAGCCTCCAAACGCCTCCGGGAAGACAATAGGCGACTATAGCTGTCACGCCAAATGAAAATAAGGTGACATAGAGAATCTTCCTCAGGACCTCGCTTCGGAACATAGCTGCGGGGAACCCGATTTGGCGCCTAAGTATCAGCATCTTGATCACAACGAGAAGGGCATATACTGCTATATAAACTATATACGAGCTCTCCGGAGCGGCCCCGAGAGCAAAACATATCCACGATATTGGGAATACAAGGAAGGAAACTCCTCCGATTATCAGGTAATACCTCTTGATATTCCCGGTCGCCATCTCGAGGATAGCCATAGAATTACCCAGCATATCTACCATATTGGCAACGACTGCAAGGGGAACGAAAATATCTGTGTATTTAGGATAATCACCGAGCCAAAAGCGCATCAGTATGTCCGATTCAAACACAAATGGAATGGCAAATAGAAGCATCAGTATCCAAGAATACTTCGCCCCTTTGCAGACAAGCTGGTAGCAATAGCTCCTGTCCCCTTCCGCATAGGATTTGGTAATCTGGGGGTTGAGTGCCGTAGTAAAACTCGTAACAAACTGACGTACAATTCCTTCCACTTGGACTGCATATCCTCTTGCTGCATTGACTACGACACCGAAGAAAAGGTTTGTTATGATGCTTATTCCCTGGGTATTGCATAGATAGGAGGCAGACCCGAAAAAGTTCCACCCGGCGAAACCGGCCATCTCCTTTAATACATCCCTGTCGAATACGAGCTTTCCCCTGCACTCCCGGAAACGGTTGCAGTAGGATGCATATACTGCCCTGACTATGACAGAGACAAGGAGCATAAGGGCTGAATATGTCACAAGTTTATCGATGGGAGATACGTATAGAGCAAAGGCGATACCGAGTTTCAGTACAGCTTCAAGAAGGCTTATATAGGCGAAAGCCTTCATCTGCTCATGGGCGATGATTACGGCATTGAAGGGCACGCTCATCAAAGAAGCGACTAGCATCAGAGCCGAGAATTGAAGCACATAATTGGCCGCCCCGAGCCTTTCGGCAGGGATATTCATGTGATTATTGAGGAACCACACTCCTACAAGTTCCACGAGTATCAGTACAATTCCGGCCAGGATGCCTTCAATCAAGCCTCCGGTAGAAAAGACCTTGTGAAGATCCCATTTCTTGTCGCCTCCCTCTGACTTTCCAAGCCCGAAGGTAATAAAGCGGCTAATGGCAGTAGAGAGTGAATTGGAAACAATTGTAAAGGAGGTCACCATAGCGGCGACTGCATTGTACACTCCTACGTCCACAACTCCAAGAGCTTTGAGTACTACCCTTGAAGTGAAAAGGCCGATTACAAGCAGGATAAACATCCTGAAATAGAGGAAAAGAGTATTCTTGGCAATGCGTTTGCTCTTGTTGGAAATGGTACCGGGAGGAAGCGAAGATGCCTTTACTTTGCCTCCCATGCGGACAAATGCCATCCCGCAATTGGAGGCAAACTCAGCGTCCGAGGGGCTGTCTCCTACCATGACCGATTCTGCGGCAGTTATTTCCGGAAAATCCGCACATGCCCTTTCAAAAAGCCCCGTCTGGGGTTTTCTGTCATGGTCTGAAGAATCGGTTGCGGTGGAGACATAAATACCATCGATTCTTCCCCCGTACTCCTTGATTCCTTCGAGCATCCGAGAGTGGATATCTTCGAGGGAGGATTCGCTCATAAGGCCCTTTCCAACGCCTCGCTGGTTGGTAACTATGAATATTCTTTCGTATTCAGCGGACCATCCGGCGATAGCCTCCCTTATTCCGGATATGAACTCAAACTGGGACCAATCCCTCACATAATCACCTACTATCTGACGGTTGATTACTCCATCCCTGTCCAGAAAGAGGAATCGTTTCCCGGAAGGCAGATTCACCTCCATTACATCCCGGATCTCTTTCATCTGGAGCTGCGCCCTTTCATAATCTTCCGGGATGCCTATATCGATGAAATATGAAGACGAAATCATCCCCTCCACCATCCCCCTTGAGGCTTCACCGACAAGGAAGTCTTTTTCAAAAGAGAACTTCTCCGGGAGGGAAGACAAATCCACGAGGCTCCTTTTGAGGGAATAGACACCTCCGTTTATAAGGCCTTCTTCGCAGAATTCTTTTTCCCTGAATGACAAGACCTTCCCTAATTTTTCCGAGGCCATTTCAATCTCCACGGAACCATATCTGTCGAAAGAGATCATCCTCTTCAGGGCTATCACGGTGCTGCTCGAAGGCGAAAGGGAGCAATGAATCTCGACCAAAGTCTCGAGATCCACATTGAAAAAAGTATCTCCGTTGAGAACTACTACATTTTCCTCTCTGCACTTTGACAAGGCAAGACGAATGCCTCCGCCTGTGCCGAGAGGCTCTTTCTCTACAGCAAAATCAATTTCGAAAGGCCAATCTCCGCCAGGTGGCACTTTCGCTCCGTTTTCCGACCCTAGCCACCTAAAAACAGATTCCTTAAGATAGCCGACGGAGAGGACAACCCTCCCGACATCATAACGGCGAAGAGATGAAAGCAGATAATAAAGAAAAGGCTTTCCTCCGACCGGCGCCATGCATTTCGGGACCTCGCTCACGACAGAGCGGAGCCTCGTTCCAAGTCCTCCGGCCAGTATGATTACATCGAACTTCAATCCTTTCTACATCTTATCTACCCTGTCAGTCTCGTATATTTTCCACGCATGGGCGCCCCTGTCTGTAAACTGGAAAGGGACGACCTGTCCCGGCAGGATCGACAGGGCGTCAACCACGTCTTTTTTCTTTACCGGAGGGACCATAAGCATTATGAAACCTCCTCCGCCCGCTCCGGATACCTTTCCAGCGAGGGCTCCTGCGGCCATTGCCGTATCGAAGGCCTCCTGGATGACCGGATTGGTAATCGCCATGGCCATTTTCTTCTTCTCTTCCCATGCCATGCCGAGAAGGCGGGCGAACTCCGCCATGTCCCCTTTCAAGAGTGCCACTTTCATATCTTCGGAGCTCTGGCGGATCCGATGCATCGCCTCGATGGCGACTTTGTTGCCGCTGGAAGTATTCTTCTGCTGCTCTCCGATAATGGCAGCACTGCTTCGGGATTTTCCGGTATAGTAAAGCACCATGGAACATTCCAGCTCATCAACTATCCACCGCTTTATCTTCAATGGATTCACTATTACGGCTCCGTCCCGACGGAACTCCATAAAATTGAATCCTCCGAAAGCAGCCGCATACTGATCCTGCTTTCCTCCTGCAAGAGAGAGATCTTCCCTCTCAATGGAATATGCCAGGCGAGCAATCTCATAATCGCCAAGGGGCAGTGACAGCCACTCGGCAAAGCACTTCAGGATGCAAACTACCATTGTCGAAGAGGTTCCAAGACCGGATCCGGCAGGAGCGTCATTATATGTTGAAATCCTGAATCCGTTGACTCCCGGGCGGACTCCGAAAAACCCTTCGAAGCTACCGCCCTGGCCATCGGGACCGAAATCTTTTATTACCCTGTTATATACCCCCTTCACAAGATCGGCATTTCCATCGACCGGGAGAGACGCCGAAGAGGGATAGCTGCAGTGGACTCCTGAATCATATGAATCAATTGAAATCAAGCCGTCGCCTGTTTCTTCTATAGTGCAATATGCTGAAAGGTTGATTGTCGCATTGAGTACATATCCTCCAAACATGTCGCTATATGGCGACACGTCGCTTCCTCCACCTGCAAGACCCAGTCTCAACGGAGCTTTTGTCCTGATGATCATAATAACTGATACTGGTAATTCTGATAGCTATTAATCCAATTTGTAAAAGTAAGGCTTTTTCACAAAAAGTCCAAAAAGAAGGACCAATGAGAACTAAAAATAATATAAATATTTTGCCCAATTAAACATTTATAAGTATTTTTGTGCGTAAGGTAAAAAAATGATAAAAATGTCGAAGACAATAGACATAATTAAAAAGTATAGCGACAGGTACTTAAATTCAAAAATCATCTTTACAATAGATGTTATCCTGTCTGCAATATCGTCTGTACTTGTTCTTCTGCTTGCTTTTTTTGTTGTCAGATCAGACGTCATCAGCCGTGAATTCTCAATCACTTATCTAATATCTTCAGTCCTTGCATCGGTCTTGATGTTCTACATAACCAAGACCTACAGGATTATTATTCGCCACCTCAGCGTAAGGGATATCGGTGTTTTTTTCGTGGCAGGCCTAGGGAAAGTGCTCCTTACCGCACTTGTGATGGTCCGCTATCGCGAGCTTACTACCTTATGGATAGCTCTGACTGTTGATTTTCTTTTCACAACATTCCTTCTCGTCGGGACGAGAATGGTAATGATTTTCGCATACCAGTTCTTCATCCACAAGATACAGGAAAGTAAAGAGCAGCAGAGAGTGCTGGTCTACGGCACTTCCGACAAGGCAATCGCAGCCGTTGTCCGCCTTCAGAACTCTCCTCATTTCAGAGTAATGGGATTCCTCGTTGAAAGCAAGAACAAGCTGTCCAGTATCATCGAAAGGCTCCCTGTTGAGAGTTTCAATTCCAAAGAGGATATCCAAAGGATAATTGAAAAATACCGTCTCGACGGTATCCTTTTCGCAACTGAAAGGGATGCCCAGAATGAAAAGGACCGCCTTATTCAGTTCTGCATGGATAATTCCATGAAATGCCTTATCATTCCTACGACCGAGGAGATTACAGACCCGCAGTTCATTCTAAAGCCAAGGGAAGTCAAGGTCGAAGACCTTCTCGGCAGGGAAGAAATCAAGATATCTCTCAAGAGGATAAAGGAGGATTTTGAGGGGAAGGTTGTGATGGTTACGGGAGCAGCGGGATCCATCGGGTCTGAACTATGCCGCCAGATCGCAGGATTCGGAGTAAAATCACTCATTCTTTTCGACAATGCCGAGACTCCTATGCACAATCTTCGTCTGGAATTGGAAGATACCTTTCATGACCTCGAGTTCTACCCGATGATCGGAGATGTCAGACAGATGGAAAGGCTCGACTATGTATTCAGGAGATTCCATCCCCAGATTGTCTTTCACGCCGCTGCTTACAAGCATGTTCCCTTAATGGAAGAAAATCCCTGCGAGGCGGTTCTTGTCAATGTGATCGGCTCCAGGAATGTCGCCCTCAAGTGCATTGAATACAATGTGGAAAAAATGGTGATGATCTCCACCGACAAGGCTGTCAACCCTACAAATATAATGGGCTGCACAAAACGCCTTGCCGAGATATTTGTCCAGAGCCTTGGATTGGCGGTTGAAAGCGGAGAAGTCAAGGGAAAGACCCGCTTTGTCACCACCCGTTTCGGAAATGTACTCGGCTCTAACGGCTCTGTTATCCCCCGTTTCCGCGAGCAGATTGAAAAGGGCGGCCCTGTCACCGTCACCCACCCTGATATCGTAAGGTTTTTCATGACTATCCCCGAGGCATGCCGCCTGGTTATGGAAGCGGCAACCATGTCCACGGGGAACCAGATATTTATCTTCGACATGGGTAAGCCTGTGAAAATCGATACATTGGCCAGAAATATGATTTCCCTTGCCGGACTGATTCCTGACAAGGACATCAAGATTGAATACACCGGTCTTCGTCCTGGAGAGAAGCTCTATGAAGAGGTCCTCGCGAATTCCGAGAATACCCTACCCGCATTCCACGAAAGAATCCGCATCGCAAAAGTCAGGAGTTACGACTATAAGGAAGCGTACGATGTCGTCGCCGCTCTCGAGGTTCTTTCGAGAAAGGTAGATATCGAGAATATGGTGATTCTCATGAAAAAGACTGTCCCGGAGTACAAGAGCAAGAACTCCCGCTTCGAGATTTACGACAAGAACTAGACCCTTTTCCTACTCTACTATACTTCCGGCGACAATGTTCGCCACGGTAGCTCTTACCCTTGACAGAGAGCCCTTATCTTCAGGATGGCACCTGTTGGTAAGAAGGATTATAGCGGTTTTACTGTCGAGATCCACTACAATTGATGTCCCGGTATAGCCTGTATGGTTGAGGGCGCGAGTACGGCTCGTAATATCACCCTTGAACCAAGAATAATCGCTCCAAATATCCCATCCGAGGGCTCTCCCGATAAAAGGAGCATTCTCCGAAGGCACTCTAGACATCATCTTCACTGTCTCGCTTCCAAGGACTCTTTTTCCGAGAATCTCACCTCCATTCATCACTGCGGCGGCAAGGATTGAAAGATCTTCCGCAGATGAGAATACACCGGCATTTCCGGAATTTCCTGCATTCAGACGGCGCGCTATAGGATCATGGACTTCTCCTAGAAGCGGAAGACCGTTCTCCTGGACCTCAGTCGGAGCGACTAGTGGCAGCAATTCAGGATGCTCTGAAGCCACATTATAGCAGGTATGTTTCATTCCCAAACGCGCGAAGACATTCTTCTCGGCATAGTCGCAAAGGCGCTCTCCGGTCACCCGCTGGAGAATATTCTGGAGAGTGACGAAATTGAGGCAGCTATAAGTAAAATCCGTTTTCGGGCGGAAACGCCTCGGAAGATCCCTAGCGATATACATCATAGTTGAATCCGGGCAAGGCTCGCCGTAGAGCGATGCTACACGGGCAACGCTCAAGTACGGCGGAAGGCCTGAAGAATGAGTCAGAAGATCCCTGATTTCTATATTTTCCTTCTCGCCGGTCTCCGGATCCACCCAAGGAGCAAACTCAGGTATGTACATATTCACATTGTCGGTAAGACGGATCTGCCCGTTCTCGACAAGTTGCATAATGGACATCGTAGTACCAACCACTTTGGAAAGAGACGCAAGGTCGAACATTACGTCGGTCGTCATCGCAACCGTATCAGGAACAACCGACTTATTGCCATAGGCCTTTAGATAAACGATCTTATCGTCTCTGACGACAGAAAGCACCGCTCCCGGAATCAGCTTCTCAGAAACAGCTTTGTTAATGACGGAATCGACTCTGCATAGTTTATGGGAATCCATTCCCATCTTTTCGGGTGACACCTTCGGGAGAGAATCTCCGACTCCTTTTGAACACCCTGCCGCAACAAGGAGGGCGGCTATAAGCAAACTTTTTATTTTCATAACTTTACTCCTGATGAGCCGGTCTCAGCAGATCGAGCACGGTTTTTACCGGATTGAATGTTTCAATAGGGACTTCCACAAATAGGGTATTCCAGTCGCTCATGGCGCCGTTCCAGAGGCCAGGCAACTCGAGAGCCTTAAGTTCCCTCCCTTCATAACTCTTGGAGCTGATAAACCCGGCTTCTTCATCGACATGAGAGAGAAGATCGAACTTTCTACCCTTGTAGTCCCTGAGACAGCAAACGAGGTCGACAGGGTTGAAATGGGTAGCCCTGGACATTGCCTCGCGAGAACCCTTGTCCTCCTTGTTGATCTGGACGCTTTCCAAAATCTGAAGCGATGTCGCACCATCCTTTCCGGCGATAATATAAGGGCCTCCTCCGGGTTCTCCTTCATTTCTGACCATGCCGCAAACCCTTATAGGACGGTTAAGCTTGTCACGAAGCATTTTCACTCTCTCAAGATGGTTATGCGCAAGCGGAATCTGGATGCAAAGCTCCTTATCCAGGAATTTCTCGACCTCATTACACAGTCCGACGCTTTCATCTGATGAAGGGTCCACCCGGTCAAATCTCCTCAGGAAAGAGAAAATCTTATCTCTGAGCATAAGTGCCTCTCCGATAAGTACTTTCTTATAAAGCGCAGTCGTTGGAAGAAGCTTCTCGTGAGCTACATTGTCGATATTCTTTATCGAGACCAGTTCATAGGGAATAGCATTCAGGTTGTGAATGAGCGCTCCGTGACCTGCCGGGCGGAAAAGGAGGGAGCCGTCGAGAGTCCGGAAAGGACGGTTTTTCATATCCACGGCGATAGTGTCTGTCGCCTTGTCCTGATATGTGAATTCTACATTGTAGCGCACCCCATACCTTTTTTCATAGACTGGGACAACCTCGGAAAGGGCATCCTCAAAAAGCTTTCGATGCTCAGGAGATATGGTCACGACAAGATTGCACGTACCATCCGGATTTCTCATATATGACTGAGCTTCGACAAGATGCTCGGCTATAGCAGTCCGAACCTCTGAGGAAGTGTATCGGTGAAACTTCAAAACACCCTTCGGCTTCGAGCCATACCCGAGTCCTTCGGGGCCAAGAAGAAGAGAAAGCACCTTTTTACGATACTCCGGTGTATCCTCTTTGCCACCAAAAAGATCTTCTGAATAGAAAGCGAATTTCTCAATGTTGGAAACGAGTTTCGCCGCCGGCGAATCCGGGGCCACATCTTCTCCCCCTTCCAGGCGTGAAAGGCCTGAAAACATGTCCTTGAACATTCTGGAGGCTGCGCCGGAAGCCGGAACAAACTTGCAAGCCCCGTCAAATTCAGCCGTCTCTACATATTTAACAGCCTCTTTGACTTTCTCATCGCCTAGGACCACTATTCCCCTTTCCGGTGTGGCCGGTCCGACAATCTTCATCCAGGGAAATCCTTTCTTGAAGCATCCTATTTGTTTTTCGACAGCAGACTCTGAGGAGCCTCTCTGCGCAATCTGGGCAAGGTCTTTATCGTTCATATCTCTCAATTATGTGTGTTATTCTATATAAAATTCTCTCCTGTAACTGTATTCTCCCCTCAGCCTCTCAAAAGCTTCCGGCTCGATTCTAAACATGAAATCATCCGTGAAGACCGGATAGTTATACTGCATGAGCGCAGCAATCTCCCCCTGGCTCTTACCAGTAGGATCCAACTTAATCGGCGAGAGCTCCGGATTCTCTGATTCAGGAGAGAAATCGTACAACTGATCTATTCCGAAATGCCTTGCCACCGCTTGGACTGCCATAGCTGTGCCCTTTTGTTTTCCCTGATAGGAATAACCGGCAATATGAGGAGTTGCGATATCAGCAAGTTCCATTACAGCAGGATTGACTTTGGGTTCGTTGCACCATGTATCTATAATCACTGCACCGAGCTTTGGGGCAGCATGAATAAGGGCAGGCTCGTTCACAATCTCTCCCCTTGCTGCATTTATAAAAATTGCTCCGTGCTTGATCTTATGGAAAAAGTCTTCTCCAGCCATCCCGAATGTAGTCTTGTCTAGAGGAGTATGGATTGTGACTATATCTGCATTATCCAGGAGATAATCAAGGCAGCAGAAGCCTTCAGGACCTTCTTTCAACGCTCTCGGAGGGTCACAGAGAAGAACTTCAAAACCGAGTTTTCTGGCAGCGTACTCGACTTTACTTCCTACATTTCCAACGCCGATTATTCCGAAAACTGACTTGTCAAGACGAATAGAACGCCTGGATGCGACAGCGTAAAGAGAGGATAAAACATAGTTCATGACTCCTCCGGCATTGCATCCCGCGGCATTGGCTACCTCAATGCCCTTGCTTCTGCACCAGGGTAGATCGATATGATCGGTACCTATGGTGGCGGTCGCAATCATCTCAACCGGAGAACCTTCCAAAAGCGAAGCGTCGCAGCGTGTCCTTGTCCTCACTATAAGGGCGGAAGCATCGACGAGATCGTCCGCCGAAATATCCTTGCCGTCCTTGTAGACGACATCGGCATAAGGGTCGAAAACTCCCTTTAGAAAAGGAATTACGCTGTCAGCGACTATTTTCATTTCAAAACCAGTTTTTGAATGTAGCCTATCGTCCTGTTATCATCCGTAAACAACTCATCATGAGATAGATAGGCATTCATCTTCTCAACCAAAAGATCTCTTTGGAAAGAGAGTTGGTCCCTCACCATCGAAGAATTCAGCGTTATATAGAGAGTCCCGGACCGAAAGAACCGCTTGAGAGTAAACGGCCCAGCGCCTGAACAAGCATCCCAAGCAGAAAAAATCCTCTGGGTATTAAGGCCGGGAGCAAGTCCCATCTCCTTGATATATGAGGAAAGAAGACTGCTTACTGATATCGCATTTTTCTTCTCGAGTCCCATAGGGTCTAGTCAAGTTTTGTAAATACTCCCGCGGCCGTATCGAAATAGGCCCTGTCCTCAGTTATCCTGTCCACAATTCCGCTCAATCGAACCTTGTTGCTGTCAGTTATAAAAATCTGGCCGAAATCGCTGCCCGCGACCATTGAAATGAGATTGGCAATCCTTGTCATGTCAAGCTTGTCAAATACATCATCCAGAAGAAGAGTCGGGGGGAAGCCGTAAGCCCTTTTCATAATATCGTACTGAGCGAATTTAAGAGCTACCAGAAAAGACTTCTGCTGCCCCTGGGAGCCAAAATGTCGGACGGGATGAGAATTCATTCTGAAAATAAAATCATCCCTCTGGACTCCGGCCGTAGTATATCCGAAGATGCGGTCTTTTTCCCGCCTGCTTCTGAAAAGATCGCTCAGAGAAACTCCGGAGATATCTGACCTGTACTCTATAGAGACATCTTCGGCTCCCCCAGAAACAATTGAATAATAATTCTTTACTGCCGGAAGGAGATCTTCCGTAAGACGTTTTCTGCCCTGATAGATTGTTTCCGCCGCCGGCTGCATCCTAAGGTCAAATACCTCGAGGAGATCATCGTCCGCCGCACCGCTTTTCAAAAGCTTGTTCCTCTCTGCGAGAAGTCTTGAGTATACCTGGGCAGCAGAGAGATACTCCCTATCCATCTGGGAGAGCACTGAATTGGCGAAACGGCGCCTCTCCTCTCCCGATTCACTCACCATGGAAATATCTGATGGAGAGATCATTACGACAGGGAGGACCCCAATATGATCGGATATCTTGGAATAAGGCTTATCGTCCCTGATGAGTTTCTTTCCTTCGGTAGAAAACTTAATTGAGAATCTAGAATCAGTATCGTTTTCCATCCGGAAAGTCCCTCCGATTACGAATGAATCGGTACCGTACCTGCAGTTGTATCTGTCCGGCTGGGAAAATGCGCTCTTTGTCATGGAAAGGCAGTAGATTGCATCGAGAAGATTGGTCTTTCCTTCACCGTTGTTACCACTGATGCAGTTGATGTTCGGAGAGAACTCAAGTTCTTGAAAAGCGATATTTCTAAAATCCTGAACTACTATTTTCTTCAGTACCGGCATATTCTGATATACACTTACTTTGCAAATATAATCATTTTTTACTATTTTTGCGGTCTGTATTGGCCAAAGCCAATTAATAACTACGTCAAATATAAAATAGTACAATAGATATGGCAAAAATGACTACACAAGAAGAGACCAGGGAGCAGAACATGGCTCAGGTAGCTTCGAAGACTGAACAGTTCTTTGACAAGAACGGAAAAATTATCTACACCTGCGCAGCAGTGGTGGTTCTCCTTGCAGCCGCGATTTTCTGCTGGAACAAATTCTATCTCCAGCCCAAGAAGGCTGAGGCTGCAGCCCAGCTCTTCCCCGCCGAGCAGTGGTTCGCAGACGGCAACTACGAGCTCGCCCTCAAGGGTGACGACAACAACCCGGGACTCGAGGATATCATCGCTCAGTATGGCAAGAAGGCAGGCAAAGCCGTCTACCTTTATGCAGGTGTCAGCGCTCTGGAGCAGGGTAATTTCAATGACGCTATCTCTTATCTCAAAAAATACGACGGAAAGGACAATATCCTTCTCGGTCGCGCCCAGGCTTGCATCGGTGACGCTTACGTAGGCCTCGAAGACTATTCTTCCGCCCTTTCATGGTTCGAGAAAGCCGCCGCTACTTCAGACAATATGTTCTCAGCATCCTATCTTGTAAAGGCTGCTGCTGTCTGCGAGAAAACAGGCGACAAGGCAAAGGCTCTCTCTTTCTACAAGAAAGTTAAAGATCAGTATCCTCAGGCTCCTGAGGCGATGGATATCGACAAATACATCACTCGTATCGAGTTGGCAAAATAAAGATCGGCATTTATGGGAAGAGCGTTTGAATTCCGCAAGGAAAGAAAATTGAAAAGATGGGGGCATATGGCCCGCGTCTTTACCAAACTCGGGAAGGAGATTACCATAGCTGTCAAACAGGGAGGCCCCGATGTTACCGGCAACCCGCGTCTTCGTGCCCTTATGGCTGAAGCCCGCAGCGAGCAGATGCCTAAAGAGAACATTGACCGCGCCATCAAGAAGGCCACCGAGAGCAAGCAGGGCGACTTCAAGGAGATTATTTACGAAGGATTCGGACCTCATGGAGTAGCTTATCTCGTCGAGGCTGCAACAGACAACAATACCCGCACTGTAGCAAACGTCCGCAGTTATTTCACAAAGTGCGGCGGTTCTCTCCAGACCAGCGGTTCTGTTGCTTTCATGTTCGATCACAAGTGCGTATTCCGCATCAAGGAAGACCCCGCAAAGCCGATTGACGTAGACGAGCTCGAGCTCGAACTCATCGATTTCGGTGCCGACGAGGTGTTCAGGCAGGAAATCGAGGACGAGGACGAAAACGTCACCACTGAGATCTGCATCTATGGAGATTTCTCTGCATACGGTCAGATTCAGAAATACATCGAGGAAAACGGTTACGACCTCATCTCCGGAGGTTTCGAGCGTATTCCTAATGTCGAGCTCAAGGAAGTCAATGCCGAGCAGAGGAAGACCCTCGACAAACTCACTGAACTTCTCGAGGACGACGAAGATGTCACCAATGTCTATACGACTATGAAACCCGAGGAATAATCCGTTCCCCGAAAATTCACCGGCCCAGAGTTCCCGCAACTTCGGGCTGGTTTTTGTTTTTCCACCATGCATCTTTCACGTTACATAGTCGCAGTCTTGATGCTCGTAACCGCCGCCGGTCTCGGACTATGCTCCTGCAAAACGGTTCATCCTTCCACTGATCCGGAGGCTCCGGTGAAGATCCTTACATACAACATCGAGGGCCCGTCCGCCACAAATGCGAAAAGCATCGGCTACTGGCCGAACCGTAAGGACCACGTCATTAGCCTTATCGACAAAGGAGACTACGACTTGATCGGGACCCAGGAGACCAGCCGTGAAATGCTCAATGACATAGTCACGGCACTGTCGGAATACAAGTGGATCGGGGCATTCCGGACAACAAGCGCCTCAGTCAATGCCATCGTCTACAGGACAGAGCGTTTCGAGCTGTTGGAAAACGGGCATTTCTATTATTCCCCGACCCCGGAAGTCGACAATTCCTATGATCCGGACGATACCGACAAAAAGGATCTGAACTGCATCTGGGCCAAATTAAAGGATAAAAAGACGGGTGTTGTTTTCTACCATTTCGACACCCACCTCCACGCGCACTATACAAATGCCATGCGGGACACCCTCCGCTGCCGGGACGCCCGTCTTCTCAAACAGAAAATCTCCTCGATAGCGGGAAATGCCCATGTGCTTTGCACCGGCGATTTCAATTGTTCCGAGGCCTTCTACAGCAACACCACCGGTAAACTCGTAAGCGAAGCTCAGCCCGGTTATGTAGAACTGACTAAAGGCGGCATCCTGATAGACACGAGAAGGCTTGCGAATGTAAAAATCAACGAAAAGGAAGGCTCGCTGCCGGGCTGGCTCGTGACCGGGACAACGTCCCATGACCGGAAATACGACCATGTATTCGTCAGCGCCCTTGCGTCAGGAACTTACGATGTAATCCGATATGAGGTCATTACCGAAAGCGCCGAAATGACGCATCACGGGAATACCACAACGACAAATCCACTGAAGAATATCAGTAACGGAGATACATTCACGGCCAACTTCTCTGACCACCGCCCGGTCAAGGCAACAATTATACTGAGACCCTGAGTAAGGGTCTTTTTTTTGTCCCTCCGGCTTATCCCCGAAGGGAAGCAATTGCAAATCCCCGGCAGAATGTTTATATTTGTAGATTAAAATATCATATAACATGAGCATTCAGACTGAAAACATCCAGAAACTGGTCGAACGCCGCGAGAAAGCGCGGTTAGGAGGCGGAGCCAAACGCATCGAAGCCCAGCACGCCAAGGGCAAGATGACCGCCCGCGAGCGCCTTGCTCTCCTTCTCGACGAAGGCAGTTTCGAGGAATACGATATGTTCGTGCAGCACAGGTGCACAAACTTCGGCATGGACAAGGAGCACTACGACGGCGACGGAGTGGTTACAGGATGCGGGACCATCGACGGAAGACTTGTCTACGTATTCGCCCAGGATTTCACGGTATCCGGAGGATCCCTATCGAAAACCATGTCCGAGAAGATATGCAAGGTAATGGACATGGCCGTTCGTAACGGAGCGCCGGTTATAGGACTCAACGATTCCGGCGGAGCCAGAATCCAGGAAGGTATCGACGCACTGGCAGGATATGGAGAAATCTTCGAAAGAAACATACTCGCCTCCGGAGTCATTCCGCAGATATCCGGCATTTTCGGTCCATGCGCAGGCGGAGCAGTCTACTCCCCTGCTCTTACCGATTTCACCCTGATGGTCAAGAACACTTCCTACATGTTCCTCACAGGCCCCGCCGTAGTAAAAAGCGTCACCGGTGAAGATGTGACCCAGGAAGATCTAGGAGGGGCTTCGGTCCATTCTTCAAAAAGCGGCGTCGCCCACTTTGCCGCCTCTTCGGAGGAAGAAGGCATTGCCACAATAAAAGACCTGCTTTCATTCCTTCCCCAAAACAACATGGAAGAGGCTCCGAGAGTAGAGACCTCAGATCCTGTCTCACGCGTGGAAGATCTTCTGAATGAGATAGTTCCGGACAATCCCAATAAGGCATATGACATGTACAAGGTCATAGGCAGCATTGTCGATGACGGCCGATTCCTGGAAGTCCACAAAGACTTTGCAAAGAATATAATTGTCGGGTTTGCCCATATGGGAGGTCGCAGTGTCGGAATTGTAGCCAACCAGCCGGCCATCCTTGCCGGAGCTCTCGATATCAACGCTTCGAGAAAGGCTTCCAGATTCGTCCGTTTCTGCGATGCTTTCAATATACCCCTTGTCACCCTCGTTGATGTTCCCGGCTTCCTTTGCGGAACCACCCAGGAATATGGAGCGATTATTACCAATGGAGCCAAGCTGCTCTACGCATACGGAGAGGCTACAGTTCCGAAGGTGACCGTAACCCTCAGAAAGTCTTACGGCGGAGCCCATATTGTGATGAGTTGCAAGCAGCTTCGCGGCGATATAAACTACGCCTGGCCATCCGCCAACATAGCAGTGATGGGTGCTGACGGGGCAGTCAACGTCCTTTATGCCAAAGATATCAAAGCCGATCCGGAGCATGCATCCGAAATCTTTGAAAAGAAGAAGAAAGAATACAACGATCTCTTCTCCAACCCTTACCAGGCCGCTCAAAAGGGCTATATCGATGATGTCATCGAACCGAGGAACACACGTTTCCGTGTGATCCGCGCCCTCGAGCAGCTGGCACTGAAAAAGCAGGACATCCCCGCGAAAAAGCATGATAACCTTCCGCTCTAATTCAGAAGTGGCATGAAAAAGAGATTACTGACCATTCTCGCAATCATCCTTTCAGGAGCGGTTTCCCTTCGGGCCCAGAACCTCTCCGACCTCATCATATCGGAGGTCGTAGTGGAAAATGAGACCGGCCTTGTAGACGAAAACGGCGAGCATACCCCCTGGCTGGAGCTGACCAACACCTCTCAGGGTACGGTCAACTACGCAGGCTGCTACCTGACTGACAACAAGGATGTTCCGAAGAAATACATGATCCCGAAAGGGGTGATAGCAAACCGGCTTGGCGCTCGTCAAGTAGTGGTTTTAAGACCCGACTTTGAGATCAAGAAAGGGGCGACGATCTATCTTATCTCTACTGACGGTAAGACGATTATCGATTCCATCAAGATTCCCTCCGACCTCCCTGCCGACATGTCGGTAAGGAAAATTGCCATGGACAACAAGAAGATGGACTTCAAGACCATGCAGGAACCTGCCGTCCCAAGTCCAGGCCTTATGAACTCTGAGGGGAATACGGAAAGCGGCGCTGAAAAAGTCGCCCGCACAGACCCCCATGGGGGCGTTTTGACCTTGACATCAGTATCGGTCGTTTTCGCCGCTCTTCTAATCCTCCTGATTATCTTCACGATAATGGGGAACGTCTTCTCCGGAAAGTATAAGAGAAAGCCGAAGAAGGGCAAATCCTCAATCGACGCCGATACCGCAGCCGCCATTGCGATGGCTCTTGACCTTGAATGCGGGGACGACGGGACCGCAGCGGCAATTGCAACTGCTATTCATCTGTATCTCGAAGACTCCGTGCATGACTCAGAATCATTTGTCATCACAATAACTCCTAGGTCATCGTCATGGAACAACAAGAAAGACATGTTCAGAAAACCAGTCAGATAATAAAAGAAACAATATAATGAAAGAGTACAAGTTCAAGATCAACGGGAAAGACTACGATGTAGTAATCAATTCCATAGAGGGCAAAAACGCCTCCGTTTCCGTCAATGGCAACAGCTATGACGTCGAGCTCGAAAACGCTCCCGCAGCTCCTGCTGCTGCACCTGCTGCGACAAAAGCTGCTGAGCCGTCGAAGGCCGCTCCAGCTGCTGCACCTGTAGCTGCCCCTAAGGCAAGCGGAGCCGAAGTAGAGGTCAAGTCTCCTATGGAAGGCAATGTAATCGAAGTCTGCGCCAATGTCGGCGATTCCGTAAAGAACGGTCAGAAGATTCTCGTCATCGAGGCCATGAAGATGGAAGTTGAAATCTCCGCCACAAAGGACGGATCCGTTACCGGAATCCTCGTCCACAAGGGAGACCACCTCAAAGAGAATCAGACTGTAGCAACTATCGCATAATCCCCCATGAGTCAAATTTTCGAAAGTCTTCAGCAATTCTGGCAATTCACCGGATTTGCCAACTGCGCTTGGCAGAATCTCGTGATGATTCTCATCGGTATTTTCTTCATTACCATGGGAATCGTAAAGGAATGGGAGCCGCTGCTTCTGGTCCCCATCGGGTTCGGAATGATTATCGGCAACATCCCCATGTTCCCTGGCCTGAATATCGGTATTTACGAGGACGGATCTGTGCTGAATATCCTCTATCAAGGAGTTAAACAAGGATGGTATCCACCCCTTATATTCCTCGGAATCGGGGCGATGACTGATTTCTCGGCGCTGATATCTCAGCCGCGGCTAATCCTTATCGGAGCGGCTGCGCAGATGGGCATTTTCGGCGCATACCTCCTCGCTCTGTTGCTGGGATTCGCCCCAAATGAAGCGGGAGCTATCGGTATCATCGGCGGAGCTGACGGCCCTACGGCCATCTTCCTATCGTCGAAGCTTGCACCGGATCTGATGGGAGCAATTGCAGTATCGGCGTATTCCTACATGGCCCTCGTTCCTGTAATCCAGAGGCCGATAATGCTCCTTCTCACCACAAAGAAAGAGAGACTCATAGAGATGCCGAAACCGAGAAAGGTCAGCCAAAGAGAAAGGATCATCTTCCCTATTATCGGCTTCCTCACGACTGCTTTCATAGTACCCTCGGGACTTCCCCTTCTCGGAATGTTGTTCTTCGGGAACCTCCTGAAAGAGAGCGGAGTTACCAAGCGACTTGCAAATACCGCCAGCGGTCCTCTCATCGACGTTGTCACTACCCTTATCGGAGTCACTGTCGGAGCATCGACCCAGGCCGACAAATTCCTGACTGGCAAATCTGCAATGATCTTCGGTCTCGGCCTTCTGTCATTCGTCATTGCAACAGCCTCCGGAGTTCTTTTCGTGAAGCTGCTCAACCTTTTCACCAAGAACAAGATCAATCCTCTGATCGGTAATGCGGGAGTTTCAGCCGTACCGGATAGCGCTCGGGTATCAGAGGTAGTAGGACGTGAAGCCAATCCGTCCAACCACCTTCTCATGAACGCAATGGCGCCGAACGTAGCCGGCGTCATCGGTTCGGCCGTAGCTGCAGGTATCCTTCTGGGATTCCTCGGATAAAGATTTTTGACAGAAACGTCAGAAGACGTAGGTAGTTGCCAGCGAGACCCCAAGTCCGTTGGCAATTTGCTTTTCAAAGGCCTTGCCGGCCTCGAGTGAGAGGATGAAATTGGTATTCATATGAAGCTTGAGACCAACTCCTGCGCTGAGGTGGACTCCGTCTTTTACTCCGCTATACACGAGGGGATCCGAAACTGCTTTTTGAGCATCCAGACGGAAAGGACTGACAATTGCTCCGGCGTCAAAGAAAGGGTTGGTGATGATCTCGAAATACTGATTCCACAGATTGAATCGGAAAAGCCTCAGGCGAAGCTCGAAATTACCCCAGGCATAGCCGTTTCCAAGAAGACGGTCATAGAGGGTTCCTCTGACCGTATAGCGGCTTCCAAGGCCCTCTGAATCCGAGTCAAAGTAGTAAAGAGTCGATATGTCCTGAAGCATATAAAACGGCTGCTCTCCGGCCACAATGCCCTGATAGCCGAGATGGTAGGCAATGGTAAACCAACTTGCAACAGGGATGAAGTGACGGAAGTGGGCGACGAGTTTCAGAAAGTCATAGTGCTTGTGGGAGATATCCTTATTCCCGAGAAGATACAATTCTCCGTAAAATCCCTTATGGGGAGCCTGCTCGATATCTCTGGAATCATAGACCAGACCGGCCTTCAGCTCGATGGAAGAGCCTCCTACTGCCTCATCGTCATTGATAAGTCCATACTGCATATATTTGCGGTAGAGGGTATTCTCCTTGTCATATACATCAGCCCTCGTATCTGAAAAGACGAAACGGCGGAAAGTCAAGCCCCCGAGCCATGAAAGATTATCTGTGATTCTGCCCTGAAGGGAGCCAAGTGCCCGGAACATCTTCCTTCCAGTCGTATATAAGGCCGTCCCTGTATCGACATTTACATCCAGCAGAGGATCGTATGGTGAAGCAAGTCCGTTGTATCCATAGAAATTATTGACAGTATTGGACTTATATGTTGACGAAAGAGTGAGTCTGAGGCCGTCAATGGCATCTTTGGAGTCCCAAAGACCATGGAGATACCATGCCCCCTTCGAGGTCCAGCAATAGGCCACGCTGACCCTGTCGAGATAGTTGGGATATGAGGTCCCGTCCCCATAATAGAAGAAGTCGCAGAAGGTACCGAGGTTAAGACCGGTATCGGTGTTGTAGCCCAAGTCCGGCATCGGAGTAAATACCCATCCCTTTTTACCGGCATCCTCCTGGGCGGAGAGGGAAACTGCAGCAAAAAGCAACGCCGCTACGATATAAACTATCTTTTTCATACGATTTTTCTTCCAGAAACAGATTATTGATTTACTGCTTGCAAATATAGTATTTTTTAACCTTTTAGCCTGATTTGCTTTTCACTGAGCAGACATTTTGAAATGACAATTATAAAGCTTATATTCCCGTGTTTGACACTTAGGATTTACTGATTTGCCGATAATAAGAGGCCACAGACCGCTGTATGGGCGATTTGTGGCTTTTTGATTTTTTCTGACTCTGTAATACATAAGCCGAGTTCCGCCTGCGGGCAGGGGACTTCGGACCGGTACGCACCTTCGGTGCTATCCCTCCCACCGCTGCGCGGCGGGCCCGTTCACGAAGCCACGGGCGGCTACGCCGTCCGAAGTCCCCTGCCCATCCGGCTCTACTCGGCATCATCGTCCTTCTCCCTTTTCTTGGTCTGGGCAATGATAGTCCTCATCTTCTGCTTGGTGACGATCTGGGTGTCCGTCCTGAACCCGGCGCTGCCGTGCAGGTTGTTCGTCAGGTCTGTACGCGTGTATGTGGGGATATAACCTTCTCCGGCCACGCTCAAGAAGTCCATTGAGCGGAGCGTGTCCGCTATCTCCTCGGTTGTGAAGTGCTTGCCG
>Ga0256404_1005881_pt1 | contig 21033 bp, 19 predicted proteins | sample RumenRJG_01DNA_FD_185990 | JGI IMG/M metagenome (GOLD analysis project Ga0256404, IMG submission 185990) | Bovine rumen microbial communities from Lethbridge, Alberta, Canada - RJG_01 | ecosystem: Host-associated > Mammals > Digestive system > Stomach > Rumen | place: Canada: Alberta | collected...
GCCCTTTGAGAAGGTTAGAAGATAGTTTTTCGTGGATTCATACATCTGGAGGCCGGGGAAGGTCATCCATGCGCATACGGAGGACATGTTGAGGATATATCCATGTCCTCTCCTGCACATGTCAGCCCCGAAGAGACGGCATAGGCGGGTCGGAGTCTCCATGTGGAGGGCCATCATGCCTTCAATCTTCAATGGGTCGACATCTATAAATTTGTCGAAGAAGAAAACGCCGGCATTGTTGATGAGAATATCAATCTCAAGAGACCTTTCGGCAGCAAAGGAATAGACCGTCTCTGCGGCGTCATCTCCGGTCAGGTCGATGCAGAGGGCATCAACCTTGACACCATAGCTGTCTCGCAGAAAGTCAGCTGTTTCTTTGAGCTCTTTCTCTTGGTTGGAAACAAGCAGAAGATCGGCATTCCACTCCTTGGCAAGAAGTGTAGCATACTGCAGCCCGATTCCGCTGCTTGCTCCAGTAATAAGCGCTGTCAATCCTCTTTCGGTATTTCCGGATAATCCCGTATTATCTTCTCCGCAAAAGAGTGGAAGTCGCTCCAGCGGTAATAAGGACCGGAAACGGGTTCAAGGTCAGGGAAGGCGGCCTCTTTTCCGTTCCATAAAAACTTGAAAAGGATATCTGAGGGATGGCGGGGGGAGCGGTAAAGAACAAACATTATTGTCGCCGCCATGGGGACCCTATAGCTTTGGAACCAGTATTTCACATCGTCCGCCTTTTGAGGGACAGTTCCGTATCCGTCAGTATTGATAAGGCAGTTGAAAGCCTCCATGACAAAATCGTGACCGAAACGCAGATCTGCTGCAATCCCGTTGCCTTCAATTGCTCCATCCGCTTTTGAAACAAAGTCCTCGAGGAGGGGAATCATGTTGAACCTGCCAGCCTTGTTTGCCAAAAACAGGGAATAGTTGAATACTTCCCACAGACCGGCATGCTGCTCCGGCGTCAGAAGATCACTGAAAAGGGCGGGGTCGGAGTAGTTGGGATAACTGCCGATGAAATAATAGAGCTTTTCAAGGAAAAAGGTCTCTCCTCCGTCATAGTTCTTGAGGAAGGAAGGGTCTTTAAAGAGCTTGCCGAGGATCCCCTGATAGTCGGCAACCCTGTGGGAGAATGAAGACAGGCTCTCCATCTCCGGATAGTCAGCAACCTTGAAAGTGCGCTTATATGCAGAGGGGGCACTTGTCGGGACCAGCTCTCTCATCCCCATATGATTGGAGCTGAATGATATGGAAATGCCGGGATTCTGCTTTTGGAGGGAGGTGCAGAAGGCTGCCATGCTGATGCCGCACCGGGCGGTGGTTGAGGACCTCGCGTCGACCTTGCATGATCCCTTGAACACCTTCGGGAAGGCCTCATACATCTCTTTTGCAAGCCTCTCATGCTGCTCGGCTCCGAGAGGAACGAGATCACCGGTGTTCTCAAGAGGAATAGGCGAGAAAGCCTCCAATCTGGAGAGAAAGTCCTCGCCGTACGCCGTCAGATTGTCCGCCTTCTTCGCGTCATTAAGGGCGGTCAGAAGAGTCGTATAGGTCTTTGTGGTCCATGAATACCGGCTGCCGTGACGGCCATAATGGCTAATATAGAAAGGCTTGTAGCCCTTTGGGGAAGGGGTCAGAGCCGTGGTCTCGAAAATGTAGGGGCCCTCGATGCCGGCTGCTTTTCGGGCATCGGTGCGAACTTCGTCAAGGACGCTGTAATTCTGAGCGGCTGCCGTGAGGGTAAGGAGAACGGCCGCGGCGGTAAGGATTCTTTTATTCATTATTCAAATCTTCAAGCCATCTTTCAAGAGCCTTCTCGAATTCAGGACGATAATGTGAGAATTTGTCTTTTCCTTTTCCTTTGTACTCTTCGGACGAGAAACCCCAGCCATGGCCTCCGGTGGGATAGACATGGAGCTCAACGGGGACGTTGTTCTCAATCAGGCGTGTATAATATGGGATGAAATTGGTGGCAGGAACGCTCTTGTCGTTGGAAGAAAGGACAAAGAAGGTAGGAGGGGTGTTTTCGTTCACATAAGTATTCGGGGAACACTCTTCAAGAAGCTTCAGATGGGCCTCGATATTATTGTCCCAGGCTTCGTCTTTTCCTATGAGGTTCTCTTTGGTGTTGCACTCTTCATTGCGGCGAAGGGTGATTCTGGGATATAGCAGGATTGCAAAATCAGGCCTTGTGATATCGTCCTTATACATGACCGATGTGAAAGAAGCGAGATGCCCGCCGGCCGAGCTTCCCTCGATTCCAATCTTATTGACGCCCCATTCTGCCGCGTGGTGGCGGCAATAGCGTAAGGCGTTCTGAGCGTCTTCCAGCGGTACGTATTTGTGGCCGTTGGGCATACGATACTTGAGGACGCAGGCTGTAATTCCATGATCGACCATCCATTTTGCGACATAGGTGCCCTCGTTGAAGGTCGAAATGAATGAGTAGCCTCCGCCGGGAGCTATGATTACCATGAGCCCGTTGGGCTTTTCCGGGAAGTAAAGGTCCATTCTCGCATCGTCGCCGACGTTCCTTCTGTTGCCGCTTTTATTGCATATCTCTTCTCCTCGAAGACCATTGTCCTCGGTAGGTCCGAAGGTAATCTCGACCCCGTCTTCGACGATTCCTTTGCCTGCAGCCTGCCCCTCGGGATAGAGCAGGACAACTTTGTCGGGGCGAAGGTCTGTTTTCGGCTGAAACTCGGGATACGACTCTTTATAAGGGACAGAATTACGGTCCTGGGCGCCCAGGGAGATCCCGAGGAAAACAATCAGAGACAGGGTGGATAGTAATCTGGTTTTCATTTTATATGATTTATTGGTCTATGCAAAGATAATGGAATTCGCAAATAGTTGCTATATTTGTTACACTGACGAAAACACAAAATGAACCCTTTATTTGATACAATCAAAGGCGGGCTTACCGTCTCATGCCAAGCTGAAGGAGAGTCGCCCTTCAACACTCCGGAGGGGGTCTGCAACTTTGCAAGGACTGCCCTCATGGGAGGAGCGGTCGCTATCCGCTCTTGCGGGATAGAGAAGCTCCTGTGCATAAAAAAGAATATCGACCTGCCCCTTATCGGACTTACGAAAAGTGAATTTCCGGATGGTACAGTCAGAATTACAGGTTCCTTCGAAGAGGCCGAGGCTGTGATTTCAACAGGTGCCGAGATTGTCGCTGTGGATGCTACTTTCCGTCTTCGGGAGAATGGCCTTACCGGTCCTGAGTTTATTTCAGAGCTCAAAAAGCGCCATCCCAATATGCTAATTATGGGGGACATTTCCACCGTCGAAGAGGCCGTCGCTGCGGCTGGCGCAGGGGCAGATTGCGTATCTACCACTCTTGCCGGCTATACCCCCGGGACGGCTTCCAAGGCACTTGAAGGCCCTTCTTTGGATACACTTGCTCTCTGCATAGATGCTCTCCCTCATTTCCCTGTCTTCGCTGAAGGCCGCTATAACACCCCCGCCGAGGCAGCGAAGGGAATTGCCGCTGGGGCATGGAGCGTCGTTGTCGGCAGCGCCATTACCCGGCCCCATCTTATCACCCACTGGTTTGTGGAAGCAATCAGAAAGGCCGGACAATAAGCACAATCGCCTATGGCTAGTAAATTCGTAGACTTTTACTCGAAAAGCCGCCCTTCGGCGACAGTTCTACCTGAGGAAAAGGTTCATAAGACTTATATGAGGCACAGACTTCAGGTGCTTGCGGCCATTACTTTCGGATATGCGCTTTATTATGTCTGCCGAACGTCCCTCAATGTTGTCAAGGGGCCGATTCTGGACTCCGGCCTTCTGACAGCCTCTCAGCTGGGCACAATCGGATCCTTCCTCTTTTTCGCTTATGCAATCGGGAAGTTCTTCTCCGGATTCCTTGCTGATTATTCCAATACCAAAAGGTTCATGGCGACCGGCCTTCTAATCTCTACTCTCGCCAATTTCCTCCTCGGAGCCCTTGGTTTCTTGGCAGAGAGCGCGGCGGTTACAAACCTTTTCCTTTTCATCAGTTTCTGCATTCTATGGTGCATTAACGGACTTTCTCAGTCGATGGGGGCAGCCCCTTCGGTAGTCGCCCTGTCAAGGTGGTATCCGCTTAGGATAAGGGGAACCTACTACGGTTTTTTCAGCGCCAGCCATAATTTCGGAGAGTGGCTTTCGTTCCTGTTTGTCGGCCTCATTGTCTCCGCTTTCGGATGGAAGTGGGGCTTTTTCGGAGCCGCTCTTGCCGGTATTCTCGGCATCGTCATAATCCTTCTTTGGCTCCATGATACTCCTGAGTCAGAGGGGCTTCCGCCCGTTGAGGTGCTCTCCAAGGAGAAGACAGCGGAAGAGCTTGCTGCGGAAAATGCCGCCAAGGAAGCTTCTGCGGAGGCGGACCGGAGAGAGACGGCCCGTATCCAAAGAGCAGTTCTCCGTAACCCGGGAGTGTGGATTCTCGCCCTCTCCTCAGCCTTCATGTATATGAGCCGCTATGCCATCAATAGCTGGGGAATCGTCTTCCTCCAGAAGGCTCGCGGAATCGCCCTTGCCGAGGCGACTTTCATCATATCGATAAATGCCATCCTGGGCATCATCGGTACTGTTTTTTCCGGCTGGCTCTCCGATACAGTATTCAAGGGCGACCGCAAGATACCGGCCCTTGCCGCCGGGATCCTAGAGACAGTAGCTCTCGTTCTTTTCCTCTTTGGCGGATCCAGCCGCTGGGTCCTCTATCTTTCCATGGTCCTTTTCGGTATCTCGATAGGGGTTCTTATCAGTTTCCTCTGCGGGCTGATGGCGATAGATCTTGTTCCCCGTAGCGCATGCGGGGCGGCGGTAGGCATTACCGGATTGGCTTCTTATGCGGCCGCAGGCCTTCAGGACATAGTAAGCGGCCTTCTTATAGATGGTCAGGCGACAGTCGATGCGGCGGGGGAGACTGTCTATAACTTTACAGCTGTTTCGTGGTTCTGGGTAGCTGCAGCAGCGATTTCATTCCTTCTTCCGCTTCTGAACTGGAACCGAAAACAACAGGAGATTTAAGCATGCAGAAGATTTTTTTCGGGACTGATGGCTGGAGGGCCCTTATAGGAAGCGAGATTTCCGAGGAGACTGTCGCTGTTGTAGCCCAGGCCTTTTCGGACTATATCAATTCATTGGACGGGAAGTCTGAGAGGGCAGTGGCGGTTTCATATGATACTAGGCGTTATTCAGAGGTCTTTGCTTCTATTTTTGCTGAAGTTTTATCCGGGAACGGAATCAGGGCTATTCTTTCAGGAGGAATCACACCGACTCCGGTCCTTACCTTTGCGACAAAGGAGAAAGGCTGCGCCGCTGGAGTAATGATAACGGCCTCCCATAATCCTCCGGTGTATAATGGAATTAAATTCAAATCCTCTCTCGGTGGCCCGTTCTCGCTGGAGATGACGGCGGCGGTGGAAAAAAACCTCTACGCCTCGCCGATTCGAAGAAGCAAGGATCTTGTTGTCATTACCGATTTTGTGGCGCCCTATATCGAGAGAATAGAGTCTATAATCGATTTTGCTGCTATCAGGGAGAGCGGAATCTCCGTCTTGATCGACAGTGTCGGCGGAGCCGGGATGACTCTTGCCAGGGACATCCTCCGAAAGAACGGATGCCTGGCGGATTCAATTTTCTCCGAGCCCTCAGAGGACTTTTACTCTCGCCTGCCGGAGCCTATAGAGCAGAATCTTGGGCCTCTTATGGAAGCACTTTCCGGGACGCCTTATGCTTTCGGGGCGGCGACTGACGGTGATGCGGACAGGATGGGCGTTTGCCTGGACGGCGGCCGCTGGTTCCCTGCGCAGGAGACAATCCTACTTCTTGTTGACTATTTAAAACGAGTCAGACGGGAGAAAGGCGGAATTGTGAAAACAAGCTCCGTAACCGACCGAATCCGTCGCTTCGAGTCAGAGGAATGCCCCGTGTACGATGTCCAGGTAGGGTTTAAGTATGTCGCCGATATCATGTACGAGCGTCCCATAGCATTCGGAGGCGAAGAAAGCGGAGGCTTCGGCTATGGGATCCATATTCCCGAGCGCGACGGCATTTTTTCCATAATGCTCATGGCGGAAATGATAGCCAGGTCCTCCTATCGCCGTCTTTCCGAATATGCCGCCGACCGCCTTAAGGACCTTGGCCCTATCCATTACCGCCGAATCGATGCTCATTATGACGCTCCGGACCGCCTTTCCCTGCTCCCTTCCCTGGCTTCGACGCTCCAGCGGAAGATTGAAGAGGGGGATTGCTCCCTTGGAGGGTTTAAGGTGCGGGAAATGAAGACTTTCCTAAGCAGTCGCGGCATCGTAAATGGGATTAAACTCTTCTTTGAAGGAGAGTGCCGCTGGCTTCTTATTCGCGCCTCTGAGACTGAAAATATAGTTCGTTTCTATGCCGAGGGCCTCTCTGATGACGAAGTGGATACTATTCTTTCCGGAGGGACGGCCATTCTACAAAAAGACTAAAGTTGACTATTATGGACAGAAGAGATTTCATTCAGACAGCGGCCCTTGCAGGAGCGGGGTTGTTTATGGACTGGGAAAAAGCATTCGCTCTCGGAACCTCTGACAAGGAAGCCGGAAAGAAATGGAAAGGATGGAAAAAGGGCCATTTTCAGGTTCATTTCATCTACACAGGGGTTGCGGAGTCGATGTTCATGATTTTCCCGGACGGGACAACGATGCTCCTTGATTGCGGCGACCATAATGCCATCGGCCGCGGCGAGAAGGCGGTCCCGGTCCTTCCGGATGCATCGAGACACGCAGGGGAATGGATTGCCCGATATATCCAGAGGGTCAATCCCAATGGGGATGATGTCGATTATATGATGCTTTCCCATTACCATAATGACCATGGCGGCGACGAGCGCTTCTATTCAAAAAAACTCGTTCGAGGCGGCGTGGATTATTTCCTCAGTGGTTTCTCCGAGGCCGCAGAGTACCTCAGTTTCAGAAAGGCAATCGACAGGTGTTACCCTGCCTATGATGATCCGATACCCCTCATTGACGATAGCGCTTCGCAAAAGACCCATATGAAGAAGTTCTATGATTATATGCACGCGGAAAGGGGACTCGAGATTGAGAAATTCTCTCTTGGAGCAATAGATCAGGTAAAGCTCCTTCGGCGCCGCGACCGCTATCCGGATTTCTCTGTAAGGAACATCACGGCCAACGGCCGCATTGTCGATAAGGAAGGCCGTATAATTGATTTGTATGAAGACCGGAAGAAACTGAACCCCAAGAAGTTGAATGAAAATGGGATGAGCCTTGGGATGATTTTCCGCTACGGAGATTTCAGTTTCTATACGGCAGGGGATTTCTCTGATAAATGGAAAAACGAGGATGGTAGTCTCCACTATATAGAAGACGATCTCGCGGCAGTATGCCCGAGGGTCAATGTCGCAAAAATCAACCATCACGGACATCACTCTATGCCTCCCAAACTTGTAGCGGCCCTTCGCGCTCAGGTCTACATAAGTTGCGTCTGGGATCAGCTCCATAATACTGCCGACACGATGGAGCATATCGCCGACCGCTCCCTCTACCCGGAGGACAGGATCGTCTGTCCAGGCATAATGCCGGAAAAGCGACGCCGGGAGGATGCGGGCAGTGAGTGGTTAAAAGATGTGGCGGAGGCTTCCTATGAAGGCGGTCATGTGATTCTGGATGTGCCTCAGGGAGGAAAAAATTTCACGGTGACTTATTTGACAGCCGCAGATGAAAGTATGTTGGTAAGAAGTGTTCTTCACTTTGATACCAGAGTAGAATAAAATGTAAACAAATGAATAAAAAGCTTTTACTACTTATCGCCGTATTCGCCGTCGGAGTGTGCCTTCGTAGCGAGGCGCAGACGCGTTATTTCACCCAGGACCAGATGCCGGACCTTGTAAAGTGCCTCCCGGCCCCTCCTGATACCATAGGGTCTGATTTCGATTATGATGTCCTTCGTTACATGTGGGGCAAGAAAATGAGGAATAATCCCGAAAGGGCGGCAATCGCTAGGAGGGATGCTTGCTGGGTTATGGATACTCTGGCGGCCATTTTCAGCGTTCCTTTCGGACTGAAGATTTCCGAGAAAGAGACCCCTGAGATATATAGGGCGTTTATGGACGGGATAGGAACAATTGAGCAGATAAGGGTAGCCCCGAAGGCCCATTATATGCGTCTTCGTCCGTTTGTCGTCTTTAATGAGCCGTCCCTCAATCCCGACGAGGATGAAGAACTTTCCGGCGAGGGATCATATCCTTCCGGTCATACTATCCGCGGATGGAGTGCCGCCCTCATTCTTTCGGAAATCAATCCGGATGCCGCCGAGGCCCTTTACGAGAGAGGGTGGGATTATGGCGAGAGCCGCGTCATTTCCGGCGCCCACTGGCAAAGCGACGTCGATATGAGCCGTGCTGCAGCAAGCATCGGCTATTCATTCATCCAGACCAGCCCGGCCTTCCGTCTCCAGATGGAAAAGGCCAAGGCCGAGTTCCGTAGGGTTACCAGAAAGGATCGATAAAGTCCTTATAATTCAAATACTTCTGCTCTTACGCGGACATCGGAGTCCTCCTTGGCGCGGATAAGAATGGAAGGAGTTTCTTTGTAGAGACGGAGACCGAAGTAATCAGTTCCTTTCTCTTCTCTTTTGATGGAGTAACTCCGTCCGTTGATCTCTACATCAAGGGCCCCGCAGTATGTGATATCGAGGGTATAGGCGATAAATTCTCCTGCAGAAATAGGCTTCGAAGGCCATGAGAGCTCTTCTTCCGAGGTCATCTTCTCGTGGTCTTTCCATGAAGCGATCTTCTTTCCGACACCATTTGCCCTTTGCCAATAGAAATCGGTTAGCTGGATAGTAACTCCGTCCCTGACAGCCTGGAGCTCGTGGGGAGTCTTGAATATCGAAGCCTGAACTTCGTAGCCGGCCCCTTTCACAGCTGCGACGTAAGCCGAATCCAGCATGTCGAATTTCATTGTGCTCATGCCTATGCGTCCGCCGACAGCCTCAAGCTTTCCAATAGTCTCTTCGGCAGGGACGCGGCCGGGGTCGATAAGGACAAGGCAATCTGATATTTTACGGGCTTCAGGTACCTTATCTCCTGACCCGAAAGCTACCCATTTGTCTTGGAAGAACTTGGTAGCCAGTTCATAAGACTCGACGATGTTGCTATGAAGCATAGGCATTACGCCGGCATCACGGCACGCCTCCAGCTCCTCTTCGAGAGTAGGAATAGGGGTTCTTAGGCTGGGATCAGTCGATGCCAGTACATATTTTGTCCTGAGCTCTTCGAAAGGAGTATCGACAACTTTGACCGGCTCCGGAATCTCGGCATACCCGTCTTTCAGGCGCATAGTCCTGTTGATTGTCGCATCGTGCATGATTACCATCACGCTGTCGAGGGTATATTTCACATCTATCTCAACCGCGGGATAACCATACCTTGCGGCCATCCATACTCCGGCAGGGCAATTTTCAGGGATATAAAAGTCCTTTCCGTCTTTGAGATGACAGCCCCTGTGGGCTACTACAGTAGGGATTTGTTCCGCTCTGTCGTCATTGCCTGTACCGGTACAGCCGATGGCCATAATAACCGCCACGGCAGCAAGAAACAATTTTTTCATATTGTTCTTATGTTATTTTTCGGATTTCGGATTAATTGAGGGCTGGGCTTTTGAAGATGCCGGGGATTCTACCTTGGGGGCGGACTCGGCTTCTTTACTTGCAGTGCTTTCCGCTTCATTTTTTGCGACATTTTCCGCAGTTCCGGCAATAGGCGGGCGAGGGATGATAATTACCTTTGAAGGGTCGATAGCTTCGGGCTTTTTCATATCTGTTGGGTTTTAAAGTTGATCAATGGGTGTGGGAATTAATGGCTTCAATGGCGGCGTTTATGTCCGAAATGTCAACATACTGTGAAGGATCGGGCTGATTGGCAACCCATTGGACGGAATAGGCGCCATAAGGAGAACTGATAAATTTCCTGATATTTATATTGCTTCCCGTGATTAGCTGTTTGGCCGTTTCGTTATTGATGGCTTTGTCGAAACGGTTGTTCCGGTCCTCCAGATGGCGATTCATGCTGGAAGCGATGGCTCCGCAAGTGTCATAGGCACGGATGATTTTCATTGAAAGATCTTTGTCTCCGATTTTCTGGAAAAGGGATGAACTTTTCAGAAGTTCCAGTGCATCGCTGCTGACCGAAATGGCCGCATCGGCGAAAAGAAGATTTCCATTATAGCTGATGGAATCCTCCAGGCATTTTTTTAGCGAAAACCGGTTGTCGAGGAAGAAATCAGCTGCTTTTTTTTCTTGACGAAGATAGTCAGACATTACATTGATGTCCTCGATATTAGCCAATAGCTCCGTCCGTACCAAATCCAGAGCAGAGGCCACCTCTTTACTTTCATGAATGCGGTCGATTTTCCCCTGGACGGCAAAAGTAATGACGATTCCGAGGACGACGGAAATCATATTGCTGAAAAAATCAATTATCTTGTCTTTCATAAGGAGTGCTTTTATGGCTTAGGCATTAAAGATAGTAAATAATTCTGGCAAAAAGTAATTATCTCCACGTCTCTTATGGTTCAGAGAGAATACGAATTATCTCATCGACAGACCATTTTACTTCTTTCAGGGGGAACAGAGGAAATTCATGGACCATTTCAGGAGCGACATAGGTAAAGACATCGACACCGCTGTCGCGAAGTTTTTTATCGAATAAGAGAATGTCCGGATAAAAAATTTCATGGGTCCCGACGAATATCCTGACATTCTTCATTACCGAAACGTCTCCTCGCAAAGGGCTGATTTGCCACTCCCATAATTTGCTGTTATCAGGCACCTTTTCAAGAATGGCGGAATAATCCTCTCCTGCCCAGGCGATGGCTGCGGAAGGCCTTTCTTTGCAAAATCCTGACAGAGAGCCGCGGCTAAGCCGCCCCCGGCGGAGTCTCCGACCAGTATGATATTATCAGCGCCGTATTTTGTCAAAAGATCTCTATATAGAGCATCCAGGAGGATAAAGGTCTCTATATAAGTGTGGACAGGGGCTGTTGGATATGAAGCCAGAAAGACGGTTCTTCCTGAGCCGAGCGCAATCTTGTCTGCGAATCTCCAATGTGGAGACATGGCCTTTTCGACATATCCGCCTCCGGGGAGATACAGAACCACCTTGGAGGACTCTTCTCCGATCTGGAAAAGCTGCATGGAATAGTCGCCAGCCGTGAAAACGGATTCCGTTACAATAGATTTAAGCTTCTGAGGGGAGATGGACTTCGAGTCTTTGGAGATAAGCTTTCTAATGTATTTTTGATAGGCTTTGTCGTTTTTCAGATATTTCTTGAAGCTTACTGTATACTGAATAATCTTCTCAGTAATGCCCATTAGAGCTGTTTTGTGCTCCGGAGGGGAAACCTGAGTCTCGCTTTGAGGGACGGCGAGAAGAAGAATACAGATAATCAAACTTAGCATATTGCAAATTTAATGATTATCTTTGAATGTTATGAAAAGAAGAGAATTTATAGGTCTATCGGCCGCAGGAGTGCTCGGACTTTGCCTGGAGGATAAATTGACAGTAGCAGAGGCGTGCTCAAAAAGAGGCAGCGGAGATTATTCCGTTGTAATACTTGGCGACACCCATTTTGACACGGAGCCGGCAAGCGTGTATCATTCCAATTACAACGAAAAGGTAGAATGGCTCAACCGCGTTCAGCGGGCTGAGTTTGCAAGGAATGGAGAGATGTGGAGGGAACGCTGCCCGAAGCTTCTCAAACGCGCGGCTTGCCTGATTTCTGAAGACACCAAAATGGCCTTCCAGATGGGTGACCTTATCCAGGGAGACTGCGGGAGCGGCGAGGTCCATAAAAAGATGCTTACCGATGTCATGGACAGTTTCAAATCCGAGTTTGGAGGTCTTCCTTTCGTGACGGTCGTCGGAAACCATGATATCAGGGGAGTGGACGCCAAGGCGGCTTATCATGAGATGATGCCTAAAAGAATGTCCGCGGAGCTAGGAAAGGAGATTACAAAGACATCCTTCGATTTCAATATCGGAAATGACGCTTTTATCGTGATTGATTTCAACCATCCCGATGATGACGAGGTCGAGAAGCTCCTTAAAGATACCAAGGGCGCAAGGCATACTTTCGTCATTGTCCATGGCCCTCTCTTCCCTTATGACGCCAATAGCTGCAGGTGGTTCTATCATGGAAAGGACACGCCGGAGCATACCGAGGCGAGGCTTCATTTCCGCCGAGAATTCGCCCGTCGAAATGTTATCGCCCTCTGCGGCCATACCCACAAGACAGAGTTTGCCGACTGGTGGGGAGACGGAGGCAGGATTACCCAGATGACGATGAATAGCGTCTGGGCTAAGCCGGAATTTGGAAAATACGAGGTTGAGGCTCAAGGTGCCGCCGAGTATGGAGAGATCAGAAAGAAGAATCCATTTATGGATAACGGAGACCCGATAAAGGACGAGACGGCCATTTTTGACGAATACCGTTCCGGCCTGCGGTCCTACACATGGTCCAGGGCTGCCGGCTCGTACAAACTCCTTGTGTCCCGAAAACACGTCTACGTCGACTTCTACGCCGGCGACTCCACCTTCCTCAGCCAACGGTTTGTCCTAAGGTAAACTCCTTCCTCGCCAGTCCTGGCTACCACCGTCTTATTATAAACACCTTCGCCCGTCCTGGCGTGTCTTCTCCTTGACGTGTCTTGTCCTTGACTTGTCGCTCCGACATGTCCCGCTCCGACATGTCCCGCTCCGACGTGTCCCGTCAAGTTTTGTCCTTCCGGGTCCGTTTACCCCACGTTTTGGCGTGTTTTCGTGGGGCTTTTGTCCTTCCGGGTCCGTTTACCCCACGTTTTGGCGTGTTTTCGTGGGATTATTGGACCTTCGGGTCCGTTTACCCCACGTTTCGCCAGATATTTGCGGGACAATTCGTCATCACGGATTAATGTGGTTTTTTTTGTTTGGTTATGTTGATTTAGTAAGGTTAGATTGTGCCCTGTCTGGTGAAAGGGAAGCGATTTTTCTGCTTTTTTTGAGCAAAGTGGCCGACGAAAATGGCCATAGACATGCGTGAAACGGCGTTTTTTCAATTAAAGGTGTGATAATTTTTTTAAACGGATAAGTTCTTCAATCTTTGCGGTATGGAAAAGAAGAGAAGAAAAAAGAAAGATTGTGATTCCTTGGGTATGGGGTATTATCACTTTTGCACGGATGGGCTTAAGGCTGGATGCCTTTTTTATAATCAAAGTCAATATGCCTTCGGGATGACATTGATTGCGACAATAACCCTCCTTTTCAATATCAAGATATATGCATTTGTTCTAATGCCTAATCATATACATATTATCTTAAGCGGGAAAGGAGAGGATTGCTATCAGGCATTTAAATATTTGAAGCGTAGAATCTCTGCGCGCCTTGTAAAGGATGGGTATCCGCCGCTGCCGGAACAATATGATTTTAAGCTGGTTCCGATTGATAATATGAACCAGATGAAAAGCAATATCATATACGTTGTCAGGAATCCTTATGAAAAGGGGCTCTCTCTTCCAGGAGGATATCCCTGGGGTTCTGGTTACTTGTATTATTCGACGATGCATAGTTTCATTGATGGAGTTCCGGCAGACCGTCTTTCGGCCAGAGCGATAGAGCAAATGACAGGTAGGCGACTTAAGTTTCCTAATACATGGAAATATCACCAAGTGTTAGGGATACTACCATCTTCTTTTGTGGACATAAGTATGGTAAAGCGTCTTTTTCATGGCCACAAGGAGTATATGACCTCAATCATCAAGGACTATGAGTCTTTAGTGAATATCGCGGACAGTCTTGAAGAGGATCTGCCGGAGTTTGATTTCAAGGAGATAAGGGACATTGTAATAAAGGTTTCCAATGAAATGTTCAAGGGTAAAGACGTCAATACAATGAGTACAGAAGAAAAATACCGACTAGCCGCACACTTGTATGAAAAATACCGTTTAAGTATAGACGCCATAGCCAAAGTTACATCCATGACCCCATCGCTTTTGAAACAAGTACTTAGGTCAAAAGATTATGGAATAAAAGGCTTCGTCGAGCCCCAATAAATCCAAAAACCCCACAAAAACCCATCAATTCGTGTGGTAAACGGTCCCGAAGGTCCAATAATCCCACGAAAACACGCGAAAACGTGGGGTAAACGAGACGGGAAGGACAATAACCCCACGAAAACAGGCCAAAACGTGGGGTAAACGGCCCCGGAAGTACAATAACCCCACGAAAACAAGCCAAAACGTGGAGTAAACGGACCCGATGGTCCAATAATCCCACGAAAACACGTCAAATCGTGTGGTAAACAGCCCGGAAGGACAAAAGCCCCACAAATTGCCGACATTACCACACCCCGGGAGGGAGACCGAGGTCGGAGGGGTGGTATTCGGGCTCCTTTTTCCCTTCTTTCAGCTGGCCCTCGAAATCTTTCAGGGCCTTGATGGCTTTGGGATAGAGGGCGAGCAGGGCTATTACATTGATCCACGCCATAAGGCCGACGCCGATATCCCCGAGCATCCAGATGACGGATGTTTCTCGTACGGCGCCAAAGATCGCGGCCCCAAGAAGAGAGAATCGAAGCAGCCAAAGGCATGCCTTTTCCATCAGAGGGTTCTTCTTTTTCATGACGCTGAAAACGTACATCAAGCTGGATTCGGCGTAGAAGTAATATGCCATTATCGTCGTGAACACAAAAAAGAATAGGGCGATACTCACAAACTGGCCTCCAAACCCTGCCAGGACTGAATCCACGGCTGATTGGGTAAAGTTGACATAGTTGTCGCCGAGCTCTGGGGCGTTGGCAACGAGCATCTCGCCCGTCTTGGCGTCGAAGATATTGTATGTCCCTGAGCAGAGAATCATAAGGGCAGTAGCAGTGCAGACAATAATTGTATCTACATAGACCGAGAACGACTGTGCGAAACCCTGCTTGACCGGGTGGGACACTTCGGCCGAGGCTGATACTATGGCCCCACCTCCCTGGCCGGCCTCATTTGAAAATATACCCCTTTTGACGCCCATTGTAATAGTGGATCCGAGGATGCCTCCGGCAACCGGCTTTATTCCAAAAGCGCCGGTGACTATCGCTCCGAGGACAGAGGGAACCTGGTGGATATGAAGACCGATAATGACAAGGGAAATGAGGACATAGGCAAGAGCCATAAAAGGAGTTACGACGGACGCGACCCTCGCTACGCTTTTTGCCCCTCCTATAATCACCAGTGCAAGAATTGCTGCCAGGATAAGCCCGGCCGTAAGGGGAGAAAGGCCGTATGAATTACCCATCGCGACGCTCATTCCGTTGGCTTGGACAGTTGTCAAGAGAATTCCGCAGCTGAATACTGTAACAATGGCGAACAGTATGCCAAGCCACTTCTTTTTCATCCCTTTCTCGATATAGGTGGACGGGCCACCTCGGTAGAGAGTTTCGTGGCGGAACTTATAAATTTGGGCAAGAGTGGACTCCATAAATGCGGTAGAAGCGCCGAAGAAAGCGATTATCCACATCCAGAAGACCGCGCCGGGGCCACCAAGGGCGATAGCTGTTGCGACTCCGACGATGTTGCCGGTGCCGACTCGTCCTGAGAGAGCGACGCAGAAGGCTTCAAACGAAGAAATGCCATTTTTCTCTTCCTTATTGGACGCCCCGCTTGCAAATAGCGATTTGACGAGAAGACCGAGGCGTCGTACTTGCACAAAGCCTGTCTTGTACGAGAAAAACAGTCCCGCGAAGATGAGCAGGATCACAAGGAGCGGGCTCCAGACAATGTCATTTATGGCGGAAACTATTTTCTCGAACATGGAGAAAGTAATTAACTTCTCGGGAGGATGCGGACGCCTAGCTTTGCATATGCGCGCTCAGCCTTGGCAAGTGCAGCCTCGACAGTGACGTCGGTTGCGAGAATAACTCCATAGCGGCGATGACCCTTGACCTCGGGCTTTCCGAAGAGACGGATCTGCACCCCGGGCTCTTCCAGCACCTTTTCGAGGTCATAGAATTCGACCCTGTCGGTGTCGCCCTCTATGACGATAGCCTTTGATGCAGAGGGACCGAAGAAACGGATCGAAGGGATTGGCAGACCGAGCACCGCGCGGGCATGAAGGGCGAATTCGGAGAGATCCTGGGAAATCATTGTCACCATGCCGGTATCATGCGGCCGCGGTGAAACTTCGCTGAAGATGACATCATCCCCCTTGACAAACATTTCTACGCCGAAGATGCCGTACCCGCCGAGGGCGGCGGTGATTTTATGGGCAATCTCCTGTGCCTTTTCAAGGGCAGAGGGGGTCATTGCCTGAGGCTGCCATGACTCGCGGTAGTCCCCGTCCACCTGATGGTGCCCGATTGGCTCCAGACAGGTCGTTCCGCCGCAGTGACGGACAGTCAAGAGGGTGATTTCATAGTCGAAATTCACAAATCTCTCCACGATTACACGGCCTCCTCCGGCACGTCCGCCTTCCTGGGCGATGGACCAGCTTCGGAGGATATCCTCTTTACTTCTGATGACACTCTGTCCGTGGCCGGAAGAACTCATAATCGGCTTTACAACGCAAGGAATTCCCACTTCTTCTACAGCTGCAATGAAGTCTTCCTTGGTGTCTGCGAAGCGGTAGAATGAGGTCGGAAGACCAAGCTCCTCAGCGGCGAGGCGACGGATTCCCTCACGGTTCATGGTGAGAAAAGCTGCCTTTGCGGTAGGGATTACTGTGAATCCTTCTTTCTCGAGCTCAAGAAGGGTAGGGGTGGCAATAGCCTCCACCTCCGGGATGATGATATCCGGCTTCTCTTCCTCGATTACGGAGCGGAGTTTCTCTCCGTCGAGCATCGAGAAGACATGGCTCCGGTGTGCAACTTGCATTGCAGGGGCGTTGGGATAACGGTCCACAGCGACCACTTCTACCCCATAGCGCTGGAGCTCGATTGTAACTTCCTTTCCAAGTTCCCCGGACCCGCAGAGAAGGGCCTTTTTCGCCACGGGGGTCAGCGGCGTTCCTATTGTAACAGTTTTCATAACTCAAAAGCTTGGTGAGCGATATCGCTCCTGTAAAACAGATTGGCGCACTCGATTTTGCCTATTTCTGAATATACTTTTTCCCGGGCATCGTGGAGGTCCATTCCGCTCGCGACCACCATCAGTACTCGGCCACCTTTAGTGAATATCTTCCCGTCACGGATGTCGGTTCCCATGTGGTATACCCGTACCTTCTCGTCCAAAAGATCCAGCCCCTTGATCTCAAAGCCCTTCTGATAAGAGCCGGGATAGCCCTTGGAAGCCAGTACAACGCCGAATGTAACAAGAGTGTCGTAGAGGGCCCAAACTGGCGGAATGCGAATTTCAGAGCCCGTTGCAACAGCCTCGAAGACGTCGTAAATATCGTCCATTAGAAGAGGGAGGACAACCTCTGTCTCGGGATCTCCGAAGCGGGCATTGAACTCAATGACCTTGATGCCCTGAGGGGTCTTCATAAGGCCGCCGTAGAGTACTCCCGAGAGAGGGCGGCCTTCTGCAACCATTGCAGAAGCGGTCTTACACATAATCTCTTTGTAGGCGAACTTCCGGTCCTCGTCCGTAATGAACGGAAGGCCTGTATAAGCGCCCATTCCACCTGTATTAGGTCCTTTGTCGCCGTCATAGGCACGCTTGTGGTCCTGAGCCAGCGGCATCGGATAGACATTCTCTCCTTCAACAAAGCACATGAAGGAGAATTCCGGCCCGGTCAAATAATCCTCCACAACAACCCTTCCCATACCGAAGGTCTGGTCAAGGAGCATTTCTTCAAGCGCCCTTTTAGCCTCTTCCAAATTCTGAGCGATCACAACGCCCTTTCCGGCAGCCAGCCCGTCGTATTTGAGAACGGCCGGGAATGGCCTGGAAGCCACGAAGGATATCGCCTCGTCATAGTCCGAGAAAGCGCGGTAGGATGCCGTCGGAATGCCATATTTTTCCATCAGCTTCTTGGCGAACTCTTTGGAGCTCTCGATAGATGTTGCCGCTTTTGTGTGTCCGAAAATCTTAAGACCTGCGGCACGGAAAGCATCTACGATTCCTGCAGCAAGGGCGGCCTCCGGCCCGACAACAGTCAAATCTATCCCGTTCTCAAGCGCGAAAGCTTTCAATCCTTCAACGTCAGTGTCTTTCAGAGGCACATTCTCGGCAACCAGCCCTATGCCTGCATTGCCGGGAGCACAATAAATCTTCCCGACCTTATGGCTGCGGCTGAGAGCATCCACTATAGCGTGCTCGCGGCCGCCTCCACCGATGACCAATACTTTTTTCATGTACTAATGCTTAAAGTGTCTTACTCCTGTAAATAGCATTGTGATGCCGAGTTCGTCGGCCTTTGCAATAGCATCGGCGTCCCTTATCGATCCGCCGGGCTGTACGATTGCCGTTACTCCATATTCGGCAGCGAGGGCAACGGTGTCGTCAAAGGGCAGGAAGCCGTCGGAAGCGAGGATGAGACCCTCGGTGAAACCGGCGTTCTGCGCCTCTTTAAGGGCTATTTCGGCCGATCCGACGCGGTTGGTCTGGCCGGCACCGATCCCGATAGTATGACCGTCCCTAACGACGGCGATAGCATTGGATTTCACATGTTTTACTATCTTCCAGCCAAACTCGAGATCCGCCATCTGCTCCTTGGTCGGTTTGACGCGGGTAACGCACATTTCCGGGGTCACCGTCTCGACAGTTGTATCCAGGTGTTGGGCGAGCATGCCGCCATTGACGCTTATGTACTGCATTATCGGCTTGTCGGAAGGGGTCATGTCCACTTCCATAACCCTCAGGTTCTTCTTGGTAGAGAGTATCTCCAGAGCTTCTTTCTCAAAGGACGGGGCGATAACTATCTCTAGGAAGATAGGCTTCATCCCGCGGGCAACTTCAGCGGTAAGGGTGCGGTTGACGGCGACTATGCCGCCGTAGATGCTGACCTTATCTGCCTCATAAGCAGCCTGCCATGCCTCCTCTATGGTTTTCCCGACAGCGGCTCCGCAGGGATTCATATGCTTAAGGGCTACGCAGAACGGCTCGTCAGTCCAGTCTCGGACGATGTTGAGGGCTGCGTTTGCATCCTGTATATTGTTGTATGACAGTTCCTTCCCTTGAATTTGGCGGCCGAAGGCCAGAGAATAGGACTCGGGAGTGGGGGCGGCGAAAAAGCGGGCATCCTGATGGGGGTTCTCTCCATATCGTAGCGGCTGCTTGATCTCGTACTCAAGGAAGAGTTTTTCCGGAAGGCCGGCCTGGGCACGCATATATGTAGCGATGCACATGTCGTATTCGGCGGTATGGGTATATGCCTTTGCGGATAGCTGCAGACGGGTTTCGAGAGAGGTGGATCCATTCTCGCGAAGTTCTTCAAGGATAGCAGGATAGTCGGAAGGGTTGCAGACGATGGTGACGTCGCGCCAGTTCTTCGCTGCGCTTCTGACCATAGAAGGACCGCCGATATCGATATGCTCAATAGCGTCTTCAAGGGTTACGCCCTCCTTTGCGATAGTTTCGCGGAATGGATAGAGGTTGACGCAGACGAGGTCGATGGTTTCAATCCCGTTCTCGCGAAGAGTTTCCATATGCTCCGGGAGCTCGCGGCGGGCAAGGATGCCTCCATGGACCTTCGGATGGAGGGTCTTGACCCTGCCGTCAAGAATCTCCGGGAATCCGGTCACTTCGGAGATCCCGGTTGTGTGGATTCCGCTCTGTTCCAATAGTTTCTGTGTTCCCCCGGTGGCGATGATTTCCCAACCGAGGTCTACCAGGCCCTTAACGAACTCGACGAGTCCGGTCTTGTCGCTTACGCTGACGAGTGCTCTTTTTTTCATAATATGGTTACGGTTTTATTTCCTTCTACAATGCGGCCGATGACGGAAGCCTTTTCTCCATGGCTTTCAAGTATTTCAATGGCTTTCCCGGACTCGGCCTCATCCAGTACGATGACCATTCCGACGCCCATGTTGAAGATGTTGAACATCTCCCTATGGGGGACGCCGCCCCACTTTTCTAGGAGAGAGAAAACGGGCAGAATCTCCCAGCTCCCTTCCTCTATTTCAATTCCCTGTCCATCGCGAAGAACCCTTGGGATATTCTCGTCGAATCCTCCTCCGGTGATGTGGCAGATTCCGTGGACGTCGCACTTATGAATCACATCCAGAACCTGCTTGACATAGATTTTTGTCGGGGTGAGAAGGACATCTCCCAATATCTTTCCGTCGAGTTCCTCGATCGTATCCGTATAGGAATGTCCGCTGTCTGAGACGATTTTCCTTACGAGAGAGAAGCCGTTGGAGTGGACTCCGCTGGAGGCGATTCCAACGAGAACATCTCCAACTTTCACCTTGCTACCGTCGATGAGGCGGCTCTTTTCGACTACTCCGGTTGTGTATCCTGCTATATCATATTCTCCGCCTTCATACATTCCCGGCATCTCGGCGGTCTCTCCGCCGACGAGGGCGCAGCCGGCCTGCCGGCATCCTTCCGCCACTCCGGCGACTATAGCCTCGATCTTTTCCGGAACATTGTGACCTACAGCCACATAGTCTAGGAAAATCAGAGGCTCGGCTCCCTGTGCAAGGACGTCGTTGACACACATAGCGACAGCGTCGATACCTACCGTGTCGTGCTTATCCATAGCGAAAGCTATCTTGAGCTTTGTTCCGACTCCGTCGGTGCCGCTTACAAGGACCGGCTCCTTGACCCCGAGTGAGGAGAGGTCAAACATGCCTCCGAAGGATCCTATTCCTCCCATGGAGCCCTTCCGGGCCGTTGATGCTACATGTTTTTTAATCCTTGAGACTACTTCGTAGCCGGCTTCAAGGTTTACGCCGGCCTTTTCATACGATATTGCCATACTGTTTAAGCCTGATTTTCGGATTCATAAAGGGCGGTTGGATATTCGCCGTTGAAGCACGCCAGACACAGCTGTGAGCAACCGTTGGTGGCGGCGACGGAAGAGGCGCAGGAGACATATCCGAGGGTGTCAGCCTCGATAAGGCGGCACGTTTCTTCCAG
>Ga0256404_1005883_pt1 | contig 21031 bp, 18 predicted proteins | sample RumenRJG_01DNA_FD_185990 | JGI IMG/M metagenome (GOLD analysis project Ga0256404, IMG submission 185990) | Bovine rumen microbial communities from Lethbridge, Alberta, Canada - RJG_01 | ecosystem: Host-associated > Mammals > Digestive system > Stomach > Rumen | place: Canada: Alberta | collected...
GTCCGTCTAAATATTCCCGAACGATTTTTATTTTAAATTCATCAGAATACTTCTTTTTTCCTGACATGTTAAAACCCCTTTCATTAGAGTTTTGTCTAACGAAAGGGGTTCACTTCACAGATGCAGGGGTTTAGTTTTTTGGGGCTTATTTTCTGATCAGCAGATTTTCGATCTTAAAGCCTTCGGACTCCAGGGCTTCTCTGGTCTTCTCCACGTCGTCGTTCGGGTCGGTGATGACATACAGCATGGCGTCTTCTCCGGACTGGGTCATGGTGAAGTGGGTGATGTTCGTGCCTTCGGAAGCGGTGATGGCGCCGATCTTCGTCATGACGCCGGGCTGGTTGGGCACTCTCATGACGAACTTGTTGCCCTTGGTGCGGCCGCCCATCATGTCGATGAGGGCGTCGAACAGGTCGCTGTCCGTAACGATGCCGATCAGCTTATCGTTTTCCGTGACAAGCAGCGAGTTGATGCGGTGCTCTCTCATGACGAGCGCAGCGTCTTCGATGTAGTCGTCGGGGGAGCAGGTGATAACTTCCGCCACCATGGCATCGGCAACGGTGATCTTGGACAGAAGGTAGTTGATCTCATAGACGCTCAGAGAAGTCGCTTTGCTGGGAGAGACTCTTTCGATGTCTCTGTCCGTAACGATGCCGACCAGCTTTTCGCCGTCGAGCACGGGCACCTTGCGGAGTTTTTTATCTCTCATCAGGCCGATGAGGGTATTGATGGACGCGCTCACCTGGATGGTGTAGGGGTCTTTCGTCATTCTATCTTTAACAAACATGGGGTACTCCTTTCTGTTCTCAAATTTATTTTAGCATTCCCGCCGTCATTTTCAACAGAAAATGATGGTACAATAGGAGGAGGAAAACGAAAAACTGTCCATTGGACGAGGAGGCATTATGAGCGAATTCAAGAGAGCAAGCGAGATCCTTTACGCGGGAGAATCCGTAAGAGGCATGGACCTGAAGAAACCGGAGACCCTTCCCATCTTCGAGACGACGGCGTTCACTATGAACAGCCTGTCGGAACTTGCGGAGGTGACCGCAGACAAGGGCTGGACCTATTCCCGCACCCGCAATCCAAACCGGGCGGCGCTGGCGGAGGCCATCAGCTATCTGGAAGGGGGAGAGGCGAGCCTCATCTTTGCTTCCGGCATGGGTGCCATCACCGTGCCCCTCATCACGCTGCTGCAGCCAGGCGACCGGGTGCTGTGCAATGCCAACATTTACGGCGAGACCTTCTCTACGCTGCGCGACATCCTCAGCAAGATGGGGGTAGAGACGGACTTCGTGGATTACCTCGACATGGACGCTGTAAAAGCCGCCGTAAGACCTGAGACGAAACTGATCTATTCCGAAGTCGTAAGCAATCCGACGGTAAAGATCGCGGACATTCCCGCCCTGGCGGAACTCGCCCACAACAACGGCGCGCTGCTGATGGTGGACAACACCTTTACGTCGCCCTTTGCCATCCGTCCCATGGACTTCGGCGCCGATATCGTCATCAACAGCCTTACGAAGTTCCTGAACGGCCACGCGGATGCCATGGGAGGCTCCATGACCACGACACAGGCGCTGGTCGACCGGATCCGCCCCGTTTCCATGCTGGTCGGAACGCCCGGCGACGCCTTCAGCGCCTGGCTCATCCTGCGGGGTTTGAAGACTGCGGAACTGCGCATCCCCAGACAGATCAAAACGGCGGAAAAGCTGGCCCGTTTCTTCGCGGATGACCCCCACATCACCGCGGTCAACCATCCGAGCCTGGCGACGGGCAAACAGAAGGAACTGGCGGACAAGCTGTTCGGGGAAAACGGCTCCACGCCCATGATGAGCTTCGTGCTGCCCGAAGATATCGAAAAGATCGACGCCTTCATGAAGGCTCTGCGGTTCACGCGCTACGCCCCGACCTTAGGCGGCCTGCGCACCACCATGAGCCATCCCGTTACGTCGTCTCATTTCTCCATGCCGGACGAGGAACGCCGCAAGATCGGCATTACGCCGGGCATGATAAGACTGTCCGTCGGTCTCGAGGACCCGGACGACCTGATCGCCGATTTTAAAAATGCGCTGAAGGTATTCTAGAGCTTTTCCCGCCAGAAACCGCGGGAAAAGGGAAGGATGACCGCATAGATCTCCAGTCTGCCCGCCAGCATTAAAAAGCTGAGGAACAGGTGGGTGAGGGGATGGAACATGTAGTACTGTCCCAGCATGCCCATCTGGCCGCAGCCGGCGCCCGTGTTGCAAAGCATGGCCGCGGTAGCGGTAAAGGCGGTCTGGAAATCGGACGTATCGAACGTCAATACGAAAGCTCCTGCCAGGAACAACAGGAAGAACGTGAGCGTATAGGAAACGACCCCGTTCGCGATGGAGGAAGGCAGGGGCTTTTTGTTTGTCTTGATGGTAACGACGGCGTTGGGATGGATGCGCGTCGTAAAGCTGCGCCAGATCATCTTGGACAGGATGACGATGCGGATGACCTTGAGAGCTCCGCCCGTGGAAGAGGAACAACCGCCGAAGAATCCCAGCAGCGTGAGCATCATCCTGGAGAAGGCCGGCCAGGTGTTGAAATCCGTGCTGGCATAGCCGGTCGTCGTCAGGAAGGATATCGCCTGAAATCCGCCGTAACGCAGGGCTTCTCCGGCCGTTGCATACGTTCTCGTAACGTACAGATCCGCTGCGATCAGCAGTATGGCGCCTGCCGCGATCCCCAGGTAGGCCTTCAGCTCCGTATTGCGTCGTATGGTTTCTTTATCGCGCTTGATGACCGCAAAATAGACGGCGAAGCTGACGCAGGAGACGATCATGAACAGCGCCATGACGCCTTCCGCGAAGGGCGTGGTAAGGTGAAGCAGCCCCTGAGTCCTGTGATTCATGCCGCCGGAAGCGGATGTCCCGAAGCTCAGCAGGATGGAATCGAAGGAAGAAAGACCGCTCAGCTTCAGCAGGACCGCTTGCAGCAGGGTCATGCCGATGTAGATCGCATAGATCGCCCGGGACGTGTTCTTGCGGTTGAAAAAGATGTTGTCGGTGTTGACGCCGGTGCTCTCGCTCTTGATGAGAGAGCCCTGGTTCTCAAAGGTCGCAGGCAGCAGCGTCTGCATTAAGACGAGGATGCCGATGCCGCCGATCCACTGGGCGAAGGAGCGCCACAGCAGGAAGGCCCGGGGCAGATCGCCGATCTTTAAGAAGACCGTGGCGCCCGTCGTCGTAAAGGCCGACACGGATTCAAAGAACGCCGAGAAGGGCGAATGCAGCAGCCCCGCGATAAGGTAAGGCAGGGCTCCGATGATGGATATGCAGATCCACGACAGCGACGTGAGCAGCAGGCTGTCCTTGAGGGTGATCCAGCTGCCGGCGTCCTTATAAGTGAGAGAAAGGCTGGCGCCGATGGCGAGGGCGAAGGCCGCAGGCAGAAGGAACGCCAGGATGGCATCGGTCTGATTCGTGTAGGCAGCGTAAAGCAGGGGCACGATGAGGGCGGCCCCGGTAAAGGTCAGCAGGTGACCCAATGTCTTCGCGATGCTTCTCAGATGGATGATCATTTCTTCTTATTCCAGAACGCGGGGGTAAACAGCAGGATAACGGTAAACAACTCCAGTCTGCCGGCGATCATCAGCAGAGAGAGCAGCATTTTCGCCGGCGCGGAGTAGAATCCGAAATTCTGCGTGGCGCCGACGGCTTCGAAACCCGGTCCTATGTTGGACAGGCAGGCGACGACGCTGCTGAGCGCCGTTACGAGGCTGACTTTTTCCAGACACAGCACCAGGGTGGAGATCAGCGTGGTGAACAGGTACAGCATGACGAAGCCCGCGACGCCCGACATGGTCTCCGCGGACATGATGGTGTCTCCCACCTTGATCGGGGATACCGCGTTGGGATGCAGCTTACGGAAGATGCCGCGCTTTACGAGCTTGAGCGTAAGGATGATGCGGATGACCTTCATGCCGCCGCCGGTGGAGCCAGCGCAACCGCCGATGAGCATCAGCAGGAACAGCACGAAGCGGCAGGGGAGCGGCCAGAGGTCGAAGTCCACGGTGCCGTAGCCGGTGGTCGTCATGATGGAGCTCACTTGGAAGAACGCGGTCCGCAGCGTATCCGCCAGGCCGTTATAGTACCGGTGGGCCATCAGCATGCAGGTGATGAACAGCGTGGCGCCGCCCATGATGCCCAGGTAGACGCGAAATTCCGGATCGCGGAAGATCTTGCCGGGCGTTCTGCGGTAGACGTTGCTGTACAGACTGAAGTTTACGCCGCACAGCATCATGAAGATGCCGATGACCCATTCAAAGTAGCCGCTGTGAAAGGCTCCGATGCTGGCGTTATAACTGGAGTAGCCGCCGGTGCCGACGGTGCCGAACGTGTGCACCAGGGAATCGAACAGGCTCATGCCGCCTAGGCAGAGCAGAACGGTCTCCAGCACCGTAAACACCAGGTAGATCATGTACAGCGTACGGGCGGTATCGTTGACGGTAAAGCTGATCTTGTCCATGGTCGGACCGGTGGTCTCGGCCCGCATGATCTTCTGCCCGCCGATGCCCAGCTTCGGCAGGATGGCGATGGTGAGCACCAGCACGCCCATGCCGCCCAGCCAGTGGGTGAAAGAGCGCCAGAACAGGATGCCTTTGGGCAGATGTTCGATCTCGGACAGAATGGTGGATCCCGTGGTCGTAAAGCCGGATGCCGTCTCGAAATAGGCGTCCGCGAAGTTGGGGATCGCACCGGTGAGCATAAAGGGAATGGCGCCGACCAGCGACATCACCAGCCAGCTGACGCCCACGATAAAGAAACCATCGCGCATCCGCAGGTCTTCGGAGCGCTGGCTCGGGGTCATGCGCATAACGATAAGCCCTGCCGCAAGCACCGGCAGAGCGCAGAGCAGAAACGCCCGGAAGACGTCCCATTCCCTATAGACGGCAGACACCGCAGCGGGCAGGAGCATGGCGGCTCCCACGACCGAGGCCACGGCGCTGAGTACTTTTGCGATAAGCTTTTGGTTTAAGATCATGGTGTCTTAATGCTTCAGCAGTCCTTCCAGTCTGGGGACGGAAGAGAGGAGCGACAGGATGATGACCCGGTCTCCCACCTGCACCTTCGTGCGGCCGCTGGGGATGATGACGTCGCCCCGGTGGATCGCCGCGATGATGACGCCCTCGGGAATGTCCAGATCCAGCAGCGTCTTTTCCGTGAGGGGCATGCCGCGTTCCGCCCAGACTTCGATGAATTCCGCCTGACCCTGGATGAGCTGGGAGAAGATGACGGTGCCGTCTCTCTGGATGAAGCGCAGGATGTTGGCTGCGCACATGTCTACGGGGTTGATGATCATGGAGACGCCCAGGGTCTCCGTGAGGGAGGCGTAGTTCTTGCGGCTCACCTTTGCCACGACTTCCTCGATGTTGTGCTGCTTCGCCGTGAGGGACAGCAGCAGGTTCTCCTCGTCGAAGCCGGTCGCTGCGACGAAGGCGTCCATGTCGTCCATGTTTTCGTCGCGCAGCAGGTTCGTATCCGTAGCGTCGCCGTGGAGCACGAGCACGCCGTTGAGCTTTGCGGACAGCCATTCGCAGCGTTCTCTGTCCACTTCGATGATCTTGACGGCAACGCCGAACTCCGAGAGCTTCTTCGCCAGGAAATACCCGGTCTTGCCGCCCCCTGCGATCATGACGCGCGACAGGTCCGTGTAGACCTTCTTTTCGTGCACCTTCTCGCTGATCTCCTTGATCTGCTTCTCTTGACCGATGACGTACAGCGTGTCTCCGGCCAGCAGTTTCGTGTTGCCGTTGGGCACGATGATCTTGCCGTTCCGGGAAACGGCGGCGATCAGGATGTTCTGCAGCACGCCGGGCAGATCTCTCACCTGGATGTCGACGAGGGCGGGGATCTTATCGATCTTAAACTCCAGGATCGTTACGCCGTCCGCGAGGAACTGGCCGTCCTTGAGCGTATATTTTTCCGTAAGATACTTGTAGATCTCCTGAGCGCAGGCGAGGTCCGGGTTGACGATGTGATCGATCCGCTGGGTCTTCATGATGAAGTCCAGCTGTTCCACGTGTTCCGGCGAACGCACCCGCGCGATGGTCTGCGGGCATCCCAGCTCCTTCGCAAAGCTGCAGATGACGATGTTGCGGTCGTCCTGATCCGTCGCTGCGATCAGCAGGTCGTACGTCCAGATCTTGAGCTCTTTCATGATATCCACCCGCTTGGCGTTTGCCGCCACGGTGAGGATATCGTACCGTCCGCTGACTTTCTGGATAAGGCTTTCGTCCTTGTCGATGAGAGTGATCTCGTTGCCGCCGCCGAGCAGGGCTTCCGTAATGGCGAGCCCCAGTTTGCCGGCTCCTACGATGGCTACTTTCATGCTTTTCCCCTTAAAATGCGAGGGCGGCACAAGGCCGCCCATATCTTTACTCTTCGGTAACTTCGGTTTCTGCGGTTTCTTCCGCTTCCTCTTCTTCAGGTTCGTTTTCCTGTTCCGCTTCCGCAGCTTCCGCTTCGGCCTGCGCCTTCAGATCTTCGACGAGCTTGTCGTATTCGTCCTGGTCGAGAGGGAAGTGCGCACCGCACTTTCTGCAGGTGACGGTATAGAACATCTTCCGGCGGGCGTGGTTCGCAAGGTCCATGGTGATGAGCGTGATCGCCACCAGCGCCAGGATGACATTGAGCACCCGCAGCATGACCAGGATGGCGACGACCGCCATCAGAGCGGCGTCTCTTCCGATAAGCATCTTTGTCTTCTTGGAGTAGTGATACCGCTTGCCCTGGTGCTCTGCCGTCGTGCCGCAGAAGGGACAGGTCGCTTCGAAGTAGTTGTCGTCGCTGTAGACTTTCTCGAACAGACCTTCTTCGTCTCTTACGCGTTCCGGGTTGAAGATGCGCTGCTTTTTGCGGAAGAAGTCGCCTTTCTTGCCCGGGACCGTCGTCAGGTCCACGGCGCCGTTGGCGAAACGCTTGATGCCCAGCAGGTCTTCCGTCGCCTGCTGGCGTTCCTCTTCGGGAAGGGATTTGATATATTCGATCTGCTCTTCTGTGAGATACATCTCCAGAGATTCTTTTTGTCTTGCCATCTTTGTCCTCCTGAACAAAACTTCAAATTATTATACCATAAAAGAAAGGCGTTGTATCCCTTTCTGCAGATAGTTTCCTATGGTATAATACATTGTTAACGTTTAGAAAGAGGTAGACTATGAGCAAACCGATCGTAGCCATCGTGGGGCGCCCCAACGTGGGCAAATCCACGTTTTTCAATAAGGTCGTGGGCCGGCGCATCTCCATCGTGGAGGATACACCGGGCGTAACGAGAGACCGCATCATCGCGGAAGCGGAATGGACGGGTCACCATTTCTTCCTGATCGACACCGGCGGCATCGAACCGGACTCCAAGGAGATCATCCCGGCACAGATGCGCATGCAGGCGGAGCTGGCCATGGACATGGCCGACGTCGTGCTGTTTATGGTGGACGGCAGAGACGGGCTGACCACCGCAGACGAGGAAGTGGCCGCCATACTGCGCCGCAAAGGAAAGGAAGTCATCCTGGTCGCCAACAAGATCGACACAGCGAAGATGCCCGACCACTATTACGACTTCTACGAACTGGGCCTGGGCGAGCCCTTCGCCATCTCCAGCACGAACCAGCTGGGTCTCGGAGACCTGCTGCAGGAGATCGTGGAGCGCTTCCCCGAACGGTCCATGGCGGAAGAAGAGGAAGACGACATCAAGATCGCCATCATCGGCAAGCCCAACGTGGGCAAGTCCTCCATCGTCAACGCGTTCGTGGGTGAGGAGCGGGTGATCGTGAGCAACATTGCCGGCACCACCCGGGATTCCATCGATACGCCCTTCGAGCAGGATGGCGTCAAGTACACGCTGATCGATACCGCCGGCATCCGCCGCCGCAGCAAGGTGACGGACGACGTGGAGAAGTTCTCTGTCGTACGGGCTGTCGCCGCCATCGAGCGCTGCGACGTAGCGCTGCTGGTGATCGACGCAACGGAAGGCGTTACCGAACAGGATAAGAAGATCGCCGGCATCGCCCACGAAGCGGGAAAAGGCATCGTCGTCGTCGTCAACAAGTGGGACCTCGTCAAGAAAGAGACGAACACCATGCGGGATTTCGAGCGGCAGGTGAAGGGCGAACTGGTCTTCATGTCCTACGCGCCCGTGCTGTTTACATCCGCTCTGAAGGGTCAGCGGCTGCCCCAGGTGCTGCAGACCGCCAGAAACGTCGCGGAGATGCGGGCGATGCGGGTATCCACGGGTCAGCTGAACAACCTCATCCAGGATGCCATGATGATGAACAATCCGCCCAGCGACAAGGGCAGAAGGCTGAAGATCTACTACGTAACGCAGGTGGGCGTAAAGCCGCCTCTGTTCAGCTTCCAGGTGAACGACCGGGAACTGATGCATTTCTCCTACGCGAGATATCTGGAGAACAAGATCCGGGATGCCTACAGCTTCGCAGGCACTTCCATCAAGTTCGTGTTCCGGGAGAGGGGGGAAAAGGACGATGTTTAATCTCTGGTCCATCCTGGCCTGCATCGGGGCTTATTTCCTGGGCAACATCAACCCCGCCATCCTCGTGAGCCGCGTGCTGGGCGGCAAGGAAGGCGATATCCGCAAACAGGGGAGCGGCAACCCCGGTACGACGAACATGCTGCGGGTCTACGGCAAGAAGGCCGCGGGCGTAACGCTGCTGATCGACGTACTGAAGGGCGTCGTTGCCGTCCTCATCGGCCGCGCCATCGGCGGCGAGCCTCTGGCGTACCTCTGCGGTTTTCTCGTGGAGATCGGCCACATGTGGCCCGTCTGCTGGGGCTTTAAAGGCGGCAAGGGCATTGCCACCGGCCTCGGCATCCTGCTGGCCATCAACCCGCTTTACGGCCTGCTGGAGCTGGCCATCGCCGTCGTCGCGTTCGTAACGACGAAGATGGTGTCCCCCGGATCCATCGCCGCCGCCATCGGCCTTCCCATCCTGGCGCATTTCTTCGCCCCGGGATTCTTCTGGTATGCGCTGGCGCTGGCCGTTATCGTCATTTACAAGCACAGAAGCAATATTAAGAAACTGATCAATCACGAGGAGTCGAAGATCAGCTTTAAGAAATAGGAGTCGACTATGAGCAAACAAATCGCTGTCATCGGCGCCGGCAGCTGGGGTACCGCCCTGGCGAAGCTGCTGGCCCTCAACGGACATTCCGTGCGCATGTGGGATCTGAACGCGGAGCATCTGCAGGAGATGCAGGCGAACCGGGAGAACGTCCGGTATCTGCCCGGCGTCAAGCTTCCCGATTCGATCGAGATCTGCATGGAAGAAAGAGATTGCCTGAAAGGCGCGGATCTCGTGCTGTTCGGCGTTCCCGCCCAGCATTTCCGCGTCGCGTTCCAGAAAGCGCTGGCGCTGATGCCCGAGGACGCCCTCATCGTCAACGTAGCCAAGGGGATCGAACAGGCATCGCTGCAGCGCATGTCCGAGATCGCCTATTCCGTCAAGCCCGGCATAAAGTACGTCGTGCTGTCCGGTCCTTCCCACGCGGAGGAAGTTGGCCGCGAGATGCCCACGACCGTTGCGGTGGCCTCCAAAGACATGGATCTGGCCCGGCAGGTGCAGGACATCTTCATGAACGACTTTTTCCGCATCTATACGAACGACGATGTGGCAGGGCTGGAACTGGGCGGCTCCTTGAAGAACATCATCGCGCTGGGCGCCGGCATCGCCGACGGCCTGGGCTACGGTGACAATGCGAAGGCCGCCATGATGACCCGGGGCATCGTCGAGATGACCCGTCTGGGGGTCAAGCTGGGCGCCCGTCCCGAGACCTTCTCCGGTCTCTCCGGCGTGGGCGATCTGATCGTCACCTGCTGCTCCATGCATTCGAGAAACCGCCGCTGCGGCATCCTGATCGGCCAGGGCAAAGACCCCAAGGAAGCTGTGAAGGAAGTCGGCATGGTGGTCGAAGGCATGTACACGGCGGATGCTGCCTACCGGCTGGCGAAGAAACTGGGCGTGGAGATGCCCATCACCGAAGCGATCTACAAGGTGGTGCAGGGCGAGGTGTCCGCAGCGGATGCGGTGCACGCGCTGATGACCCGCGCAAAGAAGGGCGAAAACGAGACCCTGGTAAAGGACCTGTTATAAATGGCAAAGACGTATCACATCATCACCTTCGGCTGCCAGATGAACGAGCGCGACTCGGAGACTCTGGCTGGCATGCTGGAGGCGGATGGCTTTGTAAAAACGGAAGAGAAGGAAACGGCGGACGTCGTCATCCTGAACACCTGCAGCGTGCGGGAGAACGCGGATAAGAAGTTCTTCGGCGTGCTGGGGCAGCTGAAGCATCCCAAGGAGGATGACCCCACCAAGACCGTATGCGTCTGCGGCTGCATGATGCAGCAGCAGCACGTGATCGACACGCTGAAGCAGAAATACCCCTGGGTAGATCTGGTGTTCGGCACGCACAACATCTCGGATTTCCCGAAACTGCTGCATGGCGTGCGGGAGACGAATGCCAAGGTGGTCGAGGTCTGGGAAGACGGAAGGGCGATCGCGGAAGGGCTGCCGGCGGCGCGGGAATACCCGTTTAAGGCCTTCGTGAACATCATGTACGGCTGCAACAACTTCTGCACCTACTGCATCGTGCCCTATACGAGGGGCCGGGAGCGGAGCCGCCGTCCGGAGGACATCCTGGCGGAGGTAAAGCAGCTGGCGGCAAGCGGCTGCAAGGAGATCACGCTGCTGGGCCAGAACGTAAACTCCTACGGCAAAGTGAAGCACGGCGAGGGCAGCTACTGCTATCTGGAGGAACCGGAAGGACAGCAGGTGGATTTTGCGAAGCTTCTCCGCATGGTGGACGAAGTAGAGGGGATCGAGCGGATCCGCTTCATGACGAGCCATCCCAAGGATCTGTCGGACGATTTGATCGAAGCGTTCCGGGACTGCAAACATCTGTGCCACGCCTTCCATCTGCCGGTGCAGAGCGGCAGCGACGCGATCTTAAAGAAGATGAACCGTCATTACGACCGGGAGCGCTACTTCGAACGGGTGGAAAAGCTGAGAGAAGCCTGCCCGGACATCGCTTTGTCTACGGACATTATCGTGGGATTTCCTGGGGAAACAGAAGAAGATTTTATGCAAACCATGGATCTGGTGCGTCGCGTGCGCTACGATTCGGCCTTTACGTTCCTGTATTCCGTGCGCCGGGGCACGCCGGCGGCGGGCATGGAAGAGCAGGTACCGGAAGCGGTCAAGCACGAGCGCTTCAACCGTCTGGTGGAGCTGGTCCACGAGATCCAGGAAGAGAAGGCGGTGGAGTACCAGGACAAGGTGCTGCCGGTGCTCATCGAAGGCTTCTCCAAGACGGACAAGACCATGCTGACTGGCCGCACGGAGAGCGGCAAGACCGTGGATCTGCCGGGCAGTGCGGATCTGATCGGACAGATCGTGCCGGTACGGATCACGAAGGCGCAGACCTTCTCCTGTTACGGAGAAGTGGTGAAATAACAGTCTGGAAGCTCCGGTATAACTGCCGGACAGAAAAGGTATTTTTCGATGAAAACACTGATTGTTTATTATTCCATGGGCGGCAACACGGAATATGCCGCCAAGGAGATCGCAGCCCGGCTGGGTGCGGATCTGCTGCGGATCGAGCCGGTCAAGGCCTATCCGGATAAAGGATTTAAGAAATTTTTCTGGGGCGGCAAGGCCTCCGTTATGGCGGAGCAGCCCGCGCTGCAGCCCTATGCCTCCGATGCGGCGGCGTATGGAAGGGTCATCCTGGGATTTCCGGTGTGGGCCGGCAACGTGACCCCACCCATCCGTTCGTTTATCGCGGAAAACAAAGATGCCCTGCGGAACCTGAAGATCGCGTCCTTCGCCTGCGAAAGCGGCGCCGGCGCGGAGAAGGCCTTCGGTAAACTGAAGGAGGCGCTGGGACGGTCCTCCCTGGAAGCGGAGCTCATCCTGATCGATCCGAAGGACAAGCCCAGCGGAGAAAATCTGCAGAAGATCGAGGAATTCTGCAGCGCATTAGGCGAATAAGTTGTATTGCAAAAGAGATCCCCGGCTGATTGCCGGGGATTTTTCTATAGCGCCTCGTACTCCTCCCGCAGCATGGACATCAGATGCACGTCGTACAGCTTGCCGTTCTTGCGGCAGTTGCGGCGCAGCACGCCTTCGTATTGGAATCCGAGGTGCAGGTAGAGGCCGGCCGCCGGGTTGCCGGTATAGTGATCCAGATAGAGGCGCTCCAGCTTCAGTTCTTCGAAGCAGTATTGCATCATGGCCTGCATGGCTTGCTTCCCGTAGCCTTTGCCGCGCAAGGCAGGGTCTGCAAGGTAGATGCGCCAAAGCTCTGCCTTCCATCCTTCGATGATGTCCGCCATCACGATGCGGCCGATGGGCGTGCCGTCCTTGCGGCATATCGTCAGCTGCATGGCGGAAGGGTCGTCGCTGTCCGCGATGAATTTGCGCGTGACCTCCTCCAGCGTCTGTCCGTCCCGAATGCTGAAAAATTCGGTGACGGCGGGCTGCTGCTCCCATTCATAAAAGTAATTCAAGTCTTCAAAGACGGAAGGGCGCAGGATGAGATCTTCAGTCGTAAGGTTCGGTGCTTGCATGGATATTTCCCCCTGATATTGCTGACAATATCATAGCACAGAGCGCCGCAGCCTGCCAAACCGGCTGGGCGAAAAATGCCTTGACAATAACTGAATGTTCATTTAATATTAACGCAGGAGCATGGCAGGAAGCGTTTCCTGCTGCGATACTATGAGAACAAGAGACCCCGAAAAACAGAAGAAGATCAAGGAAGCCACCGTGCGGCTCATCCTGCGGGAGGGCATCAACGGCGCATCGGTTGCAAAGATCGCGAGGGAGGCAGAGGTGTCGCCCGCCACGATCTACGTCTACTACGACAGCAAGGAAAGCATGCTGTCCGAGATCTTTCAGGAATATTCGGATCAGTCGTACCGCTATCTGCTGCGGCGCGTTGACCCGTCCATGGACGGCGCTGCCGTCATCGAAAGCCTCGTGCGCGGCTACTACGACTACACGCTGGAACACCAGGAGGTCTACAGCTTCGTGGAACAGTGTTCCCGCTGTCCCGGCCTTGCGGAATACGTGTCCGAGCCCGACTGCTGCTGCGGCGTCTTCGATGTGCTGCATGCATATCAGAAACGCGGAGAACTCAAGGCCTACAGCGACCTGGGTCTGGCAGCCGTACTGTTTGCGCCGGTCCAGTTCCTGGCCAGAAGCAGCGACTGTGTGCAGAGCGCGCAGATGCAGCTGGACGAACTGGTCGCCATGCTGCAGGATCTGCTGCTCATCCGCTGATCTTTTGGTAGGGTCACCAGTCCTGAAACCATCCCTGCCTGCGGGCAGGGACTTTAAAACGATGAATTTAAACGAACAATCATTTAATTAAAACGGAGGAAAAGAACGTGCTCGTAATCCCTGTATACAACATCATTCTCGCACCCAATGCCCTGGTGTATTTCTCCTACGAACAGCTGCAGCGCAGCGCGGGAGGCAAGAGCATCTCGGAAGGGGATAAGGTCTACATTATTGTGGCCAAAGAAAATCAGAACTTTGCGGATCTGGACGAAGACAGCTTTTATCCCATCGGCGTGGCCGGCACCATCGCCGAATTGAACAAGCAGGGCTTTGTCTCCGTGCGCACCCACTACCGGATCAATCTGGAAAGCGTGGCATTCAACGCGGACCACACCATTCAGTTGATGGCTTCCCGCCGCCCGGAAACGAAGGATCTGGAGCGGGATGTGGAGCTGGCGAAACTGCAGAATCTGAAAGAAGAGATGCGCAAGTACGCTTCCGGCTACCGCTGGGCAGATGCTGCGGAGTACTGGCTGGATCAGATCGACTCCATCAACCTGGCTGCCTGCGCCATGTCTCCCTGGCTGAAGATCGAAAACGAGGAACGCTATGCCATCCTGGCGGAAGACAGCGCTCTGGCCCGGGCGGAGCTCATCGAAAAGGTGCTGTACGACTTCCTGGAAGTGGGACGGATCACCAACGAGGCCGTCACCAGCCAGCAGCAGGAGCATCAGCAGATCCTGCGGGAACAGGCCATCAAACGCCAGATGGAGCACCTGCAGAAGGAACTGGACGAGATGCACCCGGAAAACGTGACGGACGTGCAGAAGTTCGCCCAGAAGATTGCGGACAGCGGCATGAACGAGACCGCCCGCAAAGAGGCGGAGAAGGTGCTCAACCGCTTAAAGCAGGAGGGCAAGGAGAGCGTGGAATCCGGCATTCTGTACGATTATCTGGATTTCGTCACGGGCCTCTCCTGGAAGAAAGAGCAGCCGGAGTACATCGATCTGAAGGAAGCCCGGCGCATCCTGGACGAAGACCATTACGGGCTGAAGAAGGTGAAAGACAGAGTCATCCAGCAGATCGCCGTCATGAACCTGAAAAAGCAGCAGTCCGGCTCCATCCTGCTGTTCGTCGGCGCGCCCGGCACCGGCAAGACCAGCATCGGCAAGAGCATTGCAAGAGCGCTGGGAAGGGAATATGTGCGGGTCAGCCTCGGCGGCGTCCACGACGAATCCGATATCCGGGGTCACCGCAGGACCTATATCGGCGCCATGCCCGGCCGCATCATGGACGGTATCCAGAAGAGCGGCGTCTCCAATCCGGTGATGGTGCTGGATGAGGTGGACAAACTCTCTGCATCCTATAACGGCAGCCCGGCCTCCGCGCTGCTGGAGGTGCTGGATCCGGAGCAGAACAACACCTTTACGGACCACTACATGAACGTGCCCTACGACCTGTCCAACGTGCTCTTCATCTGCACGGCGAACACGACGGACACCATTCCCGAACCGCTGCTCAACCGCATGGAGGTCATCCAGTTTACGGGCTACACGCCCCTGGAAAAGCTGCAGATCGCCAAAGAGCACCTGGTGCCCAAGTCCATGGAAGCCATGGGGATCGAGGCGGGCAGGCTGACGATCAGCGACGAAGCGCTGGAGAGCATCATCTCCGACTACACGATGGAGGCCGGCGTCCGCGGTCTTCGCAAGAAGATCGACTCCCTGTGCCGCAGCATGGCGGTGCGGGTTGCCAGCGAGCCGGATCAGACCTTTGTTCTGGGTCCCGAAGAGGTGCGCGAAGAGTTGCAGGACCGCCCGGTGACCCACGACAAGATCCTGGAAGATGCACGTCCCGGCGTGGTGACCGGACTGGCCTGGACACCCGTAGGCGGTGAGATCCTCTACATCGAGACGCTGTTGACGAAGGGGAAGGGCGAGCTCATTCTGACGGGTCAGCTGGGCGACGTGATGCAGGAATCCGCCCGCATCGCCCTCAGCCTGGTGAAATCCATGTTCCCCGAAGAGGCGAAGAAACTGGCGGAAAGCGACCTGCACATCCACGTACCGGCCGGCGCTGTGCCCAAGGACGGACCTTCCGCAGGCGTAGCGCTCACCACGGCGCTGTCCTCGCTGCTGACGGGCAGACCTGTGGATCCCCACATCGCCATGACCGGTGAAGTGGCCCTGCGCGGCGCCGTAACGCCCATAGGCGGACTTCCGGAAAAGCTGATGGCAGCCCAGAGAGCGGGCATCACAAAAGTCTTCATTCCCGCGGAGAATCAGCAGGATCTGAAGGATGTCGCGAAAGAAGTGCTGGATAAGATCGAGATCGTTCCCGTAAAAGAGGTGGGAGAGATCCTGAAGGCGGTCGGCGTGGCCGGATAGAATTACAGGATATCCGAGATCAGCCGGCCGACGTTCTCCTTCAGCTTGATGGTCCAGGAACGCTGGGCGTAGAGCACCGGCGTCATATGGATGGAATTGTCCATGTCCCGGAGGAAGGCGTTATGCAGCCTGCGCGCCACGTCCTTGTCGTAGACCACGGCGTTGCACTCGAAATTCAGCTTAAAGCTGCGGATGTCGAAGTTGGCGGAACCGACGGAGCTCACCTCGTCATCCACGGTGATGCACTTGCTGTGCAGGAAGCCTTTGTTATAGATATAGACCTTTACGCCGCTTTCCATCAGGGAGGCGGCGTTGTTGTACGTGACCCAATAGACAAAGGGATGATCCGGCTTGTTGGGGATCATCAGCCGCACGTCGATGCCGGAGAGGGCGGCGGTCTTTAAGGCCTCGAAGATGCTCTGGTCCGGGATGAAGTAAGGAGTCTGCACGCAGACGCTCTTTTTGGCGGACGTGATCATCTTCAGATAGAGCCGCTTGATCTCTTCTTCGGGGCTGTCCGGGCCGCAGGACACGATCTGCACGCCGCTGCTGCCGGCAGGGATGAGGACCTTGTAGTCCAGATCGTCCCCGTGGAAATCCTCGCCGCTGGCGTAGCGCCAGTCCAGAAGGAAGCGGTCGTCCACGTCCTCGACACAGCCTCCCACCAGGCGCAGATGGGTATCGCGCCAGCCGTTGAACTTCGTGGAACGGCCTTCGTATTCGGAGGCGACGTTCAGCCCGCCCACGTAAGCTACTTTTTCGTCGATAATGACCAGCTTGCGGTGGTTGCGGTAGTTCGGCTTCAGCTGGATCTTGAACACGTTGGCGGGGAAGAAGAAGGCTACCTTGCCTCCGGCTGCCTTCAGCCCCTTCAGATGTTTCTCCTTGATCTGCCGCGAGCCCATGGCATCCAGAAGCAGGCGTACTTCCACGCCTTCCTCGGCTTTTTTGCGAAGCACGCGAAGGATGCGGAGACCTACGTCGTCGGGCTTCATGATGAAGTACTCCATGTTGATGAACTTCTCAGCCGCCTCCAGATCCCGGACCAGCTGGTCGAACTTCGCCCGGCCTTCCGTAAAGATGCGCACGTCGTTGTTCTGGGAGTAGAAGGCCATGGCGTGGACCTGATTCAGGTAGATCAGATCCTTCCATTTTTCGCCCTCCGGGTTCATGTGGCGGTACCGGCCGTAGGCCATGTCGTCCATCTGGATGCTCAGATCCTCTCCGGCTTTCTGCATCTCGAAACGCGACCGTTTGAACAGCTTCTGCCTCGTGATGTTCTGGGAAAGGAAGAAATAAAGAAAAATGCCCAGGCCCGGCAGCAGATTGATGACCATGAGCCACGCCAGCGTGGCGGACGGGCTCTTTCTCTCCAGGAAGATGACGGCAAAGCTCAAAAGAAGATCGATGACGAAGATCGTAGTGATGATCGCCGTAGGGGAATTTTCATAGAGAGTGATCAATCTGTACAGGGCAGTGAGCATTTTCGGAATACTTTCTTATGCTGCGGCCGCGCGGCGGCCAAAAGATCTTACAGCAGTTCGTTGAGAGCGGCCTTGAAGGCGGTCTCGTCTACAGCGCCGTCGATGCGCTTTACCATCTTACCGTTTTTGAAGAACATAAAGCAGGGGATGCCCATGACTCTGTTCTGGATGGCAAGCTTCTTGTGATCGTCTACGTTGATCTTGCAGAAGGCGATCTTATCGTATTCGGCAGCGCAGGCTTCGAAAATGGGCAGCATGGCCTTGCAGGGGCCGCACCAGTCTGCGTAATAGTCGACAACGGCAGCTTCGGCGCCGGATAAAACGGTTTCGTAGGTCTCTTCAGTCAGATATGTGATCTCGTTCATTTTTTCCTCCTCATGATTTGCAACATATTTTAGCACTTTATGATATCACGGAGGGAACGCCGTTGCAAGCGCCCGGCAGGACTGACAAAGCGGGGCAATTGATGGTATAATAAAATACTTATTCTGTGAGGTAAAGGGACGCAATGGATCGACGCAGACCCATTACAATCTTCATAACGGTACTGCTTCTGACGGCGCTTCTGTGCGCCTGTACGGATACGGCTGCGGAAGAACCTGTACAGTGTCCGCTGCCGGCGTATTATGCCGCAGTGTCGGTGACCCCCGGATCGTCCCGGCAGTTCGAAGTGAACGACGTTCCTGTGCGGGTCACGGAATTCCGCGACGAGCTGCACGGGGACGCGGTGCTGGACGCCAGTTACTACGAGCTGGACAACGGCGATACCGTTTTCGCAGGTTCTCTGCGGTCGGAGACCGGCGGCGATGCCATCCCGGTTTTCGAGACTGTCTGCCGCAGCATGGAACTGCGCTTTTTCCGCGGCGGCGAGTGGCACAGGTCTTCGCAGAGGGGCATATACCGCTCCGGATGCCTGTTCCTCGACACGGACGAAGGCAGCTATATCCTCTATCTGCCCCAGGGGTACGAACACATCGAAAACGGATGCATCCGGGTGCTCAAAGATGCAAAAGGGTGGATGGACGTCCGCAGGACAGCGGACGGCATGTGGAAGATCTCCCTGTACGCGATGCCTCCCGGAGAAAATGCCTCCTCTGATTTCTTCCTTTGCCGCACGGATGCCGCTGCGATCGACTGGGAAGACGACGAAGTGCCGGCCCTCTGGCAGATCCTGACGAACGACGGCGCGTGGCGCATGCTGTACGATGGGTACTATTACGAATCCGCCGCCAATTACGAACCCTGGGGAGATGACGTTTACGCCAACCGGCCCGCCTGCTATCTGGCCTGGGTCTATGCGCGCCATGCCGCGGAATGCCCCGTTATGGATACGTTGAACTGCTTCGTACTGGACCGTATGATCCGCTGCCAGAACGAAGAAGGATACTGGCCCAGCAATTCCCGGAGCCGCTGGCTCTACGCAAAGTACAGCGTAAACGCCGGCTATTACGATACGCGGTTCAACTCCGACCTGATGGAGACGCTGCTGACGGAATACCGCAGATCGTCCTGGCCGGAACTGGAGAACTGCATCGAGGCCTATTTCGATTTCTACCTGCAGTTCGCGGAACAGTACGGCTGGTCGCCGGAGAGCGGAGGCCTGTTCGTGCCGGATTATTACGAAACGGGCATGTGGCGTCCGCATACGTCGCTGAACCATCAGCTTGCGGAGATCTCCGTGCTGCTGAAGGGCGGTGCGCTGCTAAAGCGGAGCGATCTTACGGACCTCGGCCTGCAGATGCTTGCGGCGATCGAAGGGTCGGAAGAACACTGGATCCGCGAAGACGGCAACCTGGAATACGCGATCTATCCCGGCGGTGTCTACGGGGGCACGGATTATCCCTTCCTCACGTATAACGATCTGCACGATCTGCAGAAAACGCTGCGAAAGTGCGGACTTCTGCGCAGCAGCTGCCTGCAGCGTCTCATGGCCAGCAAGAAGGTCTGGATGGATGCACACGGCGTTACGGGGTACGTGCAGTAAAACCATGTGTCGCGAAGAGCGGAAACATGATAAAATAAATCGTTAAGGAGTTTTTCATGCAAAGATTTTTCGACAGGCGTTCTCTCATCCTCATCCTGATCCTCGCTTACCTGGGGCCGATCCGCGCCCTGATGAACAACGGCACGGCGGGACTAAGCAATTGGATCGTCAGCACGCTCATTACGATACCGGGTATCATCATCGGCCTTTCGTTCCACGAATATGCCCATGCGATGACAGCCTATAAAAGCGGGGACGTGACCCCGAAGATCATGGGACGCTGCACGATAGAGCCCCAGGCCCACGTAGACCTGATGGGCATCCTGTCCCTGGTCTTCATCGGTTTTGGCTGGGGCAAGCCCGTCGTGGTAAACCCGCAGAATTTTAAAAACAGGCATAGAGATACGCTGCTCGTGGATGCTGCGGGGGTCACCATGAATCTGATCGTGGCATTTGTGTTCGGCCTGCTCCTGAAGATCCTGGTGACGGCGGTTCCGTCCATCCTGACGACCAGCTTCGGCCATACGATCTTCATGGTGTTCTACTACGTCATCATCATCAACGTGTCGCTCATGCTGTTCAACTTCCTGCCGGTGCCGCCGCTGGACGGTTTCGGCTTTCTTACGGAGCTGTTCCACCTGCAGAACACGCAGTTCTACAGCTTCGTGTACCGCAACAGCCTCGTCATCCTGCTGGTGCTCATCCTGTTCGACTTGCCGAGCATGCTGCTGTCGCGGCCTATTTACGCCATCGTCAGTTTTATTACGAATACCGTATTTCACATATTGTAGATTAGGAGATCTGAAAACATGACCAAGAAAACTGTAAAAGATTATACCGATTTCGCCGTGGAGAAAGCCTGCGAACTGCTGGCGATCAACAGCCCCAGCGGCTATACCGACGAGGCTGCGGACTGGCTCATCAAAGAGTTCAAAGAGCTGGGCTATAAGGCGAAGAAGACCGTCAAGGGCGGCGTTACTGTCGACCTGGGCGGTAAAAACGATAAGGACGGCCTGCTGATCATGGCGCACTTCGATACGCTGGGCGGCATGGTCCGCGAGATCAAGGAGAACGGCCGCCTGAAGATCACCGCCATCGGAGGTTTCCACGCGGAGACGGCCGAGACGGAATGTTGCGTCATCAAGACGAAGTTCTCCGGCGAATATGAGGGTACTTATCAGGTGGAGAACGCTTCCGCCCACGTCAACGACGATCTGGCGGCAGCCAAGAGAAACTTCAAGACCATGGAAGTCGTCATCGATGAAGACGTGGACTGCGTGGAGGACGTGCGCGCCCTGGGCATCCAGGCCGGCGACTTCGTTTTCTTCGACCCCCGCACCAAGGTGACGAAGAGCGGCTATATCAAGAGCCGTTTCCTGGACGATAAGCTGTGCTGCGGCATCTTCCTGGCCTTCGCGAAATATCTGAAGGAGAGCGGCAAGGAGCCTGAACGGCATCTGTACATGCAGTTCACCTGCTTCGAGGAAGTGGGCCACGGTGCCGCGAGCTATTGCCCGAAGGGGGTCACCGAGATGCTGTCCGTCGACATGGGCTGCGTCGGCGAAGGCCTTACCTGCACCGAGCACATGGTCTCCATCTGCGCGAAGGACAGCTCCGGACCGTACAACTATGCGGTCGTAAAAGGGCTGGAAGAAGCGGCGATCCGCGCAAAGGCGGATTATGCGGTGGATATCTATCCCAGCTACAGTTCCGACGCATCTGTCGCGGTCTGCGCAGGCTTCGACGTCCGTCACGGGGTCATCGGCCCGGGCGTCTACGCTTCCCACGGCTATGAGAGAAGCCACAAGGACGGCGTCTGCAACACGCTGCTCCTGCTCGACGAATACATCCAGTA